>JAEEGG010029291.1_pt1 | contig 10297 bp, 8 predicted proteins | sample 9134161 | NCBI WGS metagenome assembly JAEEGG01 (sample SAMN16246543, study PRJNA631951) | gut metagenome | biome: gut microbiome; feature: rumen; material: CR-attached | host: Bos | place: Iran: Karaj | collected 2018-10 | reverse complement strand
TCCGTTCCTCACATCAGTCTCCACGCCTTGGGATAGAGATTCTTAAGAACGCCTCCAGTGACTTTGGCAAACCCCAGGGGGAAGTCTCCGCATGCCACGATGATGTATTCGCCGTTGTCGAGAGCATCAGTTTCTTCTTCTGTTAATATGATCGTCTGGCAACGGAGGTATCTGATCAGGCGCTCGTCGGATCTCGTAAGAGAAAGGAATCTCGACGGACGGATCTGTGCTCTTGTTAGCTCCAGCGCCAGTGCCTGGGACGGCAGGAAGTTCCGGCCCTTTCCTGTTTCCTTGATCTCGCCGGGGAAATCTCCCATCTTTACGACCTTTAAGCCGGAAAAGAGGCTTTCGCTTACCGGAAGCATATGTACCTTATCCTTATGGAGGATAAAGTCCGTGTTTATTCTTTCCTGATACGGACCACTCGCCTCCTCCGTAAGAAGACCTGTGATAAAATCCGAAAAACATTCCTTCGCCTTCACGAAGACAAACTGGCTCGACATACGGTTCTTCTCCGTTTTTCTCGGATCATCGGAAGTATCCCCTTCCGCGTTTTTCCGAAGGTGTACACAGAAATGTCCCTCACCTTCTGTCCTGTGCGGCCAGATGCGCATCATGCCCTCATCGTCGTGGGAAACGCCTGTGAGCTCTCTATGCGGGACGATCACGTAATTACTGTGATTATTTAGGAACGTATGGATCCTCTCTTCGTTTTCCGCCTCACCAAAGGTACAGGTGGAATAGACGATCGAACCGCCCGGAAGAAGCATCTCATCGGCATATTCCAGGATACTCTCCTGGATCGGCACACACGAAGCGGGGCCGAATTTCTCCCAGCTCTTCGGTGCGAAAGGATCTCTTCGGAACATTCCTTCGCCGGAGCAGGGCGCATCGATGATGATCCGGTCGAAAAAGGAACGGAACGTCCGAACCATGTTTTTCGGATCTTCGTTTAAGATCACGACATTTCCCGCGCCGCAGCGCTCAAGGTTTCTAAGGAGCGCACGCGATCTTTCGGCATTGATCTCATTGGCCACCAGAAGGCCTTCACCCTTAAGATCCTCGGCGATACGGGTCGCTTTACCACCCGGTGCCGCGCACATATCGAGCACGAATTCTCCGGGACGGGTACCCAGAACCGAGGCCGGAAGCATTGCGGAAGGCTCCTGTATATAGTACGCGCCCGCGTGATAGTACGGATCTTTTCCTAAAGAAAGATCGGGAGTATAAAATCCCCCGTCGCACCAGGGAACCGGCGTTTCCGGAAGGTCCATATCCTTCATCTACTTTCCGTATTCGGAAGGATCCATCTTCAGGCGGTTCCAGCGGATGCCGTGGACAGGGTCTTTTTCATAGGACGACCAGAAGGACGGCTCCTCATCGGACCGCCCATACTTCTCAAAATACTGATGCATCCTTTCGGTAAATTTCTCCGGCAGTTTCATAGATCGAGATAATCACACACCTGATAGGCAAGTTTCTTCATGACATCGAGCGAGAACGGCGATTCGAGGCCCGCGGATTCGACCAGGTCGATCAGGGTCTTCGTGCCGCCCGCCGCACAGAGGTGTTCGTAGATGGTCATGGCCTTTTTCCTGTTTCTTCTGGAGATGCTCCAGATCTGCAGTGCACAGACCTGCGCGAGGCAGTAGTCAATATAGTAGAACGGAGACGTGAAGATATGCTCCTTCTTCATCCAGGCGCCGCCGAGTTCATAGAACTCATCGCCGTCGTAGTCGATATCCGGCTGATACTTCTTCTCCAGCTCCCTCCCTGCCGTATGCCGTTCCGCCGGGGTCATGTCGGGATTCGAATATACCACATGCTGGAATTCATCCACGAGACAGCCGTAAGGCAGGAACAGGAGAGCCAATGTCATGTGCTGCTGGCGGTAAGCGTCCGCAGCCTCGCCGAAGAACATCTCCATATACGGATATGTCAAATATTCCATCGCCGTCGAATGGATCTCGCAAGCCTCAAGGGTCGGCGACAGGCACTCGATGAACTGGGAAGAGTCGATGCTTCTAAGCGCCGCATACGCGTGGCCCGATTCATGGACGAGCGTTGCTATATCGTCGGCGGTGTGATTGGCATTCATGAGGATATACGGGATGCCGTAATCCAGAAGACTGGCACAGTAGCCGCCCGTGGCTTTATTCTGCCGCGAGAAAAGATCCATAAAGTCGTGCTCGCCGAGCACCTGGAAGAAGCTCGGATCCTTTGAGAACATCTTCCCGAACATCTTGCTGCCTTTGGAAAAGTACTCTTCCTGCGGGATATTCGGTGTCGGATTTCCATGCACGAAAAGGCACGGCAGATCGTAATAAAAGAGCTTTTCGACATCCAGACGGTTCTTCTGAAGCCGGCGGATCTCCGATGTGATCGGCACGATATACTTCACGACATTATCGCGGAAGACCTTGACCTTTTCAGGATCGTAGTCATATCTCTCCATACGCTTGTAGCCGAGCTCGACGAAATCGGAAAAGCCCAGTTTCTTCGCGATCTGCGTACGGATACGGACCATGTTGTCATATATCTCGTCAAACTTTTCCTTCTGCCCGGCAAAATAGTCGGAAACGGCTTTATGGGCTTTCTTTCGGACTTCTCGGTCTGTGGATTCGAGATAAGGTGTCATGGTGGAGATCGTCTGATGCTTCCCCTTAAAAAGGATATCCGCTTCAGAAAGGATCTGGCTGTATTCCGTCTCAAGGGTACTCTCCTCGGCCAGGTCATCCAACACCTCGGAGCTTACGATCTCGCGCTGGTTCTGGGTCTTACGGAAGATCATGGGACCGAAGCGCTCTTCGAGTTCCTCGCGGATCTCCGAGTGAAGGAGCGCCGTATAAACACCGGCAGAAAGATCGGAAATGATCGGATAGTTCTCATCGAAGAACTCCATCTCATCGTTCCAGAACGGATCGGAAGTGTCTAAATCGTGACGGATCATACAGAGCGTATAGGCGGTGTCAAATGCGCTCATTTCGCGCTGGAAGCCCATGATGGCATTCTCTACGACATCCGCATCTCTGGCGGCCATGAGCTTTAATCTCGTACTCATGGCGCATTCACGGAACTTATCTACCGAAGGACGGGAATACTCGATCTCCGAAAACTTCGGCATCTTCATATTATCTTCCGACATGACTGACCTCGATTCTAGTTCTTACATCTGTTCGACCACGGAAATGCCGAGGAGGTAGGTACCTGCCTCGATGGCATCGCAGACCGCCTCACAGAGCGCAAGACGTGCGGTCTTCTTCTCATTATCGTCACCGCCCAGGATCGAGCAGTTGTTATAGAAACGGTTAAAGGCACGTGCGATGCCGCTGACGGCACGGGAGACCATGAACGGCTCATTGGAAGATGCAGCCTTTCGGATCGCTTCCGGAAGATCTCCGAGCGCCTTGACACAGGCAAACTCCTCGTCCCCGTCAAGTTGGGTGAGAAGATCAGATCCGGCCTTTTCCGGCAGGAAGCCCTGATCGGCTGCTTTTCTTAAGATGGAACGCGTACGTGCGTAAGTATAAATGAGGTAAGGTGCGGTATCGCCTTCGAAGTCGAGCATCGTATCCCATGAGAAGACGATATCTCTTTCTCTTCCGGATTTGACGTAGGTGTAGATCACGGCACCGAGACCGACTTTTTCGGCGATCTCCCGGAGTTCATCGTCAGAAAGATCGGAATTTCTCGCCTCGGCATTCGCCTTGATGAGTTCATAGGTCTTTGCGACACTCTCGTCGAGGAGCTCCTCGAGAAGCACGATATTTCCGTCACGGGTCGAAAACTTCATGTTCTGGAACTTTACAAGACCGAAACCGACGTGCTCGCACTTATCGGCACACTCGTAACCGGCTTTCTTCAGCGTGGAGAATACCTGCTTGAAGTGCAGGGCCTGCGGGATACCTACGACATAGATGTTCTTATCGAAGTGATAATTCTCATCACGATAGAGGATCGCCGCGATATCACGGGTACCGTAGATCGTCGTTCCGTCACTCTTTAGGATGATGCACGGCGGAACGCCGAACTCCTCAAGATCGACGACCTGGGCGCCATCACTCTCTACAAGGAGATTCTTCTCCTTAAGCATGCTGACGACCTGATCGGCCATTTTCGCGTAATAGGACTCGCCGTTATAGTTATCGAAGGTCACGCCCATTCTCTTATAGAGCTGCTCGAATACGATGAGAGACATGTCACGGAACTTCTGCCACAGTGCGACTTCCTCTTCGCAGCCATCTTCGAGACGCTTGAAGTTCTCGCGGGCAGACGTCGTCAGTTCCGGATCGTTCTTCTCTTCTTCATGGAACTTGACATAGATACGCAAAAGCTCGGTGATCGGATCTTTTTCCAGAGCTTCCTCATCACCCCAGAGACGGTACGCCGTGATGAGTTTTCCGAACTGGGTGCCGTAGTCGCCCAAGTGGTTCATGCGTACGACATTATAGCCGAGTTTTTCATATATGCGTGAAAGAGAGTGTCCGAGGATCGTAGTAAATGCGTGGCCAACGTGGAAAGGCTTGGCGATGTTCGGCGAGGAGAACTCGACGATGACAGTCTTCCCGGCGCCTTCATCGGACTTTCCGTATTCTGTGCCCTTACTTAAGATGTCACTTACGATCTCCTTGGAAAAAGCACCGCGGTCCACAAAGAAATTAAGGTACGGCCCCTTCGCCTCTACCTTCGATAGCCAGGAAGCGGAAAGTTTCTCGGACGTAGAAAGCTCGGAAGCGATCATGTTCGGGGCTTTATGCATCGTCTTGGCAAGCATGAAGCACGGGAACGCAAAATCACCCATATCTTCCTGCGGCGGGATCTCCAGCAGGCGGTTCACCTGATCGAGCTCTAAGCCCGTAATTTCCGATACTTTTTCCGCCACGGCACATCTAAAATCCATGTTCAAAACACCTCTTTAATATTCTTCTTCTTTTCTTTTCAATGACATTCGTCCGTATATTATACTATATAATCACAATTTGTGATATGATAAGGTCTAATTTGAGATAGAAGATCAGGAGGGGACTTCTTCTTGTTTGCATATTTAATTTCAAATAGATACATCTATCTGATCGGGCCGATCGTGACCCTGATCTTTACTTTTATATCGATCAGGCTTCAGAATAAAAAGCTTCCGTCCGACGGGGGCAGAGCTTTTGCCGTAGATGGAGCCTCCGCGAAGGGAAAGCCGACCTCTGCCGGCATCATCTTCATCTCCTGTCTTTTTGTGGGCGTGGGACTTTTTTCCGAGGTCACCTGGGAATACGCACTTCTCTATCTTTGTGCGATGCTGGCCATGGTCTGCGGTTACCTCGATGATAAGAATCCCTGGTCCGCGACGAAAAAGGGTCTTACCGATGTCGTGATCGCGCTGGCTTCCGGTACCCTTGCGTCCTTCATCTTCCCGAGGACCGTCGATATCTTCATCCTCGACCTCAGTTTCTCCATCCCGCAGCCGCTTTATATCTTCCTGGCGGCCTGCCTCGTATGGGCTTCCATCAACTTTACGAATGCATCTGACGGCGTTGACGGTCTCTGCGGAAACCTCACCATGGTCTCCACCGTTACCTACTTTGTCATGACGATCATGACGAAGCGCGTTTCCATGATGAATAACGTCATGCTCTACCTCTGTGTCGTCCTGATCGTGTACCTGTGGTATAACTGCCATCCAAGTACGATGCTCATGGGTGACTCCGGCTCTCAGGCGATCGGTGTGTTTCTGGCCTTCTTCGCAATGGCATCGGGAAATCCGTTCTCGTATCTCATCATCTGCCTGCCGATGGTTTTGGACGGCGGTTCTTCTCTGTTTAAGCTTCTGGTCTGCCGCGTGACGAAAAAGAAGTTCATGAGCAAGATCCGTACCCCTCTTCATGACCACTGCCGTAAGGAATGGTCCTGGGCCAATCAGATGGTCACAGAAAGATTCACCCTCATTCACTTAATGATCGAGGGTGCCTATCTTCTGATATTATATTTTTCTCTCTGATTCTTTTCGAAAAGATCCGGTTTAGAAGTCAAAATCCAGGAAGTCATCATCGACGGACTCGGAGGTATCTGCACGCAGATCCATCTCTTCCGTATAGTCTTCCTTGAGGATCGTCTCCTTAAACTCTTCCTTCTTCTTGACCGGACGATATTTCATCGCATCTTCGGCGAACGGATTCATCGCGATCTCGGATATATCCTTCAGTTCTTCCACAGAGGAAGCAGGAGCGACAGCCGGTTCTTCGGCTTTAGCAGAAACTTCTGTCTTTTCCGGTTCCTCCTTCGTCGGATTTTCTTCAAAAGCTGATTCAGCCGCAGATCCTACAGACTTTCCAAAGTCAGGCTGCTTTATAGATTCTATACTCGGCAGCTGGAAAAGCGCATCGAGCGCAGACGTGTCATTCTTCTTGACCGCTGTTGCCGCCGCTTCAGACGCAGCTGCCGCCTCAGCCTCAGCATCTTTTCTGGCCTGCGCCTTATCTCTAGCCGCCTGGATCGCCTTCTTCTTCTCTTCGTCAGCGATCTTCTGTTCTTCCTGAGCCTTCGCCTGAGCAGCTTCCTCACGCTCACGGCATAGACGACGAAGCTCCTCTGCACGCTGCAGTTCTTTCTCCTTTGCACGGCGGACTTCCGCATCTGCGACCTCCTGACTCATCTGCTGAAGTTCCTTAAGATCCGGTGAAAGATCGGCTTTCTTCGCCAGGTCCTTGATACTCGGCTTCTTCTGCGGATCTTTTGCGACCTCCAACGCCTTCTCCGAAGGCGCAGTAAAGTCAGACGCCGCATCCAGGATCTCCTGCATATTCGGAAGTCTGATCTTCGATTCAAACTTATATTTTCTTTCTTTCATACCGTCGCTCATGACTTATCCCCCAAATCAGATCAACTGCAATATCAAGCCTACCGCTGTCGCGATAAAAGCACCACTCATCAGAAGGAAAAGCCACAGCGGAACCGTTTTCCTTCTCTTTCCCTCCGAAGGCAATGTAGTCTTCTCTTCTCCTTCTTCTTTACTATTATCCCCTTGTGTGACTTTTTCAGTCTCTTCTTCGGGCTGTTTTTTCTCCGAAGGCTCATCTTCGGAAACAGCCGCTTTACTTACATTCTCGACCGGTTTGCCCGCGCTGATCGCACTTAAGATCTCCTGCGCATGCTTTACCTTCGGGACCCATTCCATCTGCACGGAACGGATCGTATCTTCGTGATTTCTGTCAAAGCGCTCCTTACTGTCATTTATAGCACTAAAGTCCGGAACTTTGGTATCCGGAAGGTAAAGGATACCGACAGATGCATCATCCGTATTCTGTCCGGCGCCGATGACGAATTCCTGGATCGTAGAGGACAGTTCTTTCTCTGCCTCTTCTTTTCCTTTGGCGGCAAGCTCCGCAAGACGCGCAACAACGGGTCTTATGAGCTGCGTAGAGGAATCATAGACCATCTCCTCCACCCCATCTGTCATCAGAACGAATGCGTGGGTATCGTCCGTCGTCGTACGAAGGAAACGCAGATATTCCTGCGCATTCGGGAACGTGATGAAATATGTGGACGAAGCGTTCTCTCCGTTGGCCGGAAGCGTCAGCGGCGAAATGCCCGAAGACGAGATCCTGCAGATCATGCCGTCACCGATATGACCGGCCAGAACGAGATCTCCTTTTACCGCTACGAAAAGAAGCGTACACGATAGTCTCTCCAGACCGTCCAGCTGATGCTCGACCAGAAGATCTGCCATCGAGGAGTGGACCGCAGTCACCAGAAGGCTTCGGGAAATGCTCTCTCTGTTTTCAAAGTAAAAAGCATCGAAATGGTCGCAGAGAAGATTCGCGATCGTATCGACAGCACACTTAGACCCGAAGCGGGCATGTGTATACTTCGCTCCGCCTGCGCCGTCGGAAACACATACGACAGATACGCCGTTTCTGGAAAGAGTACATGAAGAATCCTCGCAGGGGGTGCCGCGATTTACATGCTTATTTCCGATCAGAGATGTATTAACGAGTACTGGCTTCTCTCTCATGGATCACTGGTTCTCCTGGATCGCCTTGAAGAAATCATCCATCGCGATGGAGTTTCCTTCCGGTTCAGTATTGAGACTATAAAGCGCATCGTTATTCATGCTGTTGGATACGACCGAAGATGAACTGGATCCGAGGAAAGCAAAGAGCTTACCAAACTGAGCAGTGCTGATGGAGATCGGCTTTTCACGCTTGCCGGAAAGTCTCTGGAGCATCGGGAAATCCGCACTGTTGCCGACACCGATGTTGAATACGACGAGCTTATCGTTATCTTCGAGTTCACGAACGGCCTCGATCGCCTTTTCCATATTCTCCACGGCATTATCGCCCTGCGGCGCACCGTCTGTAATAACGACGAGCCATGGCTGATAGTACTTGATGCCCATTTCCTTATAGCCTTCTTTTCGCGCATTTAATAACTCGAGAGCAGTTAAGATTCCTTCACCGATCGGCGTCAGGCTCGTGGTCGCCGTAAGACGCGGAATAGATGTGTCTTTACCGGTCTTTCCAAAAGGCAGGAAGATATCGACGGATCCGCCAAAAGTGATGATCGCGATATCCGCCGAGGACTTCGTCTCCTCGTTTTCACGGATGGACGCGAAAAAGCTCTGAAGACCATCGTTTAGCTGCTCGATCGGATATCCTGCCATAGAACCACTGATATCCAGGCAGAAGCAGATCGGCAGGCGGCGTCTGGTGCTGCTGCCGAAATCCGATTTTGAAAAACCATTCATTTCGTTGCTCATACTATTTCTCCTCCAGGAAAAAACTTAAGACATTAAGATGGCGAGGTAAGCGACCGCACCGAGTACCAGGACCGCAAAAATACCAAAAAGGATCTTCCCCAACAGTCCTTTTCCAGAAGACTTATCCTTCATCATGGAAGTTTGCGGAGCACTGCCTTTCTGGCTGGCAAAACTAGCGGACGAACTGTTCATATGGCTGGCGAGCGCACTGGCCTGCGAAGCTGTATTCGTGGCCGTTTTAACCGCCTTGGGCGAAGGTGCAGATGAACTTCCCTTAAAGGCAGGGGAAGCGGCTGTGCTCTTCGGCTTTTCCGCCGGCTGAGCCTGCTGCAGCGAAGAAGGCATCTGGCGCGTATAGGAATCGACCGCCTCACGGGAATTCATGTTCGATTTCATGATCGCTTCTCTTACACTGACCTTGCCGGACGGCTTTTTCGCTGGTGCTTCTTCTTCCGCCACATAATACGGGAAGACGCGGTAGACCTCTTCATCATCGAACTCGTGGTTGGAAAGCATATTCCGGTATTCCTCAAGAGCGACGGTCCACTCAACACAGTTAAAGAGTTCGCCTTTGGCAAACGCCCGCACGAACATGTCCTTCAGAGTAGGTGTTAAGGCGTCCCAGATCTTATCGTATCCGCCGATCGGGATCCTCTCATTCTCGGAATCATCGACCGTATACGGGAAAGAACGCGCTTCCATCTCATCTCTTAACATCTCCAGACCGTTTCTCTGCGCGTAGGGGTGCTGACCGCAGAAAAGCATCGAGAATACTAAGATGGAGACGGAATAGTCCTCGTCCTGGGGACGGCGTAAAAACGAAGTAAAGGATTTGCCCCAGAGTTCCGGGCGCGTGAATTCTTCCGTTCCGACCGGGCACGGAAGATCTTCGTACTGGATACTGTCCATATCGATGAGGTAAAGGTTTTCCTCATCTTCGAGCATGGCATTCTTAAGCTGGATATCACCTACGATAACGCCGTGAAGATGCAGATAATCCATGGCACGCAGAAATGAGATCGCCGAATCTACAACGTGCAGACGTGTCCAGCTCGGGAAATACTTCTCCATCGCATCCGGACCGTCAAAGGCGCGACTGATCGTGGTGCCGGAAGCCTTACGCATCATGTAACCGACCGGAATATGCTCCGACGAGAAAAGAAGGCGGTAAGGCCAGCAGATATTGTCCGTCTCGAGTTCGAGATTTCTCATCTTCATGAGTTTATACCAGCGGAGCGGAGTAATGCCGCCACGATGGTAAACTTTTGCGACCCACTTATCATGCTGGGTGCAGAATACGAGTCCCTCTGCACCTGTGCTGATCAGGGAAGTCAGCGTGATCTTCTCATCATCGTCGGTAAAAAGGATATCACCGACGCCGAAATTTAAGTCTGTCGCAATAAAGTCCGCATTCCCGGCAATCGGGTTCACGGAATAGGGGGTCTCTGTTTCCAGACATTCGGAAATAGACGGATAGAACTTCAGTCTTCCGCGGCTGATCACAAATACGGCACATTTGCCCTGGGCATTGATATTGCGAAGTCGGGAAAA
>JAEEGG010029289.1_pt1 | contig 10297 bp, 13 predicted proteins | sample 9134161 | NCBI WGS metagenome assembly JAEEGG01 (sample SAMN16246543, study PRJNA631951) | gut metagenome | biome: gut microbiome; feature: rumen; material: CR-attached | host: Bos | place: Iran: Karaj | collected 2018-10 | reverse complement strand
GCTCTTCTTGGTGAGAATGTGGCTCTTGTAAGCCTTGGCGCGCTTGATCTTGCCCGACTTGGTCAGGGAAAAACGCTTTGCTGCGCCGCGATGGGTCTTGATTTTCGGCATGGTTGTTCCTCCTGCTTAATACTTTCGATTACTTTTTCGGTGCAAGCACCATAAACATGTTTCTGCCCTCTTGCTTGGGAGGACGTTCCTTCACCGCGACGTCGGATACCATGTCGAAGAAGCTCTCCATGACGTCCTCGCCCATTTCGCCCTTGGTGATCTGTCTGCCGCGGAAGCGGATCGAGACCTTCACCTTGTCGCCGTTGCGCAGGAACTTATCGCATTGCTTTGCCTTGACCTCCATATCGTGCTGGTCGATGGTGGCGGAAAGACGGATCTCCTTGATCTCGATGATCTTCTGGTTGCGCTTTTGTTCCTTTTCCCGCTTCAGCATGTCATAGCGATACTTGCTGTAGTCCATGAGCTTGCAAGTCGGGGGTACGTTTGAGGAGACCTTTACAAGGTCCAGTTCGCGTTCGTCCGCCAGACGCTGAGCGTCCCGCACATCCATAATACCGAGCTGCTGTCCGTTTTCGTCGATCAGCCGCACTTCGGGGTCGCGGATCTCTTCGTTGATCTGCATGTCCTGCGTAGCGATGAAAAAACACCTCCAAACAAAAATAGTGGGCGCAGAATGCACCCACCATGAGAAAGCTGTTGCGATCTGTGAACCGTGACGCGGCGCGATTGCCGGCAGGTGAGAGCGGGCGCTCTGCTTGAAAACACGACTATTATAATGACGCTCTCCGCTTTTGTCAAGCATTATTTCTTGATTTTTCGGAAGTTTTTCCCGATTCCGCCGCAGTTTTTTCTGCGGCTTTGCAATCAATTCGACCGCGTATTCCGGTTTGCCGGGAGAACAGCCCTGTTCGGGCGAGCGCACGCATATCCGTCATGCGCTCGGAATCGCATCTTCATCCCGCGCCGGCCGCTCTCCCGCGGCAAACACAGGTTCAATCTGTGATTTGCGAAAACGCCTGCTTGTCCGCGCCGATGCACACTTTTCGGCAAAAAACAATACCATAGCAGTAAAGAACCAAGGAGGAATGACCATGCAACAATCCTATGCTAACGGCGGATGCTGCTTTGCGGACCGCATACCCGCCGTTGATCCAACCACGGTCGACAATGTCGTTCCGGCAGGCTCCGTCTCGTCGGGCAGCGCCTGCGGCATGACAGGCGGCTGCGCGCTTGCGACCGTTTATTTCCCGAATCAGGTGTACCGTGCAGGGTTCTGTCCCTGTGAAGCGCTTGCGCACGGCACACTTTTTCCGGAGCTCGTCTCCGAATATCCGACCTGCAGAGCCCGGGAGGTGTAAGCATGACTGACTATACGGAACAGGCGCTTTTGAACAAGATCGGCGAGATCCGCTTCGCATGCGTCGAACTGCAGCTCTATCTTGACACGCATCCCGATGATCTCGACGCGATGAACGATTTCAACAGCTATGCGGTCACACTCGACCGCCTGTGCAACGAATACACCGAACGTTTCGGTCCGCTCGAGAACTTCGGCAATTCCACGCACGACGCCGGAAGCTGGGTCTACCAGAAGTGGCCGTGGCAGAATTGAGGAGGTAAGCAATATGTGGATCTATGAAAAACGACTCGAATACCCCGTTCGCATCACCAAGCCTGACCCGCGGATGGCGAAGCTTCTGATGGCGCAGTACGGCGGACCGGACTCCGAACTCGGCGCGGGGCTCAGATATCTCACGCAGCGCTACTCGATGCCCGACGACCGCATCCGCGCGACGCTCACCGACATCGGCACCGAAGAGATCGCCCACTGGGAGATGATCGCGACGATGATCACGCAGTGCATGCAGGGTGCAAGCCTTGAGGAGCTCTCCGCCGCAGGGCTGGACGGCTACTATGTGCTGCACGGAAACGGTGTCTTCCCCGCCGACCCGAACGGCGTGCCCTTCACAAGCGCGTACATCGCCTGCACCGGCGATCCGATCGCGGACCTAAGTGAGGACATGGCAGCCGAACAGAAGGCGCGGGCGACCTATGAGCATCTGATGAACATGACATCGAACAGCCAGATCATCGAACCGCTGTACTTTTTGCGCGAGCGCGAGGTCGTACACTATCAGCGCTTCGGCGAATGTCTCGAGATCATGCAGGCGATCAAGACCGGCCGCAGCGCGCCGTCCTGCCGCTGCAACAGAAGACGGTATTGAACTGTACCGGTCTTTCAAGAAAACGTTTGGCACGATGAAACAGCGGAGGGGCGTCCCTCCGCTGTTTTCTTCTCCCGCTGTTATCAGTTGTCCGCGCGGTTGTAGCCGTTTCGCATGGTGACGCTGGATTCGTGCAGCACCGCGGTCAGCGTTTTGTCGGTCTGCTCCTTTGCCATGGCGGCAAGCTTCTCGTTCGCCTCCGCGCAAAGCTCCGCGTCGCCGGTCTCGGCGATCCTTTTGTCATATTCGAGCACGAGCTTTCGACCCTCGGTCATCACCGCGTTCTGGTAGCGCGTGACGATCTGTACGCACTGGTTATAGCTGTGATCCGCCAGCGCGCCGATCAGACGGCTACCCCAGTAGAAATTCTCCGTCGACGCGTCGAGCGTGACGTCGCTGAGGTATTTCGGCATCTTCCTTACGTTCGGATAGACCGGCAGCAGCGCGTCGAACGTCGTCGAGCCGAAGCAGATCCACTCGAGTCCCTTGCAGCATTCCGGCGCGTCGGGACGGATCTCGATCACGGACGTGACGCCGGTGCGGTTGATGCCGATCGAGCGGTACTTGCCGCGCATGCCGGTGTCGTGGTTCAGATACGGATCGTACGGCGTTCCCTTGTAGTTCGAGGAAAGCAGGTCCTTGACCTCCTCGACCGCGATCTTGCGATCCGGGACGAAACTCCACGGGATGTCGTCGCTTTCGGGCGTGAAGTCCGCGTTCGGACCGTCCCAGCGATACTGTCCCGGCGCCAGATATCGTCCCATATACCACGCGCGGGGTGTGTTGTAGACGTGGTCCTGATCGGAATGCGAGCCGAAGACAAGCCGCGGATTGAATCCGCCGTCCCGGTTACAGTCGAGATGATAGGTCTCGATAAACTTCCGAAGATCCTTCGAGCACAGATGCGCTTTTTGTTCGCCGAACGCATCGTCGAAGTCGAAGCTGTCCATGCCGAACTGGTTTGGCATGACGACCACGACGTCGTCCGGTACGCGCTTTGCCATCCAGTGATGCCCGCCGATCGTTTCCATCCACCAGATCTCGTTCTCATCGTTGAACGCGATCCCGTTGGACTCATAGGTCCCGTACTGTTCGAGAAGCGCCGCAAGCCGCAGAACGCCCTCGCGCGCGGTACGGATGTACGGCAGCACGAGCACGACGATGTCCTCCTCGCCGATGCCGCCCGGGATATCCTTTTCCTTCTTTGTCTTTGCCTTCTGATATTTCACGAGCGGATCCGCCGCAAGTACGCGCGGGTTCGAGGTGATCGTTTCCGTCGCCGTCATGCCGACGTTCGCTGTGTTGACGCCGGTCGCCGCCCACACGCCGTTTTTCGGGTCGACGCTCGGGCATGCGGTGTAGCGCATCGGATCGTCCGGCAGCGTGATCGTCAGATGTCCGCCGACGGACGTGTAGGTCTTTTTCTGATCCTTGGGTTCGACGACAATGAGCCTCTTCACGTCAAAGTGTCCGTCGTCCGTGCGCGCGATCATCGTGGCATTGTTGTTGGAGGCATGTTTTCCGACCAATACGGTTGTGCAGGGCATGATTTCTGATCCTCGTTTCCTTTATTTCTGTTCTAATGATACGCAAAAACGGTATCGATGTCAATCTGTTTCCGACCTGCCCGCCGCCTGCGTGCAAAGCAAAACGACGTACGGAAAACCCGTACGCCGTGTCCGGACTGCTCAGCTTCGCTTTGCATACCACGCGGGATACCATTTCTGGAACCACGCGGTAAAGACGCCCATCAGAACGGGAAGAATATTATTCACGATTGCCGTATAAACCGAGAAGCTGCTGCGCATCAGGAAGAACGTCCAGACCGACGTCAAGACGTACAAAACGCCCCAAAGCGCGGTCAGGATCCGGTTCGTCCGCACAAACAGCGGATTTTTCAGCGCTTCCGCGCCGTTGTAATCGTTCATGGAATAATGCGCCGTCAGCGGGATCTTCGTCAGGCACGACACCAGCCACATCAGCCCGAACGCCAGATATGAGAGCGGCACGAGCAGCTGCTTGTTTTCAAACAACAGCAGCAGGATCGAAAATGCCGTCACGACGGCGCAGGAGATCACGTCGTATACGGTTTTGCGGCTGCGGAAGAACACCGCCGGGACCAGCGCCGAGACCGCGATCGCCGCAAGACTTCCGTACAGGGTGTGGATCGGCGCGCCGATCCAGAACGCGATCCACGGGATCAGCATGCAGAGCATGTTGCTCTTCCGTTCGCCGGTTTGTTCCGGCAGTTCTTTTTTCTTCTCCTCCGTCTCGCCCGCGCCGAAGTAGCGGTCCCAATGGAGCATCAGCTCGAAATCGCCGTCCACGCGATACAGCTTCTTCATCATCGCCGCCGCGCCGGAGATCTTTCCCTCGGCGATATCCCGCCAAACGGTATACGGCGTTTCGATCCTTGTGGTATAAGGTACAAATCCGTCCGTAATGACCTCGCTGCCGTCCTTTTTCAGCAGGATCTGATAGCATCGTCCGAGATCCGTGTAATCCATTTCCAGCACGACGTCCCTGCCGGGATACGATTCTTTGCGGTACAGCGCCGCCATTTGTCTGGTAAAGATCAGATCGTCCTGCTCTTTCTCCCCGCGCTCCCTGTCGACGCCCCAGCTCGCGTCCGCCATCGCCTCGAACTGCTCTCTCGGGAACAGCGGCGTTTCCAGCGCTTCGCGCGTCTTTTCCGTGATCCCGCCCGCAGCATACTCTTCGCCCGCGGCGGTCATGATCCCCAGATACCGGTCCGTGTGCGCGGACAGCGCCGGCACCCGGAACAGCTCGCCCTGCCCGCAGCAGATCATCTCATACCCGCCCTTGCCGAATATGTGATCGAACATCGTCTCCACCGCGCCGTAATTGCCCTTTGCGGTATGGAATCCGCAGGTGGAGATCACGACGTTGCGCTTGCCGGACATATCGTACCGCGCCGGATGTCCGCCCGTTTCGCTGTCCGCCTGCATAAACGGCAGAGAGAGCGGCAGCATGCGGTCGATCAGATTTTTGAGCCTGCCCGGCACCGAAAAATAGTACAGTCCGAAGGACCAGACCGTCAGGTCCGCCCACAGGAGCTTATCCAGAACGTCCTTCATGTTGTCGCGGACGACGCATACGCCGGGCGTCTTGTTCCAGCAGGCAAAACAGCCGAGGCACGGGCGGATGTCCGCCGTGCTCAGCCGGATCTCCTCGACCGTCACATCCGTTTTCGTTTCGATCCCGGCAATAAACGCGCGGGAAAGCTTCCGTGTGTTGCTCTGTTCGCCCCGCGGGCTGCCGTTAATCAACAGGATGTTCATTTGCCGCCTCCTCCAGTAATTGTCTGCAGTGATCGATCCATTGCAGCAGCATCTGCATGTACCGCACGCCGAAATCCACCGTCATTTGCCAATAGAGCGCCTTCTTCGGATCCTCCACCATCGCCGCGTACCGCTCGATGTCCGGCGGCGCCGTCTGAAGCTGTTTCGCAAAGCGCTCACAGCCCTCGCGCATGCCGTCAAAATACGCAATGTTCTCCGCAGCGCTCCGCTCCCCGCGGAAAAAGGTCTTCATCAGCAGCCGGTTCCGCATGACCAGCTCCGAGCTGTCCGAGATCAGCCAGCGATTCAGCTCCTGTCTCCCGCTTTCGGTGATGGAAAACACCTTTTTGTCCGGCTTCCCCGTCTGTGCGACCGTCTCGTCCGTCGCCCAGCCGTTTTCCTTCAGCGTCTGCAGCTCGCGGTAGATCTGACTGGTCTGCGCATTCCAGAAATAGTGCAGCGAATCCCGAAACGTCCGCGTGATGTCATACCCCGTCATGCTGCCGTAGTTCAGCAGCCCGAGAATCCCGTGTTTCAGCATAGCTCTCCTCCATATTCCACTTATGGAATATTATAGTTTCGCAAACGGAATCTGTCAAGCCCGCTTTTCGGGTCCGTGCATGCAAAAAGAGCCTGTGCAGGCTCTTTTTTGATTCGTATATCGCAGTACATCCCGTCAGTTATTCTCTTGGTTCATGTACCGCGCGCGGTTGAAACGGTCGTTGAGATCGACGACGTTTTCCGTGTTGTCTCTCGTATTCGCGCCTTTGACCCATTTGATGATCAAAAACGCCGCGAGCCCGATCACCACGATCGACCCTACAAACAAAAGAATGATTCTGCCCAGCATGTTCAACGCCTCCCTTTTTCCTTTCCTGTCTGACAGGCTTCTCTTGTTGTATTCAATATAGCATACCCGTCCGATCGGGACCACCTGTTCCGCACCGGTATAGACCCGTTTATCGGGGCGATCCGGCGCCTTTACGGGGCTCTATTTTGCCAAAGAAAAAGGGAAAGGTTTTCCCCTTCCCTCCGCATATGCGATTTTTGTCAGTCCCGATCGACCTTTTCGTTGCATTCATCGCAGAGAATGACCCAATCCTCCGTCACGTTGGAATCGGCCGGAAACTCGAGTTCCTTGCCGCAGCCGTCGCAATGGATGATCTTGGTCGCCGAACCGTTCTTTCCGCAGCCGAACAGCGGCAGCATCGCCATGGCAAGGATGCAGATAAGCAGTTTTTTCATGTAATCCTCCTGTTTTTCGTCCGCTGTTTATCAGACAGCAATGTAAAGTCGATCGCGCCGATCTCGACGCGTTGCACGCCCGCCTGTTTTCCTTTCGGAAAGCTGGACGCACGGCTTATTTCTTGAACAGCTTTTTATACAGCCACACAACCAGGCAGGAGCCGATGATCGAGAAAATGATACCCATCACCCAGCCGCCGCCGAGCTTGATCAGATTGCCGAGCACGCCGCCGACAGCACCGCCGATCACGCCGACGATGATGTAGAACAGCAGGCTCTTGCCGTCCACTTTCATAAGCTTGCTCGCCGCAAAGCCGCAGATCGCACCGATCACGATCTCAACAAGAATTTGAAGCAACATGGTTTTGATCTCCTTTCATTTCCCTGTGTCCGGGATTGATATATTATACCACAAACATTTCTGAAATCCAATATCAATCGTAGCCATATCTTTCCCCAAAGCTATCATCAACCCTCCGCAAGAATAATCCTCATAGAGCGCTTCCATCGTCGCCTCACGCACCGAACAACCGAAGGTGTCCATCACTTCTGCCAAATCCTCTCTGTGTTTTGCCTGATACATTTTTCTTTCTCCTTTTCTCTTTCTTTTTTGTGATGGAGGTTTTTGTTTTCCTCATCTCTTTTTGATGACTTAATTATAACAGAAGCGTTTCCTTCTCCTGTCACTCTATTGGTAGATTTATGATTTCGTTTTTGTTAGAGAGTTGTTAAAAGTCGTGATGATTTTGATGCTATCTTAATGAAAAGCAGTTGTTATTCTGTGGAGAAGATGATAGAATGATGTTGCCAAAATTGACAATTTTTGAATTGACAAGTTTGGGGCTTTTTGCTCCTTTGAGCAAGAAGGATAGACAAGAAATTGACAATCGAATATTGAAGGTGTAGTTGCAAAGAAAAGAGGGAAGGTCATCCCTTCCCTCTCAAAAATCCCTGTTTCAGGGCGTTTTGCTTATTTGAAGTATCTCTCCAAGAGACCTTTCAGCGCCTTGCCGGTTGTCCGAAGATCAACGCGTCGAGCGCAGCCGCCTGCTCTTCCGTACAGTAAACCAAAACTGCGATTTGATCCATGGCAGGAAGCAGATGCAGCCGTTTGGGGCAGTTTTCCTTTTCCAGCACATCCTCCATAAAATCAATGATCTCAGGGTTGATCCAATCACCATAGCTGGTCAGTTCGATTGCATAGGGATGACCGTTGCAAAGGAAGGATATGCCGCGTGTACCGTCGGTCATCTCCCCCGGTTCTTCCGAGGTCGTCATTTCCTCCGTCATCCCGGATAAATCTTCCTTCACATCCGTGATTTCGATATCGGGAACAATGGATTGAATCCCTTTCAGAAAGAGCGTATACATATGCTCAATGTCAAAAACCTCGGCGTCAAAAGCGTATACCTGATTCGAGGTCGGCGTCCACTCGCCGGATTCATCATCATAATCGCCCATTCCGAGCTCTGCCAAAAGCATATATGCCTCGAATCCGCTGTTTCCCCCGAAGGCTCCTTTCAGCGAAGGATCCTCCTTCACGTCAAATCCAAGCTCACGCAGTTTTTCGGCTGTGGTTTCCATACGATTCTCCTTTTCGGTTCCGGTTGTGCTCCCGGCATCGGTTTGCGGCTGCTTTCCGCTTTGTGCGCATCCCAGGCAAAGAGCGAAAGCAAGCAGCACCATTGCGATTCGTCTGATCATGCTGCACCTCAAAAAGGACGCCGGATATCCGGCGTCCTACTCGTTTTTATTTGAAATATCTCTCCAGGAGCCCTTTGAGCGCCTTGCCATGCCTTGCCTCGTCGCGCGCCATCTCGTGGACGGTGTCGTGGATCGCGTCAAGACCGAGTGCCTTTGCGCGCTTTGCGAGGTCCGTCTTGCCAGCGGTTGCGCCGTATTCGGCTTCCACGCGCATTTCGAGGTTCTTCTTGGTGGAATCGGTCACGACTTCGCCGAGGAGCTCCGCAAACTTTGCCGCATGCTCCGCTTCTTCCCAAGCCGCCTTCTCCCAATAGAGACCGATCTCCGGATAGCCCTCGCGATGCGCAACGCGCGCCATCGCAAGATACATGCCGACTTCGGTGCATTCGCCCTGGAAATTGGCGCGCAGATCGTTCATGATGTCCTCCGGTACGCCCTGTGCGACGCCGACAACGTGCTCCGCCGCCCAGACCATTTCTTCCTTTACCTCGTTGAACTTCGACGCGGGCTGCTTGCAGACCGGGCAGAACTCCGGCGGGGTCGCTCCCTCATGAACATAACCGCATACGCTGCAAATCCACTTTTTGATCATGTGATAAAACCTCCGATATAGATTTTGTAAACTTGCATTTACTGTTATATATTGTACCGTATTTTTGCCCCGCCGTCAATCACGAAAACAACTTTTCCCTGCCGCATCCCATTTCTTGACAGACATCCGCTGCCGTGGTATCATATCGTTGTTTCCGACGGGTCTCCGTAGCTCAGCAGGATAGAGCATTCGCCTCCTAAATCTCGCCAGTGGTTGAAAGCGAGGGGCAGCAACAATTGAATAAGTCTCTGTAGCTCAGCAGGATAGAGCATTCGCCTCCTAAGAACAAGTTGGGTTGTTCGAGAAGAGTGCATAAAAAGTGAATATGTCTCCGTACCTCAGCAGGATAGAGGGCCCGCCTCCTAAGAATCATGCCTAGGGTTCCGCGGAGAGTGCATAAAACTTAATAAGTCCCCGTACCTCAGCAGGATATCATGCGATCACCTCCTCCTCACACCAGAATGGTAACATGCGGCGCGGCTTCACACAACGAAGCAGCTCTTTCATTGCTTATGGCCCGTGAAGGAAAAATAAAGCGCTACTTTATGCTTTTCAATCTGATCAGCCCCTCTTTAAACCATATCAGCATGACTCCTTTTTCCTTTTCATAGAACCGTAATTATGATAAACTATTATTGATCGGAGGTGGGACAATGCAGATAGGAGAACAGATCCGTGAGCTTCGCAAAAAGCAGGGGTTGACGCAGGTTTCTTTCGCCGAACGACTGTTTGTTACCCCGCAGGCGGTCAGCCAGTGGGAGCGAGGTATTACGATCCCCGATACGGATAAACTGGCGGACATCGCCGCAGTTTTGCACACCACCGTGAGCAAGTTGACCAGCGGAGAGCCCACGGGACAGGATTGGATCATCGCCGACTCTCTGTTTTCTCCGGACCACATGTACAGCCGCATCGCCGTTACCTCTGAACTGGAGGGACTACGGGAGACTTCCTCTGCGCTCCGATTCATGAAAAAGCAGCACGAAGGGCAGTACAGGAAGCCATCTCTCTTTTCCGATGTCAAGGTGCCCTATATCACACATCCCCTGATGATGGCCTGTCATGCCCATGCACTGGGCATTCGGGAGGATAAGATCCTCGCAACGATCCTCCTCCACGATGTCTGCGAAGACTGCGGCGTTGCGCCTGAAGAGCTGCCTTTCGCGGAGGAAGTCAGGGAAGCCGTCAAACTTTTGAGTTTTCAGGTTATGCCGGAC
>JAEEGG010029288.1_pt1 | contig 10298 bp, 8 predicted proteins | sample 9134161 | NCBI WGS metagenome assembly JAEEGG01 (sample SAMN16246543, study PRJNA631951) | gut metagenome | biome: gut microbiome; feature: rumen; material: CR-attached | host: Bos | place: Iran: Karaj | collected 2018-10 | reverse complement strand
GCCGACAACGAGTTCAACAACCGCTGCGACAAGCTGGCCCGGGAAGCCGCCCAGCGGATCGTTTCGGGCCATAATAGCTAAAATCGGACTTATTCTGTTACTTTTCTGTTAACAACTATTCGTTAAACTTGTCTTTAACGAATAGTTGTTTTAAAATGCAGACATGAGCGACTACCCTCTCCAACGAAAAAAAGATTATACGCAGAAGCTCCGTGCCGTGCTGTTGGAACTCCCCAAATTTGCCGGGTTGTATTTTCGCGCCATGGAATTGCAGACCAGCATTTTGACGCGGTACGGATATGCCGTTGATCTCAGGAATTTTTTCAAATTCTGCGTGGAACAGGTGGAAGCGTTTCAAGGGAAAACCCCTGCCTCTCTGACCCTGGAGGATCTCGATCGGATCACGGCTCTGGACATCGAACTTTTTTTGGAGCATGTGACCCTCTATACGGACGGCGACGACCGGGAACGGGAGAACAACGAGCGCGCAAAAGCTCGAAAATTGTCCGCAATACGGGCTTTTTTCAAGTATTTTCACCGGCAGGAGCTGATCAAAAACAACCCGGCTTCCCTGGTGGATACGCCCAAAACACATGAAAAGGCTATCGTGCGGCTGGAAGCCAACGAAGTTGCCGATCTGTTGGATATCACGGAAGCCGGAAACGGATTGACAGAAAAACAGAAAGCGTTTCATCAGGCCACGAAGGTAAGGGACACCGCCATTCTGACCCTGTTTTTGGGTACGGGTATCCGTATCAGCGAACTGGTGGGTATCGATATCGACGGCGTCGACGTTGCTTCGGACGCTTTTGTCGTCACCCGCAAAGGCGGCAACCAGGAGATGCTCTCCTTCGGGCCGGAGGTCCGTAATGCATTGCTCGCCTATCTCGAGCAGCGGGAAGCCATGGAAGCCCTGCCCGGCAGCGAGAACGCCCTGTTTTTATCCATGCAGCGCAAGCGGATCACCGCTCGGGCCGTGGAAAACCTGGTCAAGAAGTACGCCCGCATCGCCTCCCCCCTCAAGAAGATCACGCCCCATAAGCTCCGCAGCACCTACGGCACCATGCTCTATCAGGAAAGCGGCGATATCTACCTGGTGGCGGACGTTTTGGGCCACAAGGACGTGAATACCACACGAAAGCACTACGCCGCCATCCAGGAGGAACGGCGGCGTCAGGCGACCAAGTATATCAAATTGCGGGAGGATTCTATTCCTCCCAGTCCAGATCGTCCGGAGAACCCGTCGAATCCCCCTGATCCACAGTGAGGTCCATCTCGGGTTCCATACCCTCATTGGGGTCCAGGACGTACAGCCCGTCCCCTGCCCCGTCCATGAGGACGCGGCCGATGGGGATTTCCCGATAGGCTTCGGTGATCTCCAGGCACTTGAAACAGTTGTCGCAAAGCTTGTTGGGGTCCAGCTCACAGCGGTCCTCCTCACAGGCGCCGCAGTCGTCACAGACGGCCTTCAGGCCCAGAATACACTTCTTCATCTCTCCCCCGCCTCCCCTTGCGCTAATACCGCCTCAGTGACCTCTAAAAGGGCCAGTTTGCCGTGCTCATAGGTGAGGCTGCCCTGCATGTATACGGCAAACGGCGGACGAATAGGGCCGTCTGCGCTCAATTCCGTGGTGGCGCCCTGGACGAAGGTGCCAGCTGCCATGATGACTGGGTCGTTGTATCCCGGCATGTCCCATGGCTCCGGCGTCACGTCGCTATCCACGGGCGAAGCGTGCTGGACCGCCTTGCAGAAGGCGATGAGCTCCTTCGGTTCCCTGAATCGAATGGATTGTACGATGTCGGCCCTTAGCCTGTCTCCCACCGGCATGACCTCATACCCCAAGGTGCCGAACACTTCCCCGAAGAGCATGGCCGTCTTCAGGCATTGCAGCACCGTATGAGGCGCCAGAAACAGTCCTTCGAAGAAGGGCCGATAGGAGGCGGCGTAGGATCCCACTTCCCGGCCGGAGCCGGGCACAGTGAGCCGGAAGCTGATCCGCTCGATCAGATCCTTTCGCCCGGCCACATAGCCCCCGGTGGGCGCGATGCCGCCGCCGCAGTTCTTGATCAGGGACCCCATGATCACGTCCGCCCCCACGGCGGAGGGTTCTCTGTCCTCCGTGAACTCCCCGTAGCAGTTGTCCACGGCGATGATGATATCCGGCCGTACCGCCTTGACCTGCCGGAACAGGGGCGCCATCCTCTCCACCGAGATGGCCTCCCGCCAGGCGTAGCCCCGGGAACGCTGCACGTAGAGCATCTTCACCTCAGGATGATCCTGAATGCCCGCCAGGATGGCGTCGAGATCGAAGGGCTCCTCCCCCGTCTCCCTAAGCTCCGCCATGCGAAAACCGATGCCGAACCGTATAAGGGCGTTGGGCTCCCTGCCGGTCAAGCCCACCGCCGTTTCCAAGGTATCGTAGGGCTTGCCTGTGGCGGAAAACACCACGTCCCCCGGTTCCAAAAGGCCGCTCAAGGCCAGGAAGATGGCATGGGTGCCGTTAGCGATCTGAGGACGTACCAAAGCATCCTCCGTCTGCAAGGCCCTGGCGAACACCCGATCCAGGGCATCACGGCCCAAGTCGTCATACCCATACCCCTCCGTAGGCGCGAAGTGGCGAGGCGAGACCGGCTCTGCCCGAAAGGCGTCCAGCACCCGCTTCTCGTTGTGGAGGGCTATCTCCTCCAGCCGTGAAAAGGCTGGCTGCAGCCGCTGCTCCGCCGCCTTAATCAATTCATGCACGTCGGTCATAGATCGTCTCCTTCACGTACCGCTCTATCTCCTGGTACGCCTCCTCGTAGTTTTCACAGTCGAACCAGCGGATGCGCTCGTCCCGCCGGAACCAGGTCAGCTGCCGCTTGGCGAACTGGCGGGTGGCCCGCTTGATGTTCTCCACCGCCGTTTCAAGAGAAACCTCCCCCTCCAGATAGGCCATAAGCTGAGCATATCCGATGGCTTGCATGGCGGGCAGCTTTCTATTGTATCCCTTGGCTTTGAGCCCCTTGACCTCTTCTAAAAGACCCTGGGCCATCATGCGATCCACCCGACGGTCGATGCCCGCGTAGAGCTTTTCCCGGGGCATATTTAAGCCGATGCGGACGGCCGGATAGCGGCTGTTTCGCTGGGCCGCCAAATACGCCTGATTGAAAGCAGAAAAGGGCTTGCCACTGAGCAGTAACACCTCCCTGGCTCGGACCACCCGCTTCTTGTCGTTCACGTGGAGCTTCTGGCCGGAAGGGCCATCGTCCTCGGCCATCCGCTCGAAAAACGCTTGGGGATCATCATCGTAGGCCTGTTCCAATCGGTTCCGCAGCGCCTTATCGGACGGGAGCGCATACCCCATATCCTCCAGCACCGCGTCACAGTATAAGCCGCTCCCCCCCACCAAAATAGGCTGGACGTTCCGACGGTCAAGGTCCCTAAGCACCTCGTCCGCCGCTTGCTGAAAGGCTGCCACGGAAAAGCTGGTATCGTTTGGGTCCACGATGTCGATGAGATGGTGCGGTACCCGCTGACGCTCCGCTGGGTCCGGCTTTGCAGAGCCGATGTCCATGCCCCGATAGACGGCGACAGAGTCGATGGACAGGATCTCTCCTCCCCATTTCTCCGCGATCCGCAGCGCCGTCTCGCTTTTATGGCAGGCCGTAGGGCCGCATATGAGCAGCAGCGGTTTCATACAATGCGCTTGAACATCTTCTCCATGTCCCGCTTGGAAAGCCGCGCCACCACCGGTCGCCCATGGGGACAGGTCAGGGGTATCCCCTGCTCCACATAGGTTTTCAGAAGGCTGACGATCTCCTCCTTATGCAGGGGCTCGCCGCCCTTGACGGCATGCTTGCAGGAGGCGTAGATCAGCTTCTCCCGCACCAGCGCCTTCTTGGCGCCTTTCCCTGCCTCTCCAATGGCGTTGATGGCCTGGTGAAGGGATTCGCCGTCGAAGACGATCCCGTTGAGCATCGGAACGGCGGTCAGATTGAGGCTGAGCGCCCCTGTACGCTCGAAGCGGTAGCCCAGCTCCTCCAGCTCCTCCTGCCATTCCTCCACCAACTCGAATTCCCGGGGCTGCAGCGTCAGCAGCTGGGGGATCAGCAGCTCTTGAGATGCGGCGGCCACCTCCTGTGCGCTGAATTCCTCATACAGCTTGCGCTCATGGGCCGCGTGCTGATCGATGAGATACAGGTCGTCCTCATGCTGCACGATCCAGTAGGTGTTGAATGCGCAGCCGATGATGTTCACCGCAAAATCCAGCGGCAGGGTGTCCTGCTCCGCCTTCTTGGGCGAAGGCGCGGGCGGCTGTTGCCGGTTACCGGCCACCGCGAACACCTCCACGCGAGGGGGCTCCTGCCTCTCCTCCACCGGAGGCTTCTTTTGGAACGTGTTGTAGGAATACCCGGCGCTGCTCTCCTTCAGCACGGACCGGGGCGGGACCACCACCTGCTTCTTAAATTCCTCTACAAAGCTTGTGGACGGCCGCTTTTTCTCCAGCTGGTCATAGGAGGTTTCCGAAAACGCCTGTCGCTCTGCTTTCGGCTCGATCTTCTCAACGACTTGTTTCGCCTGGTTCGGCAGCTGGACCTGGGGGATCACAGGCTGCCGAAGGGCTTGCGCGCAGGCCGCCGTCACGGCGTATTCCACCCGCGGCTGATCCACGAAGCGGACCTCTGTCTTGGCCGGGTGGACGTTCACGTCCACCTCCTCCTTGGCGATGGTGATATTGAGTAAAGCAAAGGGATACCGACCCGCCATCATGCGGGTGTCGTATGCCTTCTGGATGGCGGAAAAGATGCCAATGGAGCGGATGTACCGGCCGTTGACGAACAGGGTCTCCATGGACCGGTTGGGCCTCGATATCTCCTGATTCCCCACGAAGCCTTCGATACGCACGTAGCCGTTATCGAGTAGCACCGGCAGCAGCCGATCCGTGATCTGGGACCCGTAGATGCAGAAAATGGCGTTCTTCAGCTTTTCGTCCCCATAGGTCTCGTAGACGCATTTTCCGTTGCTGAGGAAGCGGAATGTGATATCCGGGCGGCCCAAGATGGCTCGGGCCATGAAATCGCCGATATATCCGGCTTCCGAGCGGGCGGAGCGCATGAATTTCAGCCGTGCCGGGACCTTGGCGAAAAGGTTGTCCACCTGAACGGTGGTCCCGAACACACAGGAACAGGCCTCATTGGACACCAGTTTGCCGTTATCGAATACGACCCGGGTGCCCCATTCCCCACCAGGCACCCGCGTGGTCATGGTCACCAACGATACGGCGCCGATGGAAGCCAGCGCCTCACCCCTAAACCCCAGGGTACCGATGGCAACCAGGTCCTCCTGGGTGCTGATCTTGCTGGTGGCGTGTCGAAGGAAGGCCGTAGGACAATCCTCCGGCTGGATGCCGCTGCCGTTGTCCGTAACGCGGATGGAGCTCAAGCCTCCGTCCGTGATATCCACGGTGATGGCCGTGGCTCCGGCGTCCAGGGCGTTCTCGACCAGCTCCTTCACCACCGAGGCGGGACGCTCCACCACCTCGCCGGCGGCGATCTGATTGGCTAAAGCAGGCGGCAAAACCTTGATGAGCATGGGTCAATCCTCCTTGAGCGCGTCATGATAGGCATACAGCTTCTGCAGCGCCATCATGGGGGTCATGTTTTCCAGATTCAGCGCCTTCATATCCGCCAAAATGGCCTTATCCACTTGGTTATCCACCGTCTTTTCGGACTTATCCACGGATATTTCGTGGTTGTCCACCGTTTTTATGCGAGCTTTCTCATGCATAGTGGCCATGTCCGAATTCTCCAGGCCCTGGAGTATCTGCCCCGCCCGGGCGATCACCGCATCGGGGATGCCCGCGAGCCGGGCCACTTGCACGCCGAAGCTTTTATCGGCGCTGCCTCGGACGATCTTGCGCAGGAACAGGATGTCCTCCCCGATCTCCTTCACGGAGATGCGGTAATTCTTCACGCCGGAGAGCCGCCCCTCCAGCTCAGACAGCTCGTGATAGTGGGTGGCGAAGAGGGCCTTGGCCCCGCAGGTCTCCTCGGACGCGATGAACTCCAGCACCGCCCAGGCGATGGACAGCCCGTCGTAGGTGCTGGTGCCGCGGCCGATCTCGTCCAGGATCAGCAGACTATTTTTGGTGGCGTTGTTGAGGATGTTGGCCACCTCGCCCATCTCAACCATGAAGGTGCTCTGGCCGCTGGACAGATCGTCGCTGGCGCCGATGCGGGTGAAGATGCGGTCCACCAGGCAGATATGGGCGGCTTCCGCCGGCACAAAGGACCCCATATGGGCCATGAGGGTGATGAGCGCCACCATGCGCATATAGGTGCTCTTGCCGGCCATATTGGGGCCGGTGATGATGAGCAGCCGATTCTCCTCCCTGTCGAGCAGCACGTCGTTGGGAATGAAGCCGTCCTGCAGGGTGCGCTCCACGATGGGATGCCGGCCGTTGCGGATGGAGATGACCCCGTCCTCCCCCATCTCGGGCCGCACATAGCGGTTGGTCACCGCCACCTGGGCGAAGGCGGCGTACACATCCAGGCGGGAGATGAGCAGCGCGTTCTTCTCCAGCCGCCCCGTCTGAGGCAGCAGCGCGTCCCGCACCTGGCTGTAGAGCTCCGCTTCCAGCTTGATGAGCCGCTCGTTGGCGGTGAGGATGCGGTTTTCGATGTCCTTCAGTTCCGGCGTGATGTACCGTTCGGCGTTGGTCAAGGTCTGCTTGCGCTGATAGTAGTAGGGCACCTGGTCCACGAAGGATTTGGTCACCTCCAGAAAGTACCCGAATACCTTGTTGAACCCGATGCGCAGGTTCTTGATGCCCGTGCTCTCCCGCTCCCGGGTCAGCACGTCGTCCAGCCACTTCTTGGCGTTGCCGGAGATGTCCCTGAGCTCGTCCACCTCCTGATTGTACCCGGCACGGATCACACCGCCCTCCTTGAGATTGGGAGCGGGATCGTCGTCGATGGCCCGGTCGATGAGGTCGATGGTGTCCTCCATTCGGTCCAGTTCCTGGCGGATGGTCGAAAGATCGGCAGAGGTGCAGTCCGAGATCACGTCCAGCACCGGCCCGATCTGCCGCAGGGACCTGGACAGGGCGATACAGTCCCGGGGATTGATGGTACCATAGGCGATCTTGGAACACAGGCGCTCGATGTCGTAAATCTTGTCTAAATGCTCCCGAAGCTTCGTGCGCAGGACCGTGTTGCTGAAAAGCTCCTCCACGGCGTCCTGCCGCGTTTCAATGGCGGCGAGCTCCTGCAGCGGACAGTCGATCCAGGTCCGCAGCATCCGGCGGCCCATGGCGGTCCTGGTTTGGTCCAACAGGTACAGCAGGGTGTTCTTGCCGCCGCTACCCGTGCGGATGCCTTCCGTCAGCTCCAGATTGCGCCGGGTGTTCCCGTCGAGCTGCATGTAGTCCGAGCGGCTGACGATGGACAGGCGGCGGATGTGGCTGAGCCCATTCTTCTGGGTGTCCTCCAGATACTGCATGAGCCCGCCGGCCGCCGAGATGGCCAGCGGCATCTGAGCGCAGCCGAAGCCGTCCAGCGTGGACACGTCGAAGTGCTTCTTCAGCGTCTCCGTGGCTCTGGCCAGCTGAAACACGCTGTCTGGCTGCTTCTCCAGATAACACAGGCCCTGCAGCCGCTTCTTCAGATACTCCTGCTCGAATAGGGCGTCGTTCGACACGCATTCGGTGGGCGCGATGCGGGTGATCTCGTGCAGCAGCGCAGCCTCCGGCTCCTTGCCCTTGATCTCCCCCGCCCTGAATTCGCCCGTGGACACGTCCGCATAGGCGTAGCCGTAGCCAGTCCGCCCCGCATAGACGGACAGGATGTAGTTGTTTTTGCCCGCGTCCAGGAGCTTTTCTTCGATGACCGTGCCCGGGGTGATGACCCGGATGACGGCCCGATCCACCAGCCCCTTGGCCAGGGCCGGGTCCTCCATCTGCTCGCAGATGGCCACCTTGTACCCCCGGCTGATGAGCCGCTGCACGTAGGTGTCCACGCTGTGGTACGGCACGCCGCACATGGGCGCCCGCTCCGGCAGGCCGCAGTCCCGGCCCGTCAGGGTCAGCTCCATGATCTTGCTGCCCTCGATGGCGTCCTCGAAGAACATCTCATAAAAGTCGCCCAGCCGATAGAACAGGAAGCAGTCAGGATACTGCTCCTTCATCTGCAGATAGTGCCGCATCATGGGCGACATGCCTTCTACGATCTTCATGCTTCCCCGTCTTTCTGTTCAGGTTTGGCCGCACAGGCTTCGGCGCAGCTGCTGCAATCCCCGCCGCAGGAGAAAGTGACCTGGCCTTTAACAGAGGCAAGGTATTCGTTCATGGCCTTATAGGCGGCCCGCAGCTCAACGATCATGGGGTTTTGGCTCAGGATGAATCCGATATAATCCATATCGTTGCTGAGGCGAACAGCTTCATCAGCGTCGAACCCCTCCGTCTGGATCATCTTGACCAGCTTGGCGCTGCCCTCCTCGTATTCCTTAACCATGGCGGACAGCTCCGTATCGTCGTTGACCGCTCGCCGCGCCTTCACATACCGATGGATCTCATCGGCCGCCAGCACGTCCAGCATCCCTTTTTTCTTTTCTTCCATATCCTTTACTCCATTCTTCCCAACAGGGAATTCCGCGCACATTCCGTTACTTTCACCGTTTGATAGGTGCCCAGCAGCTTTTCGTCGCCGGGGAAATAGACCATCTTGAAGGTGTCAAGCTTCCCGAAGAGGACAGTTTGTTCACGCTTGTCGAAGCCCTCGATCAGCACCTCTCCCCTGTGTCCCAGGTATTTGCGGTTGTTCTCCGCGGTCTTTCTGGCCTGCAGGTCGTTGAGGCGCTTCAGGCGCTCCTTCTTGACCTGTTCCGGTATCTGATCCTCCGCCTCCGCCGCCCTGGTGCCCTTGCGGGGGGAATACTTGAAGGTGAAGGCGGCCGCATAGCCCACCTGATCCATCAGGGAAAGGGTGTCCTCGAAATCCCTGTCGGTTTCCCCGGGAAAACCGACGATCACATCGGTGGTGAGCTCTATGTCCGGCACCGTCTTTCTCAGGTCCTCCACCAGCTGCAGATACCCCTCCCGGGTGTACCGGCGGTTCATCTTCTCCAATATGGAGGTGCTGCCGGACTGGACGGGCATGTGCATATGGTGGCAGACCTTGTCGTTCTCCGCGATGGCCGCCATGAGCCGGGGCGTCAGGTCCTTCGGATGGCTGGACATGTACCGGATGCGGCGGATGCCGTCCACCCCGTTCACCGCGTGCAGCAGATCGGCGAAGTCCACGTCCGTGCCCTTGCCGTAGGAGTTCACGTTTTGGCCCAACAGAGTGACCTCCGTGATCCCCTGCTCAGCAAGGCCTCGGACCTCATCGACCACCTCGGACAGCTCCCTTGACCGCTCCCGGCCCCGCACGTAGGGCACGATGCAGTAGGAGCAGAAGTTGTCACAGCCGAAAGTGATGTTGACGAAGGCGGAAAAGGGATTGGACCGCCGGGCGGGCAAGCCTTCGCAGATGGCGAAGCCCTCCTCCTCCGTCAAGATCAGCCGCTCGCCGTTCAGCGCGCTCAGCATCAGCTCCGGCAATCGCCACAACACGTTGGTACCGAAGACGAAGTTGACGAAGGGGAACCGGCGCATGACCTTCTTCGCCACATCCGGCTGCTGCATCATACACCCGCAGATGCCGATGATCAGCTCTTCGTCAGCGTCCTTGCGCTCCTTCAGAGTCCCGATGTTGGCCAGCAGCCGCTTCTCCGCATGATCCCGCACGCAGCAGGTGTTGAACAGGATCACGTCGGATTCCTCCCGTGATCGGGCCGGACCATAGCCCATCTCCTGCAGCAGGCCCGCGATGGTCTCGGAATCCCGCACATTCATCTGGCAGCCGTAGGTCTCGATATAATAGGTCTTCCCCTGGCTCCGGACCCGGTCCAATACCTCCTGGGCCATGCCCTGTTGCAGCTCTATTCGATTCGGTTCGATACGTTTTGCCTGCATCCACATATTTCTCCAATTTAATCGAATGTATTATAGCGTATTTTCGTCTCCGCGACAACATTATTTTTTCCGTTTCCCTTGTGCGCAGGCAGGAAGGATGGTACTATGATACCGATATGCACAGGAGGTCTTATGCCATGTTTTCTGACAACAAAGCTTATATAGCCAACGCTCAGGGCAAAAAGCTGTACCTGCTGCCTCGGATGGCCAACCGCCACGGCCTCATCACCGGCGCCACCGGCACGGGCAAGACCGTGACCATGAAGGTCCTGGCGGAGAGCTTTTCGGATATGGGCGTACCCGTGT
>JAEEGG010029286.1_pt1 | contig 10298 bp, 8 predicted proteins | sample 9134161 | NCBI WGS metagenome assembly JAEEGG01 (sample SAMN16246543, study PRJNA631951) | gut metagenome | biome: gut microbiome; feature: rumen; material: CR-attached | host: Bos | place: Iran: Karaj | collected 2018-10 | reverse complement strand
ATACTAAATCTTCACATATAACCTAACATAACTACTAACAATCTCCTAACAAACATCTAACATACACCTAACATCGGGGTTTCACCTTATTATTATAGTAGGGGAATAAAAAGCACTCATCCGCAGGGCAAAAAGGAGCAGGTGTGCGAGAAGGGCAGTCCGAAGACGGAGATCATGGAGTTTGTGCATTCTGAGGATGTGCAGACCTATAATCTGCTGGTGAACCTCGATGAGCTAGATGCCATCCGCCGCTCTCAGCACGCAGCCCTGAAACGTTAGGTGATATGTTAGGTGTTTGTTAGGTGTTTAAGTGCCTTTTTAGATGCTAACATTCACAAAATGAGATAGTTAACAGACACTGATGTTAGATGTTAGGTGTTTTACAGAAAAAATAGAAAAATGGAAGAAAAAGAACTGAAAGCGAATGACATTCCTTGGGGCTATGCCCTGTGTTTTAACACCACTATGTGACAGACTGGGACTTTGATTAATCAGGCACGATAAAGACGAAATTACTTGATGAGTTTCACGATCTGCTTTTCGGAGGCTTCTGGGAGCAGTTCCTTCAGGTGGGCCAGCATACGCTCGAATGACTCCTGGGGTGTACGAGGACACAGACAAGCCTCGCGCCCAAGCAGACGCTCTGGTGTGGTGAGCAGAGACCAGCCCCAGCCATATTCATGTCCATGTCGATCCTGAGGATAGACAAAATCCTCCGTGATGATGCGACAGGCCATCTGAAGTCGGGTGATATACGCATCGAAACGGCTACGCATCTTCGGACCATTGAAGCCGCAGGCTGCTCGCAGCTCACGGGTGATCATGCTGCCCTGTTCATTCAAGGTAAACAGGATTGCTTCTTCAATGGAGCCCTCCTGTGGTATCGGATGCTGACTGCGCCGATAATTACAGAGATCAGGCCACCAGGCACGACTGACGAAGCCTGCCTTGCCAGCAAAGAACTTGCCATAGACACAGTTACCCTCCGTGACGATCGGACCCTTCCACTTCCACAACGGCCAGTCCCAACCACCATCAGGAAAGACCACATACCGACAGTCATCATCCACCAGATCCTCAGCCGAATAGCCCCTGACGCCACTATCGAGCAAAGGCAGGAACCCCACCTGCTGGATTAGTGCCATCAACTCTGGACAAGAATGTATCTCCATCTGTTTCATCCTTAATAATACTGAATATGATGATGCAAAATTAGGCATTATTTTCCAAATAAAAAGCAAAAAAAAGTAATTTCAACGGATTAATTCAAAATAAAAACTGTATATTTGCACAACTTAAAGTTAACTGATATGGAAAAAAGATCTTTATGGATACTGGCCGCTGTGGTGCTGGTGGCACTCATGGCAGGTAAGAGCAATGCGAAGGAACGGGCAGAGTTAAAGAGTAGAGAGGATGATGAATATGTGTAACGGACAGACGGAAAAGAAATCCGTGGTAAGGCCTGCTACTCAGGCAAACCTGTTCTATACGGGAGATGCCAGAGAACTACGCGAAGAGGTGGACAGTTTTCTTGCATTGAATCGTGGAAGAACTATATTTAATAATGTGGCGGCGGTCATCGTGCCCCATGCAGGCTATTATTTCTCGGGCAATGTAGCGGCTGCGGCATATATGTCGATTCCTCAGGAAAAGAAGTATAAGCGGATTTTCCTGTTGGGGCCGAGTCACCATGAATGGCTCGACGGGGCTTCGGTGAATACGGATGCTGACTATTACGCAACACCATTGGGTCAGGTGAAAGTGGATCATGAGACGGCTATGGCTTTGACGGAAAAGGATAGCGTATTCCGCTACGAACCCAAGGCGCACGACAGAGAGCATTGCCTGGAGGTGCAGCTGCCGTTCCTGCAAAGGCGGTTTGGAGAAGATTCCATGCCTGCCATCGTGCCGATTATCATCTCTACAAACGATTTACAGAAGTTGAAACGGATAGCAGAGGTGCTGAAGTCGTTTTTTTCTGAAGAGAACCTGTTCGTCGTCAGCAGCGACTTCGCACACTATCCGAAGTATGAGGATGCCTGCAAAGTGGATGCCCTAACTGGCAAGGCCATTGAGAGTGGCGATGTGGAGCAGTTTATTGCCACGCTGGAGAAGAACGCACGTAGTGGTGTGCCTGGTCTGGCCACAAGTGCCTGTGGTGAACTGGCTATTGCCACGCTGCTGATGATGATGGACAGCACCTATCAGGTGAAGCATCTGATATATCAGAACTCTGGTGATGCCGAGGAGTCGGATCATAGTCGTGTGGTCGGCTATCATGCGTTTGCCATCATTCGCAACGGACAAGCACTGACGGATACGGACTTTTCTTTGTCGGATGACGAGAAGCGAATATTGAAGGAGATTGCACTGACAAGTATCAAGGACTCTCTTGAGGGGAAGACGATTGTAGCACATCCGTCGCTGACGGCTACGCTCCAGCAGAAGTGCGGTGCCTTTGTTTCGTTGCATAAAGATGGACGGCTTCGTGGTTGTATCGGACACTTTGGCGAAGATGTGCCTTTGCATGAGATTGTGGCAGAGATGGCGCGTGCAGCAGCCTTCGAAGACCCACGGTTCATGCCGGTGACTTACGACGAGCTGGCTGATATCGATATTGAGATTTCTGTGCTCACGCCCATGCGACGCATTCAGAGTCTGGACGAGTTTGAGTTGCATCGTCATGGCATCTATATCCGTAAGGGCTATCGCAGCGGAACCTATCTGCCACAAGTGGCCGATGAGGTGAACTGGACAAAGGAGGAGTTTGTCTGTCACTGCGCCCAGGACAAGGCAGGCATCGGATGGGATGGCTGGAAGGATGCAGAACTGTATGTTTATGAAGCTATCGTGTTCTGATGGAGTGCAGATACTTTAAGCAGTTGGACGATGAGAGGATAGAGTGCCAGCTCTGTCCACATCACTGCAAGATAGTGAATGGTAAGACGGGCATATGCAGAAACCGACGCAATCAGGATGGTGTGCTCATCAGCGAGGTGTATGGACAACCTTGCTCTCTGGCCATCGACCCCATCGAAAAGAAACCGCTCTACCACTTCCATCCTGGCACCAAGTGTCTCTCAATCGCCTGTACGGGCTGCAACTTCCGATGCCTGAACTGTCAGAACTATGAGATTTCGCAGGTTGCGCCATCGGAGGCAGGGCACTATGACCTCTCACCTGAGGCCATCATAGAACTATGCCAGCAATACCATTGCCCAGGAATCGCCTACACTTATACAGAACCACTGACATACCTTGAATATATCACAGACACAGCTCGGCTGGCTCATGAAGCAGGACTATGGAACATTCTCGTCACAGCAGGTTATGTCTGCCAGGAACCTTTGAAAGACCTGTTGCCGTATCTTGATGCAGCCAATATCGACTTGAAGAGTTTCAGCGACTATATCTATAAGCAAGTTAGCGGTGGTCATCTTCAGCCTGTCCTTGACACTATTCTCGCTATGCGTGATGCTGGTGTGTGGATAGAACTGACGAACCTCGTCATCCCTGGTGTGAATGATGACATGCAGATGATTCGCCAGATGTGCCAATGGATTGTCAGCAACGGCCTTTCCGAGAACCCCTTGCATTTCAGCCGCTTCTTCCCTCGATACAAGATGGGGGACATTACTCCAACACCTATCCACACATTAAAGGAAGCAAAGCAGATTGCACAGGAAGAAGGTATCAAGCATGTGTATTTAGGAAACATATAAAGCAAAAAAAAGTAATTTCAACGGATTAATTCAAATAAAAACCGTAAATTTGCACATTCAAAATTAACTGATATGAAAATAAGATTCTTATGGATGCTGACCGCCATCCTGACTTGCGGCCTGACAATCACCTCCTGCTCGAACAATGACACGCCAAGTTCACCAACGGATGAGGTGGAAGCCCAACTCTCAAAGATGACACTGCGTGAGAAAGTGGGACAGATGTTCTTCGTACGCATGGAAACACTCGACACCACCATTCACTGGAATGCCTATTCCGACCTTCAGGACAATCCTATCCTTGAGGTGAACAAGACCATGCGCGATGTGAACGCAAACTATCCCATCGGCGGACTCATCCTCTATGCTTGGAATATCGACGACGAGGCACAGCTGGCGAAGTTAATCCCTCAGATAAGGGCACTGAACGGCAATCCCCTGCTCTGCATCGACGAGGAGGGTGGTCGTGTGTCACGCCTCGCCAACAACCCCAAATTCAACGTCAAGAAGTATGAGTCGATGGCAGCCATCGGTGCTACGGGAGACCCAAACAATGCCTACGAGTGCGGCAACACCATTGGCACCTATCTGAAATACTACGGTTTTGACATCGACTTCGCGCCGGTAGCCGATGTGAATACCAATCCTGACAATATCATTATCGGTCCCCGTGCCTTCAGCGACGACCCTCAGGTGGCTGCGCCGATGGTGACCAGCTATCTGCAAGGTCTGAAGGATGCAGGTATCACAGGCTGTATCAAGCACTTCCCCGGTCATGGTGACACGAAGACCGACACACATTTCGGTTACGCATCGACTCAGAAGACGTGGGAAGAGATGATGGACTGTGAGATGGTGACCTTCAAGGCTGGCATCAAATGGGGCTGCGAGTTGATCATGACGGCTCATATCGGTGCGCCAAATGTCACAGGGTCAGATATCCCCAGCACGATGTCGCCGGTTATCCTGCAAGACAAGCTGCGTGGCGAACTGGGCTACCAGAACATCATCATCACCGATGGTATGGAGATGGGTGCCATCACCCAGCAGTTCTCGAGTGCCGAAGCTGCCGTGAGGAGCATCCAGGCGGGTGTTGACATTGTGCTGGGTCCGAAGAATCTTGTTGAGGCCTTCGATGCCGTTATCGATGCTGTCAACAAGGGCACCATCAGCGAGGAGCGCATCAACCAGAGCGTTCGCCGAATACTGAAAATGAGGCAATAAGCCAGCATTCGTTCGTATAAACATGAAACATAGCATACTCTTCGTGTGTCATGGAAATATCTGTCGCAGTCCGATGGCAGAATTCGTGATGAAAGATCTTGTCAGTAAGGCAGGTCTAGACGACCAGTTTCATATCGAGTCGGCAGCCACTTCGACAGAGGAGATCGGCAATGAGGTCTATCCGCCAGCCAAACGGAAATTGGCTGAGCATGATATCTCATGCAAAGGGAAGACGGCCCGACAGATGACACGCAACGACTACCAGCGCTTCGACCATCTGATAGGTATGGACTCATGGAATCTACGCAACATGAACCGCATCTGCGGCGGCGATCCGGATGGTAAAATCCATTTACTGATGGACTACACGAATCGTCCTGGTGATGTAGCTGACCCTTGGTACACTGGCGACTTCGAAGCCACCTGGCGCGATGTCCTCGAAGGTTGCACTCAGCTGTTGAAAGAATTCAAATAAAAAGTGAAACTACGTTAAAAACGTAGCCTTATTCTTGTGCAGATAAGTTAATCATATTAACTTTGTGCCTCACAAAGATTATTCATACCCAACCATTTACCATTTATGAAGACTAAAAGTATTATCATTCTAAGCTCAGTGGCAGCCTTATGCACCATGGGTCTAATGGCCTCTCAGCATATTGACTGGTCAGTTAATTATAGCGATGCCAGCGGCGACATTGCCAAATCAGAGTGTTTCTCTCTCAGGCAATCTGTGGAGAAGCTCACCAACATAGAAGAACTCATCCAAAACGACTCTGCATATAAGGATGGTATCGTGACGGCCTACGTAGTGATGCAGACACGCGCCATTCAGTTTGGCTCACTTGTTGACATGTCGAATGAGGTGGCTGGCGACATCCCTGAGTTTGCTGAGGTACTAAACGATATGAATGAAGCCCGTAAGACAGTGACCAACGTGAATAACGCTCTGACACAAGCCGGCGAAGACCTGAATGCCGCCCTGAACGGTGAGGAGCGTCCCGACCTGACACAGAACACCATCAATGCCTCACTGGCCTACACTACCCTACAACGACAGAACAAGCTGGCCAACCATTTCATCGAAATCACCGACAAGTATCTGGAGACAGCCGAGGGTGATGACCGTCTGAAGTTCGTACGTGACCAGTGGGTAGATTACCAGACGATGACTGCAGCCTTTGAGGGCAACGATGAGCGGGCTGAGGAACTGGTTAAGAAAGGCAATCTGCTGCCTGCAGATAAGAGTCTGGCTGCTCTGGAGACATTCAAAGTGGCTGATCAGGTAGCTGTTATACAGAGTTGCAATCTGAGCCAGGAACTGAATATTAGTACCAGATTGACTAGTGTCATACCTCCCGAAAAGATGAACGCTATGGCTGATGAGATCCTCGAGGATGTTTCTGCCATGCAGAAAGAAGGGAATGATTTAGTTATGGCAATAAACACTATGTATAATGCCTCAGAAGTGATGAGGGCCTACAATCATTTCACCAATAATCTTTCGAATGTCATCAAGCAAAACCAAACTGCGATTTATCGTGTGCCTTGTCTCATGACTGAGATCATCAGCTCAACTGCTGAAGGCAATAAACTTTCTTTCCTCTAAATAAAAATATTTAGGTATATGCGTAAATGGATTTCTATTTTTCTTTTGTTGCTGATCCCCTGTATATCAAGGGGGCAGACCCAAACCTATTATCAGTATAAGACGGATGAAGCCACGCTGGTGTTCTTCGACAAGAACCTATCGCGCTACATCCCTCATATGATACGTATGTATCAGAACGGCAAAGCGCTTCACAAACAGATATGGACCACAGACTCCGTGTATCGGCCTGAAGCACCCCTGCTGTTGCTGACAGACTGGGAAGACGACGGTAACGGCGGTGCGACACCATTGCCGCGTTCTCTGATACAGATCGGCATGGCGCCGCTGAACATGTCGTACTACATCAACCCGTCGAGTGAGCGATACCGTCAGCTGTTCAAGCACGAATATACGCATATCGTGATGACAGACAAATACAACAAAAGGGATCTGAACTGGCGCCGCTTCTTCGGTACGAAGGTAGGTACAGACAATAACCATCCTGTCTCAGCCGTATGGAGCTTTATGAGTGTGCCCCGCTGGTATGCACCCCGTTGGTATCATGAGGGTATCGCCTGTTTCATGGAAACCTGGCTCGGCGGTGGTGTAGGACGTGCATTAGGCGGCTACGACGAGATGTACTTCCGCAGTATCATCAATGGCGGCGACAAGCTCTTCTCGGTAGTAGGTCTGGAAACGGAAGGCTCTACGATGGACTTCCAGGTGGGTGCCAACGCCTATCTCTATGGTACCCGCTTCGTGAACTATCTCACCAAGACTTATGGCTACGACAAGATGATCCAGTTCTACAACAGAACAGCTGACAGCCGCACTTTCTTCGGTAGTCAGTTTAAGAAGGTCTATGGGAAGTCGTTGAGAAAGACATGGGAGGAATGGAAAGAGGATGAGAAGAAGCATCAGGAGGAGAACCTTGCCACCATCCGCCAATATCCTATCACAGAGACCAAACCGCTGACTCCTGAGGCTTTGGGATCTATCTCTCCGCTGGTCTATGACTCTATCACTGGCAAGGCCTATGCCGCCATGAATGCCCCAGGCGACTTTGCACACCTCACGGAGATCGACTTGAAGACAGGCGAACAACATAGACTGAAAGACATCTATGGCATCCAGCTTTACAATCCCGCTTTCGTAGCCCTCGACTGCAAAGGACAGCGACTCATCTATACTTCGAACAACGCGAAGATGCGTGGTTTGGAGATCTACGACATCCAGAAAAAGAAGGTTGTCAAGAAGAAAAAGTTCCAGCGCATCAACAATATCGTGTATGACAATACCCACGACTGCCTCTACGGTCTGTTCTCCAACGGCGGTACCCAGTCGATTGTACGTCTGGATCGCGACCTGGAGAATCCTGAAGTGATCTATGCCTTTCCGTTTGGCGTAAGCGTGTTTGATGTGGATGTGAGCCACGACGGCACCTGGTTATCGCTCACCCGTCAGGGAGACAACGGTGAGCACACGCTCCTGCTGTTCAATACCGAAGAGTTGGCAAAAGCCATCTTCAAACCTATAGAATTAGTGACGTGGGAAGACAGCAACTTAGGACAGTTCCGCTTCTCACTCGATGACAAATACCTGATAGGCAGCTCTTACTATACAGGTGTATCCAACCTCTGGCAGATCAATCTGGAGACTCGTGAGATGGAGATGCTTACCAATACAGACATCGGTCTCTTTGCACCCTTAGAGACAGCACCTGGTCAGTTGGTGGCACTTCAGTTTGAGCGCGACGGACTGCGGCCTGTCACACTCACGCGTCAGGTAGTGAAAGATGCCAATGCCGTGAAGCTCTACGGACAACTCGCCTATGAGAATAATAAGGAGGCGATGGAGAACGTTGGTCTGCTTAAAGACTCGCTGCCGAAGACAGACTTCGGCGATGTGTATAACAACATCACCTCCTATAATGTCATCAAGGAGATGAAGTTTGGAGGAGCCTATCCGATCCTTACCGGCTTCACCGATGCCGACTCATGGAATCATATGACGCCAGTGCTGGGTTACCGCTTTATCATCAACGACCCCGTGGGACTGAGCTCCATGAAACTGACTGTCGGTACTTCACCTTGGAGTAATAACAAGTGGAAAAACAAATTCCACATAGATTTCGACTGGAAATACTATTTCTGGACCCTCAAGGCCGCCTGGAACCACACCGACTTCTACGACCTGTTCGGTCCGTTGAGAAAAAGCCGTAAAGGCTATGTGGTGTCGTTAGCCTACGATTATACCTATTCATTAATCACGCCGTATTCCAGATCATGGGGTTTCTCTGTGGCTACCTACGGCGACATGGATGCGCTGCCGTTATTTCAGGAGATTGAGGTGAAGGATGTTACGTCAATGCAGACAGCCTCGATTTATGGAAAATGGTCAAAGACCCGCACCTCGTTAGGTGGTGTGATGAAGGAACAAGGCTACGAACTTGGTGCCGAGGGTTACGGCTATCTGGCTGGTGGGCGGTTCTATCCTTCCATAGAGGCCATGGGTGACTTCGGCACATTGGTACCTTTCGACAGAAACACCTCTTTCTGGCTCCGCACTGCTGCCGGACACAGCTTCGGTGATGAAGAGAGCGTCTTTGGCAACACCTACTTCGGTGGTTTCCGAAACAACCGTGTTGACAATCGCAATGCCTTCCAATACCGCACGTCAATGGCGATGCCTGGTGCTGACATCGATGCCATCAAGGCGCACTCCTATGCCAAAGCAACGGCAGAGCTCAATCTTCGTCCCCTACGCCTCAACGACTTCGGTGCCCTGTTCTGCTATCCTACATGGATACAGTGCTCACTGTTCGGAACAGGACTGTCTGCATGGAACCCCAGTGAATCGCATAAGATGTATTACAGCACAGGTATTCAGCTAACCACCGAACTGGTGTTTATGAACTATCTTAAAACCACCCTGTCGCTGGGTTATGGTCACCTGTTTGCACCTGAGGGATTCCAGAACGGACGACATGGTAATGAATTTATGATTTCTTTAAAGCTACTATAATGTCATTTGTCGCAGCTCTTCTACCAGTAGTCATCTATATCTTTATCGTTTATCAGATCGACAACTTCTCGCTTATGAGTGTAAAACGCCTTATCCTGCTAATCCTTAGTGGCATGCTGACAGCATTGGTCTGCTTCGGTCTGTTCCAGTTGACAGGACCGATTCTTTCCGAGAGTCAATCGGATTCTGTCAACCCCATCATAGAAGAGATGGTCAAAGCCATACCACTTTTGTTTTTAGCCGCCCGCAAGAAGATGGTGTTTTTCATCGATAGCGTTATCAGCGGTGCAGCCGTAGGTGGTGGATTCTCCATTCTCGAAAATCTGTTCTATCTGTTATTGGGTGATGAGTTGGGCATGGGTACTGTGCTCTTTCGGGGGTTGGAAGTGGCACTCGTCCACATGGGTTGTAGCGCAATTGTTGCCGCAGGTCTCATGCTGGCAGTTCGTATGGTAGAGCGTTCCCGTTCCCGATTAGGCATCAAAAAGAGCGATGTCGCAATGTCGGTATTCCTTTTGTTTGAAGCACCTGTGCTGCACGTGTTCCACAACACCTTCCATTTCACGCCACTGGTACAGTTCATTTTCGTTCTCGGCACCCTGGGTGGTCTCTTGATGTGGACTTACTACTACGATGTTGACATGATTCATCGTTGGATTGACAAAGGTCTCGACAAACAGTTCACCCTACTAGACTCCATCAAGAGCGGTCAGCTGGACAATACCACAACAGGCAGGTTC
>JAEEGG010029284.1_pt1 | contig 10298 bp, 9 predicted proteins | sample 9134161 | NCBI WGS metagenome assembly JAEEGG01 (sample SAMN16246543, study PRJNA631951) | gut metagenome | biome: gut microbiome; feature: rumen; material: CR-attached | host: Bos | place: Iran: Karaj | collected 2018-10 | reverse complement strand
GCCCGAAAGCGCCCGAAACGGGCCCTGCAAGGTCCGATATTTGCCCGGAATTTGCCCGGGCCGTCGTTCCAATCCTGTCGGACAACGTGGGGCCCCGTCACCACACCCGCCCCTCATACATCGTGAGGTTCATTCTTTCGCATGTTTTCGGGGTAGGGCGGCGAGTCCCTTCGCCGCCGTGTGCCTGCCGAGCGCATGGATGTTTTTTCGGGAATTATAGTGGACGGGGAGGATGGCCGAGAGAGCGTGGAGAGATATTTGGAGAATGGAGAGTGCGCGAGCATCCCCCCCCTCCGAGAGGGGGGTGTCGCCCGGAGGAAGATGGCTTGTGGATTGCGAGTGTGGAGCGGATGGAAAGGGCGGCGGGGGGAGTACTGCGGGTGGCCGTTGATGCAGGCTTTGCATGCTCCATCTGCGGAGGGATTGATTCTTTTGTTGCAGTGTGAAGTCGTGATTGCCGCGACGGCCGACCGCAGTACTCCCCCCGTCGCGGCCCCTGTCGCTTGTCTTTTGCCATGCATCCGCTTTCCATTCATGGCCGCGCCACCCCCCTCTCGGAGGGGGGCGGGGCCTGTCGCCCTTCTTGCTCCTTGCATTCGTGGGATTCCAGAGGTGGTTCCACGATAATCCCCGTAGGACCGAAGGTTTGCGGAGGGGGGTGTTCATGGGGGGAAGAGTGTGGTAAATGCGCGGATTGGCGCGGTGTTTTCCGTAATTGCAAAAGTGGATGGGGAGGACGCGGGGAAGGGGGGGGCGGAAGGGGCGGAGGGTGGCGTAAAAAAGGTGGGGAAAAGAAGCTTTGGCGGCTTGACGGGGGGAGGGGGGGATGGGTATAAACTCGGGTGTCGGCCGGGGCATGGTCGCCCGGGCCGGACATTGCTTCGACATCGCGACGACGGAGATGGTGAACGTTATGAAGAAGAGTTTGTGGACTTCCGCGGGCCTCGCGGCCGCGGTCGCGGCCCTCTGCGCGCTTCCCGCGGCGGCGGACCAGGTGGATGACGATTTCGCGTTCGCGTCGGGTTTGGTCTCCTTCGAGCCTTCCTTCGCGGACTTCGCCCAGAAGGTCGTGGACAATCTCACCGCCAAGGACCCTTCCCTCAAGGACCGCGCGAAGATCGTGCAGGCGGAAATCTTCATCAAGCGCCGCGACTTCGACAAGGCGGAGGCGCTCATCAACGAGCTCGGGGCCTCGAACCCGAAGGCGCAGGCGATCAGCCTCTCGCTCGGCATGAACTATTTCGCGATCGGCAACACGGACAAGGCCCGCGCGCTCTACGACGCGTTCTTCAAGCAGTACGAGGGCCGCGAGCCGACGGACCCGGACGTGAAGCTCCGCTACCGCGACGCCGCCTACCACTACGCGCAGATGCTCGAAATGGCCGGCGACCCGCTCGGCGCCAGCGCCTGCTACAAGCGGGTGGAGGACATCGAAAGCGACCGCGGCACGAAGCGGTCGATGCAGATCCGCCGCGCGCAGATGCTCGTCAAGGCCGCGGAACAGCGCGGCGGCGACGAGCGCAACAAGCTGCTCGACGAGGCGGTGAAGATTTGCGAGGACCTGCAGTGGGGCGGGCTGGACATGCAGTTCGTCGACTCGGTCGTGGTGCTCGCGAACGTGGAACTCGCGCGCGGCAACCGCGAAAAGGCGCGCAACGTGCTCGCGAAGAACATGGACATCATCAAGCCCATCGACGAGTCGCTCGCGGAGATGGGCCTCTCGATGAAGGACAGCCCGATGGCCGGCGCCCGCTCGCTCCGCGGCCGCCTCCTGAAGGAGGACGCGGACGCGGCGGCGAACGACCCGTCGAAGACGGACGAGGCGATCAAGCTGTATTCGCAGGCGCTCACGGAATACTACAACGTCTTCGTGAAGTACGGCGACAGCTCCTGGGGCCCGACGGCCGGCATGATCGCCAAGGAAATCAAGGGCATCCTCGAAAGCAAGTACGGCAAGACCGTCAAGATCAGCCTCCCCGAGAACCTCTCCAGCCAGGCGGCGGGGACGGAGTTCGCGATGGCCGACAACCTCTTCCGCCAGCAGAAGTACGAGGAGGCTGCCGCCGAGTACCTCAAGGTCCTGGAGCAGTTCCCCGAGGCCGGCGACCTCTCCGTGGGCGCGCTCGCGCAGCTGCTGCAGTGCTACATGAACCTCGAACGCCCCTTCGACGCCAAGATGGTCGCGAACTACCTCGGCGAACGCTTCGCCAAGAAGAGCCCCATCCCCGCCAAGGGCCTCGTCTCCGCCGGCGCGCTCTACGACAAGAAGGGCGACGCGGGCATGAGCAAGTACATCTTCGACGCCTACCTCAAGTACTGCCCCGACGACGCGCAGGCCGGCAAGATCCTCTTCTGGCTCGCCTCCAAGGCCGAGGCCGCCGGCAACATGAACGAGGCCAACGAGTACCTCGCCAAGATCATCACCGACTACAAGGAGGACCAGAACTATCCCAAGGCCCTCAGCAAGCGCGCCTGGAAGGCCTACGCCGACCAGGACTACGAGGGCACCATCGAGGGCATGAAGCTCTACATCGAGGAGTCCACCCCCAGCCCCAACCGCGCGCAGGCCATGTTCGCCCTCGGCGCCAGCTACCGCGCCCTCGGCAAGCTCCCCGACGCCGTCAAGCAGTTCAACGCCCTCGTCAACGCCATCACCCCCGAAAACAACCTCTACGGCAACACCCCCGAGGACCGCGAGCGCAACAAGAAACTTCTCGAACAGGCCCGCTTCTACCTCGCCTTCTGCATGAGCCGCCTCGAAATGCCCGACCCCGCCAAGTCCAAGGCCATGAAGCTCGCCGCCATCCAGAAGCTCGACGCGTTCATCAACGACTACCCGCAGTCCTCCCTCGGCGCCAAGGCCCTCAACCTCAAGGGCGCCCTCCAGATGGCCGTCGGTGACGCCGGCGCCAACGACACCTACGCCCGCCTCGCCCGCGAGTTCCCGGACACCGACGAAGGCAAGAACGCCCAGTTCGCCCGCATCGACGGCGCCCTCGGCCTCGGCCGCACCGACCAGGCCAAGGAAGCCCTTTCCGCGATGCTTGCCAACGCCAAGTCGTACTCGGTGGACGAGTTCGTGCGCGTCGGCCAGGCGATGCTGGAACACGAGCAGTGGGGCGAGGCCGCGCAGGCCTTCCAGCAGGTCGCCGACCGCGAAAGCGAACTCTCCGGCCGCGACGAGCGCACGACCCGCTCCATCATGGAACGCGCCCTCTACGGCCTGGGCGAGGCCAAGTACCGCCTCGGCGACTCCGATGCCGCCAACAAGGCCCTCAACGAACTCATGACCCGCTGGCCGATGTCCGGCATGTTCTTCAAGGCCAAGTTCATCATCGCGCGCGCCAGCCGCGACAGCGGCGACCGCCAGGCCGCACTCCTCGCCCTCAAGGACATCTTCTCCCGCGCCCGCGAGCCCGAACTGGTCAACGACGCCAAGCTCATCTACGCCGACATCATGAAGGAGAGCGGCGACGACACCCAGGCCTTCGCCATCTACAAGGGCATCGAATACTTCGGCAGCGGCAACATCAAGAGCGAGAAGGAGCGCCAGCAGGTTTCGGAAGCCATCCTCGCCGCCATCGAACTCGGCGAAAAGATGGAGCGCCCGACCGACGTCGTGGACAGCTGCGACGTCTTCCTCAAACTCTTCCCGATGAGCCCCAAGGTGCCGGAAGTCCGCTCCGCGCGCAACATCGCCAATGTAGAGGCTACGAATGAAGCCGCCGCGGGCGGCGACGCGGCGGCGGTCCAGCAATAGAGGATTTCCGCAACGCGAAAACCATTTAGAACCAGGAGAAAGAGATGAAAACGATGAAACAGATTCCCATCTTCCTCGCCATCGCCCTGACGGCGGGCGCCGCGCTCGCCGCCCCCTACGTCGTGATGCCGGACGGCCGCCGCTTCGAAGGCACCGCCATCCGCGCCACCGCCACCGGCGACATCAACCTGACCACCCCGCAGGGCATCCGGACCTTCGCCAAGGGCCAGTACGCCAAGGCCGTCGCCGACGAGCCCGCCGAGTACAAGCAGGCCCTCGCCGCCGAGAAGGCCAAGCAGTACCCGCAGGCCGAGAAGCTCCTGAGCGACATCGTCACCAAGTACCGCGGCCTCACCTGGGACGTCGAGGCCTCCAAGGCCCTCGGCCGCGTCCTGATCGCCAAGGGCGACGCCACCGCCGCCGTCGCCGCCTACGACAAACTCTTCGTCCTCAGCCCCGAGGAAAAGAAGAACCCCGACACCCAGTGGGCCTACCGGGGCGCCCTCCTCGCCGCCAAGCAGTACGCCGGCCTCGCCCGCCAGCTCGACGCCGTCGCCGCCTCCGGCTCCCGCCCCGACGCCGCCAAGGCCCAGATCATGCGCGGCGACATCCGCCTCGCCCAGAACGACGTCGAAGGCGCCGCCATGGACTACCTCCGCACCGCCATCCTCTTCGCCGACGTCAAGGACCCCGCCATCCAGGGCGAGGCCTGCTTCAAGGCCGCCCAGACCCTCGAACAGATGCGCGACCCGCGCGCGAAGGAACTCTACGGCAAGTGCGCCCGCGAGTACGCCTCCTCGCCGTACGCCGCCCAGGCCCGCGGCAAGATGTGAGGCCTCAAAAGGAACCCATTTAAAAAAGCAAAGGAGAAGACATCATGTCCAAGAAAGTTCGTTTGGCGTTGTGGATCGCGGCCATCGCCGCGGTGTTGTTCGTTCCCGCCCTCGCCTGGGCCCAGGAGCTCGAAGGCGCGGCGCTCGAGGAGGAAGCCTCCTCCGGCGGCGGCATGGGCCTGTGGGCCATCATCGCCGGCAGCGGCTGGCTCGGCATCGTCCTGTGGAGCGCCCTCATCCTCGACTCCATGGCCGCCGCCTACCTCATCATCGACTTCTTCATCACCGTCAGCCCCAAGCGAATCATCCCCGACGCCCTCGTCAACGACGTCCGCGAAGCCATGGAGCAGGGCGACGTCATGAAGGCCATGCAGCGCTGCGAACAGGAGCCCGGCTCCCTCTCCAACATCCTGCTCGCCGGCTTCCGCAACGTCAAGGAAGGCTTCGACGTCATCGAAGAGCAGGTGGGCGCCGCCGCCGACCTCGAGAGCGAAAAACTCATGCAGCGCGTCTCCTACCTCAACATGTGCGGCTCCATCGCCCCGATGCTCGGGCTGCTCGGCACCGTCCAAGGCATGATCGCGGCCTTCGCCAACCTGGCCACCAGCCAGGCCGGGGCCGCCCAGCAGTCCATGCTCGCCCTGAACATCGCCCAGGCCCTCTGGACGACCGCCGGCGGCCTCGTCGTCGCCATCCCGGCCGTCTCCTTCTACACCTACTTCAAGAACCGCCTGAGCCGCATCATCCTTAGCATGGAAGGCCTCACGCTCGACCTCATCAAGGCCCTGCGCAACGTCGAGGTGGTGGAGGAATAAGCCTCCGCCCCCCCATGGGGAGCCGACCATGAAGAAAAAATACGCAGATGCCAAGCTGGACATGACGCCGATGATCGACGTCGTGTTCCAGCTCATCATCTTCTTCATCACCACCGTGGACATGGAGAGCAAGGCGCTCGAGACCAAGGTCCGCATGGCGATGTCCCCGAACGGCCCGGTCGAGGAAACCAAGGACCCCCGGACCGTCATCGTGGACGTGGACAAGGACGGGAACATCCAGATCCAGCAGACCACCCTCTCCGAGGGCCAGCTGCTGGCCGTGCTCAAGAAGGCCGTCGTCGCCTCCGGACAGAGCACCCCCGTCGTCATCCGCGGCGACTACCAGGCGAAGCACGAGCAGATCAAGCGCGTGATGGACATCGCGGGGCGGGCGGGCCTCTGGAAGCTCCGCTTCGCCGCGCTCAAGGAAAAGGCGTAAAGGAGGCCCCCCATGGCCAGGAAACGCAGAGGCATCGACGCCCCCGAAGGCGAACTGGAAATGACGCCGATGATCGACGTCGTCTTCCAGCTCCTCATCTACTTCATCGTCACCATCAAGCCCGTCGACGTCGTCACCAACCTCGACGTCTTCCGTCCGGCGCCCAACCCCAACCAGCCGCCGGACACCAAGCCGCCCAACCTCCTGCGCCTCGGCGTCTACCAGGACGGCTACACCCTCAACGACAACCCCGTCAGCCTCGACGCCATGGACAGCGCCCTCGCGCGCATCGCCCGCATCGACGCCGGCCAGACCATCATGATCACCGTTTCCGCCTTCTCCGAGCACGGCGCCCTCGTCCGCGCCCTCGACCTGTGCGCGAAGAACGGCCTCCGCAGCCTGTCCGTCGTCAGCGCCTCCAACTGACGGAGAAACCCGTAGCGCGACACCGAGAAGAGAGGAAGACAACCCGCGGGACAAACCACCCGGCGAAAGGGAGAAACCATGGATCTTTCGATTAAAGCCCTCCACAAGAACATCGCGGAATGGATGGCCGGCCCCCTCGGCTCCATCCTCATCCACGTCGGCATCATCCTCGCGGCCCTCTTCCTCGTGTCGACCGCCGTCAAGAAGGACGAGGCCGAAATCGAGGTCAAGGTCGTCGAAGTCGACGACCAGCAGCTCGACGAAATCCTCGAGGACCTCAAGCCCCCCGAGGAACTCCCCGACATGGTCGACAACATCACCCCGCCCGATGTCGACATCGACATGACCCCGCCGCCCGACGTCCAGGACTTCACCGCCGCGCCCGTCATGGACACCGTCACCGAGCTCGACATCGCCTCCGACGCCATCAGCCCCATCATCATGAAGAACCTCGCCCCCGGCAACATGTCCAACCGCTCCGGCGCCGGCCGCGCGGCCGCCATCGGCGCCTTCGGCGGCAAGTGGGGCGAATACGCCGAGGCCGCCGTCCTGCGCGCCCTCGAATGGCTCCGCGTCAACCAGAACGACGACGGCTCCTGGGCCAACTCCAACAAGGAAGCCATGTGCGGCCTGGGCATCCTCACCTTCCTCGCCCACGGCGAAACCACCGCCTCCGAAAAATACGGCCCCACCGTCGAGAAAGCCATCCGCTACCTCTGCGCCAAACAGAACGAAAAAGGCGAATTCGCCAAGATCACCCCCAACGGCGCCGCCCCCGTCTACACCCAGGCCATCTGCGTCTACGCCATCAGCGAAGCCTACGGCATGACCCGCATCGGCTCCCTCAAGGAAGTCATGGAAAAAGGCGTCCAGTGCATCATCAACGGCCAGCAGCCCGGCGGCGGCTTCGACTACGGCTGGAAGAAGGAATCCCGGCGCGACACCTCCCTCGGCGGCTGGTGCTGCCAGGCCATGAAGGCCGCCTACATCGCCGGCGCCGAAAACCAGGGCCTCCACGAAGCCATGGAAAAATCCATCAACGACATGAAGGGCGCCCAGCGCGAAGACGGCTACTTCATCTACGCCGACGGCCGCGGCCGCATCACCAACATGACCGCCGTCGCCTGCCTCTCCATGCAGCTCCTCGGCCACGGCGAAGACAAGGAAGTCAAGGCCGGCATGAAGTGGCTCTCCGACGCCGACTGCTCCTGGGACAAACCCGTCGAAGCCCCTCTCTACGGCTGGTACTACCTCTCCCAGGCCAAATTCCACGTAGGCGGCAACACTTGGAGTACGTGGAACAACAAATTCGCCCCCTTGTACATCCGCCACCAGAACCCCGACGGCTCTTGGGTCAGCCCCGGCGTCCACGGCTTCAAGGATGGTGCCGACTCCGTCACCCGCGAATGGATGGGCAGCGAACACGACAGCAAAGTCTACGCCACGACCCTGGCGGCCCTGACCCTGCAAGTCTACTACCGCTTCCTCCCCACCTACAAACCCATCGAAACCGCCACCGAAGAAGCCTCCGACGGCGACGTCGAAATCGAAATCCTGTAGGAAGCAGACAACTTTTCCGCGCGGGGCCAGCCTTTTCCCGCCGCGGAAACTCCCCCACCGCGCCGGTCTCCTTTCCCGGCGCGGCTTTTTTCCCCCTCCTGTCGGACCGCGGGCGGCCCGCCCCCGCTTTCCCATCTGCGTCCTCCCGTGGCCGCCCCGTCGGCTACCCCGTGGCTTAAAAAAGAACAAAAGTGCGTTTTTCTCCTTGCTCTCCTCCACCCCCTCCGCTAAACTCTCCTCCCGTGAAAACCTCCACCACCAACCCACCGCTCCTCCCCCAAGCCCCCGAACCCCCTCGCCCGCTCCCGGATGCCGTTTCAGCCATTCTCACGGAAGACTCCATCAAATCCCGCATCTACACCATCCGCGGCGTCCAAGTCATGCTGGACCGCGATTTGGCCCTTCTCTACGGAGTGGACGCAAAGCGGATCAACGAGCAGGTCAAACGCAACGCCGAACGCTTCCCCGAAGATTTCATGTTCCGTCTCACGAAAGAAGAATGTCTAAGGTCGCAAATTGCGACCTTAAACGAGGCGCGGGGAAAGCACCTCAAATACATGCCCCATGCCTTTACGGAAAGCGGCGTGGCCATGCTGAGCGGCGTGCTGCGTTCCTCCGTGGCCGTGGATGTGAACATCCGGATCATGCGGGCCTTCGTGGCCATGCGGAGATCCCTCTCTTCCATTGCGCCGGTCCTTGCGCGGATGGCGGACCTCGAACGGCGGCAATTGGAAGAACAATCGGCCCGCATCACCGACCAATCCCGCAACGAAGAACGCTTCGACACCATCTTCAAGGCCATGGACGGCTGCGACTTCCCTCCCCAGAAAGTCTTTTTCGACGGCAAACACTACGACGCCTTCTCCTTCGCCCGCAAACTCGTCCGCAAGGCGGCGAAAACCATCGTCCTCGTCGACCCCTACTGCGACGACACCACCCTCGATATCCTCGCCCAGAAGCGCGGCTCCGCCGCCGCGACCATCGCGACCACCCGGAAAACCGCTACCCAATGCCTGACCCCGGCCGCCCTCGCCAAATTCAACAAACAGAACCCGTCCCTCGCCGTCAAAACCACCTCCACCTTCCACGACCGCTTCCTGATCCTCGATGCTGCGGACCTCTACCACTTCGGCGCCTCCCTGAAAGACCTCGGCCGCAAATACTGCGCAGTCACCCGCATGTCCCCCCTCTTCATCCCCTCCATCCTGCAGCGCCTCTGAACTCCCGCCCGCATTTTCATGCGCGTCCATCTGGCCGCCGATGGTTTTGCCCCAGGGCCCCCATTGCGTTTTTTCCATAATCCCACGAGCATTCCTTGGGCGGGTTGGGACGAGGCTTCCCTTGCTCTTCCCTTGCATGGAGGTGCGGATAGAGTTGACGCACCCTCCTGCCCCCTGTAGGGTTGCATATTGAGATGAAAAGCCTTTTCCAACTCCGGAATGCTCATTCTTCATTCCCCACCAAAGGGGAGCGCCCATTTTTCCCCCGGAAACTGAAGGAGGCGCTTTCGTGACATCCAATCTGTCAGGCCTGCTTTTCCACCTTCTGGGTCTGCTTTTCCTCTGGTTGCTTGTCTTCGGCGTCCTTTTCGTGTTGCCGATTTGGTTGCTCGCGTCCGGCATCGCGCATCTCAGGAACAAACATGGCGGCATGGTACGGCTTTCGGCGGGCATCGCCATGTTCCTGTTCACGCTGTTCGCACTCGATTCCTGTTTCGGACCGTGGCACGAAAAAATCCTCGAAAAGGGAACCGCGCCCGATGGACGGGAATACGTCCTCCTCCAGACCAACGGCGGCGAACCCTTCGAAGTCCGCCTTTACGTTCGGAGCGAAGAAGCCGGATGGATGTTCCATTACGTCGACCACGAAGTATTTCCCTGGCGGTCCGGCGGTCACGTCGAGTTCGCCCCCGACTCCGCCACTGCGCGCATTTTCTGCGGGAACAAGGTCTACAAGACCATCGACATCCGTCCAGCGGAACCACTCCACCCGGAATACGAGTCCTTCTCTCCCACCAACACCCCCGAAGACATCCTCCGTTCCACTTCCATTCGCTGATTTCCAACAAATATGGGGGGAGCCCAATTAAAAGAACATTTGTTTCTAATCATCCCTGTGGACGGCCCGCCCGCGCCTCGGCAACTTTCAATGCCCGCGAAGCGGCATTCGAGATATTCTTGTAGCTTCCCTCCTCCCGCTTTTCTCCCACGTCCCTCCCGCCCCCCGCCTTTGTGTTTTTCTCTTGCGCTTCCCTTGCGCTCCCCTTGCGCCGAAAATTTTTTCCAATCATTGGAAAACGCGCGAAAAATTTTTGGTTCTTCGGAGAATTTAGTGGAAAGCATGGGAGGGGCGGTGGGTGCTGTCGGGGACGCGCTGCTCGCCCCCGAACCGTGTCCCCGTCCACGCCCTGCGGGCGGTCCGGGGCCCCTCGGCTCGAATGTGCGCCCCTCCCCGCGCGACGGCAT
>JAEEGG010029282.1_pt1 | contig 10299 bp, 10 predicted proteins | sample 9134161 | NCBI WGS metagenome assembly JAEEGG01 (sample SAMN16246543, study PRJNA631951) | gut metagenome | biome: gut microbiome; feature: rumen; material: CR-attached | host: Bos | place: Iran: Karaj | collected 2018-10 | reverse complement strand
GAACAAGCGGATTGAGCCGCCGTACAAGTCGCTGTCTACGATTATATGGTCGCCGGGTGCAAACATTTCCATTACAAGAGAAACCGCCGCCATGCCGCTTGCCATAGCGAATGCGTCTATGCCGCTTTCAAGCTGGCATACGACTTTTTCAAGCTGCTCCCGTGTGGGGTTTTGCAGGCGGCTGTAGTCAAAGCCGGTGCTTTCGCCCACGCCCGGATGCGCATAAGTCGCTGTCTGATAGATAGGAAAGCTTACGGAACCGTAGTGGCTACACCCATCTGTTTCTGTGCGCTTAAGATGCACACATTTTGTTTCTAGGCTAAGTGGCATATCTTTCTCCTGCTAAATACAGTATTAAAACTCACGCAAGTGCACACAGCCCGCGCGAATGCGCGCAAAACTCACGCATATCTTTCTCCTGCTAAATACAGTATTCAAATCCGATAAAATCGTGCGTCTTGTGCGCAAGCTTATCGAGCGTAACTGAATCGACATAATTGTTCACGGCAGTCTCGAAACCTGACCAGAATTCCGTCGTGCCGGGGGATTCAATCGTGTTTCCCTCATTCTGGTTCCGTGGCGAAAGGTCGCCTTCCATCACACGAAGAATGTCGCCCACCGTATACTTGTCAGCAGGGCGCGTAAGACGGTAGCCGCCGTTTATGCCGCGCGAGCCTTCTACAAGCTTTGCCGCGACGAGCTTTGCTAAAATCTGCTCAAGGTACTTTGTTGAAAGATTCCTTCTGTGCGAAAGAAGCCGTAGCGGTACAAAACACTCAGAATCGTTTTCTTGCGTGTTTTCTGCAAGGTCTTCCATAATCAAAAGGGCATATTGCCCGCGTGTCGAAATTTTAAACATTCAGCATCATCTCCAAAAATAATTTAGCACCAACTTCGATTGCTGCTGGGTTCGCAATAAACTTTGGATTATGGAGCGGTTCCGTCTTACCAACGCCGAGCCATACCATAATTCCCTTATATTTTTTCTGAAAAAAGGCAAAATCCTCGCCGACCATCGAAATTTCAGGTAGAACAGGAACTAAGCCCAAGCCAACCGCTGTTTTTCGCGCAAAATCAGCAAGAGCCGTATCGTTGTTCGTGGCAAGCGGTCCTTCTTTTATAACGATTTCCGCGCTTTCTCCGTAAGAAGCCGCCGTGTTGTTTACAATTTCTGCAATGCGCTGCTTTACGAACATGCGAGTTTTTTCAGAAGTAGTGCGCACGGTTCCTTCAAGAATCACTTCATCAGGAATAACGTTCCAGTTCGAGCCGCCCTGAATGTGCGTTATGCTCACGACGGCCTGCTCAAGCGGGCTTACGTTGCGCGAAACAATTGTCTGAAGCGTGTTTATCACCGCCGCACTTGCGGCTATCGGATCCCTTCCGTCCTGTGGCTGCGCACCGTGGCTTCCTGTTCCGTTTATTAGAATTTTCAGTATATCGACGCTCGATGTGATTGCGCCTTCTTTTATCCCGATTTCTCCAACTTCAAGAAGCGGGCTTGAATGAAGCGAAAAAACTGCTTCCGTGCCTTCCAAAACGCCAGTGTTAAGGATTTCAAACGCACCGTTTCCCGCTTCCTCTGCCGGCTGAAAAACAAAAAGAGCTTCACCAGAAAGCTCATTCCTATGCTTGTTCAAAAGACGTGCTGTTTCTATTCCGACTGATATGTGGATGTCGTGTCCGCACGCGTGCATTTTTCCCGGATTTTTCGACTTATACGGCAAATCGGTCTTTTCTTCGAGTGGAAGAGCATCAATATCCGCGCGGAAAGCGATTTTTTTACCGGGTTTTGCACCTTTTATCCGGGCAACAAGTCCAGTTTTCAAGGGCAAATCAAGGATTTCAATTCCGTCCTCGCTCAAAATCTTTTTTATGAAGGCTGTCGTCTCAAATTCCTCAAACGAAAGCTCCGGATGCTCATGAAGCCAGTGGAAAATCACGGTGCTGTTCACGCTCAATACCTCCATTTAATCACTTTTTTCTGAAGGAGTTCGACAAGGATATTCAAAATTGTAACGATAATCGCGATATAGATGATTCCGGCAAGAACGCGTGTGTAGTCGGCGTAGTCGCTGAATTTTTTGACGAAATAGCCCAAACCTGCGCTTGCGCCGAGCATTTCCGCTCCGGTAAGACAGAGCATTGCCGACGTGAGCGACGTTGAAAGACGCGCGATAACTTCCGGTAGTGAATACGGCACAATGATTTTGAAGAGCATCGTCGGCGTTGAGACGTTCATTCCGCGAGCCGAGTCGATTATTTTTTTGTCGATGCTGCCGACTCTTGCAATCATGCTCATGAATGTGGGCCAGAAAACAGCCGAGAAAATTACGAAAATGGATGCGCTGTAAAAAGTGGGCATTACGGCGACGACGTACGGCGTGTACACGAGCGGCGGAATTGTACTAAGAACTTTTGTTATAGGCAGGAATGTTTCGCGCAGTCCCTGAATGTATCCGATAAAAAGCCCAAGGAAGATTCCAAGAATCATGGCAATTGAAATGCCGAGGAAGAGGATTTTCATCGAGCTGAAAAAGCCTTCGATTAAGTCTTTGCGGTTCGTTACGAAAATGTTGAAAACGTTCTCCGGGAACGGCACCAGTACAGGATGAGAAAGCCCGAACCGCGTTGTCACAATCCAGACAATGAGCAGGGCATACACTAACGCTGATATTGTGGATGCCGAGCGTTTTTTTGTGAGGAAATGCTTAAGAAGAAAGATGATTTCCACAAGGGCTGTGACCACGACGATGGGGATGATTGTCTGAATTTTTGCCGGTCGTGGCAATGCGAAGACAAGCACATTCACCGCCACGAAAAGAATGTTTGAAATGATAAAATAAACGGAAATCATAAGTACACCTCGTCGCCGATATTTTCTGATACATTGCGGTAGAAAAGCCGCATAAGATGATTGCTCAATGTTCTGTATTCTTCGTTGTCGATAAGCGAAGCCTTTGTGCGCGGTTTTGCGATTCCTACCGGCACGTCTTCTTGAATTGTATGTTTGTCAATAAAAACAATCCTGTCGGCAAGAAGAATTGCTTCTTCAATGTCGTGAGTCACAAAAAGCACAGTTTTGTTTTCTTCGCGTGCAAGATGCGCAACAAGTTCCTGCAGCTCCTGCCTGTTTTTCGGGTCAATTGCACCAAAAGGCTCGTCCATCAAAAAGATAGATGCATTTGCTGCAAGAACTCTTGCTATGGCGACTCTTTGCTGCATTCCACCGGAGAGTTCAGCCGGATATTTTTCAAAACTGTCGCCGAGTCCTACTTTTGTAAGATATAGTTTCGCCCTTTCTTCAAGCTCTTTTGTTTTTCCTTTGACTTTACTCTGCTTCATTGCGAAAACGACGTTGCCGACTGTCGTAAGCCACGGAAAAAGCGAGTAATGCTGAAAAACGATTCCGCGCTCTTTGCCGGGGCCTGTAACTTCGTTTCCGTCGATAAGAACTTTTCCGGCGGTTGCCTTGTTAAGCCCTTCCACAACGGAAAGAAGCGAGCTTTTTCCGCAGCCTGAAGGCCCGATAATGCACACAAATTCGCCTTCTTTTACAGAAAGATTAAGGTTCTCCAAAGCAGTGAAAGATTTGTCGGCATCTTTGTAAGTAAGAGTCAGGTTTTCAATTTGTATCTTGTCCATTACAAGCCTCCTGAAAGTTTAACAAAGGACGGGGCGTTACGGGGTGTCCCCGTAGAAAGGGGTGGGGCGCAACCGCGTGCGCCCCAGGGGAAATACTTGTCCCCTCCCATCCTGCTACAGTGTTTTATAAAAATCTTCGTTCGGATACTGTGCTTTTATCTGAGCGAGTGCTTCATCGTAAATCGTGCTTTCAACATGATCTTCAATTTTGATGTCGCCGCTGAAATATCCCGCATTCACGAGCGAATAGTAATAGTCAATAACGCCCTGCTTGTTCGGGTTCAGCGTCATAATCGTGCGGTTCTCGAACAGGTAGTTGTAAACGTAATCGGTGCTCTGGCTTGAATACTCTGCAAGATAAGCTACGACTGCATCGCGGTTCGCAGGATCTGAATAGTATTTAAGGGCACGAAGGTTTGCTTTTGTGAACTTGATAAGCTCGTCGCGTTTCTGTTCCAGCGTTGTTCTTGCTGTAACCTGGCGGCAGCATACGTAAAGCGGCTCAAGCTCGCCGACTTCGTAGACGACATCGACTTTCTCGGCATATTTGCGCGCGAACTCCGCAGGAAGGAAGCCCAGAACAGCCTCGCCTTTGTTTACGGCTTCTGCTACGTTCACTTGGCTGTCAACTTCAACAACCTGGATAGAGTTTACGTCTACGCCGACTTTTTCAAGATGGGCGCGGCTTACAACCCAGGCTGTATCGGCTCTTACTGTCGCGATTTTTATGCCGTTGTAGTTTGCAGGCGTAATATCCTTGAACTTTGCGACGTTCTCCGGCTTTGCGACGATTGCGCCGCCTTCTGCAGCTGTTCCCTCAAAGATAACGAGGTCTGAACCGTTCGCGATAAAGTTAAGGTCCGGCACGATTCCTGTTCCCCAAATGTCAAGCTCGCCTTTTGCAAGGCTGATTGACGTAAGGGCGGCTGTTGCGTTCGCAACTTCCCTGATTTCTACTTTTACGCCTTCTTCCTTGTAGTAGCCAAGATGGTCTGCAAGAAGAACGACGGCTGTTCTGATTGTTCCGGGCATAACGCCGAACTTGATTGTCTGCGCTTCTTTTGCGGGTTCTTTTTTGCCGCCCGCAAACAAAAGTGATGTCAGCAAAAATGCTGATACTAAAACTGCTAGTGTCTTTTTCATGGTTTTACTCCTTGTTAATTTATTCATATAAATCAGACGAAAGATAACGTTCGCCTGAATCCGGCACTATTACGACTATAGTTTTTCCGGCGTTCTGCTCGCGTGATGCGATTTTCGCCGCAGCCCACAGAGCCGCGCCCGCGGAAATACCGACAGCGATTCCTTCTTTTTTTGCGCAAAACCGCGCAACGTCGTATGCGTCTTTGTCCGTTACGTCAACAACCTCGTTAAAAAGGCTCGTGTCGGTAACAGGCGGCGTTGCTCCACCGCCAATGCCCTGAATCTTGTGCGGGCCGTGAACGCCGCCGTTAAGCACCGGGCTTCCGGCAGGCTCAACAGCTACAATTTGGAGTTCCGGCTTTTTGGAGCGGAGGAACTTGCCGGCACCGCTTATCGTGCCGCCCGTGCCGCTTGCCGCCACAAAAATGTCAACGTTTCCGTCAGTGTCTTCCCAGATTTCTGGGCCGGTCGTCTTAAAGTGCGCCCCAGGATTGTCGGGGTTCTGTCCTTGCCCCGGAACAAAGGAGTTCGGTGTTTTTCCGGCAAGTTCCGCAATCTTTTCGCCTGCCCCGCCCATGCTTTTTTCCGCGGGCGTAAGCACGACTTCGCCGCCATACGACTTGATGATTTTTATGCGTTCTTTGCTCATGTTCTCTGGCATCGCGATAACCGCTTTGTAGCCTTTGGCAGCCGCGACCATTGCGATTCCAATGCCCGTATTGCCGCTCGTTCCTTCAAGAATAGTCGCGCCCTCTTTGATTTTGCCGGCTTTTTCGGCTTCCTCAATCATGTTCTTCGCAATACGCGCTTTTGAGCTGAAACTGGGGTTAAAAAACTCAAGTTTCCCGATGATTTTCGCTTTTGCACCGAACTCTTTTTCGAGCGCGTGAAAGCGGACTAAAGGCGTATGTCCTACAAGCTCAAGTATGTTGTCGTAAATCTTAGCCATCAAAATCTCCTTACAGAACCTTTTCCGTCTCTACGCACTCGAAAAGGCCGCTTCCGCTCGTTTTGTTCCAGTCCGGCTTGTAACCGAGCTTTTCGTAAAACCGGACGGCGGCTTTGCGCGAGTTTATCAAAACTCGTTTCGCGCCCAGTTCCTTAAGCCACTTTTCCGCCTCGTAGATGACAAGGCTTCCGATTCCCTGGCTTCTGTAGTCAGGAATTGTCGCGACCCGCTCGATTTTACCGATTTTTTCGCCGCTTCCGTCGCTTGCGTCACTTGCATCAACGATTTTAAGGCGGCATGTCGAAACCGGAAGATTTTCCGCAAGTGCAAGCACGTATAGGGATTCCGGCGTATCAGCCTCGAACTCTCCTTCGAGCGTGAGCGAAAAATCTTTCACCATGCCCTCCGTGCGCACATAATGAACACCGGCCCGCTGCCACTCTTCTGTAACCCGGATAACTTTCATCAAAGCTTTCCTTCAAGCGGATTTATTGACGCGTCGGTGCTCAAAGTTCCGTTTTTCGGGTTTCTGTCCGCCTGATTCGGGCTGTTCCAGATTGTGTCCGAAATATCCGAATAATAATCTTCCGCTGTCTCGCTTTCCAGATGACGCAAGAAAATCTCGTCAGGCGTTTTGCTCAAATGCTTTCTTGAATCATCTGCTTTCCACAGCTTCTCAAAATCAATCTGCGGCACAATGCGTGACTGGTAATCACGGAAAAGGCCTTCTTCTTTAGAAGGATTTCCAAGCGCCAAATCCTTGAAGTAAGTGTTCTTTTTGAACGCCGGAATTGCACAAAGCTCGCGCGCATAAGCCCAGATGTTCTTGTAATCAACGATTCTGTGCTTCAAAGGTCCGACATTCTTGTAATAAGATGTATCCCAACGCGCCAGCGTGACAAAGAATCTTACGTCACTGTCCGTAACATAATCGCCGAAAAGGAAACGGTTCGATTCAAGGCGTTTTTCAAGCTTGTCCATCGAATCAAAGAAGTCCTCAAAAGCCTCGTTGTACGCTTCAAGGCTCTGACAGAACGCCATTCTGTAATGACCGTTGTTGATATGCGGGAAAAGCCAGTCGTTGAACTCATCAATCTCTTTCCTGAACGCTTTCGGGTACAAATCAGGCGCATCTTTCGGCTGGAAAGGGCGGAACTGAACTTCAATGTAGTTTGTAAGGCGATGATAATCATTGTTCACGGCCTTTTTCTCAACAACGTCAACAAAAGTCGGGGTAGTCGCCCTTCCTTTGAAGTTCGGATTTGCCCGCTTGTAGAACTCGCTCAGGAAATACGCGCCTGTCGCAGGATCTTTGTGATCTTTCGAGTCACCGAATCCGTGACCGTATTTGTTCGTCTCGCCTGAATGTGTGCAAAGCGTGTCGGAAATCACGTTTTCAAGCCCAAGCAAATCGCGGACGATTACCGGCCTGTTCGACCAGTTGCAGCCTTTTGCCCAGTAAATGCCGTATCGGTTCGCCTCTGCTTTTAGCTCGTCTTTTCCATTGCCGAATTTCTGGATAAATGCATTCGGCTGCCGGATAAAAGCACCAGTTTCGTCTATCTCGTTCTTTGTTTCCATCGGACGCGGAGGAACGCCGACTTCTTTTGCGTGAAGTTCCGCCTCTTCGTCCGTATATGGTGTTTTGCCCCTGCCGATTAAGCAGCAGCTTCCTGTATTTACATTTGCCATCAAATTACTCCTGTGTGGATTTTCAGTATGTTATGCGAAAAGACAACAGAGGCACATACGACCATTGCGGAAATTTTCGCGAACTAATTTTTCGAAGTAGAATTTCATAGATACCTCCTGTTTTTTTTACCTATTGTATAAGTAGGTAATTAAGACAATGTGACTATAAATTTATTTTCCTACTTAGTCAATAGGTAATTAGAAAAATTTTTCACAAAACATATTTAAAATGTTCGGAGGACGTGGGGGAGAATAGTTTGTGGGGGCGGTTAAAACGGGGCTGCGCACATTGTCGGAAACGCAACCCCATAAATCGATTCTGTGTCAGATTTTCGCTTTGAAAAGTCCGTGACGGTTGCAGAAAGTAAGCAAAAATCTTACACGGTTTATTTTAAAACGTGCTTCAGCCGCGCTTTCCGGATAAAGCTTAACGAACTGCACCCCGTTGTCAGCGACGGCGGCAATGAAAGAAATATAATGTTCCTTTGTCATCGGGTGATTAATCGAAACAAAGTACTCATCCTCGACTTTTTGTACGCTGATTCGGTGTTCTTCGCATGGGCCCGAACCGCAGTTGTCGCAGCTACTTGTGCCCGAACTGTTCGTACCGTAGCTGCTTGTGTCCGAACCGCATTCAATAGTTTCCGCTTCCAACGGCGGTAGCGTAATCCCGCAACAGCTAATAACAGCTTCTCCTGTTGCCTGAATCACGTTTCCGCAAATTGGGCAAACATAAAACTGAATCTTTTCCATATTGAATGCCCTGTTTTTGTTGCGTACTTCGTTGCCTGAAAAAAGTTCGATTACTGATATATCAAGTGCTTTTGCAAGCGGTTCAAGCAGCGAAATATCCGGTAATCCGTGTCCGTTTTCCCATTTGCTCACAGCCTTGTTGCTCACGAAAATCTTTTCCGCAAGTTCATCCTGCGTCATTTTTTTGTTTTCTCTGAGCCGGCGTATCGTAGAGCCGGTAATATAATTATCCATAAGTATTCTCCATTTTTAGCGCGCGCTGCTTAATTCGTACCGTATTCCCTGTGCGGTGCGTTGATTTACGGAAAGAGTATCACCGCTTTACATCAGATTCAACCTACGTGTCGTAGACAGGGAATAGCGGTTCGCCCGTCGCGTTAGGCTGTGCCATGAATGGCGGCTCGCCCGGCGGGCAAGACTGCAAGGAACTGCGCGAGGCCACGTAAGACCGCATAAGACTGTATGCGCCCGCATAAAGCTGTGAAAAATCTGCAAAAATCCTATTGACATATTCCACAAGTGGAATTATATTATTAATAGATATTCTACAAGTGGAATATGGAGATTGATGATGCTAAAGCACGGTATTTTAGGATTGCTGAACTACGGAGATATGACCGGATACGAGATTATGACGGTTTTCCGTAACTCTTTGAATCATTTTTGGCATGCGCAGACAAGTCAAATTTACAGAGAGCTTCAGTCGCTCGAAAAGAACGGATGGGTAAAGGCATCTCGCGTCGAGCAGGAAAGCCGGCCTGACAAGAACATTCTTTCTATAACCGAAGAAGGCAGAAAAGAGCTTATGTCGTGGTTGAAAGATGACAGCGGTAAAACAGTTATCAGAAACCCGATCCTTATGAAGACTTTTTTCCGTGGGGAATGCAGTATCGATGAGAACATTGAGTTTTTCAAGAATCTGCCGGAAAAAGAATCGGTTCTTCCAGGCGGCTACGAGAATGTCGATTCGGTCAGCAGAGAATACGAAAAAGGCATGAATGACCGGCTCAGGGCATTGTATTGGAAATTCACCATCGATTTTGGTGTTATGTATGAAAAAATGCTTCGTGAATGGAGCGAAAAATGTATTAAAGAATTGGAGGAACTTAAAAAATGAAAATACTTCTTATTAATGGAAGTCCGAAAGGTAAACGGAGCAATTCTCTTCGTTTGGCAGAAAGTTTTATAGACGGTGTCCGCGCCAAAATCGAAGGAAACGCTGAGCAGGTGACGGTAGAAAAACTTGATGTTGCATCTTTGAATATTCGGGCGTGCTTGGGGTGCTTTTCATGCTGGAAAAAAACGCCGGGTGTATGCTGCATAAAGGATGATATGCAGACTGTCATTCAAAAGATGTTAGAGGCGAACATGGTTGTATGGAGTTTTCCGCTTTATTACTTCAATGTTCCTGGAATGCTCAAAAATCTGATTGACCGCCAGTTGCCCATGAGTCTTCCTTTTATGAGCAAGACCGACAGCGGATACGGAAGCGGTGGCCACGATTCACGGTATGACTTGTCTGGAGTACGGCATATTCTGATTTCTACATGCGGTTTTTATTCTGCAGAAGGAAACTACGACAGTGTTCGCAATATGTTCGACCATTTCATTGGTAAAGGCAGATACGAGACGATTTTCTGCGGTCAGGGAGAGCTTTTTGGTGTTAAGGAGCTCGCTTCAAGAACTGATGAATACCTTGCGACAGTTAGAAAAGCCGGCTCGGAATATGCGGTCGGAACGATATCAGATGAAGTTAAAGCAGATCTTAAGAAGCTTCTTTATCCAAGGGATGTTTTTGAAAAGATGGCTGATGCAAGCTGGGGTGTAAGCAAAACTACAGGTCAGAAAGAGCCGGAGGATTTGATTTTTACAAGGCAGATGGCGGCACTTTACAACAAGGCAGCCTATGACGGAAAAGACCGCGTGCTCGAAATGAACTATACCGATTTGGGAACGACGTATCAGATTCTGTTGGGAAAAGACGGAAGTAAAGTCTTTACGGACGGAAGCCAAACAGCCACGACCCGCATCAATACACCGTATGAGGTTTGGGCGGCAATTTCCCGTGGAGAGATGGAAGGTGCAGAAGCGCTCGGAAAGCAGTTGTACACGGTAAC
>JAEEGG010029279.1_pt1 | contig 10300 bp, 5 predicted proteins | sample 9134161 | NCBI WGS metagenome assembly JAEEGG01 (sample SAMN16246543, study PRJNA631951) | gut metagenome | biome: gut microbiome; feature: rumen; material: CR-attached | host: Bos | place: Iran: Karaj | collected 2018-10 | reverse complement strand
AGAAGATTCCATTGGCAGACGACTGCTGACAGCCAAGGATTTCGATTTGCTGAGTGAGCGCGTCTATGCCCGTGTGGGCGAGATGGTGAGCAGTAACACCCTAAAGCGCATTTGGGGGAAAATGGACGAAGATCGTGAGCCTCGCATCTCGACACTATCCATTCTGGCTCGCTTCATTGGCTTCACCGACTTTTACGCTTTTATCAATGATAGTTCCAAGTCAAGTGAAGCGGGGGACAGCAGTTTGCTGTATATAGGGCGCAGGCTTAGCATCATCGACGGGCTGACGTGCGGCGACCGACTGCGTGTGACATGGAATCCGGGACGCGTGTGCGATATAGAGTACAACGGAAGCCTCCACTTCCGCGTGATACATTCGGAGAACACAAGGCTGAAAGAGGGCGACACCTTCCTCTGCGGAATCATCATCGAAGGCCAGCCGCTCTACCTTGACATGCTGAAGCAAGGCGACAATCCACCGACTGCTTATATATGCGGAAAACGAGGCGGTGTGAGATTCGAATTCCTGCATTAATTTAGAGTCAATCTATGGACGAAGAAAATTCCAGCTATATTTCAGACGTTGCAGCAGAGACGGTCAGCGGGCAGTTTTCCGACGTGACCATCGAGCATACGTCGGGGGGAAATGTGGTGGCACGCGCACAACGCTACGGCCGCTGGTACATACTGAAGGGACTGAACGACACGAGTCGCGATCAAGCGATGCCTCGCCAGATGCTGCGTAAGGAGTTTGACATACTTATACGCATGCAGCATCCCAATGTGGTGCAGACCTTAGGGATGGAACACGTAGAAGGGCTGGGCACCTGCATCGTGATGGAGTATGTCGATGGAATTACGCTGAAAGAGTGGCTTCAAACGAAAACCAAGACTAAAAAGGGGGCAAAGGATGCCGATGCCGTCCGCATCTTGGACGAACTGTTGCATGCCGTAGCCTATATTCACTCGCTCGGAATAGCACATCGCGACCTGAAGCCTCAGAACATCATACTCACCCGACAGGGACTTCATGTGAAACTGATTGACTTCGGACTGGCTGATACCGATGACTATGCTGTCCTGAAACAGCCGGCAGGAACTGCCAGCTATATGTCGCCCGAACAGATGGCGATGCAAATACCCGACATTCGTAATGACATCTACTCCATTGGTGTAGTGATGAGGCAGATGCCGCTGCCCAGATATTACAAGCAGGTGGGGGAACATTGTCTGCTGCCTATTGATGAACGTTATCAGAGCGTCGCTGAGATGGAAGATGACATTGCCCGGCAAGGCACGCGTACCAAGCGGCTGATGCGCTGGAGTGCGGCTGTTGTCTTGGGTGTGTGGCTTACCGTTGTGGGGTTGTTAGTCTGGCGTGTGCAGAGTCTTGATAATGAGCTGAACCGTGTGACGTATGCCAAAGGGGAGGCTATCGAGGCATTGCATGCCGAGATGGAACGCACACAGCTGAATCAGCACACCGACACACTGACGTGCTGGGAATACCGCTGGAAAGACTTCATGCAGCGGATGATGGCTGTCAACCAGTTTTGTTACGACTACACCGACCGGCTTGATGACCGTTTCACCGACAACGACCGCGACCGCATACGCGAAGCGATGCTCAACGAGTGGCAGCTGTGGCAGCAGCACATCTGTGTACTCAGTACGGCTGAAGTGGCTGCAAAGCGGCGAAAGGTTCAACGGGCAAAGTCGGGCATGGAGTAGCGGAACATGTTCCACACAAACGCATTCCGATAGGCATTGGCACTGGCGGCAGGTACGACAAGCGTAGCAAAGCGCAGGGTGTGCTCGTCGAACACGTCATTGTAGGAGTCGGGAGGCATAATAGCCCTCACCTCAATACGCTGCAGTCGCCTGCATCCACGAAAAGCGTATGGCCAGATGTTTTTCGTGCCGCAAGGCAATACCACTGAACGTAGGGCGGTGCAGTTCATAAACGACTGGTCACCAATATCGTGAATGCTGTCGGGCAGCACGACCTCTGTCAGCCGGCGGCAGTCGGCCAAAGCGTGGCGTGAGACACCGGTGACCAAGAATACCTGTCCGTCGGGGGCTGTCACTTTCTCGGGCACCTCAAGGCTGCCGGCAAGTGTCGTATCGATAGCAGTTCTGGAATAGCTTTCATAGCCCAAGAATACTTCGGTCCGACGAGTCCTGACCCGATAGCTTGCTTCCACCTTCTTTCCGTTACAATAGACAAAAGCACGGAAACTATCGCCTCTTTGCCAACAACGCTGTTGGCTCCAGACGGTGAGCGGCAAGACGCAGCACAGCAATATGGTGACCAGTCGTTTATTCTGTTTTGATGACATTATTTGTTATTTCATCACGGTTTTCCGGCCATTCTGGATGTACAGGCCCTTGGTGGGGTTGCTGACGCGTATGCCTTGGAGGTCGTAGATGGCTCCGTCGGCAGACTGCGTGTTGCGGACAGCAGAGATGCCTGTTGCCCCCAGCACATAGCGGAGGGCTGCCAGGCGCCATTTCGTGGCATCAACCGAGAACTTGTATGTCTTGTTGGCTTCTAACGTATAGACTAAAGCGTCCCACTGGGCAATTTCTGCCGCAGGCTTACTGGCATTGGCAACCTCAGCACCCGTGGACAGCACTTTGCCGGTAAGGCCGTTTTCCCCTTCCAGCATGTAGACGGTCTTGCTGGTACCGATAGGACCGCCGAAAAAAATGGTGAGCGTGCCGGCCTTTGTGGTCTGAATGACGATGGGAGCATTGTTGGTGGCATTGCTTGTGGCATAATAGCCTTTGAGGTCGACGCCGTCGACAGTCTGTGCGCCGGAGCTGCTGCCACCGCTTTTCCAGTCGGTGACGCTGGGGTCGAAGGTGACGGTGATGCCGTCGATCTCGGTAATGCTGTTGCCGATATGGGCATCTTCCTTGACAAAGACATAGACGGACTCGCTACCTCCTGAACGTGCTACCGTAGGAATGGTAGAGAGGATGTTGGAGGCATCGTTACCCAGCGTAGCACCTGCACCCTCTTCGCCCGTCAGCGTGGCGGGGACGTCGGCAGCGGCCATCTTGTTGTACTGGTAGGGCACGGTCACCTCGTTTCCTACGGACGAGGCATTGAAGCTGTTGTCGCGAGCTGTCACGTTGCGGTTGCTGCCGCTGCCCGTCAGGGGTGACTTCACGCCGGTGGCGGCAAAGTTGCCTTCTACCAGTGCCCGGCTATAGCCGTTAATCGTCATACCGACGCTGTTGCCCGGACAGTTGTGGTAATTGTTGACAAGATGGATATAGCAGTCGTCGGCCTGCGGCAGACGGCGCATGCAGCCCGCGCCCCAGATGTTGCAGGCAAAGGTGAGGTGGAGCACCATTTCGTGGTTGCTGACCCAGCCGCAGCCGCAAGTATAGGCGTGGGAATAGCTGCGGTCGGTGTAGTAGAAGTGGTTGAAGGTGTAGGTGGCCCAGTCGCAGACCTTGCTGTCGAGGGCACCGTCCTGGGAGTCTACCAGCGTGCAGTGGTCTACCCATACGTGCTTTCCCTGGTTGGTGATAAGGTCGACACCGTCGATGTCAACGGAGCCGGGACCTATCAGCGAGAGGTTGCGGATGATGATGTTCTCGCTGCTCTGATCGATGCTGAAGATGCCGGCTTTGTTGGGCAGGGAGTAGACGCCCGTCTTCTGGTGCTGCAGCTCCATCATGGCCTTCTTGGTGAAGAAGGCACGCTTGTCGCAGGTCAGTGTTGTGCCGTCAGGAAGTGTGCCCGTGTACTGGTCGGTGCTGCTCAGCCCGTCCAGGTTCTGGGCTTTCAGGTACGTATGGTCTTCGGCTGTCAGGAAGAACTTTGTGCAGAGGCGGGCGTTGTTGATGCCAATGAGCGTCTTGTTCTTCGTTGATGCTAACTTCATGTACTCTTCGATGATGAAGTCGCCGTTGGAGCCGTCGAAGATGATGATGTCGTTCGAGGCAATAGCCTGTTTGATCTGCTTGTCGTCGCTCTGTCCGCCGCCGAGTGCTTTCAGGGTGACGGTCTTGGCGTCAGCGAAGTTGCCACCGCTGAGAGTGTAGGCCGTGCCTGACTCGTCGGAGCAGGTAGCCCAGCCCCAAGGGGCCATATTGTTGCCCGCCAGACAAGGCAGGAGCGCCATAGCACTCAGTAAGGTCATTAGAATTTTCTTCATTGTTGCAAGAATTTTTTTGTAGCAGTTTGTCAATCTGTAGTGTTAGTTCAGGTGAAGAAACAGGGAACGGACAAACCTCGTTGTCCGTCCCCTATGTTGTAGACTCTCAGTATTTACTCTTCGGGAATCCAGCGCGGGTCACCGGCGGTGACGGAGCTGACCTTCAGCGTGAAGTCGCCGTTCTCAGGATCCTTGAACAGGTCGGCCGACGAGCCTTCGAAGGTCTGGTCGACGGTGAACTTGTTGCTCGACAGGACGAAGTCGCTGGTGAAGTAGCTGTTGGAAGACTCCACGATGCCCTCGCGTACACCCTTTGACGTCTCAGTGGCTGTCTTAGCGAAGATGACGCTGTTGAGCATGATGGGCACGTTGACGTTCTGGGCGTCGACGAAGTAGCGGCCTGCGCCGATGATGTTGTAGAACGTACAGTTGCTGACCTCGATGCCGTTGATCTTGGCGTTGCGGCAGTCGGTGAAGCTGTGCTGCAGCGTGTTGAACGTCGAGTTCCTGACAACGAGGCGTCCGATGGTGTAGGCTTCGTTGTTGAAGTAGAACAGGGCATAGGCGCCGCTGCCCTGGTTGGTCACCGTACAGCGGTCGACAAGAATCTGCTCAATAGACTTGGCTGACGACCCCTGGAGACGTACCCACGAGCGGGCCATATCGGTGAGGCAGACATCGGTGAACGTCAGTTCGCCAAGGGTGCAACCCTCGCTCTGGTTGATGAAGTACTGGCATCCGCCGTCCTTGATGTTGACATTCTCAAGGCGCACGTAAGCGTGGCTGCCGCGGATGTCGAGAGACTTCGACAGGTTGATGACAGGCGTCTCGCCGCCCGAGAGTCCGAAGAAGGTCACCGACGTGCCGTCGGGAATCTTCACGCTGGTAGCGTCGCCGGCTTCCGACGTTCCGTGGATGTCGATGGTCACACCGGCGGGAATGCCGATGGTGGCGCTGTAGTTCGTCTCGCTGCCGGCAGCAATCTTTGCCTGCTCGGCAATCTCGTTCATCAGGTCCTGAGAGATGACGTCAACCGAAGCATCGAGCGTGTACTTGAAGTCGGCAGAAGGCATCGAGGCAGGCGTCGTCACGTTGAGTGAGCCGCGCTTGGTGTCGCCGTTGAACAGCTGGATGGTGTAGGTCGTCGTGGGAGCAAGGCCGACGAGGTCATAGTGACCGGCGGCAATCGCCTCGGCACTCAGCAAGATGTCGAATAACTCCTCGCCATTGGCCAGTACGACAATCTTCGTGACCTCGGAGCCGGCAATCCATGACAGATGGAGCACGCCGTCCTCGATGTCTTCGGCTGTCAGGTCGTAGAACAGCTGTTCGGCCAGTGTGGTGAAGTAGCCGCGTCCGCTGCCCGTCTTGTAGTAGAGCCACTTTGAGTTGGGCTTGCCTTCGGAGATGGCCCTGACGCGCAGGTAGTAGTTCGTCTCGCCCACCAGGCCGCGGATGGTGTCGCTGGCTGTGGTGAAGGTCTGGAGGATGGACGTGCTGCTGACCTCGTCCTGATAGAGCGAGTCAGTATTGACCTCCACTTCGTAGGATTTGGCACCGGCCACAGCCTTGAACGAGACAGCAGCCTTGGTGTCGTAGCGCTCGATGGTGATGTCACCCGTGGGTGCAAACGTGCGGTTGTAGGAACCGTCGGTGTCCCAGTCATTGCCGTCGGTACAGCCTGCCATCAGCAGGACTACGGCTCCGGCGCCTATTACCTTATATATATTGTTCAGTTTCATAGATTCTTGTTGTTTTTGGATTAGTCACTATAGCCGTATGAGTTGTGCAATGAGCCGTTGGCGGCTGAGATGATGGTCGAGCCGATGGGCATGATGTAACGGTTCTGTACAGCCGGTGTTGCGTAGGTGATGGTGCCGTCGGTGTTGACGGTGGCCTCGCCTAAGAGTCCGCAAGAGATGGAGGGCAGGTTGGTGTACACCTGCGTGTCGTTCTCTTTCTCAATGTCGCTCTTGCCGAAGGAGTCGGCGCTGCCGGCATAGTCAGCGGCCGTCTTGCCTGCGGGAATGCCATACCAGGTAATGCTCGAGAAGTCGATCTGGCTCTTGGCAGCGTCAAGATAGTTGAAGTAGACTTTCTCCTGATAGATACCGCCGATAAGCTGCTTGAGATAGGTCTCCTTCATCTCCTTGGTCTTCTTCACCAGCAGGTTCCAGCGCACGAGGTCGGCCTTGCGCATACCTTCGCCAGCCAGCTCCCAAGCGTTCTCGTCGACGATGGCGTTGAAGAAGTCGGTCTTGTTGGCGGGGATGGCATTGATGTAAGCCTGGGCTGCCGACTTGTCCTTGAAAGCACGGGCGTGAACCTGTGCCAGAGCCTCGCGGGCAGTCAGTCCGGCCGAGCCTTCGTAACCTGCGTCAGGGCCTGCCAGCTCGTTCATCACCTCGGCGTAGTAGAGCAGCACCTGAGAATAGCGCATCAGGATGGGGTTGATGCCCGTCATGTGCTTGGCCGTAGCCACGAGGTTGTCCTGAAGCCAGGCGTCGCTCATCTTGCGCGGATCCCACTTGCCGACGTACAGGCCGAAGGGCGCATTGGTCAGCATCTGTTCCTCGGTGATGTTCTCCGTCGTGTTCTGGGCAATCTGGAAGGCTGCCACCGTCAGGTCACGACGCTGGTCGGCGGGGTCGTAGGAGTAGAGCAGGGGAGCGGTCACCTTCATCTTACCTGATGAGTTGCCGTAGCCGTACTTAGCGGTGATACCGTTCAGGCGTACGCCGACGGTATAGCCAAGTTCGCTGCTGACGTTCTGGCCCATAGGAATCTCAAACAGGTTCTCGTGGTAGTTCTGGTCGAGTGTCAGCTGGTTGACAAGAGCCCACTGATTCTCGATAGAGGGGTTCAGCTGGTGCTTGCCACTCTGGATGATGGCCGTCAGGTGCTTCAGTGCACGCTCATAGAGCTGCTTGCGCTCGGCATCGCCGGGACGCTGGGTGGGATAGGTGGGGTCCGAGTTCTCGGCAGCCGTCTCGTAGCCGCTCTTGGCAGGCGCGCGGATGGCGTAGCCGGCGCGGGGCAATGCAATCTGTGCCAGCAGAGCGTGGGCATAGCCCTTGGTGACGTGCTCGGTGGTGTAGCCGCTCACCTCGTCGGCCCAGGGCAGGTAGCCGATGGCCTCGTCGAGGTCTTCCATCATCTTGTTCAGGATCTCGTCGCGGTCGGTCTTGTTTAAGTAGACATTGCTCAGGTCGCTGGCCGACGGCTCAAGCTTCATGGGCACGTCGCCGTAGAAGCGTACCAACTCTAAGTATGACAGGGCGCGGATGGTGAGCGACTCGCCAAGATAGCGCTCCATAGCCTTCTGGTTGTTGCCGCCGCCGTTGATGAGCGAGCTGTTGCGGATGCCGCGGATGTTCAAGTTGGCGTCCTCAATGGTGCCATAGAGGTTGGTCCACACGTCGCTCAGACGGGCCCAGCCCGGATCAAGGTTGTAGTTCATGCCGCCTCGCTCGCTGGAGGTGTTATAGGCGTTGCTGCCCAGTCCGTCGACCAGTTCGCAGTCGCTGTTCATGCGCCACACGATGCCTAAGTCCTGTGAATAGGTACGGTCCTGCATCATGTCGCCGAAGAGCTTGTTCACGCGCAGGCTGGTGTAGTAGGTCGATTCCCAGACCGAGGCGTCGGTCTGTTCCGACGGCGACTGCTGGTCGAGGAAATCGGTGCAGCCTGTCAGGCCGAAGGCACCAGCCGCTAATGCTATGATTGAAAATATCTTTTTCATATTATGTTTCTCTTTTCAACTGTTCATTTTTCATTATTCACTTTTCATTAGAGCATAGCTCGCTTAGAACGACACGTTGATGCCGGCTACGTAAGAGCGGCTCTTCGGGTAGGCGGCGTAGTCGATGCCAGGACACATGGGATTGCTCTTTGAACTGGTGTCAACCTCGGGGTCGTAGCCCGTATAGCCGGTAAAGGTCAGGAGGTTATAGCCAGTGAAGTAGATGCGTACGTTTGACAGCCACACCTTCTGCACCAGCTTCTTGGGCAGTGTGTAGCCGACGGTGACGTTCTGCAGGCGCAGGAACGAGGCGTCCTCGACAGCGTAGTCGATGAGCTGCATGGCCGTGACGCCAGCGGGGTTGTACATCTCCTTACCCTGGTTCAGCTCGTTCAGGCGCGACATCAGTGCCTCGTTGCTGCCATAGGCGGCAAGTGTCGATGCCGACGGGCGGCCGAGGTTCATGCCGTTGTTCGGGTCGATCCAGGTATAGCGGTTCTCGATGTTGAAGTCGTCCACCAGGTTATAGTTACGTGCTGAACCGGCATAGAAGGCGTTGGCCAGCTTCGTGCCGTTGAGCAGCTTGTTGCCGATGGAGTAGTTCAGGAAGACGGTGAAGTCGAAGCCCTTGAAGTGGCCGTCGAAGCCGAAGCCGCCAGTGGTCGTGGGCACGGTGTTGCCCAGACGCTGCTTCAGGGGATCGCCATTCTCGTCGGTCTCTACCTTGGGCACGCCGGGATAGAGGTTACCGCCGAAGAGCGTATAGCTGTTGTCGGTGCCGTTGACGAGTTCCCAGGCACGGCCATTGTAGCGCAGGTCACCAGTGCCGGTAGCCGGGTCGTAGACGGTGTAGTAACCGTTGAGCTTATAGCCCCAGAGTTCGCCTAAGCGACCGCCTTCCTCGATGAAGAAGTTGTCGTTGTTTGCCATGGTCGAACCGGCCCAGGCGTAGTTCTGCCAGGGGTTGTCGACGGCCACTTCCTCAATCTTATTCTTATTATAAGAGATGTTGGCGTTGAAGTTCAGTCCGAAGTCCTTCTTGTCGATGATGGCAGCGTTGAGCGTCAGCTCGACACCCTTGTTCGACGTCTTGCCGAAGTTCTGATACTGATAGCTGTAACCCGAGTTCGAGGGAACGACGCTGCGCATGAGCAAGTCTTTGGTGGTGTTCCAGTAGAAGTCGAAGGTACCGTTGATGCGTCCGCCGAGGAAGCCGAAGTCGATACCAAGGTTACGGGTGACGGTGGTCTCCCACTTCAGGTCGGGATTGTAGAGGTAGGTGCCGTGCTGCAGCATAACGGCGCGGTTCTCGTTGAAGAACGGCGTCTTGCCCGACGTACCGGTGACGGTATAGGTGGTCTGGATAAGGCCGGAGTTGATGCGGTTGTTACCAGCCGTACCGAATGACAGGCGCAGCTTCAGGTTAGACAGCCACGACTGTGTGCTCTTCATAAATTTCTCCTCTGACAGACGCCAGGCCAGTGCCAGTGAGGGGAAGATTCCCCAACGGTGGCCGTCGCCAAACTTCGACGAACCGTCGGCACGCATGGTGAATGTTGCCAGATAACGCTCGGCAAACGTGTAGTTGATACGTCCGAAGTACGACAGCAGGTTCTCGTCGGCGGCTATCGTGCCCTCGTTGTTCAGAGCCGTGCCGCTGGCGGTGTTGGCAAGCACCTCGTCAATGGTCATCGAGGTGGGGTAGGCTACCGACGTGCTGGTGCGCGAGGTCTGCTTCGAACTCGACCACTCCTGACCGATAAGCACATTCAGATGGTCGCGGCCACCGAAGAGCTTACGGTTGTCATAGGTCAGGGTGTTGGCGTTACGCCAGTTCTGGCTGGTCACGCGGACAAACTGTGCCTGCGGAGCACCGTTATAGCCGTACTTCGAATTGGTAGTGGCGTCGGCTCCCCAGACCTGATCGGTATTGTTATACTTCCAGGTGTAGCCGAACTCTGTGCGGAAAGTGAAGTTCTTGATGGGTTTCCAGTTCAGACCGCCATTATAGCTCTGCTGGAAACGCTCTTGATATTTGTAGGTGGCGGTGATACGCTGGTAGGGCGTACGGCGGGTAGAAGTACTATTCTCCTCGTCCTCGTCGTCGCTGCCACTGCCGAGGGTCTCGACAGGTGCCCAGCGTACGGTGTTGGCCACGATGCCGTTGGCAGCATTCGACTCGTTGGTGTCGGCACCGCCGTTCAGACCGTCGAGCGTGGTATAGGCCATGCGCCCGTTGAAGTCAAGCGACAGCCACTTGTTCAGGTTGGCGTTGATCTTGGCGCTGATGTTGTTCTTCTCGTAGCCCGAACCCATCATAATGCTCTTCTCGTCGTTGTGGTTGAAGCCGACGTTGAACTTGAACTCTTTCGAGCCGCCGCTGACG
>JAEEGG010029278.1_pt1 | contig 10300 bp, 9 predicted proteins | sample 9134161 | NCBI WGS metagenome assembly JAEEGG01 (sample SAMN16246543, study PRJNA631951) | gut metagenome | biome: gut microbiome; feature: rumen; material: CR-attached | host: Bos | place: Iran: Karaj | collected 2018-10 | reverse complement strand
CTGTTTCAACGTCCGATATTACTATGAGCGGCAAAGCGGGCGATGTGAGTTTTTCGCAGGATGCATTCATTTCAATCGGCTATAATGATCGGAAGTCCTCAGGTTGTTATGGCAAAGTGAGCGGGACGCTTCAAAACACAAGCCCGTTTTATACCAAAACTCAACCGGCTACCAACGATCTAAACGGAGAAATCAAGATAGAATTTGAAGATCATTTACGGAAAAGCCATGTCTTGATAGTCAAGAATATCCGTGCTTCGGTCAGAGACATTCAGAGATAAGAACTTATCTTCTCCGGGCACGGTTTCCCAGATGTTTGATAATAATGCAAGATTTTGTAGATTTGTTCATTTAAACATTGAAAGAGATTATTATTAAACTTATGAAAACCCGCTTTAACCACCTTTTATTGCCACTTGCCGCAGTATCTTTTCTGTTTTGTGCTTGGGCGTGTGAGCCCAACGGGGCATATAATGGCGTCCCATCAGAGTATAAAGATGCTTTTTCGGTGTCTATGCCTGATGCCGGCAAGGAGCTGACCAAAGTGTCGCTGTCCGAAGGGGAGCAGAGTCTTGTGGGTGCGACAAACGCCCTGGCCTTCAAACTGCTTGACAAGTTGTATTCCGGCAAGAGTGTTGTAAACTCTCCTCTGAGCTTGTATCTCTCGCTGGGCATGGCGGCCAACGGAGCGGGAGGCAATACGCAGAAAGAGCTCCTGACCCTGCTCGGAGGTGATATTGATGCCGTTAATGCATTTTCGAAATCACTTTTGGAGCAGCTCCCGGCCGTTGATTTGAAAACCAAAGTGAGGCTCGCCGATGCGATAGTGCTTAACGACAGATTCAAGCTTCAAAACCAGTATAAACAAGCGGTGGAAGGTTATTTCTATGCCCCTGTGGAGAGTATGCCGTTCTCCGATCCCGCTCTGGTGGCAGATGTGGTTAACGCTTGGTGCAAACGCCAGACAGAGGGGCTGATTCCGGAAATAATAAAGAAAGGAGATGTGACTCCGGACCTATCTTCCATTTTGCTTAATGCGCTGTATTTCAAAGCGCAATGGTTGAAGCCGTTTGAGAATTACCAAGTCTCCCAACGCAACTTCTATGGGTTGAGCAAAAAGATAGATTATCTGAACGAACAGAAAGACCTGCTCTACATAGACAAGGGTGATTATCATATTGTCAGTCGCCTTTATTCCAATGGCAAGTACAGATTCTACATCCTTCTTCCAAAGGCGGATGATGGCCTTCAGGCAATGCTTTCTGAGCTCCGGAAGGAGAATTGGGCCACCCTTGCCGGCGCAATGAAGAGCAATTTGGTAGAACTCCTTTTCCCTAAGATTGAAACAACGAGCGACATGCGTCTTAAGGATATTCTTATTAAACTTGGCGTTCAGGATGCATTCAATATAAGTGCTGACTTCTCCCGCATGTTGGAGAACAGCAACGCCTACATATCTGAGATTCTCCAGAAGGCAAAAATCTCCGTCAACGAATATGGCACGGAGGCGGCAGCCGTTACCGTAACATTAATGCCGACAAACGCTGGCCCCGGCTTTGATACCCCAACGCCGATACCTTTCATTGCCGACCACCCGTTTGTGTATCTCATAGCTGAATCCAGCTCCAACATCATCCTTTTCAGCGGTATCTTCGATGGCAATTAATATCTACGCCGGGCAAGGTCTCTTTTTAGGTTGGGGATCTTGCCCGGCAATAGCCATTCCAGGCACGTAGAAAGCATGTTGTCGGGCAAGGTATTGCCGTTAAGTAGGCCTTGCTATAGTATTTGACGCCAGTTCTGCTGACTCTTGTGACACAGTTATTTCTATTTCCGTTGAGACGTTTTTTTTATCTTGTTGAATCAATACTATAATTACATTTTACTATTGCGTTATGAAAAAAATAAGCTCCTTATTATTGCTGTTGTTCTGTCTTATAATTTGTCAATGCTCTTTATCTCCAAGATTGCGCCCTTTATCTCCCGATACCTTATCATTAAAAACAAAGGCAAACACTAATAGTTCTTTTGACGTGACTGAACAAGATTTAAATTCTTATTTGAAATATTTATCCGTACATGAAAAGTATAAGAGCAACAACGTAAAATCTGTCACGCCACTTTTTTATAATGGTTCGTTAGTATATTATGTAATTAATCTAACAAACGGTTGGAGGATAATATCTGCTGATAAGCGAGGCCCAATTGTTTTAGCCAAAAGCGATGTGGGTCAATATGAAGAAGAGTTTTATTGTGATGTGGTACAATCATGGTTTGGGAGTATTTCAAAGCAAATACTCTATCGTAAAGAGCATTCGGATGAGTACTATTTAAAACTCTCTGAACAGGCAGTGAGTAATGAAACAAAATGTTTAAACTTTTGGAGAGCAATAAATGCTGATTCATCGTTTTTGGATGGACATATAAAGAAGCAGTCTTTACCACAAGGGATAAGATCATGGTTCCTCTCGGATGTTTATGAAGAAGTGGTCGCCTTTGAATCTCTTGATCATATTATCCCAGTATATTGGCATCAAGGAGCGCCTTTCAATTTATATTGTCCGCTTAAATCCTATGGTGATACCGCTCGTTGTCCAGCTGGATGTGCGGCTGTCGCTGTAGCTCAAACACTATATTATTTTCATTATAATATCTTATATCGACCCAATAGTAGCCCATCATACGGATCGTGCACTGGTTGGGCTGGTAATTATACGCAAACATTTTCCAATCCTGCTAGTTATACATGGGCTAATATGTCTTATTCGTCGGATCCTAATGGTTACGCTGCCCTTCTTATTGGCTATTTAGGGAAAAAAATGCATCTAAATTATAGCCCCACTGGAACTGGTACCAATTCTTTTTATGATATCCATTCCATTCTGGGCTCAGATTATGGCCTAAATTATAGGGCGGAAAATTATCAAATGGACTCTGTGTTTGTTGACCTTCAGTCAAGATTGCCAGTGATTTGTATTGGAGAAACAACTCCGATAGGTTCAAATCCACCAACCGCCCATGCTTTTGTCCTCGATGGGTATGAATCTTGTGAAGTTTTAACTCATTATGTATACTCTGATGGTACAGGTAACACTTTTGAACATATTGTGGCATCAGATCCTTTTGTGACTGATTTTAGAATTAATTGGGGAATGGGAACTATTGGCCGAAATTCAACTTATGCTGCAACAGGCTCATGGATGGGATATGATAACAACAAAAAAATAATATATAAAATTAAAACAGAAAATAAATAGTCCCTATGCATCTAAATACTTTATTCGGTACCTGTGGTATAATATTGAGTGCAATCACAACTTGTGCAAAGAAGCAATTAGATTTATTACAACCGGCACCTCAGTCAGAATTGACTGAAGTGTCTCTGAGTGAAGAAGAGAGGGGCTTCGTTCAAAAAGCTAATACTTTTGCTTTGAATTGCTCGCGGGCACTCTTTGCCAATAATGGCGGCGAGAGTATGTTTTTCTCCCCGTTGAGTCTTCAATATGCTCTTGGCATGGTATTGAATGGCGCGAGCGGCGATACAGCAGTTGAAATAGCGGAAGCTTTGGGATATGGAAGCGATATTAATGAGCTAAATACCTTCTTGTCCGATTTGATGGTGCAACTGCCCGCTGTCGATACTACTGTTGATTTCAGGATAGCAAATGCAATGTTGGTTAATAAAGCGTATAAAGTCAAACATTCATTTAGCGATGTGCTCAACAATCTCTATTATGCGCCTGTAGAATATACAGGGATCAATGACATAAGCAAAGTGGTCGAGATGATTAACGAATGGTCTTACCGGAATACAAATGGTTTCATAAATCCGCTTGTCGATCTGGGGGATTTGTCCGGCGGCTTTGTGTCTGTCCTGCTTAACGCATTGTATTTTAAGGCTAAATGGGCTGAGGAAGGAGGGACTCCTTTGTTCCGGTCTGAAGCAACTTCTCATTCGCAGCCCTTTTATGCTGATGGTGGAAAAGTGTTTCAAGTTGATTATTTGAGAGCATCTCATTATTTGCCATTTGCCCGGACAGAAGGATATCGGGCACTTGAATTACCTTATGCAAACAGGCGTTTTGCAATGTATGTGCTTTTGCCTGAAAACAGAGATCAAAGTAGTGTCCCCAAAATGCTGGCCTCTCTGACTGAGAAAGAATGGAGTAACTTGATGCAGTCTCTTAAAGTCGGCCCTGAGGTTCATATTTCGATTCCGAAATTTGAAACAGAAAAGAAATACAAACTGGCTGACGTCCTTCAAGGTCTTGGAATAAAAAAGGCGTTTATGCCCGGACAAGCAGAATTTGACCGCCTATTTGATTCTAGTAATCAAAAGTACTGTATAGATGAAATAATCCAGAAATCGCGAATTAAGGTTGCAGAATGGGGAACGGAAGCGGCATCTGTTACGGCCGAAGTATTAATTGGCGCATATATCCCGGAGAATTACGTGGAAGAATACTTCGTCGCTGACCATCCGTTTGTTTACTTGATTGCTGAAAAATCTTCCGGAATCATCCTTTTCTCCGGTGTCTTCGACGGCAAATAATATCTTCTCCGGGCTTGCGACAGACTGCCTACCTGTCGGCTACAGGCAAATTTATTCATCGGACCCACATTAGGTCCGACATTTGGAGCTCACGTAGGCTTCGCATTATAGCTTTCCCTTTACCCTCAATATCTGTGGGCAGCATGTGGGTTCAGGCGTTCATTTTCTCCAGAAATTCCTTTGGCGACAGGATTTGTGGCTGATTGCCAGGGAGAATGCCGTCAGGGTCGGATATTTTAAGGAAATCTTTGCCGTTGGTGGTTACAAGAATCGAGCATCCGGACAGGGTGGCGTTGACGTACTGAAGGATGTCTTCAAAGTCCGGCCCGCGCAGCAAGCAGGCAACCGAGTACTCTTCTTCTTTATCTGCCGACAAAGAAGAAACGTAGTTAAGCAGATTGTTGATGCTTGGCGCGACCTTTTCTTTGCCGGCCCTTTTACGGAGGATATATGCTATGTTTGCAAATGACAGGCAACTGGTTACAACTTCCTTTACTCTTTTCATCTTTGGCCAGTTTGCCAGGATTCTGGTGCAGTCACGGCAGTCTTTCTCGGCCAAAAGAGTGTTCAGAAATATGTTAGTGTCGAGAAATACCTTAACGGGCTTCATGGCTGCTATAATTTTGACATAATATAGTCAAGGCGCTCGTCCTGTTCCCTGTCCTCGGCACTTGGCTTGCGCGCGATACCTACCAGCGATAGAAGAACCGGATCGGTTACATCTTCTGGTATCAAAGAGTAGTCTTCATCTTTCAGGGCGTCTTGCTCCACAAGCGCCTCAATATACTTTTTGCACGACATAGACCGGCTCCTGGCCTTCCTGCTGATTACTCTGACTACTCCCGGGCTCAGGTCAATAAGCTTTCTTTGCAATGTTTCCATGCAGCAAAGATAGCAAAATATATATAATTATAAAAGAATATATATGTTAATGCTCCTCTCCCAGCCTACCTGAACTTCTTGTCCTCCTCGAGCATGCCGAGGTATGAATTGTAGCGCTCGGGGCTAATAAGGCCGGCGTCAACGGCTGCCTTGACGGCGCAGAGAGGCTCGTGGGTGTGGGTGCAGGGGACGAAGCGGCAGTTGTCGGCCACCCGGAGCATCTCGGGGAAATACTTGGCGATCTCTTCTTTCTCGAGATCCACCAGGCCGAAGCCCCTAAGCCCTGGAGTATCAACTATAAAACCACCGCCGCTCAGGGGGTACATTTCATAGAGCGATGTGGTGTGTTTTCCCTGCAGATGCGCCTCGCTGATGCGGCCGATTTTGGGGTCAAGCGAGGGGTCGAGGGCCTTGATGACCGACGATTTGCCCACTCCTGACTCGCCGCTCACAAGCGATGTGCCCTGTGAGCAGATGGCGCGCAGCTCATCCATACCCTCTCCGGTAAGTGCCGAACATTCAATCACTTGATATCCGGCGCCGCGATAGATGCGGCAGAAATCCTCCACCTGCTCAGGAGCAAGCTCGCGGTAGAGATCCATCTTGTTCAGTACTATCACTGCCTGTGCTCCGTAAACTTCGCAGGTCACCAGCAGACGGTCGAGGAAGGGGAGCTTGATCTCGGGAAAGTACAGCGTGACCACCAGCAGGGCACGGTCGAGATTGGACGCGATGATGTGCTGCTGCCTTGAAAGATTAGTGCTGCGGCGTATGACGTAGTTCTTGCGGGGAAGTACTTCCGTAATGACCGCGGGGTGCTGCTCGTCTGCCACGGTGCCCTCAAGGCTGTACAGCACCCTGTCGCCCACGGCTACAGGGTTGGTGGCGCCTGACTTTTCGAGACGGACTTTGCCCCTCAAAACAGCTGGGAAAGGCTCCCAGCGGGGCAGCTCGCTAAGCAGGAAATGGCTTCCGGCGTTTTTGACAACGGTAGCTTCCATCATTTAGCCCGCCCCACCAATTTGTCGGCGAATTCACGGAGGGGAGTGATGTCGACACGCAGCCCTTTAAGTGCTTCCAGAGCCATGTCGGAATAGCGGCGGACCTCGCTGCGGGCCTGACCGGGAACTCCAAGCTCGTCGTACAGACCTTTGATCTTGGCTATCTTGGCCTTGCATTCTTCGGGCTCGGTGCATTCGCGCCCGAAAGCACCAAGAAACGCCTGAGGGTCACTGCTGAGCTCCAGGGCCCGTATGGTCAGCCAGCTTTTCTTGCCGTTGAGGATATCGCCGCCTATGGGCTTGCCGAACACTTTCTCGTCTCCGTAAGCATCCAGATAGTCATCCGCCACTTGGAATGCCATACCGAGGTAGTAGCCGTAACGGTACAGAGCTTCGCAGTCGGTCTCCGGCGCTCCGGCGAGCAGCCCGCCCATCTTGGCCGAGCATGCCAGCAGGACGGCGGTCTTTAGGCCTATCATCGAGTTGTACTGCTCCATGCTGACGCTCTCTTCGCCCTCGAATTCCATATCGTACTGCTGGCCCTCGCATACCTGTGCGGCAGTTTCTGAAAACAGGTCCAGAACAGTGCTGCGGCACTCCTCGGGGGCTTTTACTATGAGTTTGTAGGCCTCGATGAGCATCACGTCACCGCTCAGGATGGCCGTATCTTCGTTCCACTTTTTCCACACCGTGGGCATGCCCCGGCGTAGCGGGGAACGGTCCATAATGTCGTCGTGGATGAGAGTAAAACTGTGGAATACTTCAAGAGCGGCTGCGGGCGAGAGCACTTCCGGCCCAGGCTTGCCTCCGTAGAGCCCGAAGGCGGTAAGGCACAGAGTGGGGCGTATGCGCTTGCCTCCGATTTGCATCATGTAGCGCAGCGGGTCGTAAAGCCCGGCGGGAGAGGCAGGAAATTTGATGACATCATCTATCATAGCTTACAAATATAGCAAATTAATGAATACCTTTGCAGTATGAAACTTGTATTCGCTACCGGCAATAAAGGCAAACTCCGCGAGGCCCGCGAGATTCTGGGCCCTTCCTTCGAAGTGATCTGCCCTGCCGACCTGGGTATCACGGACGATGTGCCCGAGACTGCCATGACCCTGAAGGAAAACTCGATACTCAAGGCGGAGGCCCTTTACGGGCGCTGCCGCATCGACTGCTTCGCCGACGACACGGGGCTTGAAGTGGATGCCCTCGGAGGCGCTCCCGGGGTGCATGCGGCCCGTTATGCCGCCGACATAGCCCGGCGTGACGGCCTGCCCGTACCCCCTGACCATGACTTCTCGGCCAATATCGACGCTTTGCTCAGCGAGCTCGAAAAGCACCCTGGGGAGCCGCGTACGGCGCGTTTCCGCAGCGTGGTTACGCTTATCATTGACGGTCAGGAGCATTTCTTTGAGGGGACTCTTGAAGGCAGTATCGCCTTTGCCCGCAGCGGCAGCGGCGGCTTCGGTTACGACCCGGTGTTCATTGCCGACGAGTACCCCGGGGTGAGCGTGGCCGAGCTCCCGGAGGATGTCAAGAATGCCATTTCGCACAGGGGCAAGGCTCTAAGGCTAATGGCCCGGTGGTTGCAGGAGAGGGAATAATTGTTAATTTTGCATTTATGAAGAGATTTCTGATAATCATAGCTCTGGCGGCCGTCACCCTGTCTTCCGGAGCGCAGTCCAAAAGTTTCAAACTGGGCAAATGGACCGAAATCCAGGGAGCGATACTCAAGGAGCTCAACCGCTCGTATGTGGATTCGCTGCCGCTCGACCGCATCGAGCGCGCCGGAGTGGACGCCATGCTTTCCGACCTTGACCCATATACGGTATATATCCCCGAAGAGGAAAACGAGAACCTCCGCATGATGATTAACAAAAGCTACGGGGGCATAGGCGCTATCATCTACAAGCCCGACCTGCAGGGGAACGTAATCATCAACGAGCCTTATGAGAACTCTCCGGCGCACAAGGCCGGCCTGCGTTGCGGCGATGAGATCCTCACCATTGACGGACTGAGCGTCAAGGGTCTCTCGAGCGCAGAGTGCAGCGAGAAGATGCGCGGCACCCCCGGATCCAAGGTGCTCTTCAAAGTGAAGAAGGTCTATAGCGGAGAGATTAAAGATGTACGCATCACCCGTCAGACCATTCATCTGCCTGACCTCCAGTATGTCGGAATGGTTACTCCCAACACCGGCTACATCCTTCAGACCGGTTTTACCGAGGGCGTGGCTGAACAGCTGCGCAAGGCCATTATCGCCCTGCAGAAAAGCTCCAAGCTCGATACTCTGGTGCTCGACCTGCGGGGTAACGGCGGCGGACTTCTTAACGAGGCGGTGGATATAGTTTCGCTCTTTGTGCCCAAGGGCTCGCTTGTGGTAACCGCAAAAGGGCGCGAGGAGGGCTCTTCTTATGCCGCTCGCACGACCAAGGCTCCGCTGGATACGAAACTGCCCCTCATCATCATGGTCGATTCCGGCTCGGCTTCGGCCTCTGAAATCGTATCCGGGGCGCTGCAGGACATGGACAGGGCTATAATCATAGGCACCCGCACATTCGGCAAGGGTCTGGTGCAGAGTCTGAGGCCCCTGCCTTACGGCGGCCAGCTGAAGCTCACCACGGCCAAATACTATACGCCCAGCGGCCGCTGCGTACAGGCGATAGATTATTCGCACCGCAACGAAGACGGCAGCGTAGGGCATATTCCCGACTCGCTGACTCACGAATTTAAAACCGCCCTCGGGCGCACCGTGAGGGACGGCGGCGGCATTACTCCCGATATTGAAGTCAAGCCTCACGACTACAGCCGCCTCACCTATTCGCTGGTGCTCAGCGGAGTAGTGGAGCAGTACGCTCTGGAATATGTGAAGGCCCACCAGTCTATCCCCGCTACATCTGATTTCAGCCTCTCCGAAGCTGATTACGAGGACTTTATAAAATTCGCAAAAGGCAAGGAATTCGATTATCGCTCAAGCGCCCGCACTTATTTCGACCTGGTCCGCAAGGAACTTGTCCGCGACGGCCTGGAGGAAGCTATGTCTAAAGAACTGGACGCTCTCGGGAAGGCCCTTGATATGGAGAAGGAGGATTTCCTGCGGCTTAAGAAAGACGAGATCGTGCCTTTTATCGAGGAGGAAATAGTGGTCCGTTATTATTTCCAGCCCGCCGGAGTGCAGCTGCGCCTGCGTTACGATACACAGCTCCAGGAGGCCCTTCGTAAAGCTGCAGGATTCAAGTTCGAGTAATGTTAAGGAAAAATCTGGAGATAATGGCTCCTGCAGGCAATTTTGAGTGCCTGCGAGCGGCTATACAAGGCGGAGCCGACTCGGTGTACTTTGGAGTAGGGCGCCTCAATATGCGCTCCCGCAGCGCCAACAACTTCACCCCCGAAGACCTGCCCGAAGTGGTCCGCATATGCCGCGAGGCAGGTGTGCGCAGCTACCTGACGCTCAACATAGTGCTTTATCCCGAGGACCTTGCCCCTATGCGCGAGGCCCTCGACAGTGCCCTGGAGGCAGGGGTTGATGCCGTCATAGCCTCTGATATCGCCGCCATAGAATACGCCCGCAGCATAGGGATGGAAGTCCACATTTCCACCCAGCTTAACGTCTCCAACGTAGAGGCACTGCGCTTCTGGTCCCGCTGGGCTGATGTGGTGGTGCTCGCCCGCGAGCTTAATCTCGACCAGGTAAAAGAAATCTACGAAGCCATACAGAACGAGCATATCTGCGGCCCTTCCGGCAATCCGGTGAGGATAGAAATGTTTGCCCACGGCGCCCTTTGCATGGCGGTAAGCGGCAAGTGTTACATGAGCCTGCACGCTTACGGTGCTTCGGCAAACCGTGGAGCCTGCATGCAGATCTGCCGCCGCGGCT
>JAEEGG010029275.1_pt1 | contig 10300 bp, 9 predicted proteins | sample 9134161 | NCBI WGS metagenome assembly JAEEGG01 (sample SAMN16246543, study PRJNA631951) | gut metagenome | biome: gut microbiome; feature: rumen; material: CR-attached | host: Bos | place: Iran: Karaj | collected 2018-10 | reverse complement strand
GGTGCATATAGTCGATAAAATCTTTTGGGGTATAGAAAAAGGGCAATCCTTTTACCACGCTCTCGTTCATAGCCACCATCAGGTAAGCATAGTCGCAGGGATTTTTAAAGGCCAGGGCCTGGCGCATTTCGCGAATGGCCGATGCCACATAGGTATCAATGGTAAGTTTCTTGTCGCCAGTGCCGCAAACATTCAGCACCTCTACCATCGGGCATAGATCTACCATACCCATAAACTTCTCAAAAGCTGCGTCGTCGATACGCAATACTACTTGTTTCATCTTTTCCAAGTGTTTTGTGAGAAGAGCATGATTGCTGCAGCTTTTCACCTCAGAGGACTCCCACCCCACTCGGATTAAACATAAAATTCTTATCGACGGCAAAGGTACGGCTATTAAAACAAAAAAAGCCCCTATATAGGGGCTATAATAGGGGCTATAGTAGGGACTATATAGGGGCTACTTATATTGATTATCAGGCAGTTTTATTAATCTTTGAAAATCATATCGATATCATCAGAGCGGGCAGGTAACTTGCCTAACTCTGTGCATTTATACTTCTCCTGGGCCAGATTGTTGATACCCCAGAAGTCTTCAAAAGTTTTCCATTTGTCTTCCAGTTCCAGCTTTTCTGCAAATAGTTCTGCAATATACATTGCTTGCTGGCGAGTAGTGCTTGCCAATAGCATGTAGTGCTGGTCAACAAACTGCTGTTTTACCAGTTGTTTCCAGTATTTCACCGCTTTTTCTGAGGCTAAAACTCCCGTCAAAGTACGCGTATGGTAGTCTACATCAAGTCCGTACTCTGCAGCATGGCCGTTAATCACATCTGTCAGGATACAAAGGATATCCAGCGTTTCAAAAAACTCATCTATTTCTTTCTCCCTGTCGGCATCGTCATAGGGTATGTTTTGCGAGAACACACGCCAAGCCTCATCATCGTCTTTCATCTGATACCAGCGGCTGGCAAGTTTAATACGCGCAAAATTCTCAATCAACCGCTCGCGCTCCTCAATGGCTTCTTGCAGCAGATATTCGCTCATGCACCCCTTTGCCCATTGTACCAGTCTATCGTTGGTAGATCTATAGGTAAGCGTAAGACTTTGCGCAAAGCGATACTCCCTATTGTTAGATAGCTGAGTGCGCAGATCTACGTATGGTTCTGGCTTAAGATTGGCGTAAAACTGCACTAAAGCCTGCTGACATCGCTTTCGAACTGCACCCAATGAGAATAACCGATCGGCATCTTGCTTTAACCGGTTAATCCTATCACGTACTACTGGCGAATAGTCGCCACGTGGTATTAGTGGTTCTTTATTCAAGGCGGTAATCATCGTAACAATAAATTGATTCCAACCAATACTTAAGATAACTCAACGGTAGACTATGTTCATCGTCAAGTTCCATGTCAAGATTGTATTGCTCTGCAATCGGCAGAGCAATTTTAAGCATATCGTTAACGAATAATTGATAATTCTCTCGATTCCTGCCGCCATCACAAAAACTATCACGAACAGGCTTTATCTTCTGCCAAATCTCCTTTGTTGCAGCTAAATAGTCTTTATGGTAGGTATGATTCACATCACCCCAAAGTGAGTCAATCAGCCCAACTTCTTCGATACAGAGCCCACGTTGTGCACCTTCCTTGATATGGGCGTTTACATTATTTATTATATCAAGCAGGCTATTGATATACGAATTACATTGGTCTACATTGGCCCAATCAGGGATAAAGCCATGTAGTTTCTCCCATATATAATCATAAACAGCCGAAGATATTCTCTGGTATTCGAGCATAGTTATACTTTCTACCATCTTGGCGACAAGCGCAGCTATTCTTCTATATTCCGTAACCTCCAGCCAATACAAAAGTTCTTCGTTTTCTGGTGAGAACTGATACGGATCGTCTCCAGTTCCAGCCTCAAACCTAGAGCTGAGCCATCTTAACGAAAAGCACTTTCCCCAAGGGTTCTGCCCCATCAAGCATCCCATCAGCCTTACCATATCAAGAAGCCAGCCATCCACATTCTCCATAGGTATAAACGGGAATGGTTCGTCTAAATCCAACAGTTTTTTCTCACCATATATTTGCGACACGTACTTCTGGGCTGCATCACCATTTGGCTGCTGGCCAATTATCTTTTCTATATTGTAAAGCATAAACTGCCTGCTATCGCTTTCATTAATGCCTTTAAAAATAGTAAAGTCAGTACCTTCAAACAACTTTTTCCTAAGGTCAGTCTGCTGCAGACGTTTCATATACTCAGAAGAAAACAGCTTTGTTTCCTTCTTAAATCTCCATAAGCGCTGAATCTCTTCAAGCAGCCTACCATACTCCTTCTTCAGTTTTTTGTTTTCATACTGAAGTTGTTTTATGTCTTTTGTTTCCATATATTACATATCTTATTTTAATAGTCCAAATATTATTCCTAACTGGTCACATTTTGTGACCGGTTCAACCTCTATTTGTTTTTTGTTGTTCTTAGTCATTGATTAATTCAAATTAATTTAAGTACACAAAAGTACAAATAATCCTGCACCTAACAAAAGATGCAGGAAATATATTAAGACATTTTAGCAAATATGCAACCATATTGCATATCTGCATAGTATCTTTGTTGCCCAAATATATATAATATGACAGAAAAGAAGATTTCCAATCAAGAGCAAATAAAAACACTTCTTCAGAGAATGTCAGTTGGGATCTATGGCAAAGAGTGTATCATTTCAAAAGCACTACTTTGCTCATTGGCAGGTGAAAGCATGTTTCTTCTTGGGCCTCCTGGTACAGCCAAGAGTCTTATTGCTCGTAGATTAAAAACCATCTTCAAAGGCGCAAAGGCTTTCGAATACCTGATGTCGCGCTTTAGTACGCCTGATGAGATTTTTGGTCCAGTGTCCATCGCCAAGTTAAAGAATGAAGACAAGTACGAAAGACTGGTGACTGATTATCTTCCTGATGCTTCCATTGTCTTTCTTGACGAAATATGGAAAGCAGGACCAGCTATCCAAAACTCTCTCCTGACTGCTATCAACGAACGAATCTACAAGAATGGCTCGTCACTAATTAATCTTCCCATGAAGGTGCTGATTGCCGCTAGCAACGAATTGCCAGAGGAAGGGCAAGGTCTAGAAGCTTTATGGGACAGATTTCTCATAAGGATGGTTTCAAACTGCATTGAAGATGAAGCTTTGTTCTTTGATATGGTAAAGGCTGATATCCCTTCTGAGATTACGCTACCAGACAATCTTTTAATCTCTGATGATGAATATGCATCATGGCAGGAAGAAATCAAAAAAGTCGTAATTCCAGATGACATATGCAAAATCGCGTCCTGTATCAGACAGCGTCTCGTTACAGAAAGTGAGAAGGACGAACATCAAAAAGCAGACTTCTACGTTTCAGATCGTAGATGGAAAAAGATATTCCATCTGATGCAGACATCGGCATTCATCAATGGTCGAAGTACCATAGATATTACAGATTGCCTAGTTATGATTCATTGTCTTTGGAACCATGCCGACCACATACCTATTATAATATCATGCGTGTGTCGTTCCATCCTTTGGCAAGTTGAGGATATCATCGAAAAAGTAGAGCATAGTGTGGATAGTATAGAGAAAGTCCATGCTGCAAAGGCGAATTCAAAGAACATCCTTCCTAAAGAGAGCTTTGACCTAGTTGATATATTCTATTACGAGCTGGAGGGATATCCCAAAGGGAGATGCCTGATTGTTGCTTCAGAGTTTAAGCATCTAAAAACAGATTCAGATACAGCTGGCATTATATTCTACGAGGAAAAGAAGAAAGCATGGATTATTCACGTCTTATATTTTGGTAATCCATTTGAATCAGTATTAACACGATTAAGCTCATCAACAAAGATCAAACTAAAACGCACTCTTGATGGTATCACCTTTAATGGCACAACATACAACTTTGTACGCAACGACAATAATACTCTTAGAACAGCGACTAACCGTCGTTCTCCATCGCAATTCACCAGGTCGCTGAAAGAAGAATTAGATGAAGCCTGTAAAATTATGAATGAGATAGAGAGCCGCTTTGTATCGCATTCTAATATTCTAAATACAAAAGACGAAATTGAGCTTATTCGTCATGAAATCTCTCAGTATCAAATAAGAATAGACGTATTGGGCAAGCGAATCCACACGAAGAAATGATTATAGACAACAAGTTCAAGGAGAAAGTACTTGATTATTATGGAGGAGTAATTGACAGATGCTTGTTTGGTGAATCCTCTACAAATAAAGAAATCAAAGATGACCCTATATTGAGTTATCTTGCTAATTCTATCTCAGAGTTTTTAGGTCAAGATGCCCACCAACATCTATGGAAACAGGCTCTAAGAACTGATTTGATGCGGTTCTTGGAAGATATTCTTGAAATGTATTATACAGTCATCAAGGATTATCATAAGCAGTTAGCATTGATTGAGCAGTTTGCCAACATTAATCTGCAAGAAAAAATGATGATGTGGGAACGTGTATATGGTTCTATCATAAACCATTACACCATTGATGAGCTATATTTTGAGGCATATAACAAACTGCTGCTTGATGCTGATGGTAAAAGTGATATAAAAGCTATTCTGGATGTATTTGTAAATGATTGGCGGAAGGAGAATCAAAAGAAAAAAAACGATAGAATTAAAAGCATTATAGAAAATTATGGGAATAATCCTCTTAGCAAGAGTTATGGTTCACAAGATTATCGTATCAACAAAGAAGTAGAAACCACATACAATCAATATCCGATTCTAAGAGAGATCGTTGAAATTATAGGTCGAGAAAGAGAAATCAGCACAGCAGAAGAAATGCAAGTGATGCGCAAATTCCAGCCTGCTTTTATATCGGAGAATGCCACAGCTAACGAATCAGAGATTATAGCATTAGGCAACAGAGTATCTCATCTTGTCTCAACAGAGTATTCCCTTCTCACAGATTTAGAACTTGAAAAACTATTCTATTATAAATACGCAACCAAGAATCTTATGATATATTCTAATGTGGAGCAAACAGCTTCAGCTCAATCAGACAAGAATACAACAAAAAGACTCCAAGCGGGCCCAATCATCGTATGCCTCGATACCAGCAGTTCCATGTCAGGTAGTCCTGAAAAGATAGCCAAATGCATGCTTCTTCAATTGCTTGATGTGGCTAAACGTAAGAATCGAAAACTTTATCTCATTACTTTTTCAGTCAGAGCGCAGGCTATTGACCTGAGCAATCCAACTAATTGGCGTATGATAAACCAGTTTCTCAATAATCGATTTACAGGGGGGACATCACCTGAAGCAATGCTAAATGAAGCACTCGCCACGCTTCGCAAATCTAATTACTCCTTGGCAGATGTACTCATTATCAGCGATTTCATATTCAAGCAACCAAGCACAACCACAATAGAATCCATAAACAAAGCCCACAAAAACGGTGCTCGTTTCTATGGGCTTATGATTGGTAATTACTCTTCTGCTTGTGAATCATTACTAACGAAGATGTGGAGAGTTTAAAAGATTCTACAATTCAATATTGTTAGATTTAACGAAATACCTACATTTTTCAGCAATAACCTTTATGAGGTCATAAGAAACCATAGACAATTGATTAGTATGAATTAATAACTTGGGTATATTTGTTGCAGAATTGTGTACATTATACCAGAAACGCCCAACGTCATGAGTTTTACCTTCATACTTTGTTTTAAAAATATCCTCAATTATTATACCATGTTCCCTTGGATAATGCCCTACTGCCAGAATTACAATAGGGAATTTCTGATAAAATGGATGGCAAAGAAACGTTTTTCTGTTTCTTATGGATTCCTCTCTTGCTGTTTTGTCAACCTCATGGCTATATTTCGCTGTGGCGGTGCTTAATTCCGTTGTAAAAAAATACTTAAAGAAATCATTCATCTTAGGAGAAATCTCGCGCCCCAAAATTCGATTACAGAGTTTTTGATAGTTATACCAAGTTGAACTAGTTCCCTTCTTACCAATGATTACACCTTTTCGCTCTTTCATAACAGCAAATTCCTGTCCCTTGTATGGATATAAAGGATTATAGGTAATATCACTAGCATTTAAAATATGGTCACCACTCTCATCAAATTGGAATGGAACAATATCTTCCTGACTAGTCTTTTCCTTTATATTAATATTCCACTGTATATGGTTCTGCAATATCTCTAATTCGTATTGCTTCTTCCCTTCAATATTATGAATGGCCGATTCCTTACCAACTACAAGAATTTTTGCATTTGGATTTCCCCAACCAATCAAACATTCTTCTTGCTTTTCTGCCAGTAGATTGACGAATTCTTTTGGATACTCCATAATCAATAGTTTTTTGTTATTCGCTTGCAAATATAGCTATTATTTCTCATACTTAGCCCTTAATTCCTCAAAAAAGTTAGTACTTGTATATAAGAAGTAATCAAATAGAACTTTTGAGCTTGAAAAAATCTCCTTGGTAACTCTTTCAAAAGGATATGTGCAGAGCATTATTCTTTCAGGTTTATCTTCCTGCTCTTTAGTATGAGCAACAAATAAACGCTGGCAATCACCATCTTGAAAAACATAATGAGTCCACTCAAGGCCCAATATTTTAGCTGGATCATTTTTATCTAACTGTGCTCCATCAATAAATGTATAGAGGATAATTTGGAATCGTTTAAAGAAAGCGTCGCTTAAGAGTTCCTCATCGAAGACTGTGTAATAACAATAGTCTAAGACATCGATAGGTCCATAAACCATTTCCTCAAACATCTTTTTTAGATATTTAAAGTCAGATATTTCATGATCTTCAATTTGCGTGACAACCAGTATTTTCGCATTAGGATTGCCACAACCAACATTCTTATTGGGGAACCTTTCACCCAATCTTTTAAGTTCATCAATATTTGCCATAACTCTTTCATTTTTTATATTATTAAAACGGTATTCTTCCTAAACTTTGCTCTTTGCGGATCTGTAACTCCACCCACATCCGATCGCCCTTAGTGGCACGATTGAATGCAGTAGCAATTTTATTACTGTCATCGTCAATGCTCTCTAAGAAACGTTGTCTCAGCTCTTGTCTGAGAATGGTAACATTACCACGCTTCCTTTCTTCAAAATCGCTGATAAGCTGATTCGTTGTCAATTCTTTGACTCGTTCTTCACGCATTTCTTTTTTATCCATATAGAGGAGTCTGAAGATTTCATCCCTTATAGGCTTTATCCAAGCAAACCATCGACTTGAATATAAAACTATCAGTTCCTGACGCGAAAGACCTCCAAGCCTATCCACGCATTGCTTTATATCATCCTCACTACATCCCTTATACTGGAAACGTTTGCCCTGCTTCAAAATGTACTCAAAATCTGTCATATCACTCAGCTATTTTCGAATTTGTCTGAATAGGATTTAAAGAGATTATAGTATTCTCTCATATTCTCCAATTCCCACATCTTGGATTCTTTTACCGGACACTCGTCAAGATTATATATCTTAGCGTTTGGTATTGCCAATAAGAATGGAGAGTGGGTAGCGATGACAAATTGTGTATTATAACGTCTCGCTGAAAAACTGATTATATCAGCAAGATCCTTTTGGAACTTGGTGGACATACTGTTTTCTGGCTCGTCCAATAGGTATAGCCCTTCTTTTTGAATCTCTTCTGCTAAATACATCATACTGTTTTCTCCATTCGAGAATCCCCTTTCAACTGGGCCAAACTTATCATTAAGGTATTTCGAAAACGATGTTGTTCGACGCATTTCCATGAATTCTTTATACTCTTCTAAGTTCTCTCCTGTCTCAAAGTTGATTTCTCTAATTCTTCTGTATCTATCATCTTTTTCTGTGAGTTTCTTAATTTCACTTATTTCTCGGGTGACTATTTTGCTCTTAAACAATTGCTGATCTTTTTTCAGACGATCATCAAGTAACATTTTAAATATGTCATCACTTGTTATAACTCTGGAAATTTCAGAAATATCATATTTACTTTCTCGATCATTCACATAATTAAACTCTTCACCACTCCAGTTTAAATCAGTTTTAAAAGAGCACAAGTTACAATAATCATCCATATAAGCCGTACTATTGTATAATGAATTCCTCTTTATTTTCAAAGCGTTTGAAATAACATTTATAACAGTTGACTTTCCACTGCCATTACTACCATAGATTATTGTAATGGGATCAAAGTATAGCGAAAACAACATATTCTTGCTTAAAATAAAGAAAGGATATAATGACCCCAAATCTTTATTCCAATAGTTTTCAGGGATATCATTTATATAAACATCTTCCTTTTTCCTTGATGGAAATTTGAAATTTTCTAAATATACCATAGTTTTCTGTTTTATTCTTTTTTCTACTTAACAATCAGAATTATCACACCGGGATTGCCACAACCAACATTTTTATTAGGGAACCTTTCACCCAATCTTTTATGCTCATCATAATAATCCATAACTCTTTCATAAATGTGACATTTTTTGAGAACTAATAATCTAGCCCCCAACTGCGTTGCTCGTATTTTAACCAGATTAATTTCCCTTTTAACATTGTTCTTATTTCCTTTGAATCTATTTCCTCGAATATATTCATAAGCTCGTTATACGTTGCCTTGGGGATTAAAATATAAGTTCCCCTTTTTACCGGCTGCCAACGATGCAGAGCTATTAACAACATAGACCAGTAGTCTTTATCCATCTTCATAATATATAAAACTATTTCTCGAACAATCTCAGGAGATGTCTTAGCCAAAACCAAGGGTAATGCGTCTGATATTGTTCTTTGAGCACTGCGTGCTGAAGAATAGAACATTTTGTCTTTTTTCAGATTATGAAAGGCATAAACCCATATATCAGCCCATGATAGATCAAACTCGATATTTACTTGAATTGTATTCATTATCTGCTCATATTTATTCCGTTTTAAAACATTATCGGTAATTGTTTCTGAAGCAAGCAAATCGATTTCCTGTATTATTACAGACACATTTGTTTGTTTAAAATCATCATACAGATAATCATAAAAAAAGAAACGAAGATAATCTTTATTTTTTTTTCGGGCATCTTCCGAGACCCTTTCATAAGGAAGGGTTAATAACATTTTTGCAAATTCGTCTTTTCCACTATCGTGTCTAGTGAAAGCTAATAGTTTCTTATTTGATTCCCTTATTGATTCTTCATGATAGTCACAGGTCATACTGAACAGATTGCCTGGATTATGCTGTATAAGATGCCTTTGACTCGGATATGCATACTGAACAATTCTGAATTCCTGAAAATAAGAATGCTTCAGCAATTCTTCATCATAAATTGTATAGAATGTATATTTGAAGAAATCAATCCTATCTGTCACATCCCATTGCAGATCACTAAATAAGTCCTGATATCGATGCCATGAAAGGCTGGTGCCATCATTGCAAATAATAGTTCCATCTTTGCTCTTTCGCAATACATCACGTTGTCCTTTGAAGGGGTACAAAGGATTGAATGTCGATTCATTGCCAATCTGTTTACCATCTACAAAGAAATCCTCCACATTGTCAAAGTCAGTATGGTTCTCGATGTTATCAAGCCATTGTTTTGCATTTTTGCCATTATAGATGTCCAGACGTTCATCATCTATCTTGGGAACGACAATAAGGATCTTGGCATTTGGATTGCCATAGCCAATAAACTTGTCCTGATGGGCCTTAACCATGTTTTTAAAATCTACTGAGTATTCCATATCTTTTCTTTTTGATGGCAAAGATATGGGGACAAGATGCAACATGATTGCATATCAGAAGAAATTATTCATAAAAATCGTGCATTTCTTGAATAATAGCCTTGATTTGCTGACGAAAGGCGTCTGGCGAAAGTACTTCCAGCTGGTTGCCATGACTCAAAATCTCCTGAATAAAATCATAGGTTGGTGCTATCTTATATTCAAAAATGGTATACTCAGCTTTTGACTCAATCTCACGCTGACTATGATGAAGAGGAAGCGAGCGAAGATAGTTTGGTTTCTCACGATAGGCCTTCAACCGTATAGTCATTGGCTTCGCATCATGGAACACACCATAATAATCAGTGTAATAATCTTGGGGAGAAAAATCCTTTGGATAATTGAATTTTGTCTCCAAGACCTCAATGCGCTTAATACGATCAAGACCAAAGCGGTGAATGTCATTTCCAGACGAAACAAGCGCCATAACATACCAACGACGTTTGAACAATCTGATGAAATATGGCTTAAACTTCAAGCCCTGAATGGTATAAACAAAGAAATACTCATAAT
>JAEEGG010029274.1_pt1 | contig 10300 bp, 7 predicted proteins | sample 9134161 | NCBI WGS metagenome assembly JAEEGG01 (sample SAMN16246543, study PRJNA631951) | gut metagenome | biome: gut microbiome; feature: rumen; material: CR-attached | host: Bos | place: Iran: Karaj | collected 2018-10 | reverse complement strand
TCATGTAGTTACCGTCAACCTTGATGTCGTGGTTGAACTGGCCATGAACTGAATCATACTTCAGCATGTAAGCCAGATAATCGGGATCCAGCAGATCATTGATACCTACGACCTGAATGTCGTTACCGAAGTTCTCAACAGCAGCACGGAAAACCATGCGACCGATACGGCCAAAACCGTTAATACCGAGTTTGATCATTTTGTTTGATTTAGGTTGTTTATTATATCTAAAAATTCTCTTTCTCTCTAAAAACGGCGCAAAATTAAGAAATTCTTTTTACTTTCGCGCACAATTACGAAAGTAATAAGGTTAAAACAATTTAAGATTAAAGGTATAAAAGATATGGGCTTTTTCAAGAACCTATTCGGCAAGAAAACAGATCAGGTGGAAAACGTCGGTGGAATGGAGGACTTTATGACTCTTATCCGCGTTTACCTGCAGGCTGAAATAGCAGGTAACCTGGGCATTACGAATATCAACATGCTCCCCGACCTGGCCACATTCAAGCGCGGTCTCAAAATACAGACCCAGGGTAATAAATTAGGTGTGGCCGAAAAGACCCGCTGCAAGAAGATGATGGGACAGATGTACGGCATATCTGACGATTTCTTCAAGGAGATAGATACATGCATACGCAAGAACTGCCGCACCGTAAATATGCTGCAGCCCTTCATGTTCCAGTTCCAGGGATTCAGCGCAGACCTTATGATGCAGGTGGGCACCATCCTCAAGTGGAAGTTCCGCGTCCCCTCTTTCATGCGTAACGCCCTAAGAACCATGACCGAGGATGCAGTCCACAAGATCATGACCAGCAACTCATGGAAGGATGAGGCCAGTTACAAGACTGTATTCAGCATCCGCCAGTACCAGCAGCACCTGGGATTCAGCGAGAAATGGATGAGTGAATATGCTTTCAACACACTCCTACTGGCCAAGAAGGAACCCCGCAAGAAAGAGGATCTGGAGGCTGCCCGCGAAATGCTCAAAAACAGATAAAAAACAGGCCTTTCCATGGGCTGTTTTTATATTATTTGTCTATATTTGTATTTCAAATACTGATATTGTAATCAGATATGACTGAAGACGATTCCAGACTGATTGAGCAGTTTGAAGGGAAAATCAGGAAACTGGTTGACCTTTATGATACTGTCAAATCCAGCAATTCCCAGCTCCAGGGCCAACTTGAAGCCAAGGATGAGGAAATCAGGCAGTTGAAAGATGAACTTGCCGGTCTCAAGGAATCATATCAGAATTTGAAACGGTCTAAAGTCCTTGAAGTTTCGGGTCATGACATAGATGACACCAAACGCAGGGTATCAGGACTGGTGCGCGAGATAGACCATTGCATCAAACTGTTAAACGTATAGACCTATGGCAGAAGAGGCAATGGATGAATTGTTTGAAATCAAACTGATGGTAGGCGGAACGTACTACCCTCTGACCATCCCCAGAAAGGATGAGAGGCTGTACCGTGAGGCCGCCAGACGTATCAATGATAAACTCAACCGTTACCGCGAGCATTTCCCGCAGTTGAGTGAAGAGAAATACTACGTGATGGCCGCCGTACATATTGCAATGGTGAACGTCATGCTTGAGGATTTCAATGATACGGCTCCGTATAAAGATAAGATACAGCAGATGGACAAGGAGCTTGACTCCATTCTGAACAACATCGCTGCATCTTCAGACCAGGAGTAAGATTCCGGACATTTCACAAAGAGGTTTACGCGCACTTTCCTGTCAGAAGGGTGGTCTCCCAACCCTTCCGTAGCAGGTCAGTGCGTTTTATATATACAACATAACGGGAGATAGAATATGTTATACATTATTACAGGATTTGTTGGACTCCTGGTTGGCGCAGTGATTGCGTACATCCTTTCCAACAGCAGATTAAATAAGAAAGTCCAGACCCGTCTGGAAGAGGCAGAGAACCAGGCAGAAGCCATCAAGCGTGACAAGCTGCTTGAAGTAAAGGAGAAATTCCTTAATAAAAAGGCTGAATTGGAGAAAGAGGTCCAGATCCGCGACCAGAAACTCCAGCAGAACGAGAACCGTCTGCGTCAGAAAGAGATGCAGCTCAATCAGCGCCAGGGTGACCTGCAGCGCAAACATCAGGAGGCCGATGCCGTCCGCGAAAATCTGGAGAACCAGATGTCAGTGATTGAAAGCAAGAAGGAGGAACTTGAGAAACTCCAGATGCAGGAGCGTGAGAAACTTGAGGTAATAAGCGGTCTCTCGGCAGAGGATGCAAAGAACCGTCTGATAGAGTCACTCAAGGAGGAGGCCAAGACCGAGGCAGCATCATATATCAACGAGATTATGGATGACGCCAAGATGACCGCCAGCAAGGAAGCCAAGAAGATTGTTATCCAGACCATACAGCGCATAGGTACTGAGACCGCAATTGAGAACTCGGTAACCGTATTCCATATTGAGAACGATGAGATGAAGGGCCGCATCATAGGCCGTGAGGGACGTAATATCCGCGCCATCGAGGCCGCCTGCGGCGTTGAAATCGTGGTCGATGACACCCCCGAGGCTATCGTGATTTCAGCCTTTGATCCCGTTCGCCGTGAGATTGCCCGTCTGGCACTGCACCAGTTGGTTGCCGACGGCCGCATCCACCCCGCACGCATTGAGGAGGTTGTAGCCAAGGTACAGAAGCAGGTTGAGGATGAGATCATCGAGACCGGTAAGCGCACCACCATTGACCTGGGCATACACGGTCTGCACCCCGAACTGATACGTCTTATCGGTAAGATGAAATACCGTTCATCATACGGACAGAACCTGTTGCAGCACGCACGTGAGACCGCTAACCTCTGTGCCGTAATGGCTGCAGAATTGGGTCTGAACCCCAAGAAGGCAAAACGTGCCGGTCTGCTTCATGATATAGGTAAGGTGCCCGATGAGGAGACCGAGATGGCACATGCCGAGTACGGTATGCGTCTGGCCGAGAAATATAAGGAGAAACCCGATATCTGCAACGCCATCGGTGCCCACCATGAGGAGTGTGAGATGACCAGCCTCATTGCACCCATCGTACAGATCTGCGACGCCATTTCAGGCGCCCGTCCCGGTGCCCGCCGTGAGATCGTAGAGGCATACATCAAGCGTCTCAATGACCTTGAGAAGATTGCCCTCTCCTATCCCGGTGTAACCAAGACCTACGCCATCCAGGCCGGTCGTGAGCTCCGCGTAATAGTAGGAGCCGATAAGATTGACGACAAGCAGACAGAGCAGCTCTCAGCCGAGATTGCACAGAAGATCCAGAACGAGATGACCTATCCCGGTCAGGTAAAGATCACTGTCATCCGCGAGACCCGCGCCGTCAACTACGCACGCTAATAAACCCAAGGATATGAATAGCAGGAGTTTGTACAAACTGCTGCTCCTGGCAGTAGCAGCAATACCTCTGAACCATATTAAAGCCGACCCTATTCCGGAGTCGGCTTTGGTCGTTAATGAGATCATGCCAGCCAACATAGACGTATGCATGGACCCCTCCATGAACTACGGCAGTTGGATTGAACTCTACAACACATCAGCACAGGACATAGACATCAAAGGCTGTTACCTCAGCAATGACCCGTCTGACAAGAAGCAATGTCCGCTGGGCAACCGCTCAAGAATTGTAAAGGCAGGCGGTTTCCTGACCCTCTGGTTCGGCCATCTGGATGATTACTGCCTTGATCAGATTGAGTTCAGCCTGAGTTATGAAGACGGTGCCGTATATCTTTACGACCCTGATGGCAAGGAGGTTTGCAGCATGGATTATCTGACCATTCCTGCCAGATTATCCTACGCACGCACCACTGACGGCGGCGCCAACTGGAGCAAGACCGGTTACCCCACTCCCGGTGCCACAAACACAACCAGCAAGTTTGCATCGGCCCAGTTACAGGCTCCTTCGGTGAGCATGGAATCCAAACTCTTTACGGGGCAGATCAGTTTCAGCGTTTCTGTTCCGCAAGGTGCCACGCTCTATTACACCACCAACGGTTCCACCCCGTCTCCGTCAAACACCAATGCCAAAACCGCGAACGGTAACTTCAGCATAAGCAGCACCAGCATATACCGTTTCCGCCTCTATCAGGACGGTATGCTGCCCAGCCCGGTCACCACACGTTCATTCATCAACACATCAAACAAATACGGTCTGCCCATTGTATCAATCGTAACTGATAACAACGGCCTATACAGCAGCAATTACGGCATGTGGTCCACAGGTCCCTACGGAAAAGCAGGCAACGGACGCTCCGATCTGTGCAACTGGAACCGCGACTGGGACCGTTCGGTCAACATTGAGGTATTCAACCCCGATGGCTCGCTCATTTTCAGTCAGGAGGCCGAGATAACCCCGTCGGGCCGATACAGCCGCCAGTACAATCCGCACCCCTTCAAGATAAAAGCAAAAAAGAAATTCGGCTACGAGAACTATTTCCCGTTCACACCATTCAGAGACAAGCCCAACAACAAGTATCAGTCACTCAAACTCCGCAGCGGCGGTAACAACTTCCAGGCACGTCTTAAGGATGCCGCGCTCCAGACAATCATACAGCGCTCCGGCCTTAACATGGAATGTCAGTCATACCAGCCTGTACACCACTACATCAACGGAGTCTACAAAGGCATCACCAACATACGCGAGCCCAACAACAAGGACTACGCCTACTCCAACTACGGCTATGACGAGGATGAAGTTGACTGCTTCAAACTGGACCACAACAACGGAGGAGGCGGTTTCACCCTGACCGAGGGCAGCCGCGACGGATGGGACGAATGGGTCCGTCTGTCGGCCACCGCCTCAGACATGGAATCCTACAAGCGCATCTGTGAGATTGTAGACATTGAGGAGTATGCCTACTACATGGCCATAGAATTCTATCTGGGCAATGAGGACTGGCCAAGAAACAACATCAAGGCGTTCCGTCACAAGGATGACGGACGGTTCCGTTTTGTAGTCTTTGACCTGGACCATTCGTTCGGATCAGTCAATCAGGCGACCAACATAAACCCCTTCACCTCATTTGATGACCAGGAGTATTATCCTGAGGGCGGCTACAAGTCAGCAATGGTGACAGTGTTCCACAACATGCTCAAGAACAGCCATTTCCGCAAAATGTTCATTGACTGTTACTGCATCGTTGCCAACTGCGTATTCACCCAGGACCGCATAACATCGGTTGTAAACGAACTCTCCAACCGTGTAGCACCTGAGATGGCATTCAACAACGAATCACCCGCGGCCGATGCCAATCTCATACTCAACACAATGACCGGCACCTACAGGGACGGCAGGATTCAGCAACTTACCAACTGGTCACATTCGCGTCTGAGCGGTGCCACCAAACTGTCCAGAACCATCCAATCCAACATACCTAACGTAGTACTGAATCTTAACGGACTGGACCTTCCCACAGACAAATACTCAGGCTATGTCTTCATGCCCGCCAAGGTCAAGGCGATAACCCCTGTAGGATACACCTTTGCCGGATGGAAGAACACCAGGACCGATAAGATCATATCTACCGATTCAATTTTTGACCTTGAGACCGGCGTCAAATCCCTAATGGCCATGTTCAACCCCATTGAGGATCCGCAGCGTCCCGTCAGAATCAATGAAGTTTGCGCCGATAACGGTGTCTTCATGAACGAATCGTTCAAGAAACATGACTGGATTGAACTCTACAACACCACCGCAAACAGTATTGATCTGGGCGGCATGTACCTATCGGACAAACTCACCGAGCCACAGAAATGGTCCATACCCTCCGGTACCGTAATAGAACCCTACGGACATCTGATCATATGGTGTGACAAGGAACAGGGAACCCAACTGCACGCCCCCTTCAAGCTGGACAACAAGGCTGAGAACGCTGTCGTGCTGACAGCTCAGGACAAATCATGGGCCGATACACTTATCTACAGGAGTCATACTGAATTCCAGAGCGTTGGTCTCTATCCCGACGGAGGCTACTTCTCATACGTAATGAACCGTCCTACCATCGGTAAGGCCAACCGCTACAACACCTATGACCTTAAAGACAGGCGTATAATTTCAGGAATAATGTCTCTGCGCAGCACGCCTAAGAGTGAGATTATCTACAATCTGTTGGGACAGCCCGTCGATGAACCTCAGCCGGGACAGCTGTACATAAAGAACGGACGTAAGTTCTATTACAGACCCTGATGGTCAATGCAATCCGAATAAGCCGCTTCAAACATCGCTCTGAGGCGGCTTTTTTCATGTATTATGTCGCGCAGGCGGGCCAGCCCATCGGCATTGCGAGACTCGGGAATCCAGAGTTTAAGATAGCCCCCAACGTCATATTTCTCAGCCATATGCTCACAGGTACGTGCCCAATGGCCCTCCTTGTCAAGTTCAGGATAGTGTTTGAAACCGTACTGCACGGTTCTAAGAATAATGCTCTCAGGAATAATCTGACGGTCAGCCTCGGCAATTATCTTTCCGTAAATGGTTCTTGGTTCATGGTCCGATGACGCTCTGTGGTCCTCGGCAGCCTGTGCAATGATCTCAATCTGATCAGGATCAAACCACTCTCCCAGCCTCTTGTCAGAACGTATTATCCGCCCGGATTCCAGATGATGGGTCTTTCGGTCCACACTCAAACCCGTATCATGATAAGCCGCAGCAGCATAGACCATATTCAGATCAACAGGATAAAAACCGGCAAGTCTCACAGCCTCCTCAATGACGGCCTGGACATGATCACGTCCATGCCCCGCATCAAACCCGTCATACATAGGAATGACCGCACCCTCAATATACTCAACAAGTGTTTTATCCATATGGTGGAGCTGGAGGGAGTCGAACCCTCGTCCAAACGGGGAAACCATATGCTTTCTACAGGCTTATCTCTACTTGGATTTTCGAGCCATGACTTGGATAGAGCTACCGGGCCATGACCTTATCTTCTAAAATCTCATCCCTGACGCGAAGCCGAAAGGAACTATCCCCGATTTGACTGCACCACCGTATCGACGAGCTTCGGAGCAAGAGCTTCCGGGTGATGTCTTGTCACAACACCTTGTGTCGTGATTAAGCAGATCTACTGTACTTCGATCAAGCAGCAAGAGCAAAGTTGTTGTTGCCAGATAATTGTTGACGTTCTTTTTATAGTGCGGACCGACAGAGCACTGCCTGCTTACATACCATTCCTGCCCGCTGTCAAAGCCAAACAGCCCCTGAGTATGTAATGGAATAACTGTTCCGGCTGCGAAATTATAAAAAGTTTCCCTATTTTTGAAGTGGTTATGGAGAAAACGCTGAAGGAGTATATTGATGGGCGGATCATTCCTAGGTATGACGGGTTTGATGCTGGGCATGGACGGGAGCATGTTGGTGCTGTCGTAACAGAGGCTTTGCGTCTGGCCGGGTTCTATAATGTGGATGAGGATATGGTTTATGCTGCTGCGGCTTATCATGATACGGGGTTGTGCGTGGACCGGAAGACCCATCATCTGGAGTCGGGTAGGATCATAAGGGAGGATAGGGAACTGGGCCGATGGTTTACCCGTGAGCAGATTGAGGTGATTGCCCAGGCGGCCGAGGACCACAGGGCATCGTCGGACCATGAGCCCAGAACCATCTACGGAAAGATAATTGCTGAGGCTGACCGTCAGATTATTCCCGAGAGCATTATTCTGCGTACTGTGCAGTACGGATTCAAACACTATCCGGAACTGGACAAGGAGGGCCATTGGAGGCGTACATGTGAGCATATGGCCGAGAAGTATGATGAGGGCGGCTACCTGAAACTGTGGATTCCGGAGTCACGTAATGCTGACGGATTGGCTGCGCTTAGAGCCATAATACATGATAAAAGCCGCCTCAGAGCGATGTTTGAAGCGGCTTATTCTAATTCTGTCAAAAGTCAGGGCCTGTAGAAGAACTTGCGTCCGTTCTTTATGTACAACTGCCCGGGTTGAGGCTCTGCCACCGGCTGACCCACCAGATTGTAGATAATCTCATTCTTAGGCGTATTCAACAGAGCTTTAATGCCGGATATTATTGTCCGGTCAAAGTGGTCGTAGCTGTTACGGTTGTTGGCTTTGCCCAGGCTGGGACGGTTCATGACGTATGAGTCAGCACCTCCGTTGGGATAGAGCCCCACGCTCTGGAAACCGGTGTGGGCGTCGTAGAAGAGTGTATCGGCCCATGATCTGTCACTTGCGGTCAGTACCACGGCGCTTCCGTTCTTGTTGTCAAGCTTGAACGGTGCATGAAGTTGGGTGCCGCTCTCCTTGTCACACCATATTACCAGATAACCTCTTGCCGGAATGGTGGTGCCTTGGGGCAGGGCATATTTTAAAGGCTGTGAAACATTGTCGGACAGATACATTCCGCTGACATCGATCCTATCAGATGTAGTATTGTACAGTTCAATCCAGTCATGTTTCTTGAAGGCTTCATTGATGAATACGTCATTTCCTGCGCTGATTTCATTGATTCTGACTGGGCGTTCTATCACGTCATCCTTAACAAAAGAAGGAATTACATATGTCTCGGCACTAATATTATAGACGGGATCTGTTGAGATAAGATTCCCGTAATAGTCCGTCCATCCTGTGAATCTGTAACCGACGGGTGCTACCACCTCAAGTCTGGCGGGAAGGAATACGTCTCCAAAGAGTCTGCCGTAGGGTATGGGCAGGCCATTCAATGTGATTACTGATTGAGGCAGTTCTGATTTGATTACCATGTTGACTTTAGTCGTTCCGCTCAATCTGGAGTATCTCCAACTTACAAGCTGGCTGGTCCTTTTATCCTTGTAATTCTTGTAATTGGTTCTGCCCAGGGTGTTTAATATCAGATCGGCATCAGCTGCAGGTGATTCTCCGTTGAATTGCATCTCGGTAGCGGCGCGGGCAGACAACTCATTTACTACAGACTGGACACGGTCGTAGTAGAAGACAGAGCTTGCAACGATTGAGTAGCTGTCTACGAACAACTTGCGGAAGGTGGCATTCTGGAGCATGTTGTGGAAGAGAGTAACCATTACCGACTTATATCCGCCCTCAGGATAGTATTCCTGTGAATCAAATGATGTGAACGGGTCGATATCGGTAGCCTGATTGACTTGTCCGAATGCATGGTCAAGGTCAAAGACCACAAAGCGGAACCGTCCGTCATCCTGGTGGCGGAACACCTTGATGTTGTTTCTGGGCCAGTCTTCATTGGCCAGGAAAAACTCAACAGCCATATAATTGGCAAACTCCTCAATATCGACAATCTCACAGATCCGTCTGTATGCCTGCTCATGTGAGGCTGACTCAGCCAGTTGTAGCCATTCGTCCCATCCGTCACGGCTGCCCTCGGTCAGCGTAAAGCCTCCGCCGCCGTTGTTGTGGTCCAGTTTGAAACAGTCCACCTCATCCTCGTCAAATCCGTAGTTGGAGTAGGCGTAGTCCTTGTTGTTGGGCTCGCGGATGTTGATTATTCCTTTGTAGACACCGTTTATGTAGTGGTGAACGGGCTGGTATGACTGACAGTCCAGATTAAGTCCGGAGCGCAGTATTATGGTCTGGAGAGCGGCATCCTTGAGACGTGCCTGATAATTGTTTCCGCCGCTGCGGAACTTGAGTGACTGGTACTTGTTGTAGGGCTTGTCACTGAACGGCGTGAAGGGGAAGTAGTTGTCGTATCCGAACTTTTTCTTTGCCTTGATCTTGAACGGATGCGGATCATTCTGGCGGCTGTATCGGCCCGAAGGGGTTATTTCGGCCTCCTGGCTCAGGATAACCTTGCCGTTGGTGTCAAATATCTCGATATTGACGGAGCGGTCCCAGTCACGGTTCCAGTTGCACAGGTCGGTGCGGCCGTTGCCGGCTTTACCGTTGGGGCCTATCGCCCACATTCCGTAATTGGTATTGTACAGGCCGTTGTTATCGGTCACAATAGATACCACCGGAACGCCGTAATTGTTTGCCGTTTTGATGAATGAACGTGTAGTGACCGGACTGGGCAGCATTCCGTCCTTGTACAGGCGGATACGGTAGACTTCAGTACCGGTAACATTGAAACTGCCGTTGCCGGTCATGGTTCCTGCGTTGCCTGGAGCAGGTGTGGAGCCGTTCAGCGTGTAATAGAGGGTTGCACCCTGCGGAACGGTTACGTTGAAAGACAGTTGTCCGGTATAGATCCTGGAGTCTGTACTGACCGTCGGAGCCGCCAACTGGGCCGATGCAAACTTGCTTGTGGTGTTGGTGGCGCCGGGGGTGGGGTATCCTGTCTTGCTCCATGTGCTGCCGCCGTCCGTTGTGCGGGCATAGGAT
>JAEEGG010029272.1_pt1 | contig 10301 bp, 11 predicted proteins | sample 9134161 | NCBI WGS metagenome assembly JAEEGG01 (sample SAMN16246543, study PRJNA631951) | gut metagenome | biome: gut microbiome; feature: rumen; material: CR-attached | host: Bos | place: Iran: Karaj | collected 2018-10 | reverse complement strand
TGACGATATAATTGCGGCGCTGCTTGAAACTGTTGAACATCTCTTCGATATCACTGTCGCCATTATAGACAGCTTCAATGCATGCGTATTGACAAGGAGTTGTAGCACACATGATCGCATACTGATGGATCTTCAGGATCATATTGATCAGATCCTTATGGCCAAGGATATAGCCGATCCGATAGCCGGTCATGGAATAGGCTTTGGAGAAACCATTGATGACGATCACACGGTCCTTGATCTGTTCAAACTCAGCGATCGAGACGTGTTTGCCTTCATAGGTGAGTTCCGCATAGATCTCATCAGTGATCGCAAAGATCTTATGTTCAGCCAGGATCGGTACGATCTTTTCATAGTCTTCTCTGGCCATAATACCGCCGGTCGGATTGCCTGGAAAGTTGAGGATGATCGCCTTGGTCTTGGAAGTAATGCATCTTTTCAGCATCTCAGGTTTGAGCTTGAACTCATCATTTTCCTGCAGCTCAACTTCAACGACTTTGCCGCCGGCCATTTCGATAATGGCAGCATAAGCGACATAGGCTGGGGTTGGCAGAATTACTTCATCGCCTTCATTCAATAAGGTTCTTAAAACGATATCGATAGCCTCAGATCCGCCAACGGTCACGATACAGTTTTCTTCCGGATCATAGTCGACATTGAAACGTCTTTTATAGTAATCGCAGATTCCGTTTCTTAGCTGCGGCAGGCCTTTATTGCCTGTATAGAAAGTCCTGCCCTTTTCGATCGCATGGATCGCCGCTTCTCTGATATGCCAAGGCGTGATGAAATCAGGTTCGCCGACACCTAAAGAAATAACACCCTTCTTCGTGGCAGCTATATCAAAGAACTTGCGGATCCCGCTGGGTTTTATATATCGTATTGTCTGATTTATTTCCTCATCAAAGATCATATCATCAATAACCTTTCGCCATCTTCTTTCTTCTCATCAAAACTGATGCCATTGCGTTTATATTCTTTAAGGATGAACAGCGTTTCCGTTCCGCTTACTCCATCTAACGGTGCCAGTTTATGAGCGAGAAAATTGGAGACTTCCCTCATATTCTTGCCATTGACGGTCAGAATGAATTCCGCTTTGCCTGAGATCAAAGATAAAGATTCCACTTCCGGATACTTGCCGATCCTTTCCGCGATCTTGTCATAACCGGCAACTCTTTCCGGTTCACAATTGACGAAAATGATCGCCTTGCAGATCTCGACATCAGCCTTTTCCCAGTTGATGATCGTATGATAACCTAACAGGATCCCGTTTTTCTTAAACTCATCGATCTTTTCGATGATCGCATCTTCGTCTTCATTCAAAAGCGCAGCCAGATCTTTTGTCTCATAACGGGCATTGCCTTCCAAGAGTTTCAGTAATTCATTCATTTTCAAAACCTCCATATGCGGCTCTATTTTTATTAACTAATTTTAACATCAATCAAAGATTATACAAAACCGCCCAAATCGTCTAAAATTTAAGTATGGCATATGAAGAAAAGCAGCAGTTAAGACAGAATTTCCTTGAAAATGGTTTTGATGCCTATGTCTTCTTTACCCTGTCGGGCAAAGAGACCAATCTGGCTGAAGAACTCAATGGCAAATACGAAGATGTCTACTGCCTGGTCTTAAGAAAAATGATCCACCGTTCGGATCATGGCTACAAATGGGATGAAGAATCGGTACTGATCAAGGGATATGTTTTCATCTATGTGCCCAAGAATTATGATATCCGCTACATCCGCTCCGACAACAACCCCTACAAGATCCTCAAATGGCAGATCGAGCTGGGCAAACTGTTTGGTGATGATCTGGCTTATGCCGAATGGGTGCTGCAGCAAGATGGCCTGATTGGCGTCTCCAAAGCCATCAAGGTCAATCAGAAAGTCAAGATCGTCGATGGACCATTAGCCGAACTTGAAGGCTACATCGTCAAATACGATCCGCGCAACCGCAACTGCCTGGTTGAACTGCACTTCATGAATCGGGAGATAAAGACCTGGCTGCCCTTTGAATATACTGATCAGAACTACAAGATGGATTAAAAAAGAACTCGCTTTGAGTTCTTTTATGATTCAGCCTTGTTTTTAAAGACGAAGACCTTGGATATGAAGTAATTGAGAATCGCCGTTACCGGAATCAGTACCAGTTTGACGATACGGATATCCATCTTCAGCATATCGACAAAGACCAGGATCGATAACTCTTCAACACCAAGGGTGAAGACTCTTGCCGAAGCAAACTTGACCAGTTCATTGAAGAAACTGTTATTGGTCCGATCAAAATAGAAATATCTGAATAAGACGAATGAAATAAAGGTCGACAGCAGCCAGGCCAGGACATTCGCTACTGAACCATACAGCTTAAAGCTGTTGGCCAGGATGATCGTAAAGACATAGTTGGAAGCTGTCGATACAAAGCCCAGGAAACAATAGATCCAGAAGGCTTTCTTCCATTCATAAAGCGGTTTTAAGATTCTGATCACAGGCAAGGAAACGATCCAGTCAAAGACCGCAAACTGCGGCTTATTATTGACATCGGCTGTACTTACTTCCTGTTCATTCAACTGTTTTTCTTCCATTACATTAATTCCTTTATCTTATAGGCCAGTCCGTCGACGATCTTAAGCGGCGTCGAACACAGCGCAACTCTGATGCCCTTATTTACCTTGATCGTATAGATATGATTATCAAGCAAACGCTGATGGGCTTTGTCCCGGCTTTCATTGTCTTTCATTTTCAAAGTAACAAAGAAGCCGTCTGAGAACGTATATAATTCTAACCCACAATCATTCGCTTGTCTAATGAAGAGGTCGCTGCGTTTCATCAGCATCTCTCTTGCTTCAGCAAGCTCTTTAAGATAGGCTTCCTTATCTTCCTTCAGAACTCTGCCGATCGTCAGCATCCCCGCATTATTGAGGTTGGACCACGTCGCTCTGGCCAGTCTTGAGCACAGATTGAAATACAGATCCAGAAATTCATTGTCATTATTGACCGCTACCAGCAAGCCAAGACGCTGGCCATAGAAAGAGAAAGCCTTGGAGCAGGAAGCTGCCAGCAGGACCAGAACATTATCATCAAGTTCGTTGAACAGAGCGAAATAATCTCTGCTTCTGGCATAGTCAATATAGGCAATATCACAAAGCAGAACGACTTCTCTATTCAAACCATTGAGCTTGTTCATGATGGCTTTCCACTCATCCATAGAATAGGCATGTCCTAAAGGATTTTCACATGGTGAGTTGATCACCAGGAACAGTTTCCCTGAAGTCATGTCGATCTTTTTAAATAGATCCTCAAGATCATAGACATCATAAGTCAGCACTTCCAGATTGTTTTCATTGGCGATGACCCGATAATTGCCCCAGGATATCTCCGGATAGATGATCGTATCGCCATCCTTGAGACAGGTCTTGACTGCCATATAGATAGCCCCGGTCCCGCCTGAAGCAGCGATCGCTGTATGATTGGCGCTGACCTTGCCATCTAAAACAAAATCACAGACGAGGTCGATATATTCCTTATTGCCTGAAGGTGATGATGCATAAGATGAACGCTCGATATCACTGATGTTTCGATCAGCTTTGGCAACACAGTTATAAGTAAAAAGTTTCCCCTCTTCATCATAAAGACAGCCGGCTGTCGCATTGATCGCCAGCGGATCAGCCTTAGCGGCATTTACGACCGAAAAGATGCTATCGACATATCTTTGCGTATTTTCATTTTCTTTCAGAAATTTCATAATCCACCTTCTTAATTATTTATACAGATTCTTCAGATCATTAGTCCGCTTGTTTTTCTTCAGTTCTTCATAGATCTGTTTAAGCTGCTGTTCATAGCGATTGACATTGAATGACTCGATCAGTTCAAGATCCTTTATCTCATCAGGCAGATACTGGATCTTATGGAAACAGTCATAGCGATCATAAGAATACTGTTCATCCTTATTCAACCCAACCGGTGTGAGTTTGAGATACTTAGGCATGTCATAAGCTTTAGATTCAACTACTCCCTGTGCCTTATGGACGGCATCGACACCGGTTCTTGATTTCGGCGAAAGACACAGATCGATGATATGTACCCCTAAGGGAATGATCGCCTCTGGAAAGCCAACCTCTCTAGCTGACATGACCGCATTGATCGTCCTGGAAGCCAGCTGCGGATTGGCTAAACCGATATCCTCATAGCCGATCACCAGCAGTCGGCGGGCAATCGAGTCGACATCACCGGATTGTGCCAATAATGACAGATAATATAATGCCGCATTGACATCAGAACCTCTGATCGATTTCTGTAAAGCCGAAAGCAGATCATAATGGCCATCTTCGGAACCAAAGGATCGATTGTTCACATAACGGCAGTTTTCTTCAACTGTATCCCTGTCAATGTGCTTATCCTTAGCTATGATCGCTGAGATCTCCAGAATGTTTAAAGCCCAGCGGATATCACCATTGACGGTATCAGCGATCAGATCAAGCGCATCATCATCGATCGTATATTCATTGTTAAGCCCTTCCTCAGCTTCCATCGCCTTGCGTACACCTTCTTTGATATCTTCCGGTGAAAGCGGCTTGAACTCAAAAAGGTGACAGCGTGAGCGGATCGCCGGATTGATCGAATGATAAGGATTGGCAGTCGTAGCACCGATCAGGATGATCGAGCCATCTTCGACATGCGGCAGCAGCAGATCCTGCTTATCTTTATTTAAACGATGGACCTCATCACAGATCAGGATCAGTGAACCGGACATCTTCGCTTCCAGAAAGATCGCATCAAGATCCTTCTTGTTGCCGGTAACCGCATTGAATTTGCGGTATGGTCTTTTTAATTCATTACCGATAACTCTGGCCAGCGTAGTCTTGCCTGTACCGGGCGGACCAAAAAAGATGCAGGAAAAGATCGTGTCATTGTTGATGCATTTTCTGATGACACCGTCTTCACCTACCAGATGTTTCTGGCCCAATATATCATCCAGAGTTCTGGGTCTTAATCTAAACGCCAGTGGTTCTCTCATTTTCTTCTTTGATAAAAGCGATCGCTTCAAAAAGATCTTTGGCGACCAGATCAGCCTTCTCAAGATCTTCCTTCATCAAAGCAGCCAGATCCGGAACGACAATGAAGCGGCAGTTTCCATTGATTGCTGCTTTCGCACCGTTGTGTCCATCTTCAAAGATGATCGCTTCATTCTTTGGCACATCGAAATGTTCAATGGCTTTAAGGAAGATCTCCGGGTTCGGCTTGGTCTCCTTGACCTGATCAGCCGCAATGACGAAATCGATATAGTCATATAATCCGGCATTCTTCAGACACTTCAGGGCATTTTCTCTAAGTGTCGAAGTAGCGATCGCAATCGCTATGCCTTCTTTCTTGCAGAAATCCAATATTTCTTTAGCTCCCGGTCTTAAAGGAATGGCCACATTATCGATGGTATACTGTATTCTTTCCCAGAGTAAACGCCAGTAATCATCGATTGAAAAGTACTGCTTATATTCTTCTTCGATCCGGTTTTTATAAGTGATCCAGCTGCCGCCCATCAGGGTCGTCAGAAAATACTGGTCTATTTCCTTGCCCAGTTCCTTGGATACTTCCATTCCATTCTTGAGATAGACCTGTCTCTCCGAATCAAGCAGCAGGCCATCCATATCAAATACACATAATCTGATCATAGCAATTTCTATTATATTACATGTTCAGTCAAAACAAAGGCAGGTTTCTGAGCCTGCCTGGTACATTACAGTTTAGCGAATTCGACTGCGATCTTGGAAGCGACGCGGGCGTTGTTGTAAGCCAGCTGAAGATTGCTGGCAAGGGAATCACCGCCGGTCAGATCTTTGATCGTTGCCAGTAAGAAAGGTGTAGTAGCCTTGCCGTGGATCTTCTTTTCCTTGGCCATTTCAAGAGCCTGATCGATGACCTTGTCGATCACTTCGTGATCCATTGAATATTCATGCGGAATCGGATTGCCAACGAGCACGCCGCCCTTTAAGCCAAGATCCCACTTGGTCTTCAGGATCTTTGCTACTTCGGCTGCATCCTTGACTTCATAATCAACACCAAAGCCGGAAGTCTCAGAATAGAAAGCCGGGAAGTCTTTAGTCTGATAGCCCAATACCGGTACACCATAAGTCTCAAGATATTCCAGAGTCAGTCCGATATCCAGAATGGATTTGCAGCCGGCCGAAACGACACAGACAGCTGTGTTGGCAAATTCCTGCAGGTCAGCCGAGATATCCATGGTCTCCTGCGCGCCGCGATGTACACCGCCGATGCCGCCAGTCGCAAAGACTCTGATGCCCGCCATATCAGCGATCAGCATCGTTGTGGCAACTGTCGTTGCGGCTGTCTGACCATTAGCCAGATAGACTGCTACATCTCTTCTGGAAGCCTTGGCAATGTTTTCGCCATGGCACATCAGTTCCAGTTCTTCATCATTAAGGCCGACTTTGAGCTTGCCGGCGATGATAGCTAAAGTTGCTGGCACCGCACCTTCATCTCTGATGATCTTTTCAACCTTATGGGCGAACTCAATATTCTCCGGATAAGGCATGCCATGAGAAAGGATCGTCGATTCCAAAGCTACAACCGGTTTTCCTTCGCTTAAGGCTTTTTCAACTTCAGGTGTAATAGATAAGTATTCTCTGTAATTCATTTTTTATTCTCCTCTATGATCTCATCTAGTAATGCGATGGATAAGTTTTCATTTATCGTTTTAGGACTGCGTACTGCGGCAATACCTGCCGCTAAGGCGTAATCAATCGTCTGATCAATTTCCAATTCATTGACAGCACCATATATCATCGCCGCCATTAAGGCATCGCCAGCTCCGGAAGCATTGACCATCTTTTCTTCCCTGAACTTGCGTTTGATATAATTGTCTGAATCGCAATAGACGACCCCTTCCTTTCCTAATGATACCAGTAAACTGCCTGTTCCCGAAGCAATGATCTCTTCGCAGGCTTTTTTCAGCTCCTTATCGCTTTTAAGTTCTCTCCCGCAGAGATTTTCCATCTCGGTCCTGTTCGGTTTGATAAAAGCGAAATCCCTGGCATATGGTCTGATCTTCTGTGCATAGTTATCCGAGATCGGATCAATGAAGATCCTGACCTTGCCCTTGCACATCCTGATCAGCTCTTCGATCGTCTCCTGCGGAAGTGAAGGATCTATGACTAACAGCTTGCTGCCGAGGATGATCTTTTCCTTTTCCTTTACAAACTCCGGAGTCACATTCTGTAAGATCGACATGTCACAGGTTGCCAGATACATATCGTTATGTTCATCCTGAATCTGTACAAATACTCCCGAAGAACAGTTTTTAATGAATAACGCATCATCGATATCGATATGCCTGTTTCGGCAGTCATCACGGATCATGTTGCCATAAGGATCATCGGAGTAGGCCGTAATGAAGCGTGCCTTGCCTCCTAACAGTGTATAGTTCTGGATGACATTGCGGCAGACTCCGCCTAAAGAGGTCGTGATATCCGCCGGATGATCATAATGTGTTCTGATTTTAATGCGTGACTTGCAATAGATATCGACATTGCTGGCACCGATGCCAACGATATAATCATCATCCTTGACGATATAGCCTTTGCCTAAAAGATAGCCCTGTTTCTGCAGGGAAGAAATATGAACACCGACCGTATTTCTCGAGATATTCAAAAGCTCCGCAATCGCACTCTGCTCGATCGTCGGATCATTTTTGATGATGTTCAGTATCTCTCTTTCTTTACTAGTCATTTTCTTTACTTTCTAAACACATCTTTAGTTTACCATTAATGGATTATCCTGTTCAATATAAGGTTATAATTAAATTGAAAAGAATAGTTTTATGATCAATATCAATGAGCTGAACAGGGAAAAACTATGCAAGCTGTTTGACCACACCTATCTCAAAGCCTATGCCCAGCAAAAGGATTTCGAAAGACTTTGCGATGAAGCCAGACAATATGGTTTTATGATGGTCGCCATCAACTCTGCACCTGTTGCCCTGTGCAAGAGACTTCTATCAGGAAGTGATGTACACGTCGGAGCCGCTATCGCTTTTCCCCTTGGCCAGACCAGTATCAGGTCAAAATGTGCAGAGACAATCGAAGCCATAAATAATGGCGCAGATGAGATCGACTACGTCATCAATATCGGCAAAGCCAAGGATCACGACTATGACTACATTAAAGAAGAAATGGAAGCCATCGTGAAGATCTGTAAAGAACATTCCGTATTATCCAAAGTCATCTTTGAAAACTGCTATCTTGAAAAAGAAGAAATAAGACAGCTTGCGCTGATCGCTAAAGAAGTAAAGCCTGACTTCATCAAAACCTCAACCGGCTTTGGCACTTCAGGAGCAGCCGTTGAGGATGTAAGGCTGATGAAAGAAACAGTCGGTGATGAAGTTAAAGTCAAAGCGGCCGGCGGCATCAGAGACTGGCCGACCTGCAAAGCGATGTTAGAAGCTGGAGCTGAAAGAATCGGCACCAGCTCATCCATAAAAATCTTGGAAGAATTCCTTCAGGAAAAAATAATATAAAGAGGTATGAAAAAATGAAAACATTCCAGTGTGTCGTTGAAAACCCTATCGGTATCCACGCCCGTCCAGCCGCCCTGATCGCCCAGCTGTGTGTAACCTTGCGCAGCCAGGTCACTATCAAGTGCAAAGACAAAACAGCCGCCGGCAATGATGTGCTGCAGATCCTGGCACTCAGAGCGAAAAAAGGCGATCTGCTAGAGATCAGCGTTGAAGGCGCAAACGAGGAAGAAGATGCTGAAAAGCTCAGAAAAGTAGTTTGTACAGACTGTGTTGAAGTCAATGAAACTTCCATTCTTAAACTGGCCTTCTTCAATACAAAAGACTATGACAGGATCTTCTTTTCCAAACTGGCTGATGAAACAGGTCCTGGAACCTACAACACCGAGATCACCTATCTTGAATCAAGACTGACAAAAGAAACGGCGACTTTAGCCAAAGGCCATGATGCCATCTGTATTTTCGTCAACGATGAAGCACCAAGAGAAGTCGTTGATATCCTGCATAACGAAGGCATCAAACTGATCCTGTTAAGATGTGCCGGCTTCAATAACGTCGATCTGGAAGCCTGCAAACAATATGGTATCAAGGTCTTAAGAGTGCCGGCCTATTCACCTTATGCAGTGGCTGAGCACGCAATGGCGATCTTGCAGGAAGCCAACCGCCGGCTGCATCGGGCTGACCGCAAAGTCAGAGACAACAACTTCGCCTTATCCGGTTTATTAGGCGTTGATCTGCATAACAAGATCTGCGGTGTCATGGGCACCGGCAAGATCGGTGAATGCTTTGCGAGAATCGCCAAAGGCTATGGCATGTCGATCATTGCCTGGGATCCCTATCCTAATCAGAAATTAGTCGATGAAGGCTTGCTGACCTATGTCGATAAAGATGAACTCTTAAGCAAGGCTGATCTGATCTCCTTGCATGTACCGCTCATCATGGGTGACAATGGTACCTACCACATCATCGATGAAGAAGCGATCAGAAAGATGAAGAAGCACGTCATGCTGGTAAATACAGCCAGAGGACCTCTGATCGATGCCGAAGCATTGATTTCTGCCCTTAAGGATGGCAAGTTCCAGGCTGTTGCCCTCGATGTCTATGAAGGTGAAGATGAAAACGTCTATACTGACCGTTCCAATGATGTATTGCCGCATTCAATCACTGCCAGACTGCAGATCTTCCCGCAGCTGGTCTTGACTTCTCATCAGGCTTTCTTCACCAGAGAAGCCATGCAGGCCATTGCCGTTACAACAATGGAAAATGCCCGCAACTATTCAGAAGGAAAAGATTTCGGTCCGGCTGAAGTAGCTTAAAATCCAAAACAATTATTCTTATACAAAATGGATGCCTCCTTGGAAGCATCCATTTTAGTTTTATAGTCCAGTTTGCTGATCTGTAAAAGGGAAGGGTACATATCAGACTGTGACATTTTTTATAGAGATCTGTAGAATACGACTGTTTCAAACGGCCTGAGTCTGATTGAATCACCTTCAGTCAACACATCAGGATAGTTCTGTAACAGCACATCATATCCCTTTGTACTAAGATCCGCACTGGTTTCTTGTTCATAGAAATTGGCCAGCACGATCAGACTTTCACTTTCCGTTTTTCTTTCAAACGCAAAGATCTGAGAGTCATCTTCCAGCAGCGGAACATATAGTCCTGTACGTATTACTTCATAAGTCTTTCTTAAGCGGATCAGATCTTTATAGAAATAATAGATCGAATCCTTATCTTTTAAAGACTCTTCGACATTGATGTCCTTGTAGTTGTAAGTA
>JAEEGG010029268.1_pt1 | contig 10301 bp, 9 predicted proteins | sample 9134161 | NCBI WGS metagenome assembly JAEEGG01 (sample SAMN16246543, study PRJNA631951) | gut metagenome | biome: gut microbiome; feature: rumen; material: CR-attached | host: Bos | place: Iran: Karaj | collected 2018-10 | reverse complement strand
GAGCCTCTGGGAGATCTGTTCCTCATACCGGAAGGAAAAGAGCGCATCCAGATACTGGGCATCCGTCAGCACTGGAGCGGACAGCTTAACCGAATTGAAGAGATCACGGATTATAAAAGGCAGCTGGATATCAATACCGGCATTCATACTGTCAGCTATACGAAGGATGGTGTAAAGCATGTACGTGAAAGTTTTATCTCGTATCCTGACAGAGTGATGGCGATAAAGTGCCAGGGAACTCCGCTCAGGATATTCGCAGAGCGCGGTGATCAGTGTGAGAAAGTGGTGAAGCTTTCCGACAATACTCTTTGCATGGAGGGAAGGACCGGCTGTGACGGTGTGAGATTCTGCATGGTGATCCGTGCCATTAAGGGTAATCCCTTTATTGTGGGCAGAACCCTGCATACGGATGCAGATGCGGAAATACTTGTGGCGTCACAGACAGACTTTTACAGCGCGGACCCTGTGGTGGATGCTGTAAGGACATTGGACGAAGCAGAAAAACTTGGATACGAAATGCTGAAGGCAAGGCATGCTGCTGATGTACAGGAACTGATGGACCGCTGCACTCTTGAGATAGAATGTGAGGACAGGTCCGGAATCCCTACTGATGAAAGACTGAAAGCGGTACAGGACGGAGGAGAGGATAACGGTCTTGTTAATCTCGTATTTGCTTACGGAAGATATCTTCTGATCTCATCCAGCAGACCGGGAAGCCTTCCTGCCAATCTCCAGGGAATATGGAATGACAGCTTTTCCCCTGCATGGGACAGCAAGTACACCATCAATATTAACGCCCAGATGAATTACTGGCCTGCAGAGGTGACAGGACTGTCAGAATTGCACGAGCCTCTTTTTGAACTGATAAAGCGCATGGTCCCTAATGGAAAAAAGGCTGCATCCGAAATGTACGGAGCAAGGGGCTGGGTGGCTCATCACAATACGGATATCTGGGGTGACTGTGCCCCACAGGATACATGGCAGGCTGCAAGCTACTGGCAGATGGGCGCGGCATGGCTGTGCCTTCATATACTCGAGCATTACCGCTATACCAAAGACTCCGGATTTATGGAGGAGTATCTTCCCATCGTAAAAGAGGCTGCGCTGTTCTTTGAGGATACACTCATAACGGATGAAGAGGGACAGCTTCTTGTATCCCCTTCCGTATCTCCGGAAAATACCTATGTTCTGGAAAACGGAGAGAAGGGAATGATGTGCGAAGGCGCGTCAATGGACGCCCAGATCCTTTATGAACTCTTCAGCGGACTTATAGAAACGGGAATGATAAGTGATGAAGAAAAGGCCCGTTATACCGCGGTACTGGACAAGCTTCCGAAACCCCGTATATCCGGAAACGGAAACATAATGGAATGGGCGAAGCCTTATGATGAAGTGGAGATAGGACACAGACACATATCACATCTCTTTGCTCTGTATCCGGGAAAACAGTTCTTTGACAGTGAATGCAAGGATGAGCTTCTTAAGGCGGCACGTGTAACGATTGAGAGAAGACTGTCACACGGAGGCGGACATACCGGATGGTCCAGGGCATGGATCATCAATATGTGGGCCAGACTGTGTGACGGAGAGCAGTGCCATGAAAATGTAATGGCACTTATCAGAAAGTCAATGCTTCCGAATCTTTTCGACAATCATCCGCCTTTCCAGATAGACGGTAACTTCGGTTTCGTCTCCGGAATAGCGGAGATGCTGTTGCAGAGTCATGAAGGAGAGGACAGATTCCTCCCCGCACTTCCCGGGGAGTGGGCTTCAGGTAAGGTTACGGGCCTCAGATCAAGGTCCGGAAGGATCACGGATATCGAATGGAAAGACGGTAAGATCGTATCTCAGATATATTATTAAGGCATTTCTTTACAGAGGGAGGAATGATCATGAATAATGGCTTCTCAGGCGGATTTGGAGGCGGATCAAACGGCTTCTCGGGCGGATTGGGCGGTTTTATGGTGCCGCCGGGATTACAGGGCGGTTTCAGGAATGATGATATGTGCGGCGGAAGGGTAGAAAAGAATGATTCCGACGCTCCCAAGGTTATCGCATCCAAAAACATCACCGATTTTTCGGTGCATTTCGGATGCATTAACAGGATGGGAATTTTCGGGTGTGGATTCTATGATTTTACGGTAAAAAGAGATAAAGAAGACGGGCCCTATGTATTGGAGTTCAGAGAGCACAGGATTGAAACGGACGACCGTCTGTGCAGAGATATACAGCAGATCATCGACGAGAACAATCTCGTACTTGATAACGGAGTGGTCAGATATACTCACGGACTTCCTCCGGAATTCCAGCCTTATGATTTTGATGCGGTATACGATTCCGGGGAAAGACTCCATTTTTACATTCAGGGAGAACCCACAGCCCCTTGGTGTGTCTCACTCAGAAAGGCACTCTGCAGAGAACTTGTAAGGAATGGAATTGAAGATCTCCTTCCTCCCAAAGAGGACAGGAATGTTGCAAGGTTCGATCTTAGCTTTCAGGAATGGCCACTTAAGACCATGTACGCCACTATACGTACTCAGGATGATGATCCGGGTGAAAGACCTGTGCATTTCTGCAAGTCAGTCTGGAATTATGAGACGGGGGAATCTGTATGTAATGCGATCATAAGGATTCCCGACGGCTTCTATGCCCATATAACGGAGCTTGCGGAACAGACGAATCTTCGCGAATACAGTAATGGTCAGATAGAGCCCTTTGAAACGAAAAAAAGCCCCTTCGGAAAACCCGGGATTCCCGTTGTGGGGTGGTGCTGCGAGGGTGAGAGCCGTACGCAGTTCAATACCTTCGTGTGGGGGGATGGGATAAGTGAAGATCATACAAGGATCGCCGCTGTGATAAGGGAATATCTGGAATCCGTATTTGATGGCGTGGAGTCAGAGAAAAGATGATCCGGGTTTTATTACCTGTTACCCCGCATTTGATCACCTGTTACCTAAAAGCCCTTTTTTTCTCACTTTTTAAATGTATAATTGCCTCATGAACAACTTGAAGGTAAAAATCGAGATCAATCCGGATGCAAAAGATTGTGAGGTCACGATCAGATGCTCTGAGGTTGATGCAAGGGTACTGAGTATCCAGAGAGCATTATCCGAGATGGGGACGCCCGGTTCTCAGATAAGCTTTTACAAGGAGGAGTCGGAATTCTTCCTTTCTCTGAGCGATATACTCTTCTTCGAAACTGACGGCGGTGTCATAAGGGCCCACACCGCGGACGACGAATTCGAAGCAAAGTACAAGCTCTATGAACTGGAGGAAAAGCTTCCGTCATACTTCCTGAGGATATCGAAGTCCACGATCCTGAACACCCACAAGGTATATTCGATAACGAAGAATCTTGCGGGAGCCAGTAAGATCGAGTTCCAGAATACCTACAAGATAGTGTACTGTTCGAGGAATTATTACAAAGCGCTGAAAGAGATACTGACGCCATGACAGATCACATGAAGCGCAGACACATAAAGGAGAGAAAAAATGAGTAAAAGAGGAAGAAATATAGCGTATGCATTAATGCTGATAGTACTGGCTGCCTGTCTTGTGCTGTGGAAGCTGAACATGTTTAACCTTCCGCTGGTATTTGCGGGAGTCAGCACATGGGGACTTATCATCGCGGCATTCATGGTTTGGATCATCATCCACAGTATAGTGGACCTGAGCTTCGGAGGAATCTTCCTTCCCCTGGCTGTCATCTGTATCATATTTGACAAGCCCCTTGGTATTGAAACTCTCACTCCCTGGACCGTGCTTGTGGTAGCGGTGATGCTCACCATAGCATTCAACATGATCTTTCCCAAGAGACATAAGAATCATGACGGATTTAATATTGGTGCCAGGTTCACGGACAGCGGAAGCGAAGAAAGCAACGAATATGTAATGCATTCAATGAGGTTCGGATCTGCAACAAAGTATGTCCGCTCTGCAAATCTTAAACAGGCAGATCTGACATCACAGTTCGGAGAGCTTGCAGTTTTCTTCGACGGGGCACAGGTTCCCGGAGGAAAGGTAGTCATCAACTGCAATGCCTCCTTCGGAGAGATGGATCTGTATATTCCTGCAGGATGGAGAATCGATAATAAGGTGAGGGTTTCCCTGGGTGATTGTACTGACAGGGGCACCAATGTGATCCCGGCTGAAGATGCGGTATTATGCGTGATCGAGGGTTCGGTATCATTTGGCGAACTGGTGATCAACAGGATCTGACATACATATATTGGCATATTACAAGCGGCAGAGTTTTACCTCTGCCGCTTTGATTATGCAAAGACTGATGCTGTTTTTGATATCACAGACAGGAACCGTTTTTGAGCTCCGGGTGTGACAGATAGAACTGTTTCTTATCGGCATACATGGCTTCATCTGCCTCGTGGAGTGCCCTCAGTATATTTCCGTCTGTCAGATAACTGCTTCCGACTGCGAAATTCACTCCTCCGTATGATGGGGAGATGGATCTGAGCTTTTGGATCCGGTTTTTCATCTCTTCCGGTGAAGTGTCCGGAAGCAGGACAAGGAACTCATCACCACCGGCTCTGTAAATCTCATTTCCGATAAATGCATTCTGAAGTGCCATGGATGCGTTCTTAAGCAGAAGGTCTCCTGCATGGTGCCCGTCATTATCGTTAACTCTCTTGAGTCCGTTCAGATCGGCAAATACAATTCCCATGCACTGCTCAGCACGGTTTATATCGGACTTCATGCTGTCTATCCTGGTGTTCATGGCATTCCTGTTGAGCACTCCGGTAAGCATATCCGTGGTGCTCAGCCTCTGAAGACGCTTCAGAAGCTGATAATTGGAGATCTCCGATGCAAGGAAGAATGTTGTCAGCTCAAGGGTTTCCTTGATCTGAAGAGTGTTTCTTATGTCGAAATTGGTGGCCCAGATATACCCCAGAAGCTCGCCACCCACCTTGAGTGGAAATAGGACGATGCTGTCCACATTGGCATTGTGAAGGGATTCATACCATCCCGGATTCTTGTCCTTTATGGGTCCCATATCCTTTTCGCCCTTGACGATCAGGCATGAAGTGTCCGCAAGGATACTTGCCCAGGTTACCACAAGGTTGAAATGTTCTTCATCCTGCCAGTGGTTCATCGATCTTCTCTGGGCGTTCTCGGCATATGACTGAGCCAGCATTGAGCAGCTTCTTGTAGCATAATCCACAAGAAGCAGACATACATGTCTTGCATCGCATATCCTTCTTATGTCGGCAACAACATCATTGATGGTGCTGACGAAATCATCGGCACCACGGAGCTTTATGCAGGTGCCCAGGACCTCTGATGCTGTTTCCTGTGAAAGATTGGCCATTATCCCGGTATTGTGTTCCGTGGCCACATCGATGGTATACATGCAGTATCCGAGATCTTCTCTGTCGGAGACCAGGGGCAGCGTGAAAATATTGAACCAGGTATCAAAGAATTCGGGATGTACATATGTATGTACCGGCTGCTTTAAGATCGCACTGCGGTAGCAGTAGTCTTCGAATACCAGATCCTTAGGAAAATAATCCGTATATTCACTCCCGGGGATCAGCTCATGACGGAACATCCTGTTGCCGGTCACATGCTCTGCCCTGAGTGAATCATGATATCTCTTATTCCCGCAGAGAATGCGGATCTTGCCGCATGATCCGTCGGGCAGTTTTTCAACTGAGAGTACACAGCTTTCGGTTGTAAATCCGTCGATCAGTTTTTGAAAATCCATACCCAAGTCCTTCCTTATGTGCGAGTATTATAACATTTATAAGTGATATATTGCTAACCGTTTTGGGAGAGATGAACATTAATTCTACAAAAAATGAGGAAAAAAACAGCAAAATATCTGATGTATGATGAATATTAAAGGTATATCATAACGTAACGTGCGCCGGGGTTTTTACAGGTGCATGAAGAGACAGAAGCAGTTTGCAGGTCTATATGACCATGGTGATGATATGGAGATCAGGAAACACAGATCCGGAATAATGCTTATGACAGAGGGAAATCCCGTTTCCCTCATACTTCTTTTTTCTGTACCGATGCTTATAGGTAATCTTTTCCAGCAGGTATATAACCTGGTGGACTCGGTCATCGTGGGGCAGTATGTTGGTGCGGATGCGCTTGGAGCCATAGGTGCCACCAATTCGGTCACCTTCCTGTTCTTTGCGCTTTGTAACGGTATCGGAAGCGGAGGCGGGATCATAACCTCCCAGTATTTTGGCAAGAAGGATGAAAATGCGGTAAAGAGCTGCATAGTCAATACCGGTTATATTATGCTGGCATTTCCTCTTATGGTGGGCATTGTGGCGTTTATACTGTCCGGTCCTATCCTCAGATTGCTGGATACTCCTTCCGATATAATGCCTGATGCTTTGGGTTATCTTAAGATCATGTGTGTGGGAATAGTCTTTGTCTCACTTTATAACTATGCTTCTTCCATGCTCAGGGCTCTGGGAGATTCCAAGACTCCTCTTTACTTTCTTGTCTTTTCATGCCTTCTGAACACGGGGCTGGATCTGCTGTTTGTATGCGTGCTTAATATGAGCGTAAGAGGTGCCGGTATCGCAACGGTCATCTCACAGTTTGTATCCGGAATAACCTGCCTGATATATGCGGTCCTTAAGAACAGTTACTTCAGGTTTTCTCGTGAAAATATGAAGTTCAACAGACACATCACTTTGAGCGTGCTTAAGCTCGGAATTCCTCTTTCACTTCAGTTTTCCCTTATAGCAATATCCTGTATGGCTCTCCAGAAGGTGGTCAACTCCTACGGGAAGGTTACGGTTTCGGCATTCAGTGCCACCAGCAGGATCGAGCAGATAATCCATCAGCCTTATCAGACCCTCGGAGCGGCGCTCTCCACATTCACCGGTCAGAATTACGGAGCAAAGAAGATGGACCGTGTTAAAGAGGGCTTCAGGAAGAGCGTTATCATAATGATCATTTTCTCTGTGATAATGCTTCCTGTCATGCAGCTTGTGAGCGGCAGCCTGGTCAGACTTTTTGTTGATGATGCCCCCGTCATCGAAATGGGAGCAAAGGCTCTGAGGATCACCAGTCTTTTCTATGTGATGCTGGGCTTTATCTATATGGTGAGGGGAGTTCTCAATGGACTGGGAGATTCCATTTTTGCCCTGATCAATGGTATAGTAGAGGTGATCGGAAGATTTGTTGTTCCTGTGATGCTTGTGGGAATCCCGTTCATCGGATTGTGGGGTATCTGGTGGTCAGTCGGTATCGTATGGTCCATGGCGGGCATAACTGCGGTGATGAGGTATTTTGCATTCAGGAAAAAGGTAATGCCGGCACAGTGATACGTATTCCTTGAAAAGGGGGATGATCTGCATATGGAAACATTTTATTACGAAGTAGTAAATATTGAAGGAGACTATGCCAATCTTAAGAGGACGGATATCGAATCCGATGATCTTAAGCTTGTGGCAAGAGCGCTTCTTCCTGCAGAGATAGTCGAAGGTTCAAAGCTGAAGTATGAACTGATGCAGTATACTCTTCAGGACTGATATTAAATATGATCGGTGATCCGGGGCGTGCCGTTAGTGGCACGCCCTTTTTTCTGTTTACGCTTTGCTTGCATTTTGTTATCTGGAATCATGTATGTTGGGAGATAAAGAAGAACACGCGCCTCATGGGACAGGGTAAAGCGTATGCAGGACGCCGTATCCGTGCAGGCAGACACAAGACAGGAGGAAAAATTTTTTATGATATACAAAACCTTTTCCCCTTCCGGGACGTATTATATGTGTAAGACGTCTACAACGGAGCATTTCAGATGACAATGGATTTTGACAATATATATGACAGATATTCGGACAGGCTCTATGCTGCGGCATTCAATATATGCAGGCAGCAGCAGGATGCGGAGGATGCGGTACAGGATGCCTTTATAAGGCTGTATCACAGCCGTAAGGACTTTGAATCCGAGGAACATATCAAAGCGTGGCTCCTGAGAGTGACGATAAATGCCGCCAAGAGCACCAAGAGGCTGTTCTGGAACAGGATGCGCTCATCCTATGAAGAGTATATGGACTCACTTGTGTTCGAGGAAGAGTCTGACAAAGGTTTAATGGATGAGGTCCTGAAGCTTCCGGAAAAATACCGAATAGTCATACATCTGTTCTATTTTGAAGAATATAAGGTCAAAGAGATCGCTGAGATTCTGAATACCTCTGAAAATACAGTAAAAACAAGATTATTAAACGGCCGCAGGATACTGAAGGATAAACTGGAGGGATGGGAAGATGAATAATAAAGACAGATATCAGAGAAGCTTTAACACATTACATCTCTCCGAGGATTTTCGGGAAAAATGCAGGAACCCGGAAGAAAGCGGAAAGGGTAAGATAATGAATTTCAGAGCAATGTATGGAATAAGCAAACTGGCAGCAGCTGCAGTACTCGCAGGAACAATAGCACTCGGAAGCGCAGGCGTATGCTACGCGAATGATATCGGCGGGATCAGAACAAGGATCGGTATGTGGATAAACGGCGAAAAACAGGAGGTGGAGATCCAGCAGACAGGCGATAGCTCTTATGCGATTTACGATGAGAATGGTGAAGAGACCATGGGCTTTGGCGGTGTAAGCATTGATGCTTTCGGTAATGAGATTCCCATGAGCGCTGAGGAACTTGTTGGACTTATGAACAATGATTGCCATCTTACATTTACAGAGGATGGAAGAATGATATTCACCTACAAGAACCTTGTGGAGGATGTAACGGATCAGACTGATAAAAAGGGCAATCTCTACATCCACGTTTCGGATCCTTCCAATCCCTACACCTACTTCGATATTACAGACATTCAGGAAAACGGCGGATATTCCACTTCCGCAGACAACAAGCCCACATTTGGCAAGAGCTACTATGAGGCAGACTCTTCGGACCTTGCAACAGAGGATGCTGCGATGGAGCGGGGTGACGACATATCCGTCAGCGTTCAGGCAGTCGGTGACTGAGAGCAGGAAGGGTTGCAGAGGATGATCCGGTAAAGGAAGAAACGGATAAGAAAACTTCAGAGCATGCCGTGACATGCAGATAATGACAGTAAACTATGGTACGGTTCCTGAGTTCGGTGAATTCTGAACGCAGGAACCGTCTTTTCGTTCACCCATACAGAGAAAATACATTGATGTGATATGGTGGTCTCGGAAAGTCAGGAGGAAGGACATGAAAAAGAAGATCATCATTGCATGTATACTACTGATCCTGGGTGCAGGGGCTGTGTGCCTTGCTTTCTGTGCAAAGCCGGGAGCTGTGCGTCCGGATATTGAAGGCATTACCGAAGCATCTGTCGGACAAAGGATACGCTTCTCAATCGATGGTGCGGAGTATATGCCTGTGGATGACACGGATGGAATCTATATACAGGAAACGGAAGAAAATGCCATTGCCATCAGGATTCATGTGCCGGATGAACTGCAGGGTTCGTTATTTCTGGATGAGGGAGAAGAGGGGATAATATATACCGGTACGATACAGAAGTCGTCCGCAGGGATGAAGGAGGAGACAACCGGTATCCTCATGGATTACTTTGAATGGATTGATGAGATATCTAAGGATTGGGAACTTACTGATGAAGAGCGTGAAAATATAAGTGCTGCCGTTTCCGATCATTACATCGAAGTATATTCCTCCAATGCGGGGTCAAGAGACATGTTCAGAAATCTGCTTCTGATATTGGGAGGCCTGCTCCTTTTGTCAGCCATCCTGCTTGTGATATCGATGATAATCCGGAAACCGTTCTTTAAGGTGCTTATTGCATTTTCATGTGTTATGGCGGCGATGGCACTTATCACGATCATATTATTTCATAAACAGCTTCATCTCATGCAGAATATCCGCAAGGATGGCGGTGGAGTATACTTCATGACCTATGACAGGGAGCTGAGGCTGGATGATATGCTCGCATCCGGCATAACATCAGATGAAGAACTGCTCTCATGGATGGATCATGCAGAATTCCATGGACTGTGTCCTGTCAGTGTCGATACGGGAAGATACGGGTGCTCATCCTTTGCAGCCCGTACACCTGACGGTGATGTCATATTCGGAAGAAATTTTGATTATCCCGAAAGCGATACCGTCATGATATACACGGATCCGGAGGATGGCTATGCCTCCTATGCCATGGCAGATCTTGCGGTGATCGGTGTCGGAAGGGAAAAGGGAGAGATAGGTCCCGATACCCTCATCGGAAGATTCATGATGCTCGTAACTCCGTATATAGTCTGCGACGGAGTTAATGAAGCGGGACTTGGTGTGAGTACCCTTGAACTGGATATCGGAGA
>JAEEGG010029263.1_pt1 | contig 10302 bp, 9 predicted proteins | sample 9134161 | NCBI WGS metagenome assembly JAEEGG01 (sample SAMN16246543, study PRJNA631951) | gut metagenome | biome: gut microbiome; feature: rumen; material: CR-attached | host: Bos | place: Iran: Karaj | collected 2018-10 | reverse complement strand
TGCGTCAGACGGCGCTCATCGTGCTGATGGCGCATATTGGCTGCTTTGTGCCCGCAGAAGCCGCCCATATCGGCATTGTGGACAAGATTTTCACGCGCGTCGGAGCTTCGGACAACATCTCCTTGGGCGAATCGACGTTCATGGTCGAGATGACCGAAGCGTCGAACATCCTGAACAACATCTCTCCGCGTTCGCTGGTGCTCTTCGACGAGCTGGGACGTGGCACCTCGACCTACGACGGCATCTCCATCGCCTGGGCCATCGTCGAGCATATCCACGAGCGCGCCGAAGGTCATCCGAAGATGCTCTTCGCCACGCACTATCACGAACTGAACGAGATGGAGAAGACCTTCCCGCGCATCAAGAACTTCAACGTCTCGGTGCACGAGGACAAGGGTAAGGTGCTCTTCCTGCGCAAACTCAAACCGGGCGGCTCGGAACACTCGTTCGGCATCCACGTGGCGCGCCTGGCCGGCATGCTGCCCGAAGTGGTGAATCGTGCCGACGAGGTGCTCAAATCGCTTGAACAAGCCTCAAAAGGCGTGGCTACACCCGCTGCGCCTGTCGAAAACATCTCCGCCGAAGGCATGCACGGCAAGGCTGGTTACCAGCTCTCGTTCTTCCAGCTCGACGACCCCGTGCTCAGCCAGATTCGCGACGAAATCAAGGGCCTCGACGTCAACAATATGACGCCGATGGAAGCCCTCAACAAATTGGCAGAAATCAAGAAGATCTGCGGACTTTGATTCTTTCTTTTATCACGAATTATCGAATTAATGAATTGATTATTTTTCGTAATACCGAGATTCCGTTATACCGTTATACCGAAATAACGTAATACCGAAACCCAATTCAATAATTCTATAATCCTCTAATTCGGGATATAAAAAAGCCAGCACGGGATGTCTCGTGTTGGCTTTTCTTTTTCTTTTATCACGAATTATCGAATTAGAGAATTGATTATTTTACGTAATACCGAGATTCCGTTATACCGTTATACCGTTATATCGTTATACCGAAATAACGTAATACCGAAACCTAATTCAAGAATTCGACAATTCGCAAATTCGTGATAAAAAGAATTCGTGATAAAAAGAATTCGCGTTGATTACAGCGTCCAGGTGGCGCCATCCTTCGTGTCCTTGACGACGAAGCCGAGCTCGGCCATCTTGTTACGGATGAGGTCGGAGGTTGCCCAGTCCTTGCTGGCCTTGGCCTTGGCGCGAACGTCGAGCAGGAGATCGACAGCACCCTTGTAGGCTTCGGTCTTGGCAGAGTCGGCACCGGCTGCATTCTCGTCCTTCATGCCGAGGATGTCGATGAGGAAGGTCTTGAACACCAACTGCGTCTTCTGGATGCCTGCCTCGTCGATCTTGGCGTGTCCGTCGATGACCTTGTTGATGAGGCTGACGAGCTCGTAGAGGTTCGAGATGACGATAGGCGTGGTGAGGTCGTCGTTCATGGCCTCATACATCTTCTCCTCCAGTTCCTCGACGATCTTCAGCGTAGCGGCCGTTTCTGCGCTTGTAGGCGAAGCCTTCATGCGGCTGATGCCGGCATAACCTTCCATCATGCGCTTCATGCCCTTCTCGGCACTCTGCAGAGCCTCGTTGCTGAAATCGACGGTCGAACGATAGTGGGCCATCAGGATGAAGAAGCGGATGGTCATGGGCGAATAAGCCTGCGTCAGCTTCGGGTGGGTGCCGTTGAAGAACTCGTCGAGCGTGATGAAGTTGCCGTACGACTTGCCCATCTTCTTGCCGTCGATGGTGATCATGTTGTTGTGCATCCAATAGTGGACGGTCTGATGTCCCTTGGCGGCGCAGGTTTGCGCGATTTCGCACTCGTGGTGCGGGAAGAGCAGGTCGAGACCTCCGCCGTGGATGTCGAACTCCTCGCCGAGGTACTTTTCGCTCATGGTCGAGCACTCGAGGTGCCAGCCGGGGAAACCTTCGCTCCAGGGCGATGGCCAATGCATGATGTGTTCGGGGGCTGCCTTCTTCCAAAGGGCGAAGTCGCAGGCCTCGCGCTTCTCGCTCTGTCCGTCGAGCTCGCGTGTGGTGTCGATCAGTTCGTTGACGTTGCGGCCTGAAAGGATGCCGTAGTGGAACTTCTCGGCATACTTCTTCACATCGAAATAGACGCTGCCGTTCGAGACGTAGGCAAAGCCTGCATCCAGGATCTTCTGCACGTAGGCAATCTGCTCGATGATGTGGCCCGAAGCGTGTGGCTCGATGCTGGGTGGCAGCACGTTCAGCGCCTCCATGGCCTTGTGGTAGCGGTTCATGTAGTACTGCACCACCTCCATGGGCTCCTTCTGCTCGAGGCGTGCCTTCTTGGCAATCTTGTCCTCACCCTCGTCGGCATCGTGCTCAAGGTGGCCGACATCGGTGATGTTGCGCACGTAGCGAACCTTGTAGCCGATGTGCTGGAGATAGCGAAACAATATGTCGAAAGTAATGGCAGGACGCGCGTGACCCAGGTGGCCGTCGCCATAGACGGTGGGACCGCACACGTACATGCCTACATGATCGGGGACGATAGACTTGAACGGCTGCTTGATGCGAGCCAGGGTGTTGTAAACGTAAAGCTGCTGTGTTGCCATAATTTTACCTTAGAAAAAATCGGTGCAAAGATAGGCAAAAAAAATAAAGTTAGCAAATTTGAATGCTCAAAAATGCTAACTTTGTCCTAAATTCCGTTTTGAGGTGCGCCCAACACGGGGTGCAGCCGTCAAAAAAGGAAACTTAACGCACGATGAACTTGCGGCCCTCGCGGATGTAGAGCCGGCCCTTCTGTGCACGCTCAACCGAACGGCCCATCAGGTCGAAGGCGGCACCCGAAGGCTGCAGGCTCTCGATGGCCGAAATGCCGGTGGTCTGCTCGACATAGGCAGGCATGTAGATGGCAAGACCCAGGGTGGCATCGTCCTTCTGGTGGTCGATGACGGCCTCAATCTGCTCCTCGGTCTGCTCGGCTACGTTCCAGGTGTTGTTCTGCGCATAGACGGTCAGGTAGTCGGTGCCCGAAGCGAAAGCCAGGTCAACGAGGATGTCGTCGTGGCCGTTGTCCTTGAAGGTGTTGCGGCCCACGTTGTATTCGGGGTCGTCCTCGGCGAGAGCCACGCCATCCACCTCAATCTTGCCCAGGTTGATGTTGCCGCCGCCTATCACGGTGACGCCCCACAGGTTGTTCTCGAAGTAGTTGTTGCTCACCTTGAGGTTCATGCTCTTGCTGGCGTCGTAGATGGCGATGCCGCTGCCGCCGTTGTTGGCGTCGTTGTTGCGCACGAAGCGGTTGTTGGTCACGCGGTTGCCGCGGATGATGGCTTCGCTGATGGCGCCCTGGATGTTGATGCCGTAGCGGCAGCTGTCAATCTCGTTGTCCTCGATCAGCACGAACATGGGACCCTCGAGGCCCATCAGGTTAGCCACCGAGATGCCGCCCACCATGTCCATGGCCGAATCGCCGTGCAGCACGTTACCGCGCACGATGATCGAGTCGCCGGGAGTGAGGTTGAGCATCGGCATGTTGCGGTTCACCTGCTGGCTCTTGTTGAACGTACAGTTCTCGACGCGCACCATGGAGCACTTGATGTTGGCAGCACCCACAACGGAGGAATACTCGTTGCGGTCGAAGAGGCAGTTGGTGACTACGACCTTCGAACCCGTCATGCCAATGGCGATGGGGCCGCTCACGCGGTTCTGATAAACATACTGCGTGAAGGTGCAGTTATCGAAATAGAGGCTATTGGTTTCGAACGACTTCACGCCCACATATTCGAAGGTAACGTTCTGGAAGCCGTACACGGCGTCGGCCTTGCGAAGCTCGATCTGGTTGGGCTTGGCGTCATCGTCGGTGCGGGTGATGGTGGCAGCCGAAACCTCGAAGCTGGCATCGCCGAAGAGGATGCAGGTGGCCTTGTCAGCCAATTTCAGTACGGCGTTGTCGTCGAGCTGGAACTGGTCGCCGTCGGCAATGACGAGGCTGTCCGAAAGGGTATAGACGTTGCCATCGGCTGTGACGCCGGAGTTCTCGATCTTTGCCAGGGAGGCAAGGGTGTAGGTGGTGCCATCGCCTGAGGTGGTGAACACATTGGCCTGCATAGTGGAAACTGCCGCCAGAGAAAGCGACAAGACTGTAAAGAATTTCTTCATGAATAGTAAATTGATTATTTTGGAAATAAATGGGTATTATACAATCCTGCCATCCTGCATGTGGATGATGCGGTCGGACATCTGCGCCAGGCTCTCGTCGTGGGTGACGATGACGAAAGTCTGTCCGAGCTGTTTTCGCAGGTCGAAGAAGAGCTGGTGCAGCTCCTGCTTGTTCTGCGTGTCGAGCGAACCCGAAGGCTCGTCGGCAAAGATCACGTCGGGCTTATTCATCAGGGCACGAGCCACAGCCACGCGCTGCTTCTCGCCGCCCGAGAGCTCGTTGGGGCGATGGGTGGCACGTTCCTTCAATCCGAGGAAGTCGAGCAGCTCCTGGGCGCGTCCCTTGGCCTGCGAATGCGACGTGCCCGCTATCAACGCCGGCATCATGATGTTCTCGAGCGCCGAAAACTCGGGCAGCAGCTGGTGGAACTGGAAGACGAAGCCGATGTGGCGGTTGCGGAACGTCGAGAGCGCCTTGTCCTTCAGCCGCAGCACGTCCGTCCCGTTGATGACGATTTCGGGTCTATAGACAATCCTATCGCCAGCCTCGGGCTTGAAGCCGAAGTCGGGCTTATCGAGTGTGCCCAGAATCTGCAGCAGCGTGGTCTTGCCTGCTCCGCTGCGCCCCACGATGCTCACCACTTCGCCCTGCTCGATGTCGAGGTCGATGCCCTTCAGAACCTGCAGCTGGTCGAAGCTCTTGTAGATATTTCTTGCCTGAATCATGCCGCAAAGATACACCCTTTTGTCGAACTATCCAAATATTTAGCCATAAAAGAACAAAGCCACTGCGTTAAGAAAGTTTAAATAAGCCCATATTCTCTTGCATATCTCATGAGTTTTCCTTATTTTTGCACCAATTATTAAAGACAACACCCAATGAATAATAGTGGGCAAAACTATTTCTCCCTATTGCGTCTCACAACTATCGAAGCATCCTTCACCTTTGGCTTGCAATATCTCGAGTACAGTTCTTCGTTTTCTGATCGGAAGGATCGGCTGTCGAACTGCATGACAGTCTTAGCTGGGGTGTACGACACAAAGAAGTGTTGTGTTGCAATCTTCTGTAACCCCGTTCTTTCCATTTCTTTCAGAATCCTCATCCTCACCTCATTGATCTGTCTCTCTGTCTCTTCCTTCAGGTCGAGCAACCGCTCCAACTCTTTTTCACATTCGTTGAACCAAGCATCATCTGGGGCAGCCTGCTGTGTAGGTTGAGCGGTTTCGCACTCTGGAACTATAACCCCGGCCACAAGTTTATGATGCCATCCCTCAAACTCCAGCCCTAAGGAAAGGGTCAGATATGCATCGGGAATAGTAGAATAACGGGCTGTGTTGGCCCTGAATCTATCGAGAAAAGCCGGGTCGGTAACGGGCAAGTCATACTCAACCCCTTTGTATGTAAATTTAATCCTGTTCTTCGACTTTTCCCTCGTTTCGTCATAGTAGGCCTTAACGTCTTGTGGATGTATCAGCATCAAAGAATAGCCGACCGCCGACACATTCTCAATAGAGACGGCCTTGCCTCTGTTCATGAAGAGGGCTTGATGCACGTTATCGACCAACTGGTCGAGCAACCCAATTTCGCAGGGAAATGCTCTTTGGCAGCATTCCATTCGGTCAAAAGTCACATTCTCGACATGTGCATTCTGCGGACATGGTCGTGAATTAACAAGTCTGACAAGCGAAAACAACGGCATGGTTGCTGCTACATTATTTGGAATTTCTCCGAAAGCCGTGGTTCCGTCAATGGGACGAAGCCAATGCGGAGTGCCGTCCTGGTTGCGAACGATTTGCAACACGTTACCGGGTGCTATAACAACTTCAATGCCAGAGATACAACGACCACCTCGCTTGTACGAATTGGCCAAACAAATAAAATATTTTTCCATGGTTTTATTTATTATAGGTTGTGAACTATCGCAGGTGTATTATCTTTACTTCCTCGGACGAATGCTTTTGCATGTATTCGGCCAACAGACGCCGATGGCAGTTCTCGGGCGTTTCTTCACTACAGAGGAAACATGCACCGTCGAACTGCTTGACACCATACTTGCGTAGAATATCCCTATCACGCAACAGTGCATCATAGATGTCCTCATATTCTTCCCAAGACACTTCCTGCTTATGCCACTTGTCGAGCAACTCCTTGGTCGGTGCGAAATCCGTGATATGGTTGTATGGAATGTGGCAGATCTCTTTGACAAAGAATTCCAGATCTTTTCCTTTGGCGAAGCCCGCCAACTGACTGCCATTGCTGATACGGATATCAACGACCTGTTTTACTGGATTTGTGCGAAGCAGATTGAAGAATTGCTCAGCACTCTTCTTTGTAAATCCAATGGTAAAGAGGGTAATCATAAATCAATAACTGTCTTCAAATGCAAATTGCGGCCTAAATCCGATTTCCTTGTTCTTCAGGCGATAGGCGTCGCGACGCTGGTCCTCTCGGGTATATTCTCCGAAAAGCTCGTCAACCTCCGGCAGATGGTGTTTGCGCGAATGCAGATAGTCGCGTATCATCACTTCCTCCAAAACCGCATGCGAGGCCAATGATCCGTCTTTCAAAATGTGCTGCACATCAAGTCCATGGTCGTAGAAATAGCGCGACACAAGCGAGAAGCGATGACACTCAAGCGGATTGGCTTCCGAACACATGAAAGCTATGGAGAATCCACGCTGCAGCCCTTTCATGATACGTTCCACGCCCTGACGGAATCCCTGTGTCCCAACGGCAAGCTCGAAATCCACTTGCCCATCGGCGCCAATACTATCGGTTCTGCGCGCTCCAAACTCTTCTCCAAAAGGCAGATACTGGATGCCATTGGCCAAGAGAAATGGCCTCAGATTCTGCATGTTGAACTGTGGGGAGTATTTGCTGGCAGGCACACTGCGAACGTCCACGATGCAATCCACACCGTGTGCCCTAAGCAGCTTCAAGAACTCCTCCTGCGACTGATTGGAATGTCCGACACTATATAGCCTGTTACTGGTCATCGTCTCTAAGTGATTAGTTTCTCGCCTATATCGAAATAGACGCTGCAAATATACGAATAAAAATCGACAAAGGCAAGGAAAAGATATAAAAATATGCCCACAGCCCTCCTTTTTTATCATGTGCGAGGCGAAACGTAAAATGTAAAACGTAAAATGCGTAAAATCACACATTCTCACATTGTGCACACCAGGATAGAAGAGAAGGTTATAAATATATTTATTAATAATAAATGACCAACAACAATTACTGTAGTATATCCATTTACATGTACAATATAAAATATATATGATTTTACGTTTTTTACGTTTTACATTTTACGTTTCAGTGGCTATTGAAATATGTTGAGGGAGGTATTTGTTATAACGCTGCAACAAATGAAACAAAGAGTTATCATCGTATGGTGCGAGATCTTTTGTTGTAGATATTGGATATTGCGATGCTCTTTGCTCTCCGTGGAACAAAGTGGTGTAGCAGCCAAACATGACTGCTACATCAACTAACGGGACAAAGGTAGATCGCTGCAAGATTGATCCTAGTGGTACGGAGTAATGCAATCTTGCGGTGAGATTGTTCTGCTTGGTGCGAAGTGGTACAATCATGTGATGATGATGCTCTGCTTGGTACGGAGTAGTGCATTCTTGCAATGATGATGCTCTGCTTGGTACAGAGCGGTGTTTTAGGCGCATTGGGGGTACATCTTCCCCATTTCTGCGATTTTCAAGTCTGATATTTGGAGAAGACAGAAAAAATGCGTACCTTTGCCGCGCTATTTCGACGCAAAAAAAATCGGGGAGAAGCCGAATCACTTCGTCTTATCCCCTCAAACGGAAAATTTTCAAACCAGTATCTAATGAAGTGGTCCCAGTAGGGCTTGAACCTACGACCCACGGATTATGAGTCCGCTGCTCTGACCAACTGAGCTATGGGACCGGCTGCGAAGAGCCACCGTCAGATACGGGTTTTTCATTTTCGCGGCGCGAAGATAAAGCTTTTTTTCCATATAAGCAAATATTTCGGACAAAAAATGACAATTTATAGAAAATTTGACAATATAGAGGGTGAATACACAGCCTGCATTGGATTTTTCGATGGTGTTCATAAAGGTCATCAGTTCCTTTTGGAGCATCTCAAGCAGGAAGCCCGGGCACATGGCATGCGTTCGGCGGTGGTCACCTTCGCGAATCATCCCCGCAAGGTGGTGCAACCCGACTACGACCTCCAGCTCATCGACACGCTGGAGGAACGGCTTGAGAAGTTCGACCGGATGGGCGTGGACGTCTGTTTCCTGCTCGACTTTACCGAAGAGGTCCGCAACCTTACTGCCGAGGAGTTCATCCGCGACATCCTGCGCAGGCAGATGCACATCCGTCGCCTGCTGATCGGCTACGACCACCGTTTCGGGCGCAATCGTGCCGAAGGTTTCGACGACTATGTGCGCTACGGTCGGGAATGCGGCATGGACGTCGTCCAGGAACCCGTGTTCGACGATGGTTCGGGCCTGCACTATTCCTCGTCGGAAGTCCGCCGCGCCCTGATTGCGGGGGATGTCGAGAAGGCTCAGCGAATCTTAGGATGGGATCAGGATTTTTAGAATTATTTTTTATCACGATTTTTTTTTATCACGAATTAGAGAATTTGAGAATTTTTTTTTGTTTGACTACTCTCCTAAATAATTCTTTAATTCGATAATTCGTGATGAAGAAGAAGAAGAAAGCCAGCACGGGAATTCCTGTGCTGGCTTATGTTTTGATAATTTGGGATGAAAACAAAGTAAATCGGGATCAATCCCAATCGTCGTCGGTGGCCGTGAAGGTGGACATGTCGGGGGGAGCGCCGCCACAGATTGAGATTTCGCGCTTGATGCTCTCTTCGAGCGAGATGAGCGTTTCGGTGCTGACTACTCCCGGGATACCCTGGATCTTGTTGTTGAGAAGGTCCATGAGGTGCTCGTTGTCGCGTGCATAGAGTTTGCAGAGCATAGTGTAAGGACCGGTCGTAAAGTGGCACTCCACGATTTCGGGGATGGCTTCCAGGCATTTGACAACTTCGCGATACATCGAACCACGTTCCAGACGGATGCCGATGTAGGTGCATGTCTGGAGTCCGAGGACCTTCGGGTCGATGTTATAACCGCTACCGGTAATGACCTTCAGTTCGATAAGGCGTTGGATGCGCTGATGGATGGCCGCACGCGACACACCACATTCGATGGCTACGTTCTTGCTGGGGATGCGAGCGTTCCGAGTGACAATATCCAGGATCTTCTTGTCGAGCGCATCAATTTTTTCATTGGCCATAAGTTGGAATGAATTAAGGGATGTTTATTTTGTAATATGTTTTGTGGCGCAAAGATAAGAAGATTTTTGGAATAATAATCAAAAAGTGGCAAAAAATTTAGCAAAATGATGAAAAATCTACCATTTTAACGAAAAATAGGACGCATTTCGTTAAAAAATGCGTCCCATTTATTGATTTTTGATTGAAAATTACTTCTTCTTTGCAGGAGCGGGGATTACCTTGAGGAGCTCCACGTCGAAAACGAGGGCAGAACCGCCAGGGATGTTCTGACCAGCACCACGGTCGCCATAAGCGAGGTCGCTGGGCATGGTGAGCTTCACCTTACCGCCCTCCTTCATGCTGAGGATGCCTTCCTTGAAGCCCTTCACTACGCCGTTCACGCTAAACTCGGTCGAGTCGTTGGCATCGAACTGGGTGCCATCGATGAGCGTACCCTTATAGTTGACGAGCACCTTGTCACCGTCCTTTGCCTGCTTGCCGGTGCCCTCCTTGATGGTCTCGATCTGCAGACCGCTCTCAGTAACAACCACGCCTTCCTTCTTGGCATTCTCGGCCATGAAGTCAGCGCCCTTGGCCTTGTTTGCATTCACTTCAGCCTGACGCTTCTCTTCCATCTCCTTGCGCATCTTCATGTCGAAGGCCTGGAGGAACTGCTGAGCCTCCTCGGGAGTCATGGAAAGCTTGGTAGAGTCACGATGAAGGGCATTGAGGAAACCGTTAAGGAAGTTGTCGAGGTTTATCACCTTCTCGGGAACTACAGCGCCAGTATCCTGGATAGAAGAATAACGAGTACCGTTCAGAACGCCCAAAGCATAGGAAAGGGTGTCGATGTCACCATTGGCAAAAGTA
>JAEEGG010029252.1_pt1 | contig 10305 bp, 8 predicted proteins | sample 9134161 | NCBI WGS metagenome assembly JAEEGG01 (sample SAMN16246543, study PRJNA631951) | gut metagenome | biome: gut microbiome; feature: rumen; material: CR-attached | host: Bos | place: Iran: Karaj | collected 2018-10 | reverse complement strand
GTTGGCAGCGCCCCAGTAGTAGTTGTTCTTCACAATCATCAGACGGTCGCCTCGGCATAGCTCGTCCTCGCGGTCGAGAATGGTGTTGCGTATACCTTGGTTGTAGATATTGGCGCGCTTGTTGCTGCGTGTGATAACGATGGTGTCGTCGAGTCCTGCATGGCTGTAGCTGGAGGCTAGGGTCTCGATGAGCTCGTCGCCCGGGACGATATGGATATCGGGGAAACCGTGCAGGTGGATAACTGGGAGTTGGGGCGTGAGATTCCGGATAAGTGTGGCGTTGTAGAGGATACCCGACTGCTGCGATTGTCGGAGCACCTGGTTGAGGTCGGCCTGATAGACGGTCATGCTGTAGGAACGGAGCACGGAAGCCGACAGCGCGGGGCTCTTTTCCTCGCCCACGGGAGGCAGCTGTGCACCGTCGCCGATGAGCAGCAGGCGGCAGTTGCGGCCGTTATAGACAAAACTGATGAGGTCGTCGAGCAACGGTGTTTCGCCGTTGGCTATCATCGAGGCTTCGTCAACGATAAACAGGGTATCGGATGCCGGGTTGAAGTTCAGCTTGAAGAGTCCTGCGTCGGAAAGCTCCATCGATTTCTGGCGGTAGATGCTGCGATGGATAGTGTAGGCGGGCGAACCGGCATTGAGTGCGAAAACCTTGGCTGCTCGCCCTGTGGGAGCCATGAGCCACAGCTTCTGCTTCAGCGACAGCATGGCGCGTACGACGGCTCCCGCCAGCGTTGTCTTTCCCGTGCCTGCCGAACCCCGCAGAATCATGACCACTTGGCTGTCGCGGTCGGTCATGAATTGCGCAAAGACGCTGGCTGCGTGTTCCTGTTCAGCTGTCGGAGGGAAACCAAAAGACTGTAAAATGCGATATTTTAGCTCGTCGCCTATCATTATTCGGAATATTTTTTGTACTTTTGCCGTCGCAAAGATACAAATTTTTATTGAATAGTGATTACAAACCCGCTATAAATATTGTAAGGAGAGGATATGAGCAATATGGTGAATATGACGAACCGCCGACTTTTCATACGTATCGGCAGCAGGCATCTGTCGTTTGCCACGGTGAATCCGATGGATACGGACACCCCCATTACCTATGAGCCCTATGTGGTGAAGAGTGGCATGTCGATGGCTGCCAATCTGCGTGAGGCGGTGAAGGGTGCTGGTCTGGCGGCAATGGGATTCTACAAGGCACAGGTGCTGCTTGACACGCCCGTGCTGATAGTGCCCGTGGAGCAGTTTCAGGAAAAGGATATGGTGGAGATGTTCAACCACTCGTATCCTGGCCGCGAGCAGGATATCGTGCTCTACAACGTGTTGCCCGATCTGAATGCGGTGACGGTATTCTCTATCAACAAGGATTTGAAACTGGTGCTCGACGATAACTTCAGCGACGTGAGGTTTATCGTGGCGATGTCGCCTGTGTGGCGGCTGCTCCACCAACGGTCGTTCACTGGGGCACGCAACAAGCTGTACGGCTATTTCCACAACCAGCGGCTCGATATCTTCTCGTTCCAGCAGAATCGCTTCAAGTTCTGTAACCAGTTTGAGGCCAACCATGCCCATGATGCCCTCTACTTCCTGCTTTATGTTTGGAAGCAGCTGTTGTTGCAGCCTGAGCACGACGAACTGCATCTGGTGGGCGATGTGCCCGAACAGGAATGGCTCGTTGGTGAATTGCGCAAGTACCTGCAGAAGGCCTATGTCATTAATCCCACGGCAGAATTCAACCGAGCTCCTGCCACGAAGGTGAAGGAGATGCCGTTCGATTTGATGACGCTGTTGACGAAAGGAAGGTAATATGAGGATTATAACGGGAAAATACAAGGGAAGGCACTTTGACATTCCCCGTACGTTCAAGGCGAGGCCGACAACCGACTTTGCCAAGGAGAATATCTTCAACGTGCTGACAGGCTATATGGACCTTGAAGGGACTGCGGCATTAGACCTCTTCTCGGGAACGGGGAGCATCACGCTCGAACTGCTCTCCCGAGGTTGTGGTCAGGTGGTGAGCATCGAGATGGATCGTGACCACCATCGGTTCATCTGCGATTGTCTGAAAAAACTGCTACCCGAACAGAACAGTCCTGCCGTACTTCCCCTGCGCGCCGATGCCTTCCGCTTCATCAAATCCTGCAAGCAGCAATTCGACCTCATATTCGCTGACCCTCCCTATGCTTTGAAGGAGCTGCCCACGATTCCCGACCTTGTTTTCGAGAAAGGACTGCTAAAGGAGGGAGGTATTTTTGTCTTCGAGCATGGAAAGGATCATGATTTCTCGCAGCATCCGCATTTTGTGGAGCATCGCAGCTATGGCAGCGTGAACTTCAGCATCTTCCGCTGACTTCTCTACACATTCGTCAAGAGATTGGCAACCCTTACATGAGCGGAGCCAACATGCGGACGATGCCCTCGAACAGCCTGACGATGAAACGAGGCTTCATGCGCTCCCGCAGGCTCTTCAGCAGCACGGTGTGCTGTTCATCCTCCGTAAACACATGCTTCATGCGTAGCGCCGTTTCCTCGCTATAGAAGAAAAGGTTGGCTTCAAAGTTGTTCTCAAACGAACGGAAGTCGATGTTCGTAGAGCCGCAGGTGGTAATGCTGTCATCGCAGACCATCAGCTTGGAATGGAGGAAACCATCTTGATAGAGACTGACCTTGATTCCTGCCTCGACAGCCTCGCGCAGATAGCTGCGTCCAGCCCACTCAACAAACCACGAGTCGTTCTTGAAAGGAACGATGATGCGCACATCGATACCTGTGGCAGCAGCAGTTTTCAAGGCAAAGAATACCGACTCGGTAGGCAGGAAATAGGGAGTCTCGATATAGATATACCGCTTAGCTGCCAGAATGGTGCGTACAAAACCCTGCATAATTTCCGGGTAAGGTACAACAGGACTACCAGTGACCAGCTGGACAAGAGCCCCTTGCTGCGGAAGGTTGAGGGGGGCAGGATAGTATTTACGGTCGCTTAGCAGGGTGCGGTCAACGAAATACCAGTCGATGAGGAAAGCACGCTGGAGGGTATAGACACCAAGTCCGGTAATGCCTACCATCGTGTCGCGCCAAGAGTCAGAGACGTAGCGCTTGGCAATGTTCATGCCGCCCATGAATCCCGTGTGACCGTCGATGACAATAAGCTTGCGGTGGTTGCGGTAGTTGACCTTCGACGTGAACGATGGGAAACGGACGGGCAGAAAAGGAACCACCTCAATACCCTCCTCACGCATCTGTTCAAAAAAACGATGGGGAACATTCCAGCAGCCTACGTCATCATAGATGACACGCACCTCGACACCTTCGCGAGCCTTTTGGATAAGACTGTCGGCAACGAGGTTGCCCAAGGGGTCGTCCTCGAAGATATACATATCGATATGGATGTGGCTGCGAGCCTGGCTGATGGCGTGTAACAAGGCAGGATAGAACTGATAGCCGTTGGTGTAGATCTCCGTCTTGTCGGTATGGAATGGTAGCGAGAAGTTCTGGTTGATAAAAAGTTCGATGAGGGACTGGTGCTCCTCGGGTAGCCGCAAGTCCTGCTGTTCGACGAAGGCCAGCATGGAGCGTTTTGACAATTCGTCGAGCGACCGTTGGCTGACGAGCCGTTCCTTGCGGGTGTTGACGCCAAAGAAGAAATAGAGCACAATGCCCGCTATGGGTACGAACCAAATCACCAATGCCCAGGCCATCGTCTTGGCTGGCTGACGATTGTCCATTACTACATGTACAATGGTCAGTACGACGATGATGTAGTAGATGACAACCAGGATGATGTTCAGTTCGTGCATAGGATTGGTGGGAGGTTAGTGGTAAGCGCGTTGCTTGGTGAGAAGAGACTACTTGAACCCAACAAGCTTATGTGTCTGCAGGGAGAGCCGCCACTCAGGATGCTCTTTGATATAGTCGACGCACTTGTTAATGATGACAGCATTACGCTCGGCATTACCTGTGTCGCAGGGCTGGAGGAATAGGAGCGGAGCATGGAGCGTGGAGAGATAGGTTTCTGGGTCAGTATCCTCATCGAATATTACCTTCAGTTCATCAGGTAACCTCTTTCCTGTATCCTCTTTCGCCTCTCCTCTCAACCCCTTCGGTGATACTGTCAGCCAGTCCAGATTTTGGGGCGCAGGACGTGTACCGTTGCTCTCCATCGCCACCTCGAAGCTGTGCTGGTGGAGCAAATCAACAAAAGCTTCATCCACCTGCAGGGTAGGTTCTCCACCCGTTAAAACAACGAAGCGGGCAGGGTATTGGCTGATGGTTGTAACTATCTCATCGGCAGTCATCTCACGGTAACTGTCGAATTCCGTGTCGCAGAAAGAGCAACGCAGGTTGCATCCGGCAAAACGGACGAATACAGCTGCCCGTCCTGTATGATAACCTTCGCCCTGAAGCGAGTAGAAGATATCGTTAACTCTCATGGTTCTTCACTCTCGTAAGTGGCGATATTACCCTCACTCTCCTGAACAGTCGCCTTGTAACAGAAAGGTACACGCTCCACACACCAGCGGGCCAGATTCTCGGCCGTTGGATTAAAAGGCAGTACCTCGTTGAGGATGCGGTGGTCGAGCGGTTCCTTGATAAGCCGTTTAATCTCGCTAAAGTCAATTACCATACCATTGCGGTCGAGTTCCTGCGAACGGCAATAGATAATGATAATCCAATTGTGACCGTGTACACGCGTACACTTGCTTTCGTAGTCAAGCTCCAGACTGTGACAAGCAGAAATTTCTATTTTCTTCTGTACGTAATACATATTTATCTCATATTCATTCTTTACTCTTTATTTCATCACGTCGCTTCCCAGTTTCTTGGCCAGCATATCGCGCAGCTCCTGAGTTTCCTTGTACTCATTCATCAGCGCCATCACGTGCTCCATGTTGCCTGCTGCCTGTCGAATAGCCAACTGTATCTCCTTCAGCCTTTGGCCAATAAGTTCCATGCGGAGGTCCATCACCAGATGAACTATGCGCTGGCGGAGTGACCCTTCTCGGGGCTTTAGCACAAAGCGTCCGCCTAACTGATGGCGGTCAATGGCCAGTCGGGCTGCTAACTGACTGACTTCTATATCGGGGTGGTTCATGAAGTAGCTTTCAGCCTTGAAGCCTTCTTCGTTGCTGTGGGCTACTGCTTCGGCCAGTATCTGGTTGTATAGGGCATTCGAGAACAGAATTTCATCCTGACTCAGGTCGTAGTCTATGTACTGCGCAACGTTGAAGCTGATATGGCTGCCGTCTTCCAGTTCCACGTTGTCGTAGATAATCTCTTCGCCGTGGCGGATAACCTCGCGGATAAGAAGGGACTCTACAGGATTGTTCCGAGCAACGAGGCTTCTTGTCCCTCCTTCTCCTCCATCCTCGCTCTTTTTTCCTCCTTCCTCGCTCTTGGCTTCTGGCTCCTGACTCCTCGAACCTTCCTTTTCCTTCTCCTCCTTTTCCTTTCGGATAAAGGTGTTCATCGATGTGAGCAACGTCTGCTCCTTCATCCCAAGGCGTGAAGCCAAGTCGCTGAGATAGGTGTTACGCAAGATGGGTTCAGGGATAACAGAGATGCTCTTTACGATACTGCTGATGGCCTCGCTGCGCTTAATGGGGTCGCTGACACCAGTTACGGTCATCTGAGTCTTGAAACCGATGAAGTCCTGCTGGTGCTCGTCGATATACCTCTTTAGCTCCTCGGTAGAATGCTTGCGGGCAAAGGAGTCGGGGTCGTCTCCATCGGGCAGCAACAGCACCCTGACGTTCATGCCTTCAGCCAATAGCATATCTGTTCCACGCATCGCTGCATGGATACCGGCTTCGTCACCATCGTAGAGTAGGGTAATGTTAGTGGTAAAGCGCCGCAGTAGTTTTATCTGGTAAAGGGAAAGCGCAGTACCGGAGTTGGCTACTACGTTCTCGATACCTGCCTGATGCATAGCGATGACATCGGTATAGCCTTCGACCATAAAGACGCAGTCTTCTTTGACAATAGCTTTCTTGGCCTGATATAGACCATACAGTTCACGCTCCTTATGATAGATTTCCGAGTCGGGGGAGTTGACATATTTTTGGGCAACACCTTTCGTCCGAGAATCGAGCACACGACCGCCGAAGGCCACAATCTTTCCACTGACATTAAACCAAGGGAAAATGGCGCGTCCGCTATAGCGGTCGATAAGTGGAGAGTTGAGAGGCTTGTTTTGCTGACCATTACCACTATGATCCTGTGGAGAGGTGTTCTCTCTCCTCTCAAAACAGAGTCCCGTCTTCACCAGAAACTCAGCTTTATAGCCCGCCTTCTGCGCCGCCGTTGCCAATGCATCGCGCTTCTGCGGCGAGTAGCCAAGTTGGAATTTCTCTATGATGTCGTCGCGGATACTGCGGCTGCGGAAATACTGCTTTCCTATCGCAATACCATCGGGGTCGTTCTTCAAAACGTTGTGGAACCAGTCCTTCGCCCATTCGTTGACGATGAACATCGATTCGCGCTCGTTTTGCTCTTTACGCTCCTCGTCGGTAAGCTCCTTCTCTACAATCTCAATATTGTATTTGTTGGCCAACCAGCGTAGGGCCTCTGGGTAGGTTATCTGCTCGTGCTCCATCAGGAATCCTGCTGGAGTTCCGCCCTTTCCACACACGAAGCAATGGCAGATGTTCTTGGAAGGCGACACCATGAACGACGGGTTGCGGTCGTCGTGGAAAGGACACAGACCTTTATAGTTCACGCCGCTCTTGCGAAGCGTCACAAACTCGCCCACGACGTCAACAATCTGCGCCGCGTCTAAAATCTTATCTACTGTCGCCCTGTCTATCATTGTTGTTGCTATTATGACTATTACAGATACTTACGGAAAAACTGCAGGATACGCTCCTGAGCCTTTAACGGACAGCTGTGAGGAATGTCCCACAACTCTGTTTCCAGCTTGTCATCAGCCCCCTGACTACTCCATACGTCGTGCATTGTCTTAAATGCCTTGTGGATACTGGGCACAGGAAACAGCTTGTCTTGCGAACCATTGATGAAGAGCATGGGCTTGGGACAAGCTATCGAGGCAATATGGGGATAATCGAGCCAGCGGCGCAATCCTGGTAGGCAGTTGGCAAAGCCGCCATTCTCCGTACGCTTGTATTTGAACGACATTTGTTCATCGGTAGTCGTCATCCAGCAGATAGCTGCTCCCGCCTTGATGCGGTCGGAGAGCGCTGCCAGCATCCAGGTGCGATAGGCTCCCATAGAGCACCCCGTACAACCAATGCGCTGAGGATCAACCTCTGGCATCTGAGCCAGAAACTCCGTGCCGCTGATGTCGTCGTAGGTCATATAGGCCGAGAGGTCGATGCCATACATCATCATATTGCCGGATATCATGTCAAACTTCTGCCGGTCAGGACCTTCCGAGCGTCCTCGTTCTCCCCACATGGGAGCATCGGCAGAGAATACGACATAGCCGTTCTTAGCTAAGAAGTCGCCTAAGTACTGCCCCTCATAGAGAGGTGTCAGCCACGCTTCGGCATCTTTTACAACCGTAGAGTCCTCGCAGGCCATAGGGCGTATCATCTTCTCCTTGCCAATGAAGAAGTGGCCTCCGTGGTCGTGTAGCACGTTGACGGCAGGGAAAGGTCCCTTTCCGTCGGGTATCAGCACATAGGCAGGTACGGCATAATATCGCGACAACCGGATTTCTATCTTCCGTGCCTTGTAGCCATTGCGTTGCTCCTCGGCTATGAACTTCATATCGAAGCCGTCAGCGGGTGGAGGAGGGGGCATGAGCATACAGTCGAGCACTTTCTGTCGCGCAGTCTCACGCCATTCATCGAAATCGGTGATAGGACTTTTGCCCCAAGCTAAGGGGTAAGTTAAGTCCTTGATGAGTGAGTCGGCGTAAACGGGCAGGTTGCGATGGAACTCATACCTTGCTCGCTTTTGCGCATTGGCTTCGAGGTACGAGGTATGGGGGATAAGGTACGAGAACAGCAAGAGAATCGTGACAAATCCTCGGACTACGAACCACGAATCATTTCTCGTACCTCGTACTTCGTACCTTGCAACTCGCAAAAATGATGTCATTCCAGATAGTCTAACTGTTTTCTCAATGCTTGAAGCTCATCACGTACACCGATGAGGCGGCTCAGTACGTCGGCAGTCTTATCGGCACCATTACGGTTACTGTTGATGATTTTCTTGGCAGCGGCAATCTTGAAACCGCGTACCTTAATCAGGTTGTAGATAAGCTTGATTTGCTCAATATCCTTTTCCTGATACTGGCGCACTTTAGCAGGACCTGAAGTTTTGGGCTTCAGTAAGGGGAACTCCGTTTCCCAATAACGCAGGGTACTTTCGTTGAGGCCGAACTTCTCGGCAACCTCCTTGATGGAGTAATACAACTTTTGGGGCTTATATTCGTTTAGTGCCATGTTAATACCTTATTTATAATAGTGTTGTTACATGCCGAGTATATCGATGTCGGGTACCAGCGTACTTTCTACATTGGGTTCTAAAGGACTGATGCCAAATATCTCTCGCGCATTTCCTCCTCCTATCGTTGGGTCTTGAATCTCGGCTGGCGGATTGCTGCCTGCCAGAATGGTGCTGGCTTTAATTTCCAGCACCTCTATGGTTGGTTTACTATATTTCTTCATGTTCATTCAATGAGTTTATTTAACAACTTTTTTACCGTCAACAACATAGATTCCCTTTGGCAGGCTCTCGATGCTGGTGCCCATCATACGACCGTCAATGGAGTAGATTTCGCCTGTCTGCAACGGTTCTACATCTGGAAGGGTAATGGCCGTAGCTTGATTGCCGGCAGAGAGAATCTGCAGGTCGATGGCGCGACTATTGCTGCCGATGGCGCGGAAGTAGGCACGGAAGGGATCTACTGTGGCGTTTCCGAGTGTGAATGACGATCCTGCAGCATTCAAGGTATAGACACTTTCCAGCTGTTGCTTGGTCGTCGTGCCTGTAAAGCGATAGTGGTCGCGTTCTTCCTCAGCTGTGGCATCTTTAATAATGCTGGCATTGCTGCCGATGAATTTCAGGGTCTTTCCGACAAGACTCCATTGACTTCCCCATTTGTCGCCTGGAACGGCAATGATGTATGGAGTATTAGCTTTCAACTCGTCTTTGTCTACATAATCGAAGGTCACTTTACCATCGTCATCGCTGACTAGTTTGCGTAGCCAGAACCTACCATTGGTGTCAGAGCTGCTGTGGAACCAGTCAATCTCATCATTGCCTACCATTACCTTTTCTACGTCGTAGGGAAGTACGATAGTTGTCCAGTTACCACCATTGCCGTCGGTTCCCTTATCAAACGTACGCTGATAGCTTATGGCGGTAGCGGTGAAGTCGATGGGTGCAACAAATCCATTGTTACCGTTATCGGTAAGCTCGATATTGGCTGCGGTAGTTCCCTTAATCACATTCTTCGTTCCCAGTCCGCTGATGTTGGCATTCTCGTCAACCAAGAACAGACAATTGGTGTTGGCACCTGTAACGCTATTGACGGTGGTAACGCCGCGCAAGTCAACGGAAGTAATTGTGGCGGGAACGTTGAGGGTAGATTGTGCTCTTACGATATCTGTTGTACCGTCAGGCAAAGTCACCTCTATGCCTTCGGCAGCGGTATAACTGATTTTTGAACCAGTATCATGCCAATAATTACCTTTTATCTGCATGGGTTGTACAGAATATGTATTCCCAACAGTCATAGGAATTGTGAATTCCTGTTGATGTGATTTCCCAGGAAGAATGGTAATTTCATAATAGGAATATATATCATTGATACTAATGCCTCCAACATATACTTGACTTGTGTTGTTGGTTGCTGTCACAATAACATTCATCGCGTTACCAAATATGTAGTTGCCTTCCGTTTTGTTCTGAACGGCTGCAGATACATTAAGGTCTAAATTGCTGGTGGCGCTATAAGGATCCATCGTCTGTGTTCCTGTCCTTAATGATTTGTTTCCGTCTGTCGATAGGCTGATGTTGTAATTATTAGCTCCGCTTACAGGAACATAATGGAAATATACATCTGTTGTTTCACCTGCTCGTAGGGCAACACCTTCGCCTGACACATAAGTGTCATTGACAATTAGGTAGATTTTTTCATTAAACTCTGGGCCATTGTTCTTCACAGAAACCTTCATTTCTTGAACAATGCCTGCCATGCTGTTGCCTGTAAATTCAACTTTCGTTACTTCTAGGTTCGTAGTGGGCATCACTCGCAGTGTGAGTTCTGTTTCTGTCATTGTGGCTTCAATGTAGTAATGGTCGCTCATTCCATCTTTGATCCAAGTACTACTGGTT
>JAEEGG010029248.1_pt1 | contig 10306 bp, 6 predicted proteins | sample 9134161 | NCBI WGS metagenome assembly JAEEGG01 (sample SAMN16246543, study PRJNA631951) | gut metagenome | biome: gut microbiome; feature: rumen; material: CR-attached | host: Bos | place: Iran: Karaj | collected 2018-10 | reverse complement strand
CTGAATTTCAACGAGAAATCAGCCTTCAAAATTAGACAATAAAAGCAACAATCCAAAAAAAAGCCGCTTTTTTTATAAAAAAAGTGCTTTTTTGAAGCCTTTTAGAATGCTTTCCGTCGCCCCCACTTGGGAATTAAGGTAGTTTCGGCAGGTTTCAGAAGCCTTTGCGTAGAACGACTTGTCTTGCATCAACCGCCCAAAAACCGACTCTAATTCCCCTGCATCCTTTATAGAGAATGCCCCTTCCAATCCAACCAAGTCGACGGCTTCCTTGAAGCTCTTGTATTTGGGACCAAACACCACGGGACAACCAAATGTGACGGGTTCCTGGATGTTGTGGATGTTCACCCCAAAGCCGCCACCGATGTAGACAAAGCGCGCATACTGATACAATTGCGACAAAATGCCAATCGTATTGATGATTAATATCCTTGCAGGTCGGCCCTTCGACAGGCTCAGGGACCTTGATGGCTGATCTGCATCAAGTTCAGTATAAAGCTGAATGTCGGGAAACAAGGCCTTGATTTGCGCCACATGCGACTCGGAGATGTCGTGAGGAGCGATGATAAGGCAATACTCTTCGGGCATTTTCTGGTAGAAGTCCACCAACAGCTTCTCATCGGGCGGCCAAGTGCTGCCAGCAATGATGCATCGGCGACCGCCGATGAACTGTTCCACCTCGGGGAAAGGCTTCACCTGCTGGGCTATGGCCGCCACACGGTCGAAACGCGTGTCGCCACACACGGTGACATTTGTCAGGCCGTGAGTTTGAAGCAATTGAGCCGTGGGGTCATCCTGCACGAAGAAATGCGTCACGTTTTTAAGTTGACGGAAAAACCAAGTGCCATACCAGCGGAAGAAATAGGAATCGGGCTTCAGGATGAGTGAGATGTAGAACAAAGGGATACCGGCGTCCTTCAGCGCCCGCATATAGTTGAACCAAAACTCGTATTTGATGAAGAACGCCGCCACGAAATGATGGCGTTGCACCCATTGGGCAGCGTGACCGGGTGTGTCGGATGGCAGGTAGAGCACTTCATCGGCCAAGGGATAGTCTTTGCGAATTTCGTAACCCGAAGGTGAGAAAAACGACAGCAGGATTTTATATTGGGGAAACTCTTTTTTCAATGCCTCGATAACTGGGCGGCCTTGCTCGAACTCACCCAATGAGGCGGCATGGAACCAAATCCATTCAGCAGAATCAGGTCCCTGAGCCTGTCGAAGGGCCGTCCTTTGCGTCTTACGCCCTTTCACCCACTGCAAAGCCTTAGCGTTACCGAACAAAGCGGCTATCCTCACGCCGAGGGAATACAACAAGACACCTATGGTATATAAGACTGACACCTATTAATTATAATAGAAATCCTGCGGCTTGCGTTCGTAGGTCGGGATGCTCCAAGTGACGCGGATGCCGTAATAAAAGTCGTTGTAGCGCTTATTCGGGTCGGTGTAGCCCACTGGTTCCATCACCCCTGTCTCGGAATTGGTGAACACGCGGAAGTCGTAGTCGCGGAGGTCGCGGGTACGGGCGTAGGTCACCTCAAGGGAAATCGAGAAGTTAAGCAGACGGGTGTCGTTGAGCAGCATATAGCCAGCCTCAAGATGTGCCGCCGGACCACCGCGCATGCGGTCGTAGCCAAAGCGATAATCCTTGTCGACGGGTAAAGGCGTGTTGAGCAAGGTCTGCTGGTAGTCGATGCGGATACGATTGCGCAGATACCCGAGGCCGCCTTGTACGAAGAAGCCACTGTTTGGATTGACACCGAAAGGGAACAACTTGCCCACTTCGCCCTGAAGATGGAAGCCGCGCTGGTTGAGTTCCAAAAGCGCGAAATTGCCACCACTGCCGATGATTTCGCCTGCATCGTTTGCAATGCCCTCGCCAAAAATCTCCACACGGTCACCTTTGACCTTGGGCCCATAGATGTAGCTGGCGTTGACAACAAACAACCAGTTGGATTCGGTTTTATAAGCAAAGCCACCGCCCACGTTGTGATTGACACCATATAAATCCTTGGTGTCGAGGCCTGGAATATGGAAAGCGTATGTCGCTTGGAACATAGCCACAGGAATAGGGTCTTTCATGATGTCTTTGGGCATCTGAGCCGAGAGCGAAATGCCAAAAAGCAGGAATAAAGGAATAAATATTTTGCGCATGCTTACCTTTTTTCAAATTAACGGATTAAGACTTGCTTTAGTATTGAATCTGCAAAAATAAGAAAAAAGGCCGCTTCATGCGAAGCGACCTTGATTTTCAATCCAAAAACGACTTTACATCTTCACTACACGGCGGACAAAGGTCTCATCACCCTTGCGGATACGAAGCGTGTAGACACCACTTTCGAGACCAATAAGCTGATAGGTATCGCCCTCAACTTGGATACGCTGCACCAGCTTACCCTCAAGAGAATAAACCTCAATCAGCGTCATGCCGATGCATTCGATGGTCACCTGGTCGAAAGTCGGATTGGGGAAGATGTTGACCTTGCTGCCGTTCTCACCAACGCCAGCATAGTAGTTGGCGCAAGCTTCCTCCGACTTATCGGAAACGCCTTTCTCAAACACCGACTGAACAGCATAGCAGTGTTGCGCGTTGATGGCCATTTCCGTGTCGTTGTAGCTTAGTCCCGTGAGGTTCTCAGCAATCAGTTCGCCATCACGGTAGAGGTTGTAGGCAATGGCTCCGTCAACGGCATTCCAAGCCGTGGCCATCACGCCTTCGCGGACATCAGTGATGCGAATTTCGGGCGCGGTGTTGTTGACCTTAAAGTCAAACTGTGCCATCAAGGCGATACAATCCTCATAGACGGGAACCACCTTAATGTTGTGTTCGCCCTCCAAAATGGCCGTATAGGTATGAGTTCCCACGATTTCAGCATCCAAGCCGTCCAAACGAACCTCATAGAAGTCAGCATCGCCGTTCCAAGTCACCGTGACCACATTGCCATTGAAGGAATAGTCGAAACCATCCACTGCGGCACAGACATTTTGCGTCAAGCTAATATATTCAGAGGCGCAGCCATAGACGGACACGGCAACTACCGTGATTGTATTCTCACCGACAACAGCCTCAAATGCAATAGAAGTATCCTCGGTATCATACCGTACATCATTGCAATACACCCTATATGATTCCGCGTCAGCGACAGGATTCCAAGCGAAAGAAATCATTCCGTCTTCGCTGAGACCAACAAAAGCCAAATCCGTAACTGGGTTACAATAGCACATCTCAATGCTGGCGCCGACAGCATAGCAGCCATCAACGACAGGCTTGACCGTCGCAACCGTCAAACCAGACTCAAGGAAAGCGGTAAAAGCGGGCTCTTCGACCGTAGCGGCCAACTCACCATCGAGATAAACCTCGTATCCACTAACGCCGTCCATCGGCTCCCAAGCTATGATGGCACTTGCGCCATCTCCAAGATAATGCAAATTCTCCACAGCACCTACGACGCACACAACGATATGTTCGTCTTTCTCACAGCTTTCGAAGACCGCATTCACAGCGATGTCATGCTCGCCTTCAGTAATGGTGAAAGCGTAGGTCAACTCGTTGGTAGATGCTAGTTGTTCACCATCCAAATAAACCTGATATTCAACCAGTCCTGTCGGGTCTTCGGGAGCTTCCCAAGTAAGAGTGAGCAACAAGTCATCGTTCAAAGTATAATCAAGATTCTGCAAAGATGCGCAGTGCGACACCTCCACTTCAGCACAAACAAACTCGCTTTGGCAGCCGTTGTAGGCAGCATAAACGCAGTAATTATATACTCCTTCTTCGACTGAGCTATCAGTATAAGTCAATGACGTAGTGGTCCCGAGCAACTCGGTCTCGCGATAGATTTCGTATTCCGATGGATTACCATTCAGGGGTGCTTCCCAAGTCAACACCACAGCGTTCACATCCGCATCATAGGTCAAGTTGCGAATCGGAGCGCAGAATTCCGCGGTGCCGCTACCACCTGCGCAATTGATGGTGAAGGTCTGTGCGCCGCTGAATCCACCTTCATTCTGATAGATGATTGTGCCATCCTCGTACATCACTTCAAAACTACAATCTTGAGGCCACTGGCCATTATTCCATCTAAGGGTGATGGTTGATCCCGAACTCAGTTCACGAGTATAGGTGGCCGAAGAACCGTTGTTGATAGCCATTTGCTCCGAAGGTGTGCCGTCGGAATAGCTCACGCTCAAAGAATTGCCATGCCATCCGAAGCCGAAATAGGCATGTAAGTTGAAAATGACATTACAAGCATTCTTGTAATTGAAAGTCAGTTCAGTAGCCCTACCATCAGCATCCACAAGAGTGAGGGTGAGCGGAATCACAAAACCTTCAGGAGTGTCAGGGGCAAGGGTGACGCTGTAATCGGCATATCCCATCAGATTCGCGCCAATCGTGCTGAAGCTTTTCTCTGTTTCGTTCAGGGTGATGTAGTTATAATCAGTGGATAATGTACCCACAACCATCTGCGCCAATTCGTTTCCCGCATTGTCTACCATAATGCGAAGGTCTGCGGTCTCACCCGGATCGAGGAGGCCGTTGTCATCATCGTCGTTCAACACCGCGTAGGCACCAAATTGAAGCAATTGGTCATAAACCGTAACATTAATGTTAAACCGTGACATCGGCTCATTATTGACCAACACCTCCGCATTAAACTTTATCTTCTGCTTAGCCATCACTTGATCGTTGACCGAGAAAGCAAAAGCACCCATTACCGTATGCGTTTGGTTAGGGGCGAAGTTCGGGAACTGGGCCTCATTGTTAATGATGGTAACATTCGGATTGTCAGTGGAGAGAATGACAGAGACATTGTTCACAGCTTCTTCTGACACATTATCCATAGTAAGTGACATGATGACCGACTCGCCCGGATTGAGTTTGTGGTTGTTGTTACCCTCAGGGTCGTGGATTTCGAAGGCATTAAACTTGATGGCACCCAACTGGATGGCTTCGACAGCGGCCAAAACATTCACACGACCGAAGCCGTAGGTGTTACTCTTGCCGTCCGCCAAAGGCACTGCAGTCTCCTCAAGGATACGGCAGACTTCTGAAGGCAACAAGTCGATGTCCTTGCTCAGCATCAAAGCCATGCAGCCCGCCACACAAGGCGTTGCCATCGAAGTGCCGTCCATGTTGGTGTAGCCGCTGTTGGTAGCATAGTTCAACGACTTGATGTTGACGCCAGGGGCACATACATCAGGACGGATGAGGCCGATGGCAGGATTGTAGGGATAGTCGCCAAACTCGGTGTTCGACCATGTGACTGGACCATGCGAAGAGAAATAGGCTGCATTATCGTTGTAATCGACAGCGCCAACGCATACCGAGCAACTCAGTCCGCCAGGGTTCGTGCCTTGTACATCATCCATATAAGGTGGAGGACAGCTGCCCGGCACACGTACGTTGTTCGGAATAGGATATTGGCCTTGACTGCCGCCTTCGTTACCTGCAGCAATGGCGGCCACGACACCAGCATCCAAGGCAGCCTCGCAAGTACGACGCAACAGAGTACGGTCAGGAATCGATGAACTGGCCACGCCCAACGACATGCTAAACATATCGCAGCCATGCTCCACGGCCCACTGTATGCCTTCGGAGATGCTTTGGGCACCACCATTGCCATTACTATCTATGCTTTTGACACACATCAATGTGGCATCGGGTGCCATACCCGTTTGCGAACCTCCCGTGCCATCGCCGCACACTGTTCCTGAGCAATGCGAGCCGTGTCCGTGGTCATCCATAGGGTCGTTGTCGTGGTTCTTCACGTCGTAGCCATGATGCGGAAACTCCGTACCGCCATTCCAAAGATGGTCGGCCACGTCGACGTGGTTGTAATTGACGCCCGTATCGATGACGGCCACCACAACACCTTCGCCCGTATAACCCAGTTCCCACACTTGATTGGCACCCACTTGCAAGACATTCTGCGTGATTTCGCGCGTGGCAGTAGCCGATTGAGGCTCTTCCCCATCAGGAATCCAGTTATGCTCCATAGCAAAACCGATGATTTCAATGTCGTTGCGACGAGCCAGGTCTTGAATGGCCGCTTTCGTGGCATCGAAATACATGGCATTGGCCATCCATAGTACCGTGGGCTCTGTCACCATGCCGTTGCGTTCCATCTCGACAAGCGAACGGCGCAGGTCGTACTGCGAGATGTCAGCGAAACTCTTCAGCTCATTGACCACAAACTCGCGGCGTTCTGCTCGTGTGATGAAATAGTCGGAACGGTGATTCAACAGTGTACGGTCGTATTGCGATTTCATGATCACAATCACCTTGATTTGTTCGGCATCGTTGCGGCGGTTCATCTCCTCGCCTAACACAGGATCAATGATAGCTTGTGCAAAGCCCATCAGGGAACAGACTGCCATTAAGAAAAGTAATGATAGTTTTTTCATTTAGACTAGTATTAAAGATTTACAATTTCATTCAATGTTGTGTCTGTAAAAGTATCCCAAATTTTAAGTTTAATCGGTTTATAATCATCAAAAAGCTGTTTCACAAACTCTATCTCAAAGACCAAACGTAAATCATTTTCATCTGCATCAGGATGAACTTCGTGCTTTGAGCCTACTCTTGCAATATTAATAAAGTACAAATCTCTTACACCTTGTTTCTTCACATATGGCATAAAGTAATACAATTTATTAAGTGCCACTGTAGACGGAAACTTCTTTCCAGTATAATAGATTCTTGCAGAACCATCCAGAAACAGGTCCACATTGTCATTTTTCACAAGACTCACCAAAACACTTTTTGTTATATCAAAATCAGAATCAACATGTTCTGATTTGTGATTAATGATTTCAGACGGAAACTCTTTCTGAATCTCAGAAATGTTAACAGGATTGTCAATACCCAAATATGACATAATAGAATCACCTACAAACTTTGCCAGATTAACAGGCACGGCATTGCCTATCATTTGTTCCATACCCGTCTTGGTGCCGATGAACTTGAAATCCCTAGGGAAAGTCTGGATCATGCTGCGTTCTTGGGTGGTTAAAGGCCTGATTCCTTCCAAAGAAGTGACTGGATCTGTTGGATGCAACTTGTATCCAGCAGGCATTGGCCGGTTAACTCCACGAATAGTCGGACTTGGTTCGTCTACACTAAAAATGCCTCTACGAGCATAACTACGCGGATGTCTATAATAATACTTTATATCTATCTGGTTTCCAAAATATTCCGAAATAGTCATTTCTTTTGACGCTTGGCGTTTCTCTAAAATAGCTGACATAAACCCGTCTTTCTCTCCCAAATGACCTATCATAATAAAACGCTTACGTCTCTGTGGAACACCACAAAAACTTGCATTAAGAACCGCTTCCGTCAAACCATAACCACAATCCTTGAAAATCTTCCTTGCCTCAACTAACTTTCCTGTTTTTAATATGCGGTCAACATTTTCCATCACAAACCATTCAGGTTTAATAGTAGTGACAATTTTAGCATAACTCACAGTCAAGTCGCCACGACCATTATTTTCATTACGCTTCCCCGCTGATGAAAAGTCTTGGCAGGGAGGACCGCCAATAATCATATCGGGATTGTATTTTTCAATCTCCTCAACCGATTGAGTTACATCAGACAAATCCTGCTTAATGATTGGGTGACTGAAATTGTTGTGATACACAGTAACAGCCTCATCCCAATTATCAAAAGCGGCAAGAATATCATATCCAGCCTTTTGAAATCCAAGGCTTAAACCTCCGCATCCACAAAACAAATCAATTACTTTCATCTTTACTCAAATATATCAGGACTATTAACTAAAACAGCATCGAATCTTCTTTCTGGACTTAACAAGTCTTGTCCGCCACCCAAAATGATATTCTTTATCTCGAACTTTGAAATTCTTGGTTTCACGAGTTCATCTCCTTTGAGAAAAGCATGTGACTTTGTGCCTGGCAGTGCAAAAGCCTTATCGTTAGCCAAATTGTAGGATTGTAAACGGATAATTCGTTTGTAATCAAACATGTCGTATGTCACATAGTCAAGCAACATCTTGTAAAGCCAAATGATGGTTCTGTGAAAGCGGTTCAACTTAGAGATATTTGAACAGTCTTCAGTGCAGCACATTTGTATAATTGAGAGATTAGACCACACGAACACATCAAGACAATTCTCCTTCAAACGCATCTTGTTCCCCTCGGTTTTCCATATTGGCTGAATAATCAAAGGTTTTTGTTTGCTACACATATCCGTCGAAACCGCCAAGATTGAAGACAGAATCTGATTGTAATGCGACAATACCTCTTCAATTTCTTCCCAATGGTTAATTTGCGGCACTTTCCTCAACAACGACCTTAAATGCTCTTTTTCTTCAATTGTATTATAGTTGGCACAAATGCTACAAGCCAAAAAGCAAATAGTAGGCGGGCGCATCACAATCTCACTACCCCATTCAGTTTCAGCCAAATTCTTGGTTGTATTATCAGGCAAAGCTGTAAGTTTTACCTCCAATCCCGTCAACAACTCATTAGTGTCATTATTGAGCATAACCAAGTCAATCTTTTCCCGTTCTCCTTGATAGAACTTTTCGTATGGAGCAAAACCAGCTTCAAAGTTATAATAGGCTTGGTCGCTTAATGGGTCAATCCCTAACAATTTCTCCCCATCAATGTACTTGTGGACAATTGTATTGTCAGGCGAAGTGCAGATGTAAACAGGATTCACATTCTTGCTGCTCATATAAGCCACCAATGAAGCGGGGAAAGAACTATTGAACTGATTCTTACCCCAACATTCCTCTTTTGAATAGTCTCTGCTAGAATGTTTTTGACCGAAAAGACCTGGGATTCTCTCTTTCTCCATAATAGCGACAATTTGCGAAAATCATACTTTGCAAAAATAGACAAATTAAACTAATAAATAACCATAATTGAACAAAAAACTCCTAAAACAAGTATCTTTGCAGCCCAATTTTTAAGTGATGCAGGAAAACTACTACTCCGAGGCTGTCCTCCCAAACGGCATTCGGCTGATACATAAGGAAAAACAAGGCGAAATCGCCCACTTGGTGCTGATGGTGGAGACTGGCACCCGCGATGAGCTGGCCCACGAGAACGGCCTCGCCCATTTCGTGGAGCACACCATCTTCAAAGGCACGCAAAACCGCAAGGCCTACCATATCTTGAGCTGTTTAGACAATGTGGGCGGCGACCTCAACGCCTTCACCACCAAGGAAGAGACCTGCCTACAAGCCACCTTTCTGAAGCAGCACTACAAACGCAGCCTCGACCTTTTCGCCGACATCGCCTTCCGTTCCACCTTCCCCGAAAACGAGTTGGCCAAGGAAAAAGAAGTCATCTTGGATGAGATCAACTCCTATCTCGACTCTCCCTCAGATGAGATTTACGATTTGTTCGAGGAAATGGTTTTCAGCGGGCATCCTTTGGCACGCAACATTTTAGGTACCACCGAATTGGTGAAAGGATTCCATCGCCAAGACATCCTCGACTTCATGGCGCACAACTACAGCACTGACCAGATGATATTGGCCAGCATCGGCGGCATCAGTTTCAAGGAGTTTGAAAAGCTGGCTATGACCTATTTCGGTGACCAGCCCGCACATCTTATTAATAAAAAACGCGAAACCTTCAAAGGCTACAAGCCTGAAAGCCGCACCGACAAGCGCAACAACCATCTGAGCCACTGCATTATAGGCGGTATTGCGCCAGAGTTTTGCAGTCCGCTGAAAATGCCTGTCGTGATGCTCAATAATGTGCTTGGAGGACCCGCCATGAGTTCACGCCTTGGCTTGAACATCCGCGAGAAATATGGTTTTGCCTACAGCATCGAGTCGCAATACACCGCCTATTCCGATGTCGGTCTCATTAATGTCTACATGGGCGTCGACCCTGACTCATTGGATAAATCCATTGAACTGGTACACAAGGAATTGGATAAGCTTTGCACACAAAAGTTGGGTACTTTGCAACTGCATCATGCCAAGCAGCAACTCATCGGACAGGTAGCTTTAAGCTATGAAAGCGGCATGAATGAGTTGCTGAGTGCAACCCGTTCACTCATCATGGGCGAGCCTATCGAATACATGGATGACATCATTCGCAAGGTAGAAGCCGTGACGGCTGACGACATCCTTGAAGTGGCCAATCAGGTCTTCGACAAGCAGCAGCTGAGTCAGATTATCTTTGAAGGGAATTGAAAGATTCTCTGCGGGAATGGATAAGGTTGTCGTTGGCTGTAAGACGGCGGTCTGTAGGGTTGTCGTATTACGGCTGCCGTTTTGTAATCGTTATGTGTGCGGCTGCCACGGTGTGACAGCCCTACAGA
>JAEEGG010029246.1_pt1 | contig 10307 bp, 10 predicted proteins | sample 9134161 | NCBI WGS metagenome assembly JAEEGG01 (sample SAMN16246543, study PRJNA631951) | gut metagenome | biome: gut microbiome; feature: rumen; material: CR-attached | host: Bos | place: Iran: Karaj | collected 2018-10 | reverse complement strand
CACAAAGACCTCTCCGGCAGCTACTCCATCAAGAAGACCTTGCCGACACTCGTACCGTCGCTTACCTATAAAGGAATGGATGTGGGTAACGGCGTGCAGGCGTACATCGCATACATCAACTACGACTCGCCAGTACCCACCGCTTTCGACAAAGAGAAAAAGAATGTGATGAAGACTAAAACAGAGCGCCAAGATGCCCTGAAACGCTACTGCCAGCAAGACACCTGGGCGATGGTGGAGATATTGCGAGCGGTGAGGAGGAAGCTATAGGTAACGAATATAGAATCATCCTGCCTTGTCTTAAAAAAACATTGTAATATGCCAACATTCTATCACGGAACACACAAACTATTCGACAAGTTCGACCTCTCACACGCCCTTGAAGGGGACGGGAAGGTCAAGTTTGGTTTCGGTGTTTATGTGACCTCGAAATACGAATCCGCCGTCCATTATTCGGCATCCAACAAGTCTGCCACCGACCACTATGTTTATACCCTTGAAGTGCCAGATAAGACGGACAAGAACCACATTGCCTTCAAACAGCAGATAAACCCTTCAATTGTTGCAAAGGCGGAGAAAAAGTTGGGGCACCCCATTCCGACGAAATTCACGGAAGACGGCAAAGAGTTTAGGAAGTATCTCGCCAAGGAGCTGACGGGTCATATCGACATTGAGGGAGAGAAGGCTGCATCGAAGTTCCTCGTGAGCGTCGGAGTCATCTTCATCTGCTGGCCCTATTCGTGGAAGAACCCCGCCTTGGGCGACAATATGGCGGTGCTCGACGAGTCGGTCATCGCCATCACCAAAGTCGAAAAGGTCAATCCAGATAAGAAATGAGTTTTTACAGTGTAGCACCATTCATTGAGAAGTATTATCCCGAATACTATTCGATTGAGACATACCCAGTGACCGAATGTGTTCCATTCTGTGAGGTCAAGGGAGAGTGGGGAATATTCAGCAATTTCGCCCATACCCCGATACAGTATGATGGTGTTACCTACAAGAATGTCGAGCAACTTTTCCAGATGATGAAATTCACTGATAAAGAAGTCCGAGAAAAGGTCTATGCTGCACCAAATCCGAAAATGGCTGCCAAACATTACGAGAAGACCCATAGACGAGATGACTGGGGGATGATTATCGTGGATGCAATGAAGCAGTGTCTTCAACTGAAGTATGAGCAAAGCGAGGAGTTTAGAGAAGCATTGGAACGGAGCAAAGGCAAATACATCGTCGAAGACCAAAGTTCGTTTAAGAAGAGTTGGGCAGATACTTGGGGTGTGAAACGTCAAGGTGATTACTATGTGGGACCGAACCTGATGGGACGATTACTGATGGAACTTCGTGACAATGGTTTGGAATAAAGAAATCCGTTATCTTCGAGTTTGTGACTGGGAAAAAGAAGGTTGCTCGCTCTCAATCAAAAAAATTCAGTTAGACACAATAAACTTCACTGATACTCGTTATTTCAATACAATTGAATTGAGAGTTATCTTTGAATTTTTGAGTTGGTCACAATTCGGTCATATACGAGTTGGTCATAATTTGGTCATATTTTAGAAGTACTATTGGTCATAGATACTATAGTCAGTATATTTCGAAAAATGTAAAATAAACAATATCAAACAATAAGGAACAATAATATAAACTCGATTTAGTCCTGTTCCGGGCATAAAAAAAAGACCTCGTAAGGTCTTTTCTTTGTGGTGCCCGGAACAGGACTTGAACCTGCACATCTTTCGATACACGCACCTGAAACGTGCGCGTCTACCAATTCCGCCATCCGGGCATCTGGTAGAGTTCCCTCTCTTGGAACTTGGTGTTAAAAAAAAGCAACCTGCGTTGCTCTTTTTGTGCCCAGGACAAGACTTGAACTTGCACCGCCTATGGCGACTACCCCCTCAAAGTAGCGTGTCTACCAATTCCACCACCTGGGCAAAAGATACTTTTTTAAGTAACTCTCTTTCGGTTGAAAGCGGGTGCAAAGGTACAAACATTTTCCGATATGGCAAAATATTTTTTCAAACTTTTTGACAATATGCTGATATTCCGCTTATTCTGCGAAGAATATTTGCCAGCTGAGCTCGGCTTGGAGGCGCAGCATGGACATGCCGTCGGTCACTTTTGCCCCCTGTTCCGTCGCTTGCCGCATGAGGAGGGTGGGTGAGGGGTTGTAAATCAGGTCGTAGACCATCATGGCGTGCGGCAGGGTGCACAGTGTGCCGGAAGGCAGCGGAGAGGCGTCGGTGTCGGGCCAAGTACCTACGGGTGTGGTGTTTATGAGCAGTGCGGTGCCGTCGGCCGAGCCGAGGAAGGCCGCTATCTGGCCATAGCCGATGGTGCCGGGGTGCTGTAGGGGTGTGCGGCTGGTGCAGAGGTGCGCGATGCCCATCTGGTCGAGGGCGTGTCCCACGGCGTTGGCGGCGCCGCCGGTGCCAAGGATGCAGCAGGCCCCGATGTGTGGCTGTCCGTGCAGTGCCAGGAAGTCGGCAAGGGTCTGCCGGAAAGCGGGTGCATCGGTGTTGTGGCCCAGCAGGTGCAGCCCGGCGGTGGTGCGTCGCACCTTCACGCAGTTCACCGCGCCCACGGCGGCGGCTTCGGGGCTTACGCCGTCGAGCAGCGGTATGACGGCCCGTTTGTAGGGGTTGGTGACGTTGAAGCCGTCAATGCCTTCACTCTCAATCCACTCGCGCAGTCCCTCGAGCGATGCCATCTCGCAGAGCCTGTAGTCGGCGCCGGCAAACCCCTGTGCGTCGAAAAGACGTTTGGAGTGGGAGTGTCCGAGCCGTTGGCCTATGAGTGCGAAGTGTTTCATGCCGGTATAACGCAAAACCGGATGCAATATTGTGTGCCGGTGATATTTAGCCTGCCCTTCGATGTGGCCGTGGGCTGCCCTTCCGGGAAGGCGGCGGTCTTGCCGGCAGGATGCCGGCGGTCCAAAATGGGTAGGGGATGACTCCGTACCAAGTCCGACCCAGGTCCGACATTTCTCCGACAGTTCTATAGTAGTTCTATAGTAGTTCTATAGTCAAGTAGTAAAGAAATACTATAGAAATACTATGGAAATGCTATGGAAGGGCAGGCCCTGATGCGGTTTTGGCGGCTGTCTCCGGTTTTTTTTTCGCTGCCGGAAGGCGAAAAAATTTGCATTTTATCAGATGATTTTGTATGTTTGCAAAATAATAATGGTTAATGTCTATAGGTTATGAAGTCTGTGTATCAGTTGTTTGCGTTGTTTATGCTGCTTTGTGGGACGGCATATTCGCAACATGTGGCCAGTGTCCCCGCCTTGCGGAGCGCCAATTCCATCATCCGCACGGTGGGTGAGGATGTGTATCTGCTCTACAACCTGAGCCCCAGCGGGGAAGCAAGGTTTGTGTTCGACAAGTCGGGCACAGTCAAGTCGTTTGTGTTGCCTGCGGGCATGACGGTGGGCGACGTGGAGATGGATTCGACTGGCAACGCGTGGTTCTGCGGCAAAAAAGACAGCAACGGTGTTGTTGGGTGGTTCAATGTGGTCGGCGTGTTTACCGGCACCGACGTGGTGCACTATTCGATGCTGACTCTTCCAGCGTATCTTCCTCTCATCCACCCCTGCGAATTGTCGCGTCTGGACTTGGCCGACAGAAGCGGCATCGTTATTATGGCTATGACCGGAGGGATGCGGTTTTTGAATGATCCGCAGGTTTACTCGGCCGTGCTTTCGGCCACATATAACGCCTCGCTTCCAAATCCATGGCACTACTGTTATCGCTACAACAAGGACGGCGACATTGCCTATACCGACATATCGGTGTCGGGCAATGCGATAGAGGTCTCTGTCGTTGGTCCGTCTGTCCCTAATGGCTACAAGAGGTCCTTTGGGAAGATGATCTCTTTCCCTCTTGTGCCATTGGACAAAGATGTGTTTTTATTCGAATTGGAAGGACAGCAAGGCAATTCCGATGCTGTATACAGACCACGGATTATGGATTAGGCATTCCCATTTGTCGGTAAAACAGATAAACACATGAAAGTCAAACGATTATTCATAGCGATAGCGCTAATGCTGACAGTAAACGTGTCGCGGGCGCAGTACTCGGAGTATTTCTATCACCGCGAGCTCGACACCGTAGACGGCGACTGGCCCACCTGGTTCCACCAGTGGTGGGACTGGGAGGAATACCGTGCCGAGGGCAAGGAAGCGACAATCGTTACAAACTGTCATACCAGCAGTTGTATTCTCGGATACAATTTCTCACCCGACACACTTAAAGTGGTAGGCGTGGCAATTATCTTCCCGACAGATATTTATCTGGAGAGTTGGTATCATCCCGGTAAGCTGTACCTCTACGAGGCCGAGGCCGACACATTCTACAAAAAGGGGGAGGTGGACTGGGAACTTGAGCATTATGCAACGCACTATCGCAACCTGATACTGCATGGCAACGGCAATATCGCTGACTTAAATGACCCACAAGGGGGGTGCCTTGTATCCTATGAGGATTATACCGGCACCTGCTGCTATGTCTGCCAATGGGACTCGACATTCCGGGTGATGGAATATTATTTTGACGAGCCAGTGTATGTTGTGGATTCGTTCTATGTTGGGAAATTGTGTGATTTTGGAGCCCCCGTTGGTATGTTTGACCCAGGTTATATGTATGGTGTTGGGTCATTATTCTATAATAATGGCCTGTGCAAAGAAGAAGAGCCATACTGCGGGTTCGAGGACATACACTACAAAGCCATGAACGACGACTCGACATGGTATTATTGTCCCCACTACAAGATGTATGAACTCTGTTGGCCCATCATACAGGTGGATACGACGGCGCCGCCGGAGTTTGAGTGCCTGCCGCCCGAGAATATCACGGTGACGCCGTGTGGAGAAGGCGAGGCCATGGTGACGTGGGACGGTTTCGGGAACTACACTTCGGTGTGGCTGCGCTACGGACCGGTGAATATGCCGCCGGCGCAGTGGACCGTGGTCGACGTGACGGGGCAGAACACGTATCTCCTTGGGGGGCTTAACATGGCCTTTCCCCTGTACGGCATGCAGCTGAACGCGTCGTGCGACAGCCTGAAGCGGCAGTCTGGCTGGACGGCGCCGGTCACCTTTGCCCCCGGCGCGGCCGTCGAGGGGGTGGAGACGGTGCTGTCGGAGGCAGTGAGGCTTTCGCCGAACCCCACCGGCGGGAAGGTGGAGGTGGAGAGCGGCCTTCTTCTGTGGCATATAGACCTCTACAACGGGCGAGGGTTGCTGGTGCAGTCCGAGCGCCTCTCGGGCCACCGCAGCGTCATAGACATGGAGGGCTTGCCTGGCGGTATATATTTCGCCGCCATACGCACCAGCCGCGGCACCACGGTGAAGAAAATCGTAAAGCAATAGCAGACAGGTTGTAGCGTTTGCGGGAAATGCCAGACTTGAAAAAAGTTTGGCATTTTAACATTTATGTCCGAAAAATTTCCTATCTTTGCACCCGATTTCCTGTGTTGGCCGGAAAACGGCGGCAGGAGTGAAGATAACAGTTTAACCAACATAAAATAAAGCATTATGACATCACTATTGATTGTACTGGACATTGCTATGGGCTACATGGGAGCCGCAGTCGGAGCCGGTCTCGCCGCTATCGGCGCCGGTATCGGTATCGGCAAGATTGGCCAGGGAGCTATGGAGGGTATCGCCCGTCAGCCCGAGGCTGGTGGCGACATCCGCTCGACGATGATTATCGCCGCCGCCCTTGTGGAAGGCGTCGCTTTCTTCGCCGTCGTCATCTGTCTGCTTATCGCCATCAAGTAGGCTTGAGCAGGTAGAGGGAAAAAAACTGTAACACGGGGGCGGCGATTGGCCGTCCCCATTTAACGCAGAAAAAGAGACTACCAATGAATAACCCTTTGATTAACCCAGGCGTTGGCACTATAGTGTGGATGCTGATTTCGTTCGGAGTGCTGGCTTTCATACTGATGAAGTGGGGCTGGCCGATGATACTGAAGTCGCTGAAGAGCCGTGAGGAAGCCATCGCCAACTCCCTCAGCGAAGCCGCCAGGGCCCGAGAGGAGATGAAGATGCTGGTGGCGCACAACGACGAGCTGCTGCAACAGGCCAAGATGGAGCGTGACCAGATGCTGCGCGAAGCCCGCCTGGCCGGCGAGGATATTGTGGAGAAAGCCCGTGCCAAGGCTACCGAGGAGGCCGACCGTATTGTCGAGGCAGCCCGTGAGAATATCAACTACGAGAAGATGAAGGCCATGACCGAGCTCAAGAACCAAATCGCCAACCTCAGCATTGAGATTGCGGAGAAGCTTATACGTGCCGAATTGGAGAACAAGCCCAAGGCCGATGCCCTCATACAGCGCGAGCTGGAGCTGGCTAAACTGAACTGACGCCATGAACAGCTACCGCGTTAATACCAATTATGCCAAAGCGCTTTTCATGCTGGCCAGCGACCGCGGTCGAACCGACCGTGTGGCCGACGACATGAAGCTTATAGGCGACGTGATGGCCGAGAACCGCCAGTTGAGCGTTGTCATGGCCAATCCCACCATCCGTTACGACAAGAAGCAGGCCGTGATGGACGAGGTGTTTGGCAGCCATGTGTGCGACGAGACTCGCACTTTCCTTGCCTTCGTTGTGAAGAAGAACCGTTCGGTGAATCTTCGCGGCGTCAGTGAGGCGTACCTCGGTATGTGGCGCGAAAGCCGGGGTATCGTTCGTGGTGACCTGGTCTCGCACCTCGAGGTCGACGAAGAGTCGCGCAAGTTTGTGTGCTCCCTCATTGCCGAATATACCGGGAAAGAGGTAGAGTTGCACACCGCCACCGACCCCAAGATGCTGGGCGGGTTCAAGATGGAGTTCGACCACAATATGTACGACGCCCGTTTGCGTACCAAGATAAGGAAACTCCGCAAGGCCTTCTCGGAAAACGAATATGAAAGTAAATTGTAGATAATATGTCAGATATTAAACCTGCCGAGGTATCGGCAATCTTGAAGAAGCAACTGGCCGACGTGAACCTCGATGTCGAGCTTGAGGAGGTGGGTACCGTGCTCACCGTGGGCGACGGTATAGCCCGCGTCTACGGCCTCAACAATGCACAGAGCGGTGAACTCGTGGAGTTTGACAGCGGCGACCAAGGCATTGTGCAGAATTTGGAGGAAGACAATGTGGGTGTGGTGATGCTGGGTGAGATGACCACTGTCAACGAGGGTGACACGGTGAAGCGTACCAAGCGCATTGCCTCCATCCCTGTAGGCGAGGGTCTGCTGGGCCGTGTCATCAACACCATTGGCCAGCCTATCGACGGCAAGGGCCCTGTGGCGGGCGAGCTTTTCGATATGCCCATTGAACGCAAGGCTCCCGGCGTCATCTACCGCCAGCCTGTGGAGAGCCCTTTGCAGACCGGTATCAAGGCTATCGACTCGATGATTCCCATTGGACGTGGCCAGCGAGAGCTGATTATCGGCGACCGCCAGACCGGCAAGACCGCTATCGCCATCGATACCATCATCAATCAGAAGAACAACTACGACGCCGGCGATCCGGTATATTGCATCTATGTGGCCTGTGGCCAAAAGGGTTCCACCGTGGCCAACATGGTGAAGAACCTCGAGGAGAAGGGCGCCATGGCATACACCATTGTGGTGGCCGCCACGGCCAGCGACCCCGCCGCCATGCAGTTCTATGCCCCGTTCGCGGGTGCCGCCATCGGCGAGTATTTCCGCGACACAGGACGCAATGCCCTTGTCATCTATGACGACCTGTCGAAGCAGGCTGTGGCCTATCGCGAGGTCTCGTTGCTGCTCCGTCGCCCACCGGGACGTGAGGCCTATCCCGGCGATGTGTTCTACCTGCACAGCCGTCTCCTTGAGCGTGCCGCCCGTATTATCCAGAACGATGCCATTGCCGCTCAGATGAACGACTTGCCCGTTTCGTTGAAGGGCAAGGTGAAAGGTGGCGGCAGCCTTACCGCACTGCCTATTATCGAAACCCAGGCAGGCGACGTGTCGGCATATATCCCCACCAACGTCATCTCTATCACCGACGGACAGATATTCCTCGAGACCAACCTGTTCAACAGCGGTGTGCGCCCCGCTATCAATGTTGGTATCTCGGTGTCGCGTGTGGGTGGTAAGGCCCAGATCAAGAGTATGAAGAAGATTGCCGGCACGTTGAAGATGGACCAGGCTCAGTATCGTGAACTGGAGGCATTCTCCAAGTTCGGTTCCGACCTCGATGCTGCCACTAAGGCGGTGCTCGACAAGGGTGCCCGCAACGTGGAGGTGCTCAAGCAGCCGCAATACAGCCCCATGCCTGTTGAAGAACAGGTGGCCATTATCTTCTGTGGCACCAACGGGTTGCTTCAGAAGGTGGCTGTGGACAAGGTGCGCGATTTCGAGAAGGTGTTCCTCACCCTCATGCGCCAGCAGCATGCCGACATACTGGCCAACTTGCGTGCCGGTAAGCTTATCGACAGCGACCTGGCAACGATGAAAGCCCTGGCCCTCGATACCGCCGAACGATATAAATAATGCATCATGGCTAATCTTAAAGAAGTACGCACGCGCATAGCCTCGGTTAGCTCGACGCAGCAGATTACCTCAGCCATGAAGATGGTGTCTGCTGCCAAGTTCCGCAGGGCGCAGAATGCCATTATCGGCATGCGTCCCTATGCGGCACAGCTCAATGAGATTATTGCGGACATAGATACCGGCGATGGTGTAAGGACCGTATACCATGCCGTGCGTCCCGTTCAGACTGTAGTGCTGGTGGTGGTGACCTCCAATAAGGGGCTCTGCGGTGCTTTCAACAGCAATGTGCTGAAACTGGCGCAGCAGCGTATCGATTACTGGCGCGGTGAGCATGCCGCCATCCGCATTGTCGCTATCGGCAAGAAGGCGTCCGAACTATTGGCTCGGCAGAAAGACCTGACGGTGGCGTCATACGACCAGTTGCTCGACAATCCTTCCTTCGATGCTGTCGCAACATTGGCCGACACGCTCATGGCCGATTTCGCCGACAAGAAGGTGGATCGTGTGGAGCTGGTGTACAACCAGTTCAAGAACTCTTTGTCGCAAATTCTTTCAGACGAACAGTTCCTGCCGGTCTGTGCCGATGCAGTTCGCGGAAAGTCGGACGGCAAGTCGCGCAACGACTATATCTATGAGCCATCGAAAGAGGATATTCTGCGAGAGATGATACCGCTCACATTGCGCAGCACTTTCTATCGCGTTGTGCTCGACTCGCTGGCTGCCGAACACGGTGCCCGTATGACTGCCATGCAGAAGGCTACCGACAACGCCACAGAGTTGCTAAAGGATTTGAGACTGAGCTACAACAAGGCTCGTCAGGCGTCAATTACCAACGAAATTATAGAGATAGTCAGCGGCTCGGAAGCATTGAAAGGTTGAGAATGAAGCATTGAAGGCAGGCATAGGTAACAGATGCCTGCCTTTGTTTTATATACTGCATATGAAAAAGTTTGTTCTATTGTTGTTGTTAGCGACCTCTCCCTCACTGGTGACAGTGTTGGCAAAACCCGTGGAGCCGGCAACGGCCCGTGCGGTGGCAGCGAGATATTTCACCAATGCGGTGGATATTACGCCCGAGGGGTGGACAGAACTGTATGTTTTTGCTCCTTCTGAGGGGAACGGTTTTGTGGTGGTGTCGGCTGACGACTGCACCCGCCCGGTGCTGGCTTATTCCTACACCCGTCCGTTCGCAACCCCGATGCCTGCACATATTGCCGATTGGTATGATGGCTATCGCCAAGAGATAGCATCGTTGCGCGAAGCCGGCGCTACGGCCAGCCCCGAGGTGGCACGTATGTGGACCATGGGCGCGAAGGAGGTCACTGACTCGCTGCCTCCACTGCTCACAACCACATGGAACCAACGTCCTCTTTACAATAGTCTATGCCCATGGTCTGAGGAAGACTCGTCGCTCGTTGTGGCGGGGTGTGTGGCCACAGCCCAGACACAGGTGATGAAATATTGGAACCACCCGGCCCAGGGGCATGGCTCGTTTGGCTACTACCACCCGCAGTTCGGCTATCTGTCTGCCAACTTCGACACTGCATATATGTGGGATTATATGCCCGATGCATTGAATTCGCTCAGCAGTGACTCCGAGATATATGCCGTGGCTCAGCTCACATATCACGTCGGTGTGGCGGTGGGCATGGACTATGGAGTGTCTGCAAGCGGTGCCTCGGTCTTCAGTTATGGATATTCCAATTATGCGTCCACGGAACTCTCTCTCAAGACCTATTTTGGCTATAGCCCCATGTTGTATATGGTTCAGAAACCAAGTTATACCGACAGCCAGT
>JAEEGG010029245.1_pt1 | contig 10307 bp, 7 predicted proteins | sample 9134161 | NCBI WGS metagenome assembly JAEEGG01 (sample SAMN16246543, study PRJNA631951) | gut metagenome | biome: gut microbiome; feature: rumen; material: CR-attached | host: Bos | place: Iran: Karaj | collected 2018-10 | reverse complement strand
AGGTCGGGAAGGGCGGAGGGGGGGGCTTCCCGCGGGGGGTGTTGGGGTTGGGAGGGGGTGTTCATTGGTGGGGCGGAAGCATAATGGATGGGAGGGGAGAGGGCAACCAAACTCCAAAGGGAGGGGCGAGGGGGGGGCGCAAAGGACGGGGGCGGGCCCCCCGAGCCCCCGGGGAGAAGGTGGAAAATGGGAGAAAATGCCAATGTTTTCTGTAATCTCACGGAGGGGGGAAGGCTTGGGGGGCGGGGAGGGCGGGAGGGCAAAAAAAGGATTGCGGGGGGGGGATTTTGGGGTATGGAATGGGGGCGCGATGAAAGGAGATGGAATGATGAAGGGTGCAAGGGTGTTGTTGGTCGCGGGTTGTTTGCTGGCGGCGGGGCTGGCGGGACGGGGGGAGGCGGCAACGCGGTATGCGTGGCTGGACGGGGCGAGGTTGTTCGTGGTGTCGTCCGAGGCGGAGGCGCTGGAGGGAATCTGTCGGGATGGGACGGAGTGCGCGGTTCCGGGCGGAGGGACGGTGGCGGGGATTTTCGTGCTGGATTACGATGTGGTGCCGCCGTGGAACGGGTCGGGGCGGTTGGGGACGTTCCCGGCGTGGCCGAGGGTTTCGCGGAGCGGGGAGGTTTTCCAGCTGGACGAGGTGGAGCTTCCGTACGGGGATGGGAATCTGCTGCAAGGGGACGTGTTTTTGTACGAGTGGTTGCGGAAGGAGCCCCGCGCGTGGACGCCGGGACCGTGGCTGCTGCGGTCGAAGGTGGAGGGTTGGGAATCCGCCAACCTGCTCAAGACGCTGCTGGCGCTGCCGGAAGGGATGGAAGTGGAAGGCATCGAGCGTGTCCGGTACAAGGGAGAGTGGATTCCGCTGCGGAACCTAGAGGGATGGTTCGAGCCCTGGTGGTCGGCGCTCGGCGGGCTGCCGGCGGAGGTGTCCGGCGGCGGGGTGCGTCCGGCGGTTGCAGGCGGTTCGGATTCACCGCCGCGGCCGGCGACATTCTATCCGCGGGAGTTCGGCTATGCGGAGGCGGCCATCCGCGAGCATCCGGAGCGGGCGGAGGGGTTTGCCATCCGGGCGCAACTCGAAGGGACGATGAACGACGAGGCGGCGTTGCGCGACTGGAACGAGGCGATCCGGCTGGCGCCGGATATTCCGGTGCTGTATCTGGGGCGGGCGGAGGTGTTTTTCAGGAACCAGATGGTGATGGATGCGTATTGGGATGCCAGGCGGGCGGCGGAGCTGGACCCGGCGTGGAGCGGGGCCAAGGAGTACTACATGAGGGCGGGGAACATTGTGGAGGGGGAGGAGGGGCGGTAGAAGGAGGGGGGCGGGTGGCCGACGGCGCGGCCACCGGGCAGACGCGGATGGGGGACGGCGGCGGCGTCAGGAGAAGACGACGGTGCGGTTCTTGTAGGGGAGGATGCGGTGCTGGAGGTGCCAGTAGACGGCGCGGGCGAGGACGATCTTTTCGAGGTCGCGGCCCAGGCGGATCAGGTCGGAGACGCCCTGGCGGTGCGAGACACGCTGGACGTCCTGTTCGATGATCGGGCCTTCGTCGAGGTGCTCGGTCACGTAGTGGGCCGTCGCGCCGATGATCTTCACGCCGCGGTCGTGCGCCGCGTGGTAGGGTTTCGCCCCCGCGAACGCCGGCAGGAAGGAGTGGTGGATGTTGATGATCCGCATCGGCCACGCCTCCACGAACGCCGGCGAGAGGATCTGCATGTAGCGCGCCAGGACGATGAAGTCCACTCCGGCCTCCTTCATGGCCTCGATCTGCGCGGGCTCGGTCTCGTGCTTGTCGGCGGCCGTGACCGGGATGAGCTTGAAGGGGATGCCGCGCCGCTCGATGAGGTCGCGGTGGTCGGGGTGGTTCGAGATGGCCAGCGCGATGTCGACGGGCCATTCGCCGCTGTCGGTGCGGGAGAGGACGTCGTAGAGGCAGTGGGGCTGTTTGGAAAACATTAGGCCCATGCGCAGGCGCCGGTCGGAGCGGTGGAGGGACCACTGGATGTCGTACTGGTCGGCGAGGGGCCGGAAGGCGGCGGGGATGCCGTCGTAGGGGATGGCGAAGGAGTCGATTTCCCACTCGATGCGCGCGAAGAAGGTTTCTTCGGCGTGGTCGACGTACTGGTCGAGGGCGATGATGTTGCCGCGGTGCGCGGTGATGAATCCGGCCAGCGCGGCGATGATGCCCTGTCGGTCGGGGCAGGAGACGAGGAGGATGGCGGTGGGTTTGGCGGAGGTGGGGGTCATGGGGGGGCCTTTCGGGTGGAATGGGGGGGAGGGAACCTAGATATCTAGGTATCTAGGCCTTTGGGGGGAGGGGCGCCGGGTCAGTCGTCGGCGGAGAAGGGGCGGGGGGCGGGGATGGTCGGGAGGGGCGGCGGCGGGGTGGCGGGGTCGGGGATGCGGAAGGTCAGGAAGAGGGGACGGTGGTCGCTCGCGGCGGCAAGGGCGGGATGGCTTGGAATGAAGGTCTTTTCGGGGAGGAAGTAGGGGAGGAGGGTCGCGGAGGCGAGGGCGTAGTCGTGGCGGAGGCAGGCGTCGTCTTCGGCGCGGTAGGTCCAGGCGTCGCCCAGGGCGTCGGTGGGGCGCAGGTCGGTCAGGAGGGGCTTGTTCTGGTAGGTGCGGATTTCCTGGAGGGGCGCGGAGGACGGGGTGTCGTTGAGGTCGCCGAGGACGAGGACGGGGGTCGCCGGGTCGGCCTTGAGGGCGGAACGGACGCGGTTGCAGACGAGCCGGGCTTCGTTGCGGCGCATCTCGGCCTGCCCGAATTCGTGGAATTTCTTGCTCTTGAGGTGGGCGCCGAGGAGGCGGACGGCGGCGCCGGAGGGGAAGCGCAGGGTGGCGTCGAGGATGCCGCGCCGGACGGGGAATTTGCGGGGGCCGATGGTGTAGAGGTCCTTGGTGGCCGTGGCGACGGGGTCGAGGGGAATGCGGGAGAGGATGGCGAGGTCGAGTCCGGAGGGGTCGATGGCGGCGATGTGGCAATGGGGATAGCCGAGGGCGTCGCGGAGGCGCTCGAAGGGGGCCCCGGGGGCGGCTTCCTGGACGAGGATGACGTCGGGGGAGAGGGCGCGGAGGGTTTCGAGGATGGCGGCGGTTTCGGCCTCGGGTTTGGGTTCGAGGGTGGAGGGGGCGCCGTCGCGGTCTTCAAGGGTCCAGTGGTCGAGGTTGAAGGTGAGGACGGTGAATTCGCCTTCGGCCTTGACGGGGGCGGCGGGGAGGGTGTTTGCCAAGACGGCGCAGGCGCTGTCGGGGCAGGCGCAGGAGGCGTTGGCCTTGTCGGCATCGCCGCCGCAGGGGGAGCAGGCGGCGAGGGCGAGGGCGAAGTGGATGGAAGCCGCGGCTCCCGCCGCGGCGCGGAGGGGGGCGGCGGGGCGCATGGTCAGGCTCCCTTGGTGTAGGAGGCTTCGATGCGCTGGGCGACGTCGCGGTACTTGATGTCCACTTCGTAGATCTTCTTGAAGTAGTCGATGGCTTCGTCCTTGCGGTCCATTTCGTCGGCGAGGATGCCCATTTCGTAGGTGACGTCCTTCTTGATCTCGTCCATGAGGGTGATTTCGGACGCGGCTTTCTTGAGCTGCTCGAAGGCCATGTCGCGCAGGCCCTTGGCCTTGAAGCACAGGCCCAGGTAGTAGAGGGCGCGGGTGCGGCGCTGGGGGTTGCGCTGGGCGAGCTGGAATTCTTCGATGCCTTCGTTGTACATGCCGCGCAGGTAGTACTGGCAACCGAGTTCGTAGCGGAACTGGAGGTCGTTGGGGTAGCGCTTGACCATCTCGACGGCGTCGGAATAGATGAAGTCGGCCTTCTCCTTCTCGGTGGCCGCGGCGGCGGCTTCGTCGCCCTTGGCGCGGGCGTCGGCGATGAGGGCGTCGTACTTCTTGACGCGGATGGAGGAGGCGGTGCGCTCGATCTGCGGGTCGGAGCGGCCGGCGGCCTTGGTGGCGTCGTCGAGGGCCTGGAGGGCGTCGTCGTAGCGGGTGGCGCGGACGTAGAGGTCGGCGAGGGCGCGGCGGAAGTTCATGTTCTGCGGCTCGCGCTTGATGTCGGCGATGCGGTCGGCGATGAGCTGGTCGATGTCCGCCTCGCCCTTGACGGAGCGGTGCTCCTGCTCGAGGCGCTTGGCCATCTCCTGGTCCTTGAGTTTTTCGCGGAAGTCGCCGCGCTTCTCCCAGTTGCCCTGCTTCATGGAAGCGACGGCGGAGGTGTCCTTGTACTGTTTGAGGGCTTCCTGGTCGCCGGGACGGAGCTTGACGACGAGGTCGTAGCAGTCGCGGGCGCCGGCGGGGTTGCCGGTGTCGAGGTAGAGCTTGGCGAGGAGGCGGAGGAAATCGACGTTCTTGGGGAAGTGCAGGCGGACGACTTCGAGGGTCTGGACCGCGGCCTCGGGCATGCCGGCGGCCTCGGCGGCGTCGCAGAAGAGCTTCAGGAAGGGGAAGTTCAGCACGTCGGTGGCGAGGAGCTTTTCGGCGGCGGCGAGGGCGGCCTTGGGGTCCTTCTTGATCTTGCCCTGGACGCCCATGGTGGCGAACATGCCCTTGAGGGAGGCAATCTGGTGGGTCGTGGCGGAGGGCTTGGAGGCGAGGAGCTTCTTCAGCTGCGCGACGCGCAAACTCTTGCGGGCGAGGAGGAAGCGGGGTTCGAGGGCGGTGATGCTGGAGAGCATGTCCATGGCGTAGCCGATGTTGCCGCGTTCGAGGGCGGACATCGATTTCTCGTACTGGTCGCGGATTTTGCGGGGGACTTTGTCCAAAGTGATTTCTTCCATGAAAACGCTCCTTTTCTGCGGGCGGCCGTGGGTGGCCGTCCTTGGAAAGGGAACATATTGCGCGCTTCCGCGCGCGTCAAACCCTAAATCGCCGCTCGGGAAGAAAAACCGCCTTGGGCGTGTCCGCGGGCGGGGAAAACGCGGAGGGCCGCGGGCGGGAAGGGGGCTGGAGGGAGGGGGTGGGATGGGGGAAGGGGGCGGTGTGTTGCATGGGGGCGTTCGTGGGGTGGAAAGAGGGAAAAACAGCGGTTTTTCCGTAATCTCATCGCTTGTCGGGGAGGGGGCGGCGGCGGTCGGTTCCGCGGCCGGGAAGAGGGTCAGTCCGTGCACTCTGGTGGCGGCGGACGGTGCGCGCCGCAGGCGCCGCAATGGCTGCAGCCGTTGCAGGTCATGCGGGAGCCGCAGTCGGCGCAGGCGGGGAGGAAGGGCCCCGTCCGGCGCGCGACGGGCCCCCCGAAGAGCGAGCCCTCCGCGTGGCGGAGTTCGTAGCGGACGGGGCGGCCGGGCACGCCCAGGCCGGATCGGAACGCCTGGCGGCTCTGCATGCGTTTGTCCGGGATGCGGTAGGTTTTGCCGTCCTTGACGTAGAGGGTGCCGGTCTCGATGAAGTCGAACTGGACGGAATGCGCCCGGCACTGGTCGGAGAGCGCCTGGACCCATTCGTGGCGGCAGGGGCGCGCGCCGCCGTAGTTTTCGCCGCCGCAGAGGACTTGCTCGACGAGGCCCGTCGCCAGCCAGGGCGTGGCGTCGATGGGCCCCAGGAGGGGCGCCGCCATGAAGCCGCGGTGGCGCGCGGGGAGGTCCAGCAGGACGGGCAGGCGCTCGCCGGCGCGGCGCTGGTTCTCGCAGGTGACCTGGAGCATGACGTTTTCGTAGCCGCCGCCCCAGTCGGGCGGAAGGCAGGCGGCGATGCGGGAGGCGCGCTTGGTCAGCAGCCGGAACACGACGTCCGGGCGGCGGCGGATGATGTCCCAGGCTTCCGGGCGCCAGGCGTCGGCTTCCTCGACGAAGAAGTCGGTGGAGAGGCCGACAAGCAGCTCCATGCCGGGGGCGATCTTGAAGTCGCCGTTGCGGCCGCGGGCGAGCGGCATCGCGAAGTTCCGCGTGCGGAAGACGCGGGAGGTGTCGATGCCGCGCTTGGCGTCGAGGAAGTACATGTAGCAGTGGTCGCAGCCCTCGCTGACCCGGTGGCAGCCGTGCCAGGGGTTCCAGATGATCATGGGGCGCGCTCCCGGGCCGGCCGGGCCCCGTACCCTCCCCGCGGGGGGCTTTCTGTGCGATTGGGTTCCATCCCCGCCAACCTACCGCGCCGCATCCCGCCCCGCAAGCCCCTTCCCCCCGGGCTGGGGGCGGCAGGACGCGGAACAATGCGTCGAGATATCAAGGAAAACACTTCCGTTTTCCCCGGAAAAGCCGCATGCGTCCGGCGGCGGGATGGATTTGCGGGCCGGGGACTTGCAAGGCGGCAAAACCGCCGTATGTTGTGCGGAGGCCAAGCGGGAGAATCCGCCGAAGGCCGGAAAGGATTTGATCGACATGAACAACAAGAACACGAACATTCCGCTGGACCGGTTGACCACCAAGGCCCGCGAGGCGCTGCAGGCCGCCATCCAGGACGCCGGCGCGCGCGGCAACGGCGAACTCACCCCCCTGCACCTCGCGCTGGCGCTGGTACGGCAGGCGGGCGGCGTCGTGCCGTCGGTGCTGGAGAAGACGGGCGTCAAGCCGGACCTCTTCGCCACCGCCCTCGAAAAGCAGCTGGACACCCACGCGCGCCAGGAGGGCGGCGTCGTGCAACCCTCGCCCAACCGCGCGTTCCAGGCGGTGCTGGAGGCGGCGTCGGGGATCGCGGGGAGGATGAAGGACGAGTACATCAGCACGGAGCACCTCTTCCTCGCCGCGCTCGGCGAGAAGGACGGCGAGACGGCCCGCGTCGCCGCCGCCATGGGCGTCACGGTGGACAGCGTCCTGCAGTCGCTCCAGGCCATACGCGGCAACCGCCGCGTGACGGACGAGGCCCCCGAGGACAAGTACGAGGCCATCAAGAAGTACGGCCGCGACCTCACCGCCGACGCCCGCGCCGGCAAGCTCGACCCGGTCATCGGCCGCGACGCGGAGATCCGCCGCGTGGTCCAGGTGCTCTCGCGCCGCACGAAGAACAACCCGGTGCTGATCGGCGAACCGGGCGTCGGCAAGACGGCCATCGCGGAGGGCCTGGCGCAGCGCATCGTGGCCGGCGACGTGCCGGAGGGGCTCAAGCGGATGCGCGTCGTCTCGCTCGACCTCGGCGCGATGCTGGCCGGCGCGAAGTACCGCGGCGAGTTCGAGGACCGCTTCAAAGCGTTCCTGAAGGAAGTCACGGAGAGCGACGGGAAGATCATCGTCTTCATCGACGAGCTGCACACGCTCGTCGGCGCCGGCGGCGCGGAGGGCGCGGTGGACGCCTCGAACATGATCAAGCCGCCCCTCGCCCGCGGCGAACTGCGCTGCGTGGGCGCGACGACCCTCGGCGAGTACCGCAAGTACGTCGAGAAGGACCCCGCCCTCGCCCGCCGTTTCCAGACCGTGCTGGTGGACGAGCCGACCGTCGAGGACACCATCGCGATCCTCCGCGGCCTCAAGCCCCGCTACGAAGCCCACCACGGCGTGCGCATCCAGGACTCGGCCCTCGTCGAGGCCGCGCGCCTCTCCCACCGCTACATCTCCGACCGCTTCCTGCCCGACAAGGCCATCGACCTCGTCGACGAAGCCGCCAGCCGCCTGCGCATGGAGATCGACTCGATGCCCGTCGAGATCGACGAACTCGAACGCCGCCGCATGCAGCTCGAAATCGAGCGCGAAGCCCTCCGCAAGGAGACCGACCGCGCCTCCGCCGACCGCCTCGCCGCGCTGGAGAAGGAACTCGCCGAGCTCAAGGAAAAATCCTCCGCCCTCAAATCCCAGTGGTCGCGCGAAAAGGACCTCCTCGGCGCCATCCGCACCGCCACCGCCGACGTCGACCGCCTCCGCACCGAGCAGGAACAGGCCCAGCGCCGCGGCGACCTCGCCCGCGCCTCCGAGATCAAGTACGACCGCCTGCCCGCCGCCGAGAAGAAGATCGCCGCCGCCCAGTCCGCCCTTGCCGACCTCCAGGGCACCCGGCGCCTCCTGCGCGAAGAAGTGACCCCGGAGAACATCGCCGAAGTCGTCGGCGCCTGGACGCACATCCCTGTCAGCCGCCTCCTCGAAGGCGAAAAAGCCAAACTCCTCCGCATGGAAGAGCGCCTGCGCGAGCGCGTCGTCGGCCAGGACGAAGCCGTCGCCGCCGTCGCCCGCGCCGTACGCCGCTCCCGCGCCGGCCTGCAGGACCCGAACCGCCCCATCGGCTCCTTCCTGTTCCTGGGCCCGACCGGCGTGGGCAAGACCGAACTCACCCGCGCGCTGGCCGACTTCCTCTTCGACGACGACCAGGCCATGGTGCGTCTCGACATGAGCGAATACATGGAAAAACACTCGGTCAGCCGCCTTGTCGGCGCGCCTCCCGGATACGTCGGCCACGACGAAGGTGGCCAGCTGACGGAGGCCGTCCGGCGCAAACCCTACTCCGTCGTCCTCTTCGACGAAATCGAGAAAGCCCATCCCGACGTCTTCAACATCATGCTCCAGATCCTCGACGACGGCCGCCTGACCGACGGCCAGGGCCGCACCGTCGACTTCAAGAACACGGTGCTCATCATGACCTCCAACCTCGGCGGCGACCTCATCCAGGACGCCCTGCGCGCCCACCCCGACCTCAAGCGCGACAGCGCCACCTGGCGCAAACTCGAGACCGACGTAACGGCCCTCCTCCGCACCCGTTTCCGTCCCGAATTCCTCAACCGAATCGACGAGACCATCCTGTTCCGGAGCCTGGGCCTCGACCAGCTCCGCCAGATCGTCGCCATCCAGCTCGCGCGCGTCCAGGGCTTCCTGAAAGACCGCGGCATCACGCTCGAACTGACCGACGCCGCCTCCGAGGCGCTGGCCGGCGAAGGCTATGACCCCGCCTTCGGCGCCCGTCCCCTCAAGCGCGCCATCCAGCGCATGATCCTCGACGAACTGGCCACCCGCGTCATCGCCGGCGAAATCCCCGACGGCTCCCGCGTCACGGTGGACTACGACCCCGAGCACCCCGACCGCTTCGACTTCAAGGCCACCCCCGGCGCGTGACCGGCGCCGGGGGGGCGGGGCTTCCCCCCCCCCGGCCAACCGAAACCATCGAAACCATCGATTCCATCGAAAAAATCGATTCCATCGATTCTCTCGAAAGCCTCCGCCTCCCGCGCCAGCCACCGCCCAGCACGGGTTCTCTCCCTGCCCGCCCCCGGTCCCCCCCCCCCGCCCCTCGCCTCTCCCCCGCATTTTCCCCTTGCCCCCCTTCCCAGCCCCCCGCTACATTCCGCCCCGCCATGAACACGCCCCCCGATCAACCGCCGTCCGCACCGTCCGCCACCTTCAAATCCCCCCTTTCCCACTACTGGCTCGACTCCTGGCTCCTGGCGGCCCTCATCGAGCACGCCGTGCGCCGCTTCTGCCTCAAACACCTCGACCGCCGCATCGACCCGTGCGGACGCCTCTTCGACCAGATGACCATGGCCGCCCGTTCCGCCGCCGCCAACATCGCCGAAGGCAACGCCCGGCGGTCCACCTCCCGCGAAACCCAGATGCGCCTGCTCGACGTCGCCCGTGCCACCCTTTCCGAGCTGTCCGGCGACCTCCGCTCCTACCTGCTGCTCTCCGACGAAGCCCCCTGGGCCGAATCCGACCCCGACGCCCGCGCCGTGTTCGCCACCCGCCTCGACCGTCCCGACTACCGCACCGACCTCGACCGCAACGTATCCCTCCACATCCTGGCCCAGCGCGCCAAATTCGCCCGCTGGCTCGACTCCCCCGATCCGCTCGTGCCCGCCCGCGCCCTGACCGTGCTCGTGTCCCGCCTCCAGATGATTCTCAACCGCCAGCTCGAACGCGCCCATGCCGAATTCCTCGCCCGTGGCGGCTTTGCCGAAACCCTTTCCCGCGACCGCATCGCCGCCCGCGCCAAGGCCCCGCCCGAACCCGGCGCCCCGCCCTGTCCCGGATGCGGCAAACCCATGCAGCGCCGACTGGCCAAACGCGGCCCCCGCGCCGGCCACACCTTCTGGTCCTGCCCCGACTACCCCAACTGCGCAGGCAAACCCGCCGCCCACTGACCGCACCGCCGCACCCCGGCGCCCCTCCCTCCCCTCCCTCCCATCGATTCCATCGGTTCCCTCGTTTCCCTCGATTCCGTCGCTTCCCCCGCCCCCCCAGCCGCGCCGCCCGCCCGAAAGCCGTGTTCCGCCCTACTCCTTCCGTCCGGGAGCCTGCCGGTCTTGCCGGCTTCCCCCGGTGGTTCCGCTGGGGGCCTCGGGCGGCAGCTGCGTGCGGATTTTGTGGAAGGAGATGCGCATCCGGCCCTCCGGGCCCCATGCCGCACGCTTGCGCCCGGGGCCGACGATGCGGCAATGGCCCGTCACGATGTTGCGCTCGAGCTTCCACCCG
>JAEEGG010029242.1_pt1 | contig 10307 bp, 13 predicted proteins | sample 9134161 | NCBI WGS metagenome assembly JAEEGG01 (sample SAMN16246543, study PRJNA631951) | gut metagenome | biome: gut microbiome; feature: rumen; material: CR-attached | host: Bos | place: Iran: Karaj | collected 2018-10 | reverse complement strand
TAAGCCAAAATGAAGGCGATTTGCTAATTTAGTGTTACCCAATTCGCTAATATTGTGAATTTGACGTCTGTATCAGACGCACCTTGTGGCGATTGCCTGATGGCCTTACGGCGAAGTGGAGCCAGTAGCCGCCGCGAGGCGAACGCTCCAGCAGCAGTTCGTCGAAATCCTCACAGGACTCGTCTGAGATGTCGAGCAGGATGGTGGCGTAGCGCACCAGTTGCTCGATGCCTGCCACGCGGATGTCGGCAGCGCAGCCAGTAAGGTGGTTCGAGCCTTTCACGCCGCCAACGGCCTTGTTCACTGCCTCAGAGCGATAGCCAGAGTTGATGACTATTGGGTCATCACCGTCGCCATAGCGTTTGTTCCATTCACTGCGAAGCATCTCCAGCCAGCCGCAGAGGCGCTTCAAATTCTCAATATGTACGTGCGAAGGGATGTTCTTTGCGAGCAAAGCGTCCCCTTGGGCCGAGCGGCCATCCTGCGTTTTCGCACTTGTCTTGCAGAGCTCCCCCAGCGTGAAGTGTGGCGATAAGCGAGAGCCATCAAGCTCGCTTGAATGGCCGAGCGTAGCCACACTCGACGAAGTCAAATGCTGGGAGAGTCGTGCTTGTTTGTTAATACTTACTTCTGTCATATTCTCAATATCAAAAAACTCAAATGGCACGATGGCACGTTCTTGCGTCCCGTTGGTAGCAAGCGGCCTATGGCCGAGCGGGCACGTTACAGCATCTGTACACCAGTCTTGCGGAAGGTCGAGAGACCTGTGGTCGTACCCCTGCCATCACTCACTTTCTCTATCAGATGGTCACTTAGCAGACGGCGCGTCTTACTGCGAACGGCTCCGTCGCTCGTCAGTCCAAAGCAGCGCATCACATCTTCACTGGTGAAGGTCTCAGGCAGTCGGGCAAAGGCCTCGTAGGTCTTTGAGCGACGCTGCACGTTGACGCTGGCATCCTTCAACTTGTTGTCGAAATAAGCCTCTGCCATCGCTCCAAAGTAGTGACGCTGACAAGCGTACTGGATGTTCACGATTAGCTCGGCCAATTTCCAATCCACCTCGTCCGTTTCGAACTCACCACACCAGAAGGTACCGTCCTGTTTCATGCAGTCCCAGTGGCGCATTACGATGAATGGCGCAGCGAAGTTCAGGCCATGATAAGCACAGCGTTTCAGCAGCATCTCATCGGCCTTGGAGTCGTTTTCCTTGGCATCCATCATGCGGCGGGCAGTCCAGTCGTAGAGTTCATCGATGATTTTCTGAACGGTCAACTCGCCCTTTATGCGATCCAGCTTTTCTGCCCAATCCTTCAAGCGCTCGTCACTCTCAAAGTCCACTTTCGATTCGCGCTCCATCATCTCGAAGTTCGTGGCTGGCAGAGGGATACAGGTCAGGCGCGTCGCCAATCCTGAACCAAAGTTCTGCTCGTTCACTTTCTTCTTCAGGGCGATAGGCGTACCTGTGTAGATAAAGTTCCACGTCACATTGAAATCCTGAAGGATGCTGTCATTGTTCGAGTATGCCTGACCATCCTCTTCATTGTGGAACGCTTTCAGCTCCAGACTCTGCTTGTCGATCCATGATCCACCCTTCTGAACGGTCACAGTATTATCCAGCTCAGTATCGAACGTCAGTTGGTGCAGCTGCATCAGTTGGCCGTCGATCTCCTCAACACTGTTCACCATATCCTGAATGAACTGCGCATTAGAAGTACGAGCCGGATGCACACGCACGATAACCTTTGGCTTCTTGGGCTTCTCCTTGTTTGCACCCTTGGTGCGCATCTGTTCACGATAGGCATTGATAGCATCTTTGCCCACCTTGTCGGCGGCGACGATAGGTGCAGCGAGCAACTTAAAGAGCCTGGTAGCAAATGACTTTCCAGAAGCAGGATCGCCAATGATGAGCGTCGAATTATTGAGTCTGCGCAGTTCCTCAGGACGATGATAGAACCTGTAGGTGCAGCGCGTCATAAGCGTCATCAGCAACCCACCACCAACGAACATCGCCGCAGGATACTGGTTCTTCTTCAGCCCCTTCGTAATATCCTTCAACAGCGGGAAATCCTTGCTCAGTTCCTCAATCTGTGCGCCCCAGTCCCAAAGCCAGCGGTTGATGTCTTCGTCGCCAACCACTACCGTCCTTTGCGTCTGCGCCTTCGTAATCTCCTGATACGACTTGCCTGTAGCCTTCTGAATCGCTTCGAGCATCGCCTTGCTAGGCAAAGAACTGGCATACTTCTTCTCCTTCTGGCTAATGCAAGATGCAGCACTGGCCACAGTCTGCCCCACATTCTCATCCCTCTCGTCGATGATCTCCTTGACCCACGGCTGCTCCTCCACAATGTGCTGCACTTGGGTTTTGTCGCCATCAAGCATAAGCAACAGGTCTGTGGCGAGTTTAAGACTCTCGTTGTGACGATTTGAGTCTGCTGCACAGGGCAGTTTGCCCTCATAGCGAGCATTAATAATAGACTGTACATCATAGCCGCGCCACATTACGATGTCAGATGTCTGATGGCTGATGTCAGGACCTTCCGCAGCCTCAGAGCGGCACAATGGGGACTGGCTCCCACCTGTGCTATGCTCGCATGGCACAGTGGTGCCTGTCCCCAGTGTGCTGCGGCCTTCAGCATCAGAAGAAAACTGATGATACAATGGTTGAGTTCTCTTCTCACGATATTCAGGCGTGAATCGCCTGTCGAAATCCTCATCATAATAGTCAAATAATAAGTCTTCGTCGATGTAAAGTATATCCTCCTCTTTGGGAGCGAAAGAGTTACGTGTGGCATCGATGCAGCTCTGATCTGCCTTGTAGCCCAATGCCTGTGCAAACACAATCTGGTTATCTGCCAGGTTACCATCCTTGATGTTCGCAGTAAACACGATGCGAATACCTTTCTTCGAGGATGTGATATGCGCCAGTGCCGTGCGAGCCATTAACTCCTGATTGGCTTTCAGAGCCTCGAACACCTTCAATGGATTATCCACATGGTCAATGTCGAGCATCACCAGTCCGTTCAAGTGGCAGTCTGCCAAACGACGATGGCAAAACGGATTGCCATTCTTGCTCTGGCAAGCGGCTCCTTTCCTCGCCGAGCGGGCCGTAGGCGTTGCGTCGAACTCATAGCAGCTAAAGATAAACGCTGTAAGGTTATCCTTCAACTCCTGAGCAAAAGCCAGCAGCCTCTCTTCGTCGCTCTTCTCAAAGAACTTCTGACGCGCACTGAGTTTCTTCAAACCACGCTTCTTGGCTAAGAACTTCCCATAGTCCTCATTCTTCAGCCATTTGTTGATGACCTTCTTGTCGTGCTTCTCCACAGCCTCCAGAATCTCCCTTCGGCTGTCAATCTTCCAGGCAGTAGACGTATTCCTTACGCCTCCCCAGAACTCCTCTCGGCCACACTTTGTGGCCTGAGAGAAGTGAGTATTAGCTTGATAACAGAATCCTTTCATAGGCTAAAGCGTTTGAATGTCAGTAATGTAGAAAGCGTTCTCATGGCGATCATTATTGTCACCCCAAGTGCGATGCTTCCAGAAGCCCTTCACAATGTAGGGCATCCCCTGCTGGAACTGCGTGTCGCGGTTCTTCGATGCCAGTTCCCCAGTCATCTCACCATAGATCACGTCACCACCGCGCTTCATCGTCACGCCACGGCTCTTGAAGTATTCAGAGCTGCCGTCCTGCTTCTGATACTGGCGCTCAGCGTATGCGCCCACCGCAATAATAGTCACTAATGCTTCCATAGTCTCACAGATATTAAAGGTTATCAATCTCAATCTTCATATTCTGGGTCTCGCCATCCAACAACCCCAGCACGTCCTCAGAGCACTTCAGTATCGGCCTTACGCAAACGCCATGCCTTACAAAGAACTCAATATAGGCCTTTGCCCAACCCAGGGCCGTCTTGGCATCCTCGAAGCCTTTGAGGTCGAACAGTCGCATCCACTCACTGTCGCAGTCATCGCACCAAACCGTGTACGAGCCCTTATTTTCGAGCACACGAACCTTCAGATTCAGCACCTGCGGCACAGCCTGGAATTTCACGCCCAGCGCATTGATGTCCTTGAAACGACTCTTCAGAATCTCCTTGGCGTTCTCGTCATCACACATCAGGGCACAGCCCATCATGCCTGCGAGATCCTTCACCTGAATCAACTCATCCTTCTCGCACAGGTAGCGATAGTCGCTCTTGTCGTAGGGGCTGTCCTCATACAGAGGCTCCAGCTTCTCGTCCTTCGAAGTTACCCACCACTGATCTCCCAAGAACGTTGCGATGGTGGCAACGCCTGAACACTTACCGTAAACTACAATCTTATCCTTCATAATGGTCCTCCTTTCTGTTATTGTTCAACATCATCTTCTTCTAACATCAGTTCCATGAGCCTGTCGCCCAGCAGAGCCCTCATAGCAGTCTTCAACTCACGCTTCATCACGTGGTCAATCGTCATCAGGTCAAGTTCCTTCTTTACAGAACTGAAGAACTTGATACGCCTGGGAGATTCCTTCAGCCAACCCGTTTCTAACTCCACGATCGTCTTATCCAGACTACCTTTGGGTTTGCGGTTATAGGTATTGAACCCAATCTCGCTATGCGTCCCCATACTCGAAAGCTGCTTTCGCAACCTTCCTTCCACACACTTGCCGTCCAAGACGGCTGCCAGTACCTCCTGGCTAACTTCTACCTCGATCTTCATAATCTTGCGTTTTTTGAGTGAAGGGTGTCGGAATTTGGCCATTTTCACTACGTAGACTTCCTTCACTGTCTTCGCTCGATTACTACTTAATGATTACCTCTGTGGTGCCTTTAAGGCGCACCACACCTCCCCCTTTACCGGCATTCTTCATGCCGTCGCTCATCTGCCACTGCTTGCACTTGAACTTCTGTTCAACCTTGATCATCATCTGTGCGCAGACCCTTGTGCCGTCAGTCTCAATGCACTTGTGCTGACAACTGGCGCAGCAGCGTTTCACCTTAATGCCATAGGCATTTCTCACACTTGTCAATCTCGTCTTCTCCATAATTTTCAATCTTTAATGTTCAATGTTCAATGTTCAATGTTCAATGACCTAATCTCTCTCTTCAGATTTCTTATCTGTTTCTTCTGGTCATCCACCAGGGCCTTCAGTTCTGTCACCTCGGCCTGTAGCTTCTTCACGGCACTGCCATCCTTCAGCGAGTCCAGCATATCCTTGATCTCCTCCTTGGTCATCGCCTCCAGACGTTCCAAACCTACATGGACCATGAAACCCTCCAGCAGACTGCGGACGTCGAAATACATATAGCCCTCATTGTTCACATCCAGCATATAGCCGTTCGTCATCGTTTTCAGCAGAATGGCAAGCCGCTTGACCTCCTGCTTGTTTTCAACCTTCTTATTCATTGCTTTCATATTCTAAAATGTTTGTTACTTCGATACTCTCTGCTTCCACATCCGGCTCAAACATCTTGGCCAGATCTATCAGTGTTCCAACGTAAATGATTCTTCGTTTCATAACTTTTTATTTTGCTTGTTTGTCTGATTGACGATGCAAAAGTACATCGATTTTTCATGCACCCCCCTTGAAATCGTCAAGTCGTCATATCATCGTCTTTTCTGTCGTCAATCGTGCTCGATAATCGTCAAACAGTCGTCAAAATCATCTGTTTGATGATGTCCCAGAGTGTATCGCACAGTTCCTTCTGCGGACAGTTCTCCATATCGTAGTAAGCCTCACCCTTGTCATTGAAATCTATCTCGCGCCCAAAGTTCTTATAGGTGTTCAGCCCCATCTTCAACGTGATAGGCCAGTCTAATGGCATGATGTCGTTAGCATAGTCTATAAAGTCCTTCATCTTCAGCGAGTCACCCTCCAATCGGTCTCTGATAACCAGGAACACACCCAGCCAGTGACGCGCATATATAAATAGGTGGTGATTGGTGCGCAGCAGCGACAGACTGCTTCTCAACAACTTTCTGCGATCCTCGATGGTCATCTTTCTGAATGCAGTCCTGGCCTTGTCGTCCAGCGATTCGCCTTGTTTGCTGCAATCTCTCGAAACCTCATTGCCAGCCATAGGGATCTTGGGTACACCATAAAACTCGCGTACCTCGTTCACCTTCTCAATCATCTCTTGCTTTCCATACACTACGCCGTGCGCCAACAGCGCGAACAGATAGTGCTCTGCCTGGGCATAGTTGCTCACATTCATTGCCAACTTTACCAGATGCTCCTCTTTGAGTAGCATGCCGTCCAACCAGACGTACTCGTTTTCTCCTTTTGTCATTGTCTCTCGAGTTTTGCGAGATGTGTGGTCGGCGTCCGGACTTCCCTCATGAGACCTCACAAACCTCAGATTCAACATTTTGTTACTTTTTTGTCTTTCGACACGACAAAATTACGCATAAAAAAAGGGCGGCGGAAATAATCCGTCGCCCAATGGCAGTTTGTGGGAGTTTTAATGGGAGTTTGGCCTGTATTGCCTCATTCTTGGGAGTTTTGGTTATTTTTCTGGGAGTTTTTGGGAGTTCTACGGGAGTTTTTTCTGCATGGCAGCACCTGCGAGATAATAGCCCTGGTAGTGCTTCCCATGCACAGGAGCCTTATCATCTGTCCATGTCGCAAACGGTTTCGAGAAGCAATCCGTTGCCATACGTCTCAATTCATCCGCTTTAGGCAGATGCTCATAATCAGGCAGCACACTGCTCAACAGATTGCAGAACAGATCGTAGCGTTCCTTGGGAATAAACCCACTGTCCATCAGCACACGACAAGGCCCCAGCCAATGACGGCCCCTTTTCACAAATGGTCCAACGCTCTTCAAGGCTTGCTCCACCTCCTCTCTGGTCAGCACATGTTCTTCCACCATCAACTCACCCATCTTTTTCAGTGCGCGTTCGATAGACTGACGGATGTTGCGTGTTGTCTCGTGAACATCCTTTCTGAAGTTCCATACCATCCTTCCTGCGAACTTCACATCCATCTCCTCCGTCAGCAGTATCGCATCATATCTGTCGTTGGAAGGCACCAGCCAATGACGGCCGTGCTCATCCATATAATACGATTTCAGCAACTCTGCCCCATCAACCCTGGCTGCCACGATATCCTGGTTGTTGAAGTGACAGGTACGTTCCAGCATCAGCAGGTCGCCGTCGTGAATGCCCACGCCGATCATCGAGTCACCCTGCGCCCTCGCAAACGACATGTCGAGACCCATCGTCAGCATATCTGGCACCAAGACCATCTCTGGCGGTATGTCGCCCATTTCAGAAGGCAGTCCACAACTGATACCCATGTCATAATAAGGCACTAGTGTGTCGCACTTTACATCCAGATCCAAAATCTTACAATTGCTACTCATTTTCTTTTCTTTTGGTTTTAAGTTGTTCTACTCATTTCACTACTAGTGCTTCCCCATCTTTATAGACGTTGTCGTAATAGATCTTCCTGAATGTCAGTTCATCACGCCTGATAGGCTCTGACATCCTGGCCTGGGCTTTCTCTATAGCCTCATTAAACCCTTTTGCTTCAATGGTGAGCTCTCGGCTCATCACAATGTTTGCTCTAAATTTAAATTTCATAAATCATTCTTTTTAATTAAACAAATTATACTTTGACTGCTCTTCACAATCCTGGTTGCAAATATAACAGTGGAGGTGTCCCAAAACTCAGGACACCTCGCAAACTTTAATATCTTTTAAGAATTCAGGCTATTTACTCGTATCTCTTGAGGGAGGCGAGGATCATCTGGCGCATCTTCTCGCGGAGGTCGAGGGGCTCGAGTATCTCGATGCCGTCGCCATGCTTGAGCAGCTCGTCAAGGAAATCGGCCGTGGGACGGATGTCGAACGAGAAGTCCGTGTAATGCTCCGTTGCCGCGAGCTCGCGCTGGGAGTGGTGTAAAGGCAGGGTGCGCAGGTAGTTGGGGGTATAGTTATGGGCGCGGACAACGACGTGGGTCATTGGCTCATTGAGGGTCAGCACACCATAATAGTCAGAGAAATACGCCTGTGCCGAGAAGTCGGCTGGCAACTCGAAGGTCTCGTCAGTCAGTTCAGCCATCGTCATGCGGTCAAGCGAATAGTTGCGCATGCCGTCGTCTGTCATAGCAATGAGGTACCAGCGTTGGCGGTTCAGCCTGAGGACATAGGGGCAGACGGTCTTTTCGTAGCCCTCGGCCCCAAACTTCTGATAGCCGATGCGCAGGCGACGGTTGGCCTTGATGGCGCGAAGAATGGTCTGCTGGAATTCCTCGCCGGCAGGCACGTTCTCCAGCATGATACGGTCTTTGACGGAGGCGCTGTCGGCCAGCATACCATGCACACTAAGTGTGGAGTAGAGCCATCGTTCGATGCTGTCGTCGACCAGCACATCTTGATTGCTGATATAATACTTATAGGTCTTGAGGTCGCAGTCGATAATGATGCCGAACATGTCGACGATGTCATCACGATAGCGATTGAACGAGGAGCGTTGCAGGGGCTTGCCGTCGCCCATGTCGTCCTTCTCCCATTTCTGCTGTAGATCCGCGAAGGTCAGGCGCTTGTAGGCCCTGAGCGTGTTTATGATCCAGATATACTGGTGGAATTTGATTGCTGGTTTCATGAGTTAGAACAAAATATTATACCGGCTGGAACTTATATATCACATCTTCTGTCTGCTCGTGCTGCATGAACATCAGCATGTAGATGGGCAGATAGACCACCTTTTCATTCACCTGCACATTGTCCTGACAGAGCACGATGGCGCGTGGAATGGCGTATTCTGCGTTGGCCATTACATTGCAGAGTGCACGATGACGCTCATAGTCCTTGCCAGACTTTACCTCGATGGGCAGCACCTCGCCATGCTGCTCGACAACAAAGTCGAGTTCGCCCTGCTTCTTGCTGTTGAAGTAGAACATGTCGTGATTCTGCGCAAAGCCGTGGGCATAGAGTTCCTGAGCCACCAGATTCTCGAATACAGCACCGAAGTTGATGTTGGTATCCTTCTCTAACAATCGCAACTGAATATCACCCCCATACATTGCCGCCAGGAGGCCGACATCGTTGAGGAACAGCTTGAACAGGTTGCGCTGCTTGTTCAACAACAAGGGCAGTCTGGGCTCCTCGATATTATAGGTGGGGAGGGCCACGCCAGCATCCTTCAACCACAGGAAACCACTCTCATAACGACTGAAACGGGCCTTTTCATTCAATTCTTTCAAGATGAAACGCTTGTTCTTGGCGTTGAGCTCCGAGGGTATCAGGTCGTAGATTTCCTCTATCAGCAGTTTTTTCTTGGGGTCGTATTTCGTAATGTCGCGCTTGTAGGTACGGATGATGTCACGTTGTTCGCCCAACACCCGTCGTAGGTTGTTTGTATCCAAATAACGTTGAGCAGCAGCAGGCATTCCACCAATGATCAGATAGAGGCGCACCAACTCCATCATTCGCTCATGGATAAAGTCGTCGACAGGCTTCTGCTGTTCGAAACACTCACGCAAATGGGCCTGCACATCGCTACTTATGCCAACAACAGTGGCAAACTCCTGCAGGTCGAGTGGATACATCTCGATCTCACCCATATAGCCCACGGGTACGCTCCTGATGTCCTTGAGTTCGACACCCAGCAGCGAGCCACTCATTACATAGCGGTAATTACCTTCATCGACCAGAAACTTGATGGCAGTAACAATCTCCTTGCACTCCTGCACCTCGTCGAAGAATATCAGCGTCCGACCAGGAATCAGTTGCTTGCGAGTGAATGCCGAAAGGCGCAGCAAAATGCCTTTGGCGTCCTTTGGCTCACTGAAAAGGGCAATGGCGTCAGGTTGCTCGATGAAATTGATTTCAACAACCTGCTCAAAACACTCCTTGCCGATCTTGCGGATGGCGAAGGTCTTACCTACCTGTCGGGCTCCTGTTACCAGCAGCGCACGCTTATCGTTCTGAAAAAAGTCGCGAATCGACTCGTTGGCCTTTCTTTCTATCATACTTTATGATGTATTATCCGGCTGCAAATATAGCAAAAATTACATTATCAAGCAAAAAAAATGATGAAAATTACACTTTTCCAATGACTTTTTGGTTCAAAACTGACATTTTTCCAATATCATTTGGATTAAAAATCTACACTTTTCCATTAGGGCAAGCAAACGTGCCAACGTGCCATCGTGCCATTTCGATTTTTAGTTTTAAGGTGATAGGGATGATGGGTGGAAAATGTTCTATATATTTATATATTATATATTATATTATAATATAATATATAATATATAAATATTAAATAGGCAAGATTGATGGTGATTGCGAAATACCAATGGCACGTTGGCACGTTGGCACGA
>JAEEGG010029241.1_pt1 | contig 10308 bp, 10 predicted proteins | sample 9134161 | NCBI WGS metagenome assembly JAEEGG01 (sample SAMN16246543, study PRJNA631951) | gut metagenome | biome: gut microbiome; feature: rumen; material: CR-attached | host: Bos | place: Iran: Karaj | collected 2018-10 | reverse complement strand
CGTCACGTTCGCAGTAAACGGGGGCTCTGCCCCCACCTCTCATCGTTATCATAAAGTCCGTCCACCGGCATTCTCTTCCGATCCTATGGAACCGATCAACGTGTACGACCAGTATTTCGAAGCCGAATGCGAGTTCAACGGCGTTCACCGCCATGCGGTCCGCGCCCTTCTCGTAGCCGATTCCCATGACAGGCGGATAAGGTACGACGTAGCGCTGAGCTTCTTCCCCCACGAGGATCCGGAAGACTTCCGCATAACATACGACGCCTATTTCGAGCGCAATGTCTATAACGCCTCCGGAAGGCGGTCCAAGAAGCGCGAGGCCGAGATCATGGAGACCTTCCGCGACGTAGCGGATTCTCTGGCCTCCGAGAACGGCGGGCAGGTGCTCTGGGCCAAGCCGTTGAACGAGGCCAGGCGGGCGGGAACCGCCGCCGGGGGCGACGATACAGGCGCTCGCGGGGGATGTCAGAGCCAGTCTCCGCATTGGAGGCGCCTGGCCGGCGTCATGGAATCCACGATCCCGGTCTTTCCCCCTGCGCATTCCACCACGCACGACTCCGTCCCGTCCCTCCAGACGTATTTCGGCGTCTCCAATATGCCTCCCTGGAATCTGGCCATCACCTTGTCCTCGGAGTTCTCCATGATCACGATGTCGCCGTGGATTCCCGCGCCGAATACCGCGTAGGGCTGCCCGATCAGGAATCCCTTCGTCCTGATTCCATGGCCCGCCCTGCGCTCGATGCTGAAATGGTACTGGAAAGAGACCTCCGGAAGGGTCCTTCCATGCTTCAGCAGGCCGTGGATCATCTTGTCGCCGATCTTTTGGCTCTCCGGCTGACACTCGTCCAAGTTCATGATGAATTTGTCATAATCGTATTCGTTCTGCTCCTCTCCGGAATAGTGGAGCCTTTCCACGACCCTCCATCCTTCCAGGACGTACGTCCCGTTGTCGCCGTTGTTCATGTCGAGCCTGTCCAACCTTCCGACTCCTACTGAGTAGCCGTCCCCTCCCATGAAATTGCATACGATCTGCGCCAGCCTGGCGTATCCGTAGTCGTCCTCGTCCGGAGCGCGGAAGCCTCTGATCCTGCAGTAGTCCAATATCGGACGAACCGAGTCGTATCCGCCGTTCCAGTGCATGTACAGTCCCAGCCCGTTCTCGTCCAGGTCCTTCCTGGTGGTGATGACCGCTCTGTTTCCCATGGTCGATGCCTCAGCCGGCCCCATAGCCGGCGAGCGATCGAAGCCCGGTCCCGATTTGAGGAGGGCGGACGCGTCTTAAGATTGCTAGAACAGGCAAATGGATCAGAGGATCCCCGCCACCTTCTCCAGGAAGTACCTGTGGACGGTGAGGTCGTCCGTGAGCTCAGGATGGAAAGCCGTGGCCAGCTGCCTGCCGGATCTGGCCGCGACTATGCGCCCATCCACTTCGGCCAGGACCCTCGTATCGGGCCCCGCGGACTCGATGTAGGGGGCGCGGATGAACACCATGGGGACTTCCCTCTCGTCCGCGAAGGAAGAGACCGTCCTGAAGCTGCCGAGCTGGCGCCCGTAGGCGTTGCGGACGGTCCTGACGTCCATGGTTCCGAGGCAGGTCCTCCCACCCTCCACCTCGGAGGACAGGAGGATCAGTCCGGCACACGTCCCGAAGACGGGGGTCCCGCCGAGTATCATCCCGCGGACCGTGTCCAGCATGTCCATGTCGCGGAGGAGCTTGTCCATGACCGTGCTCTCTCCTCCGGGAATGATCAGGGCGTCGAATCCGCGGTCGAGATCCTCCTTCTTGCGGATTTCGGCGAAGGGGACGCCCAGCTTATCGAGGCATGCCTCGTGCTCGGCGAACGCCCCCTGCAAGGCGAACACGCCGATCATTGTCCGCGCTCCGCCATTATCGTCTTGATCTCCTCGGAGTTGATCCCCACCATGGCCTTCCCGAGGTCGTACGAGAGTTCGGCTAGCTTCTGCGGATCGTTGTAGTTGGTGACCGCCTGGACGATCGCCGCCGCCCTCTTCTCAGGGTTCCCGGACGCGAATATCCCGGAGCCTACGAACACGCCTTCCGCGCCCAGGTGCATCATCAGCGCGGCGTCGGCGGGGGTGGCTACGCCGCCGGCGGCGAAGTTGACTACCGGCAGTCTCCCCTCGTCATGGACGTACCTGACCAGGTCCACGGGGACCCTGTACTCCTTGGCTGTTTCGTACAGCTCGTCGCCCCTGCGGTTCTGTATGTCGCGGATGGCGGAGTTCATGGCGCGCATGTGGCGAACAGCCTGGACCACGTCCCCGGTTCCCGGCTCCCCTTTGGTCCTAATCATCGAGGCCCCCTCGGAGATGCGCCTCAGCGCCTCGCCCAGGTCTCTGGCTCCGCACACGAACGGCACCTTGAACCTGGTCTTGTCTATGTGGTAGACGTCGTCGGCCGGGGTGAGGACCTCGCTCTCGTCGATGTAGTCGATCTCCAGGGCCTCTAGAATCTGCGCCTCTACGAAATGCCCGATGCGGACCTTCGCCATCACCGGGATCGAGACCGTCTCCTGGATCCCTTTGATCATCTTCGGATCGCTCATCCTGGACACTCCCCCGGCGGCCCTGATGTCGGCGGGTATGCGTTCAAGGGCCATGACGGCCGCGGCGCCGGCCTTCTCGGCTATCCTGGCTTGTTCGGGGGTGGTGACGTCCATGATGACTCCGCCTTTGAGCATCTGGGCGAGTTCCTTGTTGAGAGCGTATCTGTCATTGTTCATGTCTGTCGTCTCTTTGGATGAGTATTTGGCAATTATTATATTTATAAATGCCTATTTTAGTTTATTAATGTATATTTTTATACATTAAAAATACACCATTTTGGTATGAATAATGGGCATTTCCAGCGGTTTTCGAAGCCCGTAGCCGTTATATACGGCCAAGTCCGGTGAGATGACCGTAGGTGGGGCGAGGACATGGGGAGGCTGCTGAAGCGCATCGACGGCATCAAAGTCCTGAGGAGGACGAGGCCGGGGGAATGTGGGGGCACCGACGCTTATCAGGATACGAAGGCCCCTACGACGATAAAATCCAAGGAGATGGTCCTTTTCGAAGCTGCCTCCGCGCTCGGACGCGACGTCTCTTCCGGAAGGGGAGTCGAAGAGGCCATGGACTTCGTCTCCGCATTCGCGGCCCCTTCAAGTCCAGGAACGTTCCTCTTCCTGGAGACGGGATGCAGGCATCGCCGGGACGACGGTCCGGAGCTCTCCTGGGCGCTCATCAGGGAAGACCTGTTCCCGGAGCTGACCGATCTGGTCGCCGACCTGGGCCTGGCCAAGAAGAACGGCTTCCATTCCACCACCCACGGGCTGCCGAGGAACTTTGGAGGAAGCGTCTCGATCAGGTACGCCAGCGGCGAGAAGATAAGCTTCTCGAACAACCAGAGCCCCATATTGTCATTCGATGCCGGGAAGAGGATCGCGGACCTGTTCAGGGAGGCGATGTCCCGTGAGAGGATCCCGCTTCCGGACGTCTCCAGCCTGAGCAGGATACGGTTCTACGAGAAGCGTTCCGACGGGTTCACCGAGGCGGTCCTCACCCTCGATTCCGACGGCGCCGGCACGAACAGGAAGAGGTCTCAATACCTGGGGACGCAGGTCTTCGAGAGCGAGAATCCCGTGGACAGGGAGGCCGTGGCCGCCATCAAGAGGACCATCGAGGAGACGGGGCTTCTGGCTCAGCGCGGGCTTCCGAGATCGGAGTACAAGGGGACGGGATGCGATAAGATCCTGACGTTCTTCTTCGTCGGAGGCGAGGTGATAACGGTCGACGGCGGAAGAGTGAGGCCGCCCAGGATTGGGGACGGATTCTTCGACGTGGAGCTCGAGATGACCACGAGACATCGATCGAGGGAATCAAAAAGGAATAAGGGCGGAGGGGCCTCCTCCGCTTGGATGATCACTCGAGCTCTTCGACGATCTCGGCGTCGGGAGCGTTCCTCTGGATGGAGTCGATCCCGTTCAGGGCGCTCTTCTTGGCCTTGTATCCCTCGCTGACGGCGATGATCTGGCCGTTGGCGGCCTTGAGCCTGAACCTGGTCTCGCCGGCCTTGTCGGTGTAGACCTCGTACTTGGGGTTCTTCTTGGTCTCGAATCCCTCGACGGTCTGGTCCTCGATCTCGGCCATGCAGTTCTTCTTCACGGACTCGATGCCGTTCTTCGCGCCGTCGATGGCCTTGTAGGTCTCGGAGGTGCAGATCACCTGGTTGTTGGCTGCGAGGAGGTTGAAGACGAACTGGTCGTTTTTGCTTTTCTTGATGACAAATTTGCCCATGTGGATAGAATTGTCCTTCAAGATAATAAAATAGATACATGGAAAACTGAATGGATGGGTAATCTGTATCGATTCCAGATGTGGTTTCTTTGAATCACTGGATAAGGTTTTGACGAGTCATATAAAATGGGCTGTCTTTAAGTAGATTAATAGCAATTCGGCATGGTTTTCGGAGTTCGGAAATCATAGTAGTCCGTCGGGAGGCACGATGGACCGGGCGCCCCATCCTGGAATGAATGAATCGTCATGGATCCGTACGCGTTTCGCCGGAAGATCCGATCTCGGCCGGCCGGCGGGAACGGCGTCGTCTATCTCTCTGGCAATCATTATTATCGATACCGCGGATACGTGGGCATGGCCCTTATATCGCTCAAGTGTCCCAACTGCTCCGGGGACATAGATCTCGAGGATTCCCGCGAGTTCGGGTTCTGCATGTACTGCGGTTCCAAGGTCCTCATCACCAAGGACGTCAACCACATCAACATCGAGATGTCCGTCAAGGACCAGAGGGCCAGCCTCAAGCCCCTCGCCACGGCGTACTGCCAGCAAGGCGAGTTCTCCAGGGCCGAGGAGATGACCAAGAAGCTGATACTCATCAACGCCGCCGACGCCGACATATGGCGCATAGACGGCGTGTGCGAGCTCATGAAGAGCGACTACCCGTTCTGCGATCCGCCCGAGCCCGCCAAACGCTCGCTGGAGAACAGCTGCGTGCTCACGGGGGTCCAGTACGGCAAGGACTTCGTGGAGGGGATGGCCATCGAGATGTTCAAGGGGATGGCCAAGCGGGGGGATGTCTAGGCCCAGTACAAGCTGTCCTACCTGTATTCGAACAGCGTGCGCTACCGCTCCGACGAGGAGGCCGTCAAGTGGTTCGAAAAGGCCTGGTCCAAGAGCCCCTGCAAGAAGCCCATACGCACGATCATCAAGGGATTCAAGTCCTATGAGCTGCCGAAGGGCGCCTCCCGCGTCGAGACCGACATGTTCCGCGACTGCAAGAGGATGACCAAGATAACGCTCCCGGACACCGTGAAGTACATCAACGCCCGCGCGTTCTCCGGATGTAAGTCCCTGGAGGCCCTCGACGTCCCTCCCGCGGTCAAGTCCATAGGCGACCGCGCCTTCCTCGGATGCACCTCGCTGTCCTCCGTGAAGATCCCGCCTTCGGTGAAGGAGATCGGGTTCGACGCGTTCTCCGGATGCACCTCGCTGTCCTCCGTGGAGATGTCGCAGGTGGAGTCCATAGGGGTCGGAACCTTCTCCGGATGCAGGTCCCTGGCTTCGGTGTCCCTTCCGTCCACGGTGAAGTCGATAGGCAGGGGGGCGTTCTCGGACTGCTCCTCGCTCACGGCCATGGCCATCCCGCCCTCGGTGGAGTCCATCGGCGAGAACGCATTCAACAACTGCAACGCCCTCACCTCGGTGTCGTTCCCCCCGTCGTTGAAGACCATGGGCGGCCGCGCGTTCTACGGATGCAGGTCCCTGCCCTCGGTCGAGCTTCCCCCTTCCCTGACGGCACTGGACGCCGGGACGTTCCAGAGCTGCGTGTCCCTGACCTCCGTGACGATTCCGCCCTCGGTGGAGTCCATCGGCGAGAACGCCTTCCGCGAGTGCACCTCCCTCAGGTCGATCGTCCTGCCGCCCTCGGTGACCTCCATAGGAGAGAACGCCTTCCGCGACTGCACGGCGCTCTCCTCCGTCTCGTTGTCGTCGTCTTTGGAGAATATCGGGGACAAGGCCTTCTTCGGGTGCAAGTCACTTGCTTCGGTGGAGATTCCCTCGTCGGTGAAAACCATAGGCAATGCGGCGTTCTCCGGATGCACGGCGTTGACGTCCATCTCTATCCCCCAGTCCGTGGAGACGATCGGGGACCGCGCGTTCTCGCTGTGCACTTCCCTCGAATCGGCCGTAGTCCCCAAATCCGCGATGATCGGGAAGGAGGTTTTCCCGGCGAAGACCAAGATCACGTATCGCGGAGGCTCCGCGCCTTCCGGTGGATCGGACGAGCCGTCGGAGAAGAAGGGGCTTAAGGGCCTGTTCGGACTCAAGTTCTGAACGGCTCCCTTCTGGCCGCGGCAATACGCGACGGTCCGAGCATAGGATTAAACGGACGTAACTGCTGCATCAACGGCTCATGAGAAGGCTGAACAAGGCGGTCTGGCGCCTCACATTCCTGATAGCGGCGATTCCCGCCTGCGCAGTCTCGTACTGGCTGTTCGGCATATTGCTCACGGTGTTCCCGTTCGAGTACATCGTGGACCTGAACGACGAGTTCCTGGGCCTGGACATGTTCTGGCTTCAGTTCATTCCCGTCGTTTTCGGGTTTTTGGGGTTCATCGTCAACAGCCTCACGTCCATGAGCGAGGTCTTCGATCTGGTCCCGGAGCCGTCCGACCCCAAGGATTTCCCGGTGCCGTTCATCGGCATCAGCAAGGGCGTCTTCGAGATGTTCCGCACGATGCTGATCATCACAGGCTGGATGGGGATCTTCTGCATCCTGCTGATCACCATCCCCCTCTGCCTGCCGGGATTCGTGGTGTCGGCCTTGAGCGTCCTGTTTGCCTTCCCCGTCCTGGCCGCGATAGATGCCGTCTACTTCGCCGCCATGCACATCGCCAAGGCCGTCGACAGGCGCCAGTACGACCGCAACACCGTCTGCTTCGTGTGCCCTGAATGCGGCAAGACGTCCCCCCGTCCCGTGTACGACATAGACGGCCTGTGGGTCAGCGGCCTCCGTCCAAGCGCCAAGGGCGTGCTGTCGGTGGAGATGGAGAGTTCCACCTCTCCATGTTTCGGATCCAAGGGCGGCAGGAAGGACCTTCAGCAGTCGTGTCCCGAATGCGAGTCCCTCGCCGCCACCAAGGAGGGGAGGCCGTTCGTCGTGTCGATGGCCGGTGCGAAGTCCTCCGGGAAGACGAGCTTCGTCCTGTCGGTTACCGGCGAGCTTATCTCGTCGTCCGGAAACGGGAACGCCTCCGCCGTGCGCAATTATCATTTCGAGCACGACTCGGACCTTCTAGACTACCGCTCGGGCCTCTGCAGGCCTACGCCCGAATCCAACTGGAAGCCTCATCTGGCGATGATCGAATCGGCCAGATTCGTCACCTGCAGGAACCTGTACATGTTCGACGTGAGCGGGAAATTCTTCACCGGGGCGGTGGAGACCGACATCCAGCCCCAGTACGCCTTCAACGACGCCATAGTGTTCACGTTGGATCCGACTTGCGCCGACCCCGCCGGTGTCGCGAACTCGGCCTATATCGGGTTCATCGAGAAGTACCGCCAGTTCAACAGGCTGGACGCCTCCGAGAGGATCTCCGTCCCGTTGTTCGTCGTCGTGACGCGTGCGGACAAGAAGGGCCCGCTGAGCGGTCTGGAAGGGAAGGAGCTCAGGGACAGGATGGCCGAGGACGGCTATTTCAACCTGGTCAACACGATCGAGAGGGACTTCTCGTCGGTGTCCTTCTTCTCCTGCGCCACCAACAAGGAGGACGGCTCCTCGACCAGGGTCATGAAGCGCATCTGCGACGCGACGGGGTCGGAGTTCGGGCAGTTCTTCAAAGGATGAGCGCCCCGCATCCGACGGCTTCGAATTCCGTTTTTGATGAGGATGGAAGAGGTTTTGTCCGCAGGCAGGGGAGGAGCCGTCGATTCCCGTCCGAATCCGCGTTCCCTATCAGCGGAAATGCAGTATGAAGGTGCCTTTGTCCGTGCTGTACGGAATCAGAAGGCCCTTCTCCCCGTTTGCAAGGCTGTCCAGGCCGGCTATCCTGATCATTCCGTCATTGCAGAACAGGTCTCCCCAATCGCAGGGGATCAGCTGGATGAGCTGCCTGTCCGGGGAGGAGTATGCGATGAACGGCCTGTCGTCCAGGAGGTCCGAGTACAGCGTGTCCTCGCCGACGTAGCGGAAGATCCTCCTCCACTTCATCCTGCGGCCGTCCGCCAAGACGGGGTCGTAGTCATCGACGTCGACGTCCTCGTTTATCGTGAACTCCTCGACCGCCTGCTTGTCCTTCGGCTCTTCCACGGCCTCGTCCTCCAGCCTATTCAGGAGTATGGCGAAGTAGTTGACGCCTCCGGGGCCGCTGTTCTCGAACAGGCGGCATGTCCAGGTCTCGCCGAGGCTCGCGGGAAGGGAGTCCTTGTGGACGTACACCGGGGCGTCCTCTCCCTCGATCCTACCGACGATGCGGCCGTCGGCCATCCTGTCGAAGCGGACCGTGAAGGTCCCCTCCTTCTCGTGGGTGATCATAGGTCCGCCTCCTCGCACCCGTCGGGGCGGATCCTGATCAGCGGCATGCCGTCGATCAGCCTTACCTTGTCGGCCGTCCTTTCCAGGCATCCGCTGAGGCAGTCCTTGAACGACAAGACCTCCACGAGGACGCCCTTCTCATGCAGCCTCCTGACAAGAGGCGAGAAGTCCCCGTCGCCAGTGATCAGCAGAACGCAGTCGCACCTTTTCTCGACGGCGTAGTCGTAGGCGACGAGGGCGATCTCCACGTCCGTGCCCTCCTGCTTTCCGGACCCGTTGGTGGCCGGGACGAGGTCCAGCCTGAAGCCGCTGCTCCTGATGTCCTTCTGAAGCCTGGTATGGCGGTCCTCGTCCTCGTAGAAGGTCCCGTCTACGGCGATGGCGGCCACGCAGTCGCGGATCCCTACGGCGTCCATGAGCAGCTTCCTGAAATCGAAATCCTCGTCGGGATAGTCGTTGAACAGCTTTTTGGAGATGTTGCGCAAGTCCAGCAGGACAAGGGTCCTGTCCGCGGCCCTCGGCTTGTATGGGCAGTAAGGAAGCTCCCTTATTGCAAGTTCGTCATATGTCGGTATGGCATTCCTTGTCATCATTCCATATTCCCTCCTGTCTGCACCTCATGCAGGCGTTCCATTTCTTTGGACAGGCTGGGTATTTAAATGTTTCTAGAGCGCTGTGGAGCACTCTCGTGCACACAACTTCGTCGATAAGCGTCCTGCGCGGAACAGGAGTTCCGTGCGTCCCGCGTGGAATCACGCACGGTGCGATCCATGCACGTGCGGATTCAACGATGTGGATGCCCCACGGCGGAGCCGACTTCCGTGGCATGCGCCTGCATCCCTGTCCGCATGGTTTCGAACTAATTCCTTTTATTCGCTTCATCCCGCTGAAGGAACTGTTATTATCGCAGAAACGGGTGCCGTGGACAGTGGCTGCGAGCGATACGCATGACGGTTCGGGAAAGCATTCCCGCAGGGAGAGGGGCGCCGATGGCACGAAGGCCAGGAACATCGCCTCCGTGGCGGCGCTGGCAGTGATTCTCGGCGCGGTCGCCGGCCTGGTGCTCTGGCTTTTCCTGCAGGCGGTGTCTCTAGGGACCTCGCTGGTCTGGGACACGGTCCCGTCGTTCGTCGGCGGAATGTGGATCGCGGTGCCAATATGCGCCGTAGGCGGATGCGCGCTAGGTCTGATCCATAAGCGCTACGGCGACTACCCGGATGAGCTGGACGTGGTCCTGGGAAAGGTCAGGCGGGAGAAGCGCTATGACTACCGTCCGATCCTGACGATCCTGGTCTGCGCGATGCTTCCTCTTATCCTGGGCGCCAGCGTAGGTCCCGAGGCGGGTCTTACAGGCATCATCGCGGCCCTTTGCTACTGGATCGGCGACAACGTCTCCTTTGCAAGGGAGAACGCCTCCATGTACACCGAGCTGGGCGAGGCCGCCACGCTAGGGCAGCTGTTCCATATGCCGCTGTTCGGCATACTGGCCGTCGAAGAGACGGGGATGGACGGCGAGGCGCCGAAGCTTCCTAGAATCGGAAAGCTCGTCCTCTATTGCCTGTCCGCAGGTTCCAGCATCCTCGTCATATGGTGTCTCAATCAGGCGTTCGACACGTCGTTGGAGGGTTTCCCCCATTTCATTGAGGCGGAGATCTCTGCGGTCGACTGCATCGCCGTCCTGCTGTACATCCCGGTCGGAGTCGCGGTCTACCTTCTCTACAGGGTCGCATGCAAGGCCGCGGAGAAGGGCGCAG
>JAEEGG010029238.1_pt1 | contig 10308 bp, 5 predicted proteins | sample 9134161 | NCBI WGS metagenome assembly JAEEGG01 (sample SAMN16246543, study PRJNA631951) | gut metagenome | biome: gut microbiome; feature: rumen; material: CR-attached | host: Bos | place: Iran: Karaj | collected 2018-10 | reverse complement strand
GATAGGAATGATCAGTGGGATGATGATACCTGAGGCGAGGTAACCCTCCTGGATCTCCTCACCCTTCCACTGAGCCCAGGCAAACTCGATGCCGAGACCTACGATGTAGCTAACCAGAACCTTTGGCAGTACAGCCAGGAAGCCGTAAGCGAAGATCTCGCAGAAACTGGCACCGGCGAGGGTACCTGCGGCGAGATAGTTCTGATAGCCGATATTATACATACCAAACAGCATAGCAGGTACCAGAGCGATAACCACTATACTCATAATACGCTTCGAGTCGATGGCGTCATGGATGTTGACACCTGTTTTCGAAGTATCATTAGGCACAAGCGCGAAGGTCTCAAAGCCGTCGAAAACCGAACGGAAGGCGTGTAACTTGCCACCTTCTTCGAAACTTGGCCTCATCTTGTTAAATAAGTTTCTTATAGCACTCATGTCTTTATGCGTTTTCTTTACGTAAAACATTAAGTCCCTCGCGCACAATGCGTTGCAGCTCCAGCTTCGAGGAATCCACAAACTCTGCCAGCGCGAAATCCTCGGGGCTCACCTCGTAGATACCCAGCGCCTCCTGACGATCGATGTCGCCAGTGATAATTGCCTTGATGAGGTATTCACCATAGATGTCCATAGGCAGTACCTTGTCGTACTCACCACTCATAATCATGTGGCGCTCACCACCCTTAATACGGGCATCAAGTGCGTACTGCTTCTTGCCACACAGCCAAGAGAAGTAGCTGCGGCTTACAGAGAACTGATTGAAACGAGGCAGGATCCAACCCAGCACCTCGTCGGCATCATTACCCTCTGGGATCACAGTGATCTCAGAGCTATGAGCTCCGAGGAAACCTTCCTTAGTGGTTGGACTGCCCGTGAGCACATTACCATTGATGATGCGTACATTCTTCGAGGCATCGTAGCTGTTGGAGAGCAATGTTGCCAACTCCTCACCTACCAGCATATCGACATAGGCAGGATTTTTCACCTCACTGCCACAGAGGGCTACCGTACGACGAAGATCCACCTTACCGCTGTTGAACAGACGACCGATGAAGAGCACTACGGTAGGATCACCAATGGTCCATACCACCTCACCCTTGTTTACTGGATCAAGATGATTCACCTGCACACCCACATTGCCTGCAGGGCACTTGCCATCGAAGACAGTTACCTCAGCATCCTTCACATTCTCCAGCGCAGAGCCTACACCAACACCAAGATAGGTCTTGGCGATCTTTGAAAGAGCGGTAATACCCGTCTGGAAATCAGCTTCCTGACCCTTTACCTCGTACTCGAAATCAGCAGCGAGGGGCTTGTCACGCAGGGCAGAAACGAAAATTGCCTTAGGCATCACCGAAGGATTGGTAGATACAGCATAAGGCAACTGGTTCAGATAACCGAAGAGACCTGCTTCGAGCAGTGCTTCGATGACAGCCTTACCATCAAGCTTAGCTACATCCTTCTTGCCGAAATCTACAAAACTCTGCTGAGCGTCGGCATCCACCTTCACACAGAGCACCTTTCTACGTTCACCACGCACAACGGCACTAACGGTACCGCTGACAGGCGAGGCAAACTTCACCTCGGGATACTGTTTGTTGATAAACAAAGCATCCCCGGCCTGAACCTTATCACCCTCTTTAACAACAACCTTTGGCGTCACACCCTCAAAGTCATCCGGCACCAAAGCGTATTTGCCGTTTGACTTCAACTGGATCTTCTGCTCAGTTGCACGTCCTTTCAGGTTAATGTCCAAGCCCTTGTGTAGCTTAATTACATTTGCCATTTATCTAAGTTTTAATTGAATAGTTTCAAGATGCGTGTGCAAAATTAGTAAAAATCAGTCAGAATAAAAACAAAAATCTGAAATTTTTATCGAAATCCCGATAAAATGTTGTAATTTTGCCACGTGAAGATACTAAAAAGGATAATCAGCATTGCCATCTGGACGGTCATCGCCCTGAATCTGATGACGGCAGCTGTCCTCCGATTGCCTGTTGTTCAGCAGTCTGTGGGTAGTAAAGTATCTGCCGTTTTAAGCGAGGCCCTTGGTACAACTGTCAGTATCGGTCGCGTGGATTTGGGTTTCCTCGATCGCATCATTATCGATGATGTCACGATCCTCGATCAGCAAAGGCAACCCATGCTGATTATCACCCGTCTATCTGCCAAAGTGGATTACCTGCCACTTACCAAAGGCCGTATCTCCATCTCATCGGCACAGCTCTTTGGCGCCCACGCACGCCTCAGCCAGAAGAATGCACAGACAAAGCCCAACTTCCAGTTTGTCATCGATTCGTTAGCATCTAAGGACACACTGAACCACACCCCACTCGACTTGCGTATCAACTCGCTGATCATCCGGCGATCCAGCATGACCTTCGACCGCAAGGATGTGGCAAGAACGGTTGGACAGTTTAATCCCCAACACCTGCACATCAGCGACCTCAGTGCCCATATCAACCTCTGGACACTTACCGACGACTCGCTGAATGTGAACGTCAAGAAGCTATCGCTTAGGGAAACTTCCGGACTGGACATCAGTCGTCTTTCCTTCAGGTTGGCTGCAGGCAAGACACATGCTTTTCTTGAGAACTTCAAGTTACAGATGCCGAGTTCAAACCTCGAAATCGACACCTTGAAAGCTGATTACCAGCTGAATGAAAAAGGGCTTATACCTGGCACTCTCACCTATTCAGGAGAAATCAAGAACACAAGTATAACACCCTCAGACCTAAGATGTTTCATTCCTTCGCTCAAGAATTTCCAAAGAGGAATTTCCATCGCCACGAAGTTTAACGGAACCGATCTACAAGCCACCATTCCAACGCTTCATGTCGCCACCTCGGAACAAGATATTGACATCAACGTAAATGGATGGATTGAGAACTGGGACACGAAACCTGCCTGGCATCTGGAGATGAGTGAGGTGACGCTGGCAGAGACCAGTATTGACTTCCTTTCCAAGATAATCCCTGATCTCCCCCAGGAAATCAGACGTATTGGCAATCTACGCATGACAGGCAACTTCAGTCGCAATGCCTTTGGCGACACCTCACTGAAAAGTGTGATACACGCTGGGGCCGGCGATGTAGATATCACAGTGGCAATGGATGCCGCCAAACGTTTCTCGGGAGTGATTCAGACCAGAGATATCCGACTGGGGCAAATACTTGCTGAAGAGAAATTCGGAAAACTGTCTACCCAAATGACTCTCAAGGGTTGGTGGCCTTCAGACCAAAAGCCAACGGTAAACGTCAGGGGAACGATCAGCCAGTTTGATTACCAAGGCTACTCTTATCAGAACATCTCTGTCAACGGCGAATACATTCAAGGTACCATTGCAGGACATTTCAATATCAACGACCCCAATCTGGTACTCGAGCTAAAAGGTGAAGCCACCGAAACCCTGTTCTCAGCCACTCCCCAAGGTGTCAAGAGAGCGCAGCTGCAGGGGGTACTCTCCCACTTCTCGCCTGCCGCCACCCATCTCTCAGAGCAGTTGGGCTCATCGGTACTGTCAGCAGAGCTGGATGCCAACTTCACTGCCCACAATGTACACGATGCACAAGGTAATATCCGTATCAGCAACCTGAATCTTACTGCTTCGAAACAGCATAAGCCTTATCAGCTCGACAACCTGATAATCACCTCTGGCTACGATGAAGGTGTACACTTCTTTTCACTCAAAAGCGATTTTGCTGATGCGGAGGTCAAGGGACATTTCGATTATAAGACACTGCCGCAGAGCTTCATCAATCTGGTGGCGTCGAAACTCCCCACTCTGCCTGGATTACCGCCTAAGAAGATGGTATCCGACAACAACTTCAACCTACGCCTGATGCTGAGCAAGACCGACTGGCTGAAACGGTTCTTCAATGTCGATCTGACGCTTAACCAGCCCATCTCGCTCTCAGCACGTGTGAACGACAGGACTGAAGACATTTTCCTGGATGGCGAGTTCCCTTCATTTGCCTATAACGGTTCCTGGTATGCCAACGGCAAAATCCATATCAGTTCGCCTGCGGATACGCTCAACTGCGACCTGAACATCCAGAAACTGATGGATGACGGGCAACAACTGGACATCAACCTTCTGGCTCATGCTGCCCATAACAACATCGACACCTCTTTATCGTGGGACAATAACGATCCCCAAAAGCAACAGAGCGGCAATCTGAACACGATCGTCAGACTCTACAAAAATCTTGCAGGACTGCCCGAAGCCCAGTTCCGTGTGCAGCCCTCTCACATCATCCTGAATAACAGCACCTGGGATATAGAGCCCTCCGACATCCTCTATCATAAGAACCACCTGCTCGTGGATCAATTTGTTGTGCATCGCGGCACACAGCACATCATTATCGACGGTATCGCCTCAGAAAACGCTTCTGACAGTCTCATTGTTGATCTTAACGAGGTGGAAGTGGCTTATATCCTCGATCTAGTGAACTTCCATTCGGTAGAATTCAGCGGAAAAGCCACAGGACGAGCAACTGCCCGTTCTCTCTTCAAAGATTTTGCTGCTTACGCCAAACTGAGAGTTGGACAGTTCAAGTTTGAAGAAGGACGCATGGGTACGCTGTATGCTGATGTGGACTGGAACAAGGAGAAAGAACAGATAGACATCAGTGCCGTTGCCGACGACGGTCCGGAGGCACAGACCATCATCAACGGCTACGTGTCACCTGTCCACAACACCATTGATCTCGATATCCAGGCCAATGGCACCTATATCGACTTCATGCACAATTTCACCAAGTCGTTTGTCAGTCACATCACAGGTCATGCAGAAGGTAATGCCCGACTGGCTGGTACGCTGGACAACATCAATCTCACGGGTAATCTTGTGGTAGATGGTGAGGCCACCATAACACCTTTAAACACCACCTATCAGTTACAAAGCGACACGGTGATCATGGTTCCCGATGAGATTGAGCTGCACAACATGGTGGTTCTCGATCGCGAGGGGCATCAGGGTATTCTCTCTGGCGGCATCCATCACCAACACCTCACCAAGCTCTCCTACGATCTCAACGTGGCGGCTGACAATCTGCTGGCCTACGACTTTACCGACTTTGGCGAATCGACCTTCTACGGCACTGTGTATGCTACAGGAGATGTGGGCATCCACGGACGTGGCAATGAAGTGGTCATCGACTGCGATGTAACTCCCCAGAAGAATTCGGTTTTCGTTTATAACGCCACTACGACCGACGCACTCTCCAAGCAGGAGTTTATCGAGTGGGAGGATCCTAGTGATCCTAGTAATACTAGTAATCCTAGTCGTACTAGTAAGGCTAGTCCCAGCAGGGCTACCGACACCGACATCTACATCAACTTCCTCATCAACACCACCCCCGATGCCAGCCTACGGCTCCTGATGGATACCAACACAAAAGACTATATCACGCTGAATGGCGAAGGTGCCATCCGGGCAACCTACCATAATAAGGGCGCTTTCAATATGTTTGGCACCTATACCGTTGATCATGGCACCTATGGCATTACCATCCAGAACATCATCAAAAAGAACTTCACCTTCAACAGAGGCGGTACGATTATCTTCGGTGGCGATCCCTATCAGGCTGCACTGAATCTGCAAGCCGTCTATACCGTGAATGGTGTCAGCCTCTCAGATCTGAATATCGGCAACTCGTTCAGCAGCAACACCATCCGTGTGAACTGTCTGATGAACATCGGAGGACAGCCCGCAGCACCTATGGTGGATTTCGACCTCGAGATGCCTACTGTGAATGCTGACGAACAGCAGATGATCCGTTCCATCATCAACGGTCAGCAGGAAATGAACCAACAGGTGGTGTATCTGCTGGCTATCGGACGTTTCTATAATCAGGGCAACAACAATGCCAACGATGAGCGGACCGACCGCACCTCATTGGCTATGCAAAGTTTCCTCTCAGGTACGCTCTCTACACAGATCAACACCCTGCTTGGACAGATCATCAAGAACAACAATTGGAACTTCGGTGCCAACATCTCAACAGGTAATGAAGGCTGGCACAATGCAGAATATGAAGGTATCATCAACGGACGTATGCTTAACAACCGTCTGCATTTCAACGGACAGTTCGGTTATCGCGATAATGCCACCAAGGCGAATCCTTCGTTCATCGGCGACTTCGACTTGCAATACATGCTCTTCCCCAATGGCAACCTCGCCCTGAAGGTGTATAACCAGACCAATGACAGATATTTTACGCGTTCAAGTCTGAACACGCAAGGGCTTGGTATCATCATGAAGAAAGACTTCAATAGTCTTCGCGATCTGTTTACTTCGAGCCGACGTAAAGAAAAATCATCCCCAACAAAACAAGCGCCAGATCAAAAGCCTTAGCCTTGAGGTTTTTCTCGTGGAAGAACATTGCACCAAATCCAAAGCTCACTATCACACTACCTCGACGGATCATCGATACTATCGAGATCATCGCATCGGGCATACTCAGTGAATAGAAATACATGAAATCCGCCGTTGAGAGGAACACACTCACACCAACAATCGACCAGGTCCAGTGGAAAGGGGTGGTCTGTTCATGTTTGGGCCACCAGAGCAGCCAAAGCATGATGCCCATCATCACACACTGATAGATGTTGTACCACGACTGCACCATCATGCGATCCAGTCCCACGCCCCCACTCTCTACCGGTGCCATCAGATACTTATCGTAAAGACCGCTGACTGCTCCCAGCATCGCAGCACCTACAATCATGTAGATCCAGTGGTCGTGTTTGAAGTCGATACCCTCTTTCTTTCCGCTACGACTCAACAAGAGGAACGAGACTATCGCCAGCATCACTCCGATCCATTGCCAGACGTTCAATCGTTCTCCGAAGAACAACAGTGCACCCACCAGCACCATCACTGGACGGGTGGCATTAATAGGTCCGACAATCGTCAGGGGCAGATGCTTCATGCCGAAATAGCCCAAGATCCAACTTGAAAGCACGATCACAGCTTTCAGCACAATGTACTTATGCATATCCCAACCGCCACTGGCTGTAAAGAAAAGGCTATCGTCGAGTATGTCCGTTGTGCCACTCAGTACAATGAACGGCAGGAAAATCAATGACGAAAACAGTGTATTCAGAAACAAGATGGGAATCACAGCATTCCCTTTCAGCGCATGTTTCTTTAATGAGTCATAGCAGCCCAACATCGCTGCCGACATAAATGCCAATATCAGCCACATCCTTAATGTCTAATGCTTAATGCTTAATACTTAATATCTAATGTCTTCCAGGAACAGCGCATTACCTGGCATCGACTCGCCAGCCTCTGTCCTGCGCTTCCCTTCTACAACTTTCTGAAACTCCTCCAGCGAAAGTCTGCCACGCCCCACATCCACCAGCGTACCTACCACCGCTCTTACCATATTCCTCAGAAAACGGTTTGCAGTAATCTCGAAATACCAGCTCGACGCAGAGGTCTGATGCCACTTGGCAGCTGTTACCTGACAGAGCGTTGTCTTCACATCAGCCCCACTCTTGCAGAAAGCACCGAAGTCCTCATAATTCAGAAGCATACCGGCTGCTTCGTTCATCTTATCAAAATCAAGTGGATAGTGCAATTCACACGAGTAAGCCCTGCAGAACGGATCCTTCTGCGTATGAACATAATAGTGATAAGTACGTGAAGTGGCAGAGAAACGGGCATGCAGGTCGTCAGCCACCTGTTCCACCTTTTGTACGGCAATGTCATAGGGCAGCAGTCTGTTTAGTTTATAACACAGCTGCTTGCCATCCAGTTCACTGTCATAGTCGAAGTGAGCTACCATCATCCTCGCATGCACACCAGCATCAGTTCGTCCAGCCCCCGTCACGCCGATCTCTGCACGCAAAAGTGTGGAGAGCGCGCCTTGAAGCCGTTCCTGTATCGAATCGCCATTGGGCTGGATCTGCCAGCCATGATAGCGAGTGCCGTCGTAACTCAAAGTGACAAAATATCTCATTGCGGGTGCGAAGGTACAAAAAAAATCTCATTAAAATAGCTTTTTTAGATAATTATCATTATCTTTGCACCAAAATACAACTTAAAACAGGTAACAATATGAGAAGACCTTTTTCGATTGTAACACTGACACTGACCGCTATAATCTTCGTGGCATGCGGAGGCGGTAGTAGTAATGAACAGAGACAGAATGCCGAGCAGGCAATGGAAAACGCTCAACGGGCAAGAAACTATAACCAACTCTTGGTGCTGGCCGACAGCTTTGAGCGTAATGGCAGTCTCTCACCAGCTAAGGCTTACTACTGGCGAGGCTATGCCAGCGACAGGATGCGCAAGTTGCGTATGGCAGAGTTCTATTGGAAGACATCCTTGCAGACAGCAGCCAACTCCGATGACCCTGAAGAGGTGGCAACCTACGCCCATTCTGCCACCCGATTGGCAAACCTGCTTGCCGTACGTGGCGAATACGAGAATGCCCTGAAAGCAGCCATCCCTGCAGCAGAACGTCTGGAGGCACTTAAATGCGATACCACCAGCGATTACATGAATCTGCTCATCTATATCGGTTGTTGCCAAATGGGTGTCGGCAATGCCGACAGAGAGACTTCCGCACGTTTCGATCAGGCATATCAGAAACACCTCAGCAACATAGAGCAAAACCGCAACGACGAGTCGTATAAGGATGCCATTGCCGGTCTCATCAATATCGCTTACGCCTGTATCACTACCGAGAACTATAATCAAGCCCTGAAGTGGACTGACCGTTTCGGAAAATTGATTGGTGAGTATGAGCAACGCCAAGGCATCAACAGCACCTATACTGACAAGCAGTTAGCACGTTACTGCATCTACAAGGCCATCGCCCACGAACACTTGGGACAGCATGAAGAAGCCAATAAAATCTACGAATCATTTCTTCAGACCGAATTCAGCAAGACACCGGAAGGTCGCATCAACGCCAACGAATATCTGATGGCAGCCAACCGCTGGGATGAAGCTGCCTTTAACTACCGCAGCCTTGATGCCATGTTTGCTGGGGAGGATGCCTATACGATAGACAATATCAGAGACTATGCCCTGAAGAAATACCAGACCAATCTGAAAGCTGGTCGTCTCGATTCGGCTTTAGCTGTCAGCAGACAGATCTGTGATTCACTCGAATATGCCTTTAACCAGGCAAAACGTCTCGACGCAGAGGAGCAGAATGTCATTATCAATAAGGTAGAACAACTCACCGAGCAACAGGCTGCCAGTGCCCGTCAGAAGCAACTGGCACTATTCGCTCTCCTCGGACTGCTCTTTCTCTTCTTTGTCGGCTACGCTGTCTATCGTGGGCACAAAAGCCAAAAACTCCACGCTGCCCATAATGAACTGAAGGCAGACTACAGCGAACTGGAGGCACGTACCGCCGACAAGGAACGAGCCACGACAGAAAAGCGCACTGCCCTTGAGGCTCAGCAAGCCCTGTTGCCAGCCCCGCTGCCTAATCGCAACGATATTGCGGTTCATGCCTCTCTCTTCTCAGGACAGGCACTGAGCAGCGACTTCTATGATTATCTCATCCGCGATGAGCAGCTCTTCTTCTGCATCGGTACGGCACAGGGGGACACCATCCAGTCGTCGGTACAGATGGCGATGGCTTGGGCACAGTTCCGTGCAGCGGCTGCCATCACCAACGCCCCTGCACAGATTATTGAAGCCATCAACAGCAGTCTAGCTGCCACCAATGGTACTACGCCTGCTGTCGATCTTTTTGTGGGTGTACTCAATTTTACCACAGATCTGTTAGACTACAGTTTGGCAGGTACCTTCAGTCCATTGTTGCTGCATAACGACACCGTTAATCTGCTGCCAGTAGAGCCTACTTCACCAGCTGGTTCTTCCGCTGATGCCACCTTCCCTACCCTTCAGGCAGAACTAACCCCTGACACGATGCTACTCTTCTACACCAACGGTGCCGCCAACATCACCAATGCTGATGGTAAGATCTATGGTGAGAAGCGCCTGCGTGGGGCTGCTCTTCAAGCCATGAAGCTAAACTCACAGCCTGCACCCTTCCTCAATATCCTAAACAAAGTACAGGACGAATTCATCAAAGGAACACCACAGGCCACAGATCGCACCATACTGGTGATACACCGAAACTAAGATAGAAAGAAAAAAGCTTCCGAGTAATTCGGAAGCTTTTTTGTAGTCGATAGGGGAATCGAACCCCTATGCCAAGATTGAGAATCTTGTATCCTAACCATTAGATGAATCGACCATCCTAGCATTCTTGGAACACCCCTGCGGAAGGAGGGGGATTCGAACCCCCGGTACGGGAACCCGTACGGCAGTTT
>JAEEGG010029233.1_pt1 | contig 10309 bp, 6 predicted proteins | sample 9134161 | NCBI WGS metagenome assembly JAEEGG01 (sample SAMN16246543, study PRJNA631951) | gut metagenome | biome: gut microbiome; feature: rumen; material: CR-attached | host: Bos | place: Iran: Karaj | collected 2018-10 | reverse complement strand
CCCCGGAAACACAAGCCGCCGAAGATCGGCCATGTTGTAGTCGTCCATCCCGATGAGGAGGTCGTATTCCCGCGCCTTCGCGGCATTGATGAGCCATGCGCGACGCGGCGCGAACGGGATTCCCTCTGCCAGCAACTTCCTGCGGGTGCCATAGTGGATGTCGTTGCCGATCTCGTCTGTGTGCAGCGCGGCGGACTCGACCACGATGTCGCCCCTGCCCGCCCTTCTGACGAGTTCCTTCATCACGAACTCCGCCATCGGCGACCGGCAAATGTTCCCGTGGCACAGAAACAGAATCTTTATCATAACGCAACTGGATTTCCCATCTGAAACTGGGCCCAGCAATCTTTTTTACATCCCTTAGAGTCAAGGCTCAAACACGATCTCGAGGCCCGGCGTCTCTGTCATCGCATCCGCGCAGACGGCGCGCAGGCCTCTCGCCACTGCGCCGGCGTGCTTGAAAACGATCTTCCAGTTGCCGCCGTATTCGGTGAGGACGTCGTAGAAGGCGTCAAGATTGCGTCCGTAGTGCTCTGGCAGCGGCAGCGCGCCCGCTATCGCCGCATGCATCCTCGCGGCGTTTCTCACGCCGGTGAGATCGACGGTGAACACTTTCTTTTTCGGATTGCTCGAATTGCTTTTCATTTGACCTCCTTGAATGTACGATAATGGTCGTCGGTATAGTAGATGCGCTTGCCTTTCGACGTGAATACGAGCCGCTTCGCGCCTCTGGGCCTGCCCTTGGTGTCGATGTCGCATTCCTTGTAGAATCCATCGTTCAGCGCCGGGAGCCGACGCTCGTAGTTTCCAAACCTGTCGCCGCCGATCGACTTGCCTGGCGCGTATGGCTCTAGCGGGCCACCCTGCCAGCCGAGTTCGCGGGCCTGGCGCTTCGTGATGAAGTTCTTCGGCAACGCACCGGAGAACTTGCGCACGTAGGCGGCCACTTCGTCCTTGCTGGTGTATTCCCCGTCTTTTGCAACCTCAACGGATTTGGCTACGGTTTTCACCTCTGCCGGCCGAGCCCTGGAACTCTGCGCCGCGGCGCCATGCCGCGCGCCCGCAGCCGTTAACGCAAGGCCTACGGCCAGCATCACGGCGCCTAGCTGCATCATTTTCTTCTTCATCGTCTATTGATCCTTTCTGTTTGTACATTCATTGCCGACGTCCAAGAACCGTACGCGCGTGGAGCGCGAAGACGCCGCGTCCATCTGCGGCGTAGGCCTCGAATATCTTCCTCGCCGCACCCTCGTGGTCGCCGCACGCGTAGAGCGCGCGGGCGAGGTGCAGCTCGCGCAGGCAGCGCCTGTTCTCGTTGCTCGAGCCGAATCCGCCGGACGGCGTCACGGCCGCCGCACCAGGACGTGCCCAGCCGGACACTCCCGGCTTCGCGAGCACCTCCGCGATCGCCCGCGCGGCACGAGGCTCTCGCAGCGCCTCCAGCGCAAGCGCAAGCGCGCGCACATGCGCTAGATGCGTGTTCGCGTCGACCTTCGCGAGTTCGGCGAGAAGCGGCCCTAGCGCGAGCGGACTGCGAGTGCGCCCGAGCGCCACGATCAGGCTGTCGCGTTCGCTCATCCGCCGCCCGAACGCCGAAAGCCCATGCACGTTGATCTTGATCGGCGCATCGCGTCCGCTCACCTGCCTTGCAAGAGTCTCTGCGCCCGTCGCGTCGCCGAGGATGCCCAGCACGTGCGCGTACACGAGTCGCGCGCTCGGCGTCTTCGCCTTCGCATAGGCGTCGCGCAGCGCGGGAACGGCGCGCTCGGGATCGGAAAGAACGATGGAAACGCCCTTGTAGCCATCGCCCATGTCGCGCACCGCCGCAAGCATGCGCTCCGCGTCCACGCCCGCATTGTCCTCCCACGTGAGGACCTCCTCCGGAATCACGCCCTTCTCCACGAGGTGCCGCTGGAGCGCCTTCACGTCGATCGCGCGCAGTTCCGTACCCTTCTCGGCGGCCATCGCCGCCGCCACGCCTGCCGCATAGCCCGCGTTCTGCACATCCGGCTGCATGCGCATGAGCGGCTGCGCGTCGCGGTGCGCGCTTATGCCAAGGCCTACCACCGCGAGACCGTCCAACTTCTCCGGCAGAATCGCGCGGTACGGCACGTTCACGCCGTAGATCTTCTTTCCATTCGCCTCGCTTACGTAGCAGATGTCGGCGATGGACGGACCGTGACTGTCGAAGTCGCTGCGACCCTGAACGATGGTGTCGGGGAACGTGCGCTCGTTCACCACGTCGAGCGGCGACACCACGACCGCACCCACGATGCGGCGGCGTTCGCGGCTTTCAGTCGCCTGCGAAACGTCCCATGTGCCTTTCGACGCGCCCATGCGTCCACGCACGGAGAAGAGCCACTGGTCAACCGCGTCGCCGTCGTTCACGTAGCCCCAGTCGGAGTTGATGTAGCTCTCGCCGAGACGGCGCTCGGAGAGGCCGGCGCCCTGAAGCGCAATCTCGCCAGCGCCAAGAAACTCGCAGCGCGCGCCCGCGGCGGCCGCAATGTCTGCGTTGCCAGTCGCGTCCACCACGTCCTTCGCAAGCACCACGCCGCGCCCCTGGGGCGTCGCCACCACCACGCCCGCCACGCGGCCCTCCCGCACCACCGCGCCGCACGCCATCGCGCCGAACCACATCTCAACGCCGGCCGCGCGGTTCTCGCGCCGCCACCATTCGCGCTTGCCAACCACATGCACCGCCGCGCCAAGCTCCTTCACTCCCTTGTCGTGCTCGGAGGTAAAACCCACGCGGTTGCCGTACCAGTATTTTCCTATCATGCCGAGAGTCCCCACGCCTCCAAGGCCGTAGAGGTATTCCACGATGAGCGTCTTCGCGCCGCGCCTTCCAGCGCCGATGCCCGCGGGCGCGCCGGCCGTGCCGCCACCCACCACCACAACGTCGTATTCGCCCAGGACGGGCAACGGCCCCGCAGGCGATTCGACCGTGGGCAATCCTTTGTCGAACGGACGCAGACCATTCAACGCTTCGCATATCTCAAATCTGGAAATCGGCGCCCCCGCCGCTTCAAGCCTACGAGAAGCGACAAGAGTTTCGCTTCCCCGACGGCGAGCCGCCGCGTCGCGCGCGGCGGACGCGCCCACCTCTGCGCCCTTTCGCATGAACGCAAGCGGACGCATCCCCCACCCCAGCACGAACACGTGCGGCACGCTGCCCGCTGCGCGGTCCGGCGGCACCTGGAAAAGCATGTCTGCCGAATCCAGCAACCCTTTCGTGAACGTGCGGTCTCGCGCGATCTGCTCGGCTTCGGCAAAGGAGGCGAATGATCCGTCCTTCATCGGTATCTTCATCGTGCATTCCCATGCGCGGCCCGTCTTGCCGCGAATGCCACGCCCGCTGGTGCGGTACTCGCCCGGAAGAAGACGCGTCGTCATGCCAGGTGCCTCTGGACGGTCCAGCGAAATGACGATACGCGTGAAGACATGCTCGCCCGCGGGATATGGCGTGAACGGCACACCCGCGAGGCGCGCCACCGTCGAGCGTTCAGTGGCGTCGACGATTGTCTTCGCCTTGACGGCCTGGCGTCCGCTGCGGTTCGCGATCACCACGCCCGCAACCGCGCCCGATTTGTCGCGCAGAACGTCCGTCACGTACGATCCCGTGATGAACTCCACACCGTTCGTGAGCAGCGCGCGGTCGAAAGTCTGCTTAACCATGAGCGGCGTGGGGATGCGTAGGCGCGCCCAGCCATCCGTGCGGAACGTGATCTCGCCAAGCAGCATCCGCTTGCATCCTTCGCCGCGAAACGCCGCGAGGCCAACGTATCGGATGAGTTTCCCACTGAGCGGCGCCCGCCAAAGCTGGTACCCCGTACCGCCAGAAACCTGCTGAAGCTGGACGGGACTCGACCAGTTCTTGCCGTCCGTGCTCGTGACGAGGCGTGCGCTCGCCACGGCGAAGTCGTCCTTGCGCGTGAAGCTCACAAGCTCCACAGACTCCACGAGCCGATCCTCGCCGAAGTCCATGTTGATCTTCACCTTTGGCACGTCGTACTGCACCGAGCCGTGAACCACGTCGTCGGCCTTGCCGTCGGAGAGGATCGTGTTGTTCTTGTCCAGATGCGGAGCGATGGAGGGCGCGTCGGCCTTGTAGGCGAATGGCACCGTGGTCGAACGGTCTAGCCACAGTTCCTGCGCGAGCTCGGCGTCAGGCGTCTCGCCGTCCGCGAGGCCGAGCCGCAGCGTGCCCGCGATGTCTTCGCCAAGGTACGGACGCGGCGCGACGAGATATACGGACGCTCCGGCGGACTTCGCTGCAAGCGCAGCCGAAACCGCACCCGACGATCCGCCCACCACAAGCACGTCCGCCTCCTTCACGAGCGGGATCTTCCGCGCGGACTCCATCACGCACGTCCCCGCCGTCAGCTGCCCGCACACAGCCAGTCCAATCACAAGCACCGCGTTCTTCATTGTCCACCCAACCTTATTCCGCACTTGTCATCTTCACCATCTGCGCGACTGGCGTCACGTAAAGATCCATGTGCCCGTCGGCATTGTTTGCGGTGCACACGACGTACTTCGCGTTCATGACGAAGTGAGGATGCGGATCGGGATGCAACCTGCTCTGGTTATCCTGCGGCATGAGCGCGGGGCGCGTCGAGTAGAGCCACACGTGTTTTCCCGTCTCGCGGTTCCAGAACCCGACGCGCCACTTGCAACCGCGCCACCACCTCTCCGGCGCATCGTCGCACACGACGTATTTCTTGTCGGGCGAAATGTAGTTGTGCCTTGCGCCGCTTATGCCGCACCACCGCTCCTGCTTGCCCGTCGCAAGGTCATGGTGGTACACGTAGTCGCCAGGCCGCCCGCACCAGCTGAAGCCCTTGCCGTCGTCGTCCCATATCTCGTGCGAGGCGAAGTTGCGGTCCTTCGCGGGGATCATTTCGCGCCAGCCCTTGCGCATCAGCCACATGCGCGGATACCAGCCGGTCTTCTTCCGGTATTCCTGTCCGTCCTTCTCCCAGCACGCCTCCCAGGCGCACATCGCAAGCGTGTCGTCCGCCGGGTTGACCTGCCCGTGGTTGCAGCAGAACGGAGTCTCGCCCCACTTGTCGAAATCACCAGTCGCGAGGTCCAGCATTCCCTGCACCCAGCGGCGCTTCCCGGCGGCGTTCACAAGCGACGTGTCGAGGAACGCGCGCTTTCTGTCCTTCGTGAGCGTGAGATGCGTGTAGTAGCGATCGGCCTTGTATTCGCCGTCGTCAAGCCCCTTCGGAATGCCGCACAGCTTGACGGCCTTCGACGGCTCGGCGAGGTCGCAGCGGAAGAACCCGCCGAGTTTCGGGCTTCCGAATACGATGTAGTTTTCCTTGCACTCGATGAAGGGATCTCCCACGAACGGCGTGCGGCTCTCGATGTTCTCGCGGCTGATTTTCTCCGCCCGGGCGACGGGCTTCACCGTGTCGTTGAGGAGGTCGGCGACCATCAGTATCTTCGGGCTGCGCTTCGGCTTTTTTTCGTTGCCGACAGTGTAGTTGAAGAGGAGGAAGCGTCCATCCTCGGTCATCGACTTCGTGATGAAGTAGAGCGACTGGCGGTTGTCGTCCGGCGCGCCATAGACGAGCGCGTAAGAGACCACGCCGCTCTCAGGATCGACGCGCGTTTCGAAGAGCTTCGACGTCGCGGGCGTCTTTACGCCCTTCACCACGCCCGCGCCGTCGGCGAGCAGCGTCGAGGCCATCCACAGCATCGGCGCCTGGGCATGGGGGTCGCCGTTCACCTGCCGGCGCTTGAAGTAGTATTCGAGGTTGTTGCGCTTGCCCGTGCCTTCGCACGTGCCCGCCACGTTGCCCCACTTGTCCATGCGCGCGCAGAGCGCAAGGTATGCGCGCCGCGCGGCAGGACCGTACTTCGCGCCGTCCAGCCACCCGCGCCTCACGCCCACCATGTAGGCGTATGCGAACATCGCCGTCGACGAGCTTTCGCCCCAGTTGCGCGGATCGTCAGGACGGTCAATGAGCTGGCACCAGAGACCGTCCGCGCGCTGGAATCTGAGCAACGTCTCCATCATCAACCGGTAGCCATCCATGATGCGCGGGCGGTGCGGACTGTCCTTCGGAAGGTGCTCCAGAAGAAGCGCCATACCCGCGGCCATCCATCCATCGCCACGGGCCCACACGAACGGCACGTCCGGCGCGTGGTAGAAGAGTCCCTTCGCGGGGCCGTCCCTGAGCTGGAGCCTGTCAAGGTAGAGTATCATCTCCGCGGCGGCGCGTTCGATGTACTTGCGCTCTCCCGTGGCGCGATACGCCTGGCTCTGTAGCGCGGTGATCATGTACATGTCGTCGATCCACAGGCGCGTCTGAACGGAAAGTCCCTTCGCGTAGTATTCGCGCTGCACTTCGGGCGGCGCGCTCTCGCGCTCCTTGAACGACGCCTCGCATGGCTCGCACCACTGCGTGTCGGCATACATGAGCCCCATGTCGAGACACCGCTTGTCCTTGTTCAGCATGTAGATTTCGCATGGCAGCGCGCCGAAAATCGCGTCGTCTACGTGACGCGGACGCGAACACACCTTCTCCTTCGACCCTCCCGGCAGGAAGTCGTCGAAAAGGCGCACCAGCCTCTTCTCGCGGTACTCGTCGCCCGTCAGGCGCGCGCACTCTATCGCGTTGACCCACAGCGACACCACGGAGTACTGCACGATGCGGTTCCATCCGTAGCCGTTGTTGCCATGGTATCCGGCGGGCTTGTAGTTCTCGGGGCGAGTCGTCAGGAACTGGTCCGTCACGCGCCGCGAGATCGTGGCGGGATTGTTCCCCTCCGGCAAATCGCCGAAGTATGGCGCGAGCCTCCCCGGCTGCGCCATGCACACTGCCGGCAACGCCGCCATGGGCGTGTTCAGCAGATCTGCGCGGTCAGGGGTGTCGCCGCCGGTTGCAAGCGTCCAGCCGCCCGGAGCCGGCTCGGCGGATATGGCGCGCGAGGGCGAATTGTCCGCAGTGAATATTCCACTCTTCACTTGGCGGGGCGTGCCGGCACACGCGCACGCGGCCGCGGCAAGCGCGGCCACCGCATGCACTATGCCTTTGAACATACAATCTGCGGATACATGCTTCATCGTTCCCACTTCTTTCTTTGTTTTTTTGAATTTAGGAAAGGCACGGTGTACCTAAACTTGATTTTAGCGGTTTCTGAACTCCTTCATTGGCAGCAGACTCTATTATAACACAACCACGAGTCCTTCACAATGTCGTATGGGCGGATGCAACGACGGCACCGGTTTCATCGACGTACTTCGTCACGTTGCCTATGTTGTCGTAGCAGGGGAAGTAGAACGGATCCGCTCATCGAGACGGCAAGGAGCCCGCCCACGCCGCCCGCCCCCCTGCAAGGTCTCCGAAAGATCCAGGCCCCAGAAGCACTGAATCTCCGACGTTCCCGGCGTGTCGCCACCGACGTTCTTCACGGTCTCATGCACAAGGTTCCAGCCGTCGTATGTGAAGACTCTGCGCTCCACGACGTTCCATGCCTCCGCCGCCGAATCGTAGCGACTCACGGTCTTGGAGATCCGCCGTCCGCGCCAGTCGTATGCGCTCTCCACGCGGAGCGCGCCGTCGGCGAGAGACGCTGAGGTCGCGGAGACAAGCCGGTCCTCGGCGTCGTATGCGTAGAGCCAGTCGCCGTCGGATGCGCCACGCCATTAGGTGGCACAGCCAATCTCGGCACGGCAAAAGCCACGAAGGAAATGAGAATCAGAAAGCAACGCAGGCAACAAGATCCAACATATTGAACCCAATGCGACAAATGGTAGGGCCCGCTCGCCGAGCGGGCCGCAATGAAGCGCCGACGCAACATCAACGGCGCACCATTGCGGACGGCTCGGAGAGCCGTCCCTACCACGCCGCTCTCCCGCGCTGACACTTTCACTTCGCGCCGGACCTTTCGTTGATGCGCCTGATTGCGGCTTGAGCGGCGGATGCGCGGCGGGCATCGCATTTTGCAAAATGGATTCACACAACCTCTTCAAGAAAGTAAGTTCTAACTTGCACTACATTCACACAATCTTTCAATCATCGGATTCGGATATCTTATGAACGAAATCCAGGCGATTCAATCTAAATCTGGTGATATTCAGCCGCACTGGAACCCCATCCGCCTTTCTCCAAGCCCCCGATGTCGAATCCTTAATGAATGCCCCGTAGAATAAAAAATCTCTCGGCCCAAATTCCCAGTTCAAATTAAAGTTCAAGACGTATCTCGCAGGCGGGAAAAACCGTACTTCATTTATTTTCCACGTAGAGGTCATGCCTGAAACAATAGTGGCTTCATCGTCTTTCAACACATCGTACCGATCCCAGTTGGCATGATATACTGGCAAAAGCGTATTGTACTTGTGAAATCTACCTTGGAAGTCTCTAGTTGCGCAATAGGCATCCCGAAATATATACTGTCTGTGGAACCAACCTACTTTTATGTTTTTCTTGGTCATATTCGTCACTTTGCACGATAGATTCATGCTAACCCCCATCACTCTGTCTATGCCGCTCCCTACTGGATTGTAGATAGGATGCGTGTCTGTCTCAAAAATATCGCACGTCTCGTTGACAACTTCAATCAACAAGTACTCGTCTCCCGCAAGAATCCTATCCCGACCCGGGCTGCCCAAGGAACTGTCCTCGTCGCATATGCATCCGGAAATAAGAACGCACGAAATAAGAATTATCACAAGTTTCATCTCAGGTCAACCCTCTCAAAGCATTTTCTAATTTCATATTCATACCGAATTATATCACGAAGTTTCTCATCGTCATTGAGGTTCAAACAACCTCCCATATTTTTGCAGGATTTGAACGCTTGGCGCCTTACGCAGTCATATTTGGATTTATCGGCAGGTATCCAATTACTCCCGTTTGGATTGCAGCCACCATCATTTGAATATGCGCGTATTTCGGTACACGCAGTCTGATTGCACGTTGGTTTATTAGTCCTCAATCTACAATAATCCAATACATGTATTACTTCATGTACCATGGTTAAACTATATTCACTTTCATTGCGTTCACCCGCATTTATGCAAATGCGTACATCACCTTTTTGTCCCCATGAATCCGCCGGAGAATATGACCCGAGATTTCCTTTCTTGACATCGTCTGGATTACAGCAAACACACTTCACAGAAAATTTGCAATCATGTTTCTTTAGGTATTTAAGCATTTTTTTGATGTATACGTCATTGGGTATTGCTGACCTTGCAGCGTCACACATCTTCCGTTGGGCATCTATATCTAAACCTAATTCGTCAACAACAGAAAGAACCATATTGCCAACAAATGAATATTTGTTGGCCAGACTCCCAAAATGCATTGGATCTCTTTGCATCCAACGACCAAGTTCAGGAATGTAATGGCGAAAATTGTAGTACACTATGCCCAATCCAGTATCCAGATACTCGGAACTAAATCCAAACGGCGTTGTTCGTGATTCTTCATCATTTGCCACGACTTTTCCAAAAGGAGAGTATCTGACATTTTCAAACACAATTGCCGACTCGTCAGCAATAGTTGAAATGTTTTTATTCCCATCAAAAAGACAAAAGCGATGAATACTGTTATCTAATTCCGAAACAATCGGCTGCGTAATAAATGGCTCTGTAGGATCCCACGCCAACGCAAGATAATTAGAACACGAATTATCACGGATGTAACAAAAACGCAATATACATATATATTTGTCATATGTAAATGAGAGATTACAGTTTGTAATCGAAGTGTAAACATCTAAATATCTCACTCTCCGGCCCATACGGTCGAAGGACATTACGATGTTGGTTGCCGCCGACTGCGTGCCGCCTGTCCATAGGACGGGCCTGTTCTCGCCGTTGTATTGAACTTGCCAAATGCCTGTTGAGGTCTGGATCAGCGTCTGGTTGCCGTCGTCGTCGAACTGCGGGACGAACTCTTCGACTTCGCCCTGCGGCGCGCCGGGGACGGCGCGCCCTACCAACGTGTACTGATTGAGGCTGTTGGCTGTGTATGTGCGGTTGGTGCCGAGGTCTGTCGAGGTGATGCGGTTGCCGATGTCGTCGTACTGGTAGGCGTATTCGGGGGTGTCTGCCGCAGGGGATTGCGGCGCGTTGGGGACAACGCGCCCTACCAGCTTGGTGGCCGAGGTGAGCTCGTTGCGGACTTGGAGCAATTGGCCGTCTTGCTTAGTCTTTTAATTGTAACCGTTCTTCAGTTGCCTCGCCAGCCTTCCTCATCCTCGTCGTCTTCAACACTCATTACAACTCGAAAGCCTATGTCATTTCCAAACTCATTACTTTGCGGAGACTGATTTCTGGAGCAAG
>JAEEGG010029232.1_pt1 | contig 10309 bp, 11 predicted proteins | sample 9134161 | NCBI WGS metagenome assembly JAEEGG01 (sample SAMN16246543, study PRJNA631951) | gut metagenome | biome: gut microbiome; feature: rumen; material: CR-attached | host: Bos | place: Iran: Karaj | collected 2018-10 | reverse complement strand
CATCGCGCAGCTCGGCGGCCGCGGCCGGGGCGACCAGTTCGTGCGCATCATCGTGGACGTGCCGAAGAACCTGACGCCCAAGCAGAAGGAGCTGCTCAAGCAGTTCAACGACTCGCTCCCGAACAAACCGAAAAACAACGTCGACGACGGCAAGACGGTCGGCGAAGAGAAGCGCGGCTTCTTTGATAAATTCAAACTGTAAATCAAGGTGAATCACTATGGCAAAGAAACAATTCAAGGCGGAATCCAAAAAGCTGCTCGACATGATGATCCATTCGATCTACACGAACAAGGACATCTTTCTGCGCGAGCTGATCTCCAACGCGAGCGACGCGCTCGACAAGCTGTATTATCATTCGCTTTCCGAGGACGTCTCCGGTCTGACGCGCGACGACTATAAGATCGAGATCGCGCTCAACAAGGACGCGCGCACCCTGACCGTCAGCGACAACGGCTGCGGCATGAGCGAAAAAGAGCTGGAGCAGAACCTCGGCACGATCGCGAAAAGCGGCTCGCTCGATTTCAAGGACGGCATCGAAAACAAGAGCGCCGTCGAGATCATCGGTCAGTTCGGCGTCGGCTTTTATTCCGCGTTCATGGTCGCGGACCGCGTGATCGTCGAATCCAAAGTCCACGGCAGCGACGAAGCCTTCCGCTGGGAATCGACCGGTGTGGACGGATACACGGTGACCCCGTGCGACAAAGCGGCCGCAGGCACGACCGTCATCCTCCAGATCAAGGATGATACGGACGAAGAAAAATACAGCCAGTATCTTGACACCTACAAGATCCGCGAGATCGTTTCGAAGTACTCCGATTACATCCGCTATCCGATCATGATGGATACCGAAACGCAGAAGCTGAAGGAAGGCACCGAGGACGAATACGAGACCGTCACGGAGCCGACGCAGCTCAATTCGATGGTCCCGCTCTGGCGCAAGAACAAGAACGAGATCACCAAAGAGGAATACGACGCGTTCTATCAGTCGAAGTTCTACGACTACGAAGCGCCGCTGCACACGATCCATTCCAAAACCGAAGGGCAGATCACCTACGACGCCCTGCTGTACATCCCGGCGCACGCAGCGTACGACTATTACACGAAGGAATTCGAAAAGGGTCTGCAGCTCTACACGAACGGCGTGCTCATCATGGATAAATGCGCCGATCTGCTGCCCGATTATTTCAGCTTTGTCAAGGGTCTTGTCGATTCCGCCGACCTGACGCTGAACATCTCGCGTGAAACGCTCCAACAGGACCACCTGCTCAAGATCATCGCGAAGAACCTTGAAAAGAAGATCAAGAGCGAACTTGAAAAGCTCCTGCGCGACAACCGCGAAGACTATGAAAAGTTCTTCAAGGCGTTCGGCCTGCAGCTGAAATTCGGCGTTTACAACGGCTTCGGCATCCACAAGGATACGCTGCAGGATCTGCTGCTGTTCTATTCCTCGAGCGAGAAAAAGCCCGTCACGCTGAAGGAATACGTCTCCCGTATGCGCGAAGAGCAGAAGACGATCTACTACGCCTGCGGCGAAACGACCGACAAGATCGACATGCTGCCCCAGGCGGACAGCGTCAAGGCGAAGGGCTTCGAGATCCTCTACTGCACCGACGACGTCGATGAATTTGCGATCCAGATGCTGCGCGAATACGACGGCAAGACCTTCACCAACATCTGCGCCTCGACGCTCGACCTTGACACCGAGGACGAAAAGAAGGCGCTCGACGACGAGAACGCCGCGGCGAAGGACCTGCTCGACAAAATGAAGGGCTTCCTCGGCGGCGCGGTCGACACGGTCCGCTTTACCAACAAGCTGCAGACCTACGCGGTCTGCCTGACCAGCGAAGGCGCGCTGTCGCTCGAGATGGAAAAGGTACTCGGCCAGATGCCGAACAGCAGCGGCGTGAAGGCCCAGCTCGCGCTGGAGATCAACCGCAGCCACCCGATCGCGGAAAAGCTCCGCGCGCTGAACGGCACGGACGACGAAAAGCTCGAGAAATACACGAAGCTTCTCTACGCGCAGGGCTGCCTGATCAGCGGCAAGCCGCTGGACAACCCGGCACAGCTGAGCGAACTGATCTGCGAACTGATGTAAAAAAGATCCGGCGGTATGCCGGATCTTTTTTACAGCTGTTAGTAGTTAGCCGTTAGCAGCTAGCGTGCTTTCGCTGAAAAAATGTTCAAGCAACACAGGCGGAGCATAGAATAAGCCAAACCATTGATCAACAACGATCTCTTCACAGGAATCTTTCCCTGTAGAATCGGATGCCTTGCTGCTAACCGCTAACTGCTAACCACTAACTGCTAAAAACGCCGCTCCATCGAGCGGCGTTTTTTCTGCTTATTCTTCGGAAGCCGGGAGCGTATCCTGCGGCTGCGCGGGCTGTACCTGCGGGTTCGACATCAGCGTCTGCATCTGGCCTTCGAAGCCGTTCTGCAGCTGTTCGTTGATCTCGCTGATGTTGTTGAGGTTGCTCATCGCGATATTGCGGTAATCGTTGAGCGCCTTGCTCGCGAAATCGAAAGAGCCCTGGGTGATGCTGACCGCCCATTCGCGCGCCTGCTGCTTGTGCGCTTCGCAGTCCGCCATGGTCTGGGCGATGTGCGCCTGCATATCGCTCTGGCACTTTGCCATGATCTCTTCGGCGCGGACGCGGGCCGCCTGCGTGATGGAATGGCTCTGGACCATCTCTTCCGCCTGCTCCTGCGCGTGCTTGATGATCTTTTCCGCGTCGTCCGTCGCGCTCTGGGTCGTTTCCTTATAGTAGCGCTGCGCGGATTCCACGATCTCTTTTTCTTCCTGGCGCGCGTTGGCAAGGATGTTCTCGCGGTCGTCCAGAATACCCTTCGCCTTGGTCACTTCCTCGGGGAACTTGTTCTGGATATACTGCATCAGATGGGAAACTTCTTCGCCGTTGATGACGCGCTTTTTCCGCGAGAAGAAGAGGTAACGCTTGCTCGTGGCAATATAGTTCTCCAGCTCGTTGACCAGCTCGATGAAGTCCAGCTGACCCCACTTGCTTTCGGCGTCCTGCGGATCGAAGGCGGCAAATTCCGAGATGTCCTCGTATTCGGGCTGTTCCGTGACGACGTCCTCGACATCGAGATCGGTTTGAAGATCATAAAAATTTGACATAGTGTTCTTTCCTTTCTGCTCTTTCCTGGGTTCTTTTTTATAAAGGGGATACCTGATTCACTGTTTTGCCGCCGTTTGCGTTACAGCCGGCGCAGCCGCGCGGTGATCTCTTCACAGATCGCCTGCGGCAGGAAAGGGGAAATATCGCCGCCGAGCGCGCAGACCTGTTTGATCATGCTCGACGAGAGGAACATGTTGTCGCTTTCCGCGGCGAAGAAGACCGTTTCCACATTCGGGTTCAGCTTCTTGTTGATCAGCGCCTGCTGGAACTCGTCCTCAAAGTCCGAAACGGCGCGCAGACCTTTGATGATGACGTCCGCGCCCTTGCGTTCGGCGTAGGCGGCAAGCAGACCGCAGTCGCTGTCCACCTCGACGTTCGGCAGATCCTCCGTCACCCGGCGGATCAGCGCCATGCGCTCCTCCACGGTAAACGAATAGTTGCCGATCTTGTTGTAGTTCGTCATCACGACCACGATAACGCGGTCGAACAGTTTTGCCGAACGGCGGATCAGATCGAGATGTCCGTTTGTCACCGGATCGAAGGAACCGGGATAGATCGCGGTTTTACCCATCGTTTTCCGCCTCCTCTTCCGGCACGCGATAGACCGTCAGCGTGACCTTGCCGTAATGGTAGCAGCGGCTCTGTGTGAAATCGCCGACCTGCTGCGGCAGCGCCTCGCCTTTCGGCGTTTCGCAGATGATGACGCCCGATTTGCGCATCAGACGCGGCAGCAAAGGCAGCGCCTTTTGCAGCAGCCCTGTGCCGTAGGGCGGATCGAGCAGCGCGAGGTCGAAGCAGTCGCGGCTCGTCTGCAGATACCGCAGCGCGTCGCCGTGCAGCACGCTGGCTTTGCGGGCGAGTCCGGTCGCCGCAAGATTCTCTCTTACGACCTCGATCGCCTTCTTGGAGCTGTCGACGAAAACACAGCTGTCCGCGCCGCGCGAGAGCGCCTCCACGCCGAGCTGACCGGAACCGGCGAACAGATCCAGGATCCGTCTGCCTTCCAGTTCAAACTGGACGATGGAAAACAGCGCCTCTTTGACACGGTCGGTCGTCGGGCGCACGTCGTTTCCTTCGAGCGTCTGCAGCCGCCGGCCCCTGGCCGTACCTGTAATGACTCTCATCACAGCCCTCCCATTCATTATGGGTTATATTATTATCCCACTTTTTTTAAAAAATTGCAACAGGTATTGCGCATTTTCTCTGTTTTGTCAGAAATTCCCTGCGATTTCGCCTGTTTTTTTGCCCGTCATTCCAAATTTGCCTTCGGAATCGACGGCTTTCTGCCGTGATTGTACAGCTTCCGGTTGTCCAGCGCCCACTGCCGCTGTGAAAAGCCGTGGTTTTCCACCGCCGAAACCGCGTTCGTGATTTCATAGACCGTCGCGTCGAGCGTGTCCAGCTCGCTGAGGATCTCCGCCTCGAGGAACATCGGACGGACCGCCGCGCCGAATTCCGGCGTGCCGTGGTGCGAAATTGCCATATGCTCGAGCAGCATGGCCGTTTCCTCGCTGATGCCGAGCTCCTTCGCCTTGCGCTCGATCTCCATGGCGCCCATCACGAGGTGTCCGATCAGCTCACCTTTGACGGAATAGTTCTTGACGATCCCGACGCCGTTGACGTCGAACTCGTCGATCTTGCAGATGTCATGCAGGATCGCGCCGGCAAGCAGCAGATCGCGGTCCACCGCCGGGTACAGCCGCGCGACGGCTGACGCCAGCTTGACGATCGACAGCGTGTGGTACAACAGACCGCCGCGGATCGCGTGGTGCAGCTTGTACGCCGCCGGCCAGAACAGCAGGTTTTCTTCGTTGTCCTGCAAAATGGCGCGGGTCAGTTTCTGCAGCTCTTCGTCCTTCATCGAATCGACGTAGGAATAGATCTTGTCGAGCATCATGCGGCCCGGGTACTCCGCCGACGGAACGAAGTCCGTGATATCCACCTCGTCGTCCTCGTTGACGAAGCGGATGCGCTCGATCCGGAACTGGTCGGTGCCGTTATAGACAGACAGCGTACCGCGCACCTTGATAAAGTCGCCCGCCTCGAACGTCCCGTGGACGCTTTCCTTATAGTCCCAAAGCTTGGCGACGATCTCGCCGGTTGCGTCGGACAGCAGAAAATCCAGATAGGGCACGCCCTTGACGTTGAGCTTCTGCTCAACGGTCTTGACGATGCAGTAGCCTTCGCTCGTCCCGTTGCCCACCGATTTGAAATTCATATCGTTTCGTCTCCTTTCGTCTGCGCGCTTTCCAGCAGCTGCATCAGCGCGCGCAGCCGGTCGATCTCGCCGTTCAGATACAGATAGCCGAACAGCGTCTCGAGCCCGGTCGCGTAATGATAATCGCTTTCGGTCGCGTTTTTTGCCTTATGGTTCGTGTGCGCGTTGCGTCCGCGGCGGAACTGAGACAGCTCCGTTTCGGTCAGCGCGGGCAACAGAATTTTTGCCGCTTCCGCCTGCGCCGCCGCCTTGACGCGCGCGGCAGCCATCGCGTGCTGCTGCTTGACGGGGCGGTTCGCTTCGCACACCAGCGTCTCGCGTATAAACAGGTCGAACACCGTGTCGCCCACAAACGCGAGGTTCAGCGCGCTCAGCTGCGCCGGGTCGCACGGCTCAAAACAGAATCGTTCCATATCAGTTCACAAACTCAAACTCAAAGTCGTAGATGCTGACAATGTCTCCCTCTTCCACGCCCTGCTCACGCAGCGCGTCGATGATGCCGCTCGAGAGCAGCACCCGCTGGAAGTATTGCAGCGATTCGTAGTCGTCCATATTCACGCGGCTCATGATCCGCAGCAGCCACGGCGCCTCCACGATATAGACGCCGTCCTCGTGCGTGACGGTGAAACCGGTGTTCTGCTTTTTGAGCAGCACCTCGAGCGGGATCTCCTCCGGCTCGTACTGCCGCACGGCGGGGAGCGTCGCGAGCTTCGCCGCGACGGCGTTGATCACTTCGCGCGTGCCCTCGGCGATCGGGGCGCACATTTCGAAGTACTGCAGCCCCTTCGCTTCGATATAGCCGCGGAACGCCGCGCGCTGAACGTCCGTCGCGAGGTCGATCTTGTTGCCCGCCACGATCTGCGGTCGCTCGGCGAGTTCCGGGTTGAACCGTTTCAGCTCGAGGTTGATCTTTTCAAAATCCTCGATCGGGTCGCGCCCTTCGCTCCCGGCGACATCGACGATGTGCAGCAGCAACCGGCAGCGTTCGACGTGGCGCAAAAACGCGTGTCCGAGCCCGACGCCCTCGCTCGCGCCCTCGATCAGACCGGGAATGTCCGCGATGACAAAGGAACTGCCGATCCCCATTGACACCACGCCGAGGACGGGGGTGATGGTCGTGAAGTGATAGTCCGCGACGATCGGCTTCGCTTCGCTCACGACGGAGATGAAGCTCGATTTGCCGACATTCGGGAAACCGAGAAGACCGACGTCCGCGAGGAGCTTGAGCTCCAGCGTCACGTCCCATTCCTCGCCCGGAGCGCCGCTTTTCGCAAAGCGCGGGGTCTGGCGGGTCGGCGTCGCGAAATGGACGTTGCCCCAGCCGCCTTTTCCGCCCTTCGCAGCGATGAACGGTTCGTCGCCGGAAAGGTCCGCGATCAGCGCGCCGCTTTCATTTTCGCGGATGATCGTCCCGCGCGGGACGCGGATCACGAGGTCTTCGCCTTTTTTGCCGTTGCGCCGCGCGCCGGAGCCGTCGGCGCCGTTCTGCGCCTTATACTTGCGCTTATACTTGAAATCGGCGAGTGTGGACAGATTGTCGTCCACCTGAAAGACGACGTCGCCGCCTTTACCGCCGTCGCCGCCGTCCGGTCCGCCGGAAGCCACGTATTTTTCGCGGTGGAACGCCACCGCGCCGTTGCCGCCGTCGCCGGCTTTGATGTGGATCCCCACCTTGTCAACAAACATCCGATCCCTTCTTTCTGTCACCGTTTTTTCAATAACTAATATATTATACATGAAAAAGGTGTTTTCGTCAATCGCGCCGGCAAGAAAAATCCTTGCATTTCTCCGGCTTTCTATGGTATAATACAATCGACGTTTCAGGAGGTTTTGCTATGCATTATCTGGTCACCTTTTTAGAGGGCGTGATCTCATTCATTTCGCCCTGTATGCTCCCGATGCTGCCGCTGTACATCTCCTATTTTGCGGCGGGAGAGGAAAAGAAGAGCAAGATCTTTGCCCGCGCGGCGGCGTTCGTCGGCGGCTTCACACTGATCTTCTGTCTGCTCGGTCTGTTCGCCGGGACGCTCGGCGCGCTGTTAAGGCGCTATCAGGTCGTGGTCGATATCGTCAGCGGCGTGATCGTGATTTTGTTCGGTCTTTACTATCTTGAGCTGTTCAAACTGCCGTTTTTCAAGGGAATGAAAAGCGGGCATAAGATCAGCGGCGTGCTGTCGGCGTTTTTGTTCGGCGTGATCTATTCCGTCAGCCTGACGCCCTGTGTCGGCGCGTTCCTCGGTTCGGCGCTGATGCTCGCCTCCGCGTCCGCGACGGCGTGGCGCGGCGTACTGCTGCTGCTTTGCTATTCGCTCGGGATGGGCAGTCTGTTTCTGCTGTCTGCGGTGCTGATCGACAAGCTCAAGGGCACGTTCGGCTTTATCAAATCGCATTACAAGATCATCAACCTCGTTTGCGGGATCTTCCTGATCGTGGTCGGCGTTTTGATGGCGTGCGGCCTGATGACCCGGGTGATCGGCAAACTGATGTAAAAAGGAGACGTATTCGATGAAAAAGAACTATGGCTGGCTGCTGTTGCTGCTCGCGATCGTGGTGCTGCTCGTCGGCGGTTCGGTCGCCTACCGCCTGCTCGGTCAGATGACGAATCCGACCGTCCCCATTGAAACAAACGAAGCGGGAGAACCCGTTTCTTCCCAAAGCGAAGCCGCCGACTTCACTGTCTATGACGGCGACGGCGCGTCCGTCACGCTCAGCGCCAAGCAGGGCAAACCCGTTTTCATCAACTTCTGGGCAACGTGGTGCGCGCCCTGCCGGTCGGAGCTCGCCGACATCGACGAAGCGTACAAGACCTACGGCGACAGGATCGAGTTCATGATGATCAATCTGACCGACGGCAGCAGCGAGACCGTCGAGGGCGTCCGCGCCTTTGTGGAAGAAAACGGCTACACGTTCCCGGTCTATTACGACAGCGACGAGAGCGCCGCGCTCGCTTACGGCGTCGGCTCGATCCCGACGACGGTGCTGATCGGACCGGACGGCAGCTATCTGCACACGCAGATCGGCGCCATGTCGGCGGACACGATCGAAACTTTGATGCAGACGCTGCTCGCGGCGGAGGGATGACGATGGATCTGATTCGAAACGGCAAAACGCCGCTGCTTGCCGCCCACCGCGGCGTGACCGGCGGCAACATTCCCTGCAACAGCGAGGCGGCGTTCCGCGCTGCGATCGCGCAGGGCGCGGATATCGTGGAGCTCGATGTGTCGCTCTCGCGCAGCGGCTCTCTGTTCGTGTTTCATCCGGGCATGGAGCCGGCGCATCTCGGCACCAGGCGCTTTCTGTTGACGCGGTCCGACCGCTCGATCAGTGCGCTGCGCTTTCGCAACCCCGACCACGCGAAGACGACCCAGCCGATCCTGACGCTCGACGACGCGCTGGAGCTGCTCAAGGGACACTGCCTCGTCAACCTCGACAAGTTCTGGACCGCGCCGAAAGCGATTGCCGACTGCGTCCGCCGCCACGGGATGGAGGAGCAGGTACTGATCAAGACCGGCACCGGTGAAGGCGATCTCAAGCGGGTCGAAGCCTATGCTTCGGACCTCCCCTTCCTCGCGATGGTCCGCGAGCAGGACGACGTTTCCGATCGGCTGCTGGAGCGCAAGCTGCGCTTTGTCGGGATCGAAGCGATCTTCCAGACCGACGACGCGCCCGTTGTCAGCGATGAACATATCGCGTGGCTGCACCAAAACGGACTCTGCATCTGGGGCAACCCCATCGTCTATAACTACAAAGACGTGATCGCCGCCGGGCACACAGACGACGTCGCGGTCACGGGAGATCCGGCGACCGGCTGGGGCTGGTACCGCGACAAGGGCTTCGACATCGTCCAAACCGATCATCTGCTCGCGGCGAAGACTTACTTCGAAAGCATCTGCCATGACGACGTTTGAGCGGATCTACGAAGTCGTGCGGCGGATCCCGTACGGCCGCGTCGCCTCCTACGGTCAGGTGGCGGCGCTGGCGGGCAATCCCCGCTGGGCGCGTGTTGTCGGCTACGCGCTGCACGTCAACCCCGAACCGGGCGTGATCCCGTGTCACCGGGTCGTGATGGCGGACGGACGCCCTGCCCCTGGCTTCGCGTTCGGCGGCCCCGACGTGCAAAAGGCGATGCTGGAAGCGGAAGGAATTCGTTTCACCGCCGACGGCACGGTGGATATGTCGGCGTACCGCTGGCAGACAAATGAATAAATATTCAAAAACGCCTTGACTTTTTTCAAGAATCGTGTATGATAATACAAATCGCATCAAACGCGGCGCTTTGCCGCACGGGAGGATGACTTATGCCCCTTTGGCAAGGACGGTTCCAGAAAGAACTGGACCAGCAGACCAACGATTTCAACGCCTCGATCTCCTTTGACAGCCGGATGGCGCAGCAGGATATCCGCGGCTCTATCGCCCACGCCGCCATGCTCGGCAAGCAGGGCATCATTGACAAAGCGGAAAGCGACCTGATCATCAAGACGCTGCGGCAGATCGCGTCGGAGCTCGAAAGCGGTACGCTCGCGATCGACATGACCGCCGAAGATATCCACACGTTTGTGGAAGCGGAGCTGACGAAGCGCATCGGCGACAGCGGCAAACGGCTGCACACCGCGCGCAGCCGGAACGACCAGGTCGCGCTCGACCTGCGGCTGTATCTGCTCGACGAAACGGAAAAGCTCGAAGAGAGCATCGACCGTCTGCTGCGCGTTCTGGCGGCGAAAGCGAAAGACACCGCCGACTATGTGATGCCGGGCTACACCCATCTCCAGCGCGCGCAGCCGATCACCTTCGGGCACCATCTTCTGGCGTATGCCCAGATGCTCTTGCGTGACCGCGGCAGACTGCGCGACTGCAAAGCGCGGATGGCGGTCTCCCCGCTCGGTTCCGGCGCGCTCGCCGGTACGACCTATCCGCTTGACCGTGACTTCGTCGCCGCACAGCTCGGCCTTGCCG
>JAEEGG010029230.1_pt1 | contig 10309 bp, 8 predicted proteins | sample 9134161 | NCBI WGS metagenome assembly JAEEGG01 (sample SAMN16246543, study PRJNA631951) | gut metagenome | biome: gut microbiome; feature: rumen; material: CR-attached | host: Bos | place: Iran: Karaj | collected 2018-10 | reverse complement strand
ATAACTCCAGAAAGAGAACTGAAATCGTTGATGATTTATTAAAGAAAAATAACATTCAATATAATGTCGATTTAGCGGATAAAGAATCAGCGATAAGTGGTAGTAAGTACACTATTCACGATTACTTTAAAGGCTTACAAGATAATAACAAAGTCATCTTCTTAGGTATGGCGGCAGCTTACAAAGCTGATGACTTCTCTAAAAAGATGAAAACCATGTTTGAAGCGATGATTAACAATGATGGCCCATATTACATCCACTGCTTAGAAGGTAAAGATAGAACTGGTTATGTTTGTATGGTTCTTGAAGCCTTATGTGGTGCGACTTATGAAGAACTCGTTGATGATTACTTTGTTACTTATAGTAATTACTACGGCATTGAAAAGGATTCAGAAAAATATAACGTCATTAAATCAATCCATATCGATGAGATGATTAGATACGTCTTCGGCTTTGAAAAAGGTCTGCTATTAGCCACAGTGGCGTATCATACGATGGCGACGAATTACTTATTAAATATTGGTTTAACACAAGATCAAATCGATACATTGCAACTAAAGCTTTCTAACTAAACAATTAAGAGCAAATGGAACATTTTTTCCTTCCATTCTTTTCATAGTGAATTCTTTTAGGTATGATTTCTATAAAAAGTACCATGAATACAACACTTTTAGAAAAATTACCAAAAACACAAAAACAGTGGCTTCTCTTCTTTAAGAAAGTTGAAAGCATTGTTTTAGAAACGGATAAAAAATACGCAAAAGCATCTATTAAAAAGTTGCTCAAAAAGGTAGAAGGTGGAGAAGTTTCCTATCTTAGAGGAAAAGAGTGTCTCTCGTCTAAGCCAAATGATGACTTATCTTATAAAGCCATCTATCAAAAAAACGACATCAAAATTGAAGATGTTTTTAGAGGTCAAGATGAAGGTGACTTTAGAGATAGAGGCCACTACTATAATGTTTCTTTTGATAACGTTATGCTCAAATATCACAACAGTTTTCTTGATTCTATTGTTATTAAAGAAAACATCGATGGCATCGATTTAATAATAATGATTGAAAAGTATATGTCACCATTCTTTGAATTTAGAATTGAAGTAGAGAATATGCTCTATAGGGGCGCTTATAATGGACAAACTTATGATGTCTATAAAATAAACAAAAATGCCCAACCATATGCAAGCCCACTTCCTGGCAATTATCTTTTAAGATGTTTTAAAAAAGAAATTGTCATGAGTCAAGTAGCCTTATGGGCGCTTGAGGCCGTTGGAAAGACTGCTGAAAGCGTAGCGGCTGAAAACATTGTTCGACTGCTCAAAATGGGATATCGCCCAATTGAATCAGTTGAAAAAGACGAAGAATAAAAAGAACCACTATTTCAAGTGGTTCATTAATATACCGGCTGCAACAGCGACATTGAGGGAATCGATATTATCGCTCATTTCTATTTTTACGAAGTCATCTGCAATATCGCAGACTTCTTTGCTTACGCCATGACTTTCATTACCAAGTACTAAGATAAAATCTTCATATTTAGGTAGCTTATTTAAAGGCACTGATTTTTCATTTAAAGTGCTGACGATTTTACGTTTGTTGAAATTAGCTAAATCATCATAAAAGACATCAATAGCGAAGATTCCACCTTTGGTGGCGGCAAGTACTTTTTCGTTATATAGGTCCACTGTCCCATTAGAGAGCACTACTGCATCATAGTTAAACGCGACAGCGGTTCTAATAATTGTGCCTAAGTTGCCTGGATCAGAGATGTGGTCAAGGTACACTATTTTCTTATATTCATTTCTATCTTTTCTTGGTTTTAAATTTTCACAAACAAAGACCACACCTTCTGGGTTTTCAGAAGCCGCTAATTTGCGGATAATTTCATCATTTACTTTGTAAGTTTCAATATCTTGACCAAGTTTTGGTAGGCCAATACTAGTAAATATTGTTTTAACGTTACCGTATTTTAAGGCCATTTCTAAATTCTTAAGCCCTTCCATTAGGAAAAGACCTTTTTCTTGTCTAGCCTTTTTCAGTCTTAGACTAGCGGCATCTTTTATCTTTTGATTATTCTTAGAAGTGATTTCAAGCATATTAGAAAGCAGCCTTTATTAATTTCTTTCTTAAGATATCATAGTCAGGACAATATTTATATAACAAGCGATAAAATTTATCGCTATGGTCATAGACAAAACAGTGTGTTAATTCATGCATCACTACTGAATCAATAATCTCTGGTGAATAGTAAATGAGCATCATCGCATAGGTGATGGTCTTTTTACTTCTATTATTAGAGCCATATCTAGAGCGCATTTCTCTAAGCTTAACTTGATAAGTAGGCGAATTCATCAAAGATGCAAAGTAACTATTTCTTTCAGTGAGATACTTTAAGAATACTTTTTTAAGTTTCTTATGGAGTTGTTCTCTATTATCAAAAGTGATTAGTTCATTATTAAAGACTACTGAGCCAGGGAAAGAGAGAGGTGTCTTTTGACCAAAGAGATAGATATAATCATCTCCTTCACCTTGTTCTTTAGCGTTTCTTTTGATTAGTTTATCCGCATATTTATCTAACCCACTTTTGATTAAGTGCATTGGTGTTAATCTATGACAACTAATAAAGAAGGCTCCATCCTTATAACGATAATGGATATTTCTAATTCTTTTATAGGTGATATTGACTACATATTCCTGATTGTTATGTAAGTAGACAAATGATTTGTTCATGTGATTATTGTAAACCAAATCATAGATATTATTAAGCATTTGTGCTTAAATATGAGCGTATGGAAAAGATTTTGATATCAGCTTGTCTTGTGGGCGATAACGTTAAGTATAATGGCGGTAATAATCTCACCCCTAAACTTGACGCTCTTTTAGAGAAATATGAACTCATTCCTTTCTGCCCTGAAGTAGAAGGTGGTTTATCTATACCTCGTTCACCAGCGGAACGTATTGGTGATAAAGTTATCAATCAAGATCATGAAGATGTCACAGATCAATATTTAAAAGGCGCTGAATTAGCGTTTAATATTTGTTTATTTTTAAAGATTAAGAAAGTTATTCTCAAAGAGAAATCCCCATCATGTGGATCTAAAATCATCTATGATGGTAGCTTCTCTCATAAAGAGATATCTGGTATGGGAGTAACCGCGGAATATTTAAAAGAAAAAGGAATCGAAGTCTATAGTGAAGACAATATCGATTTCCTCTTATAGGTCCTGTTAAGAATCCTGGGTTCATCCATTTCTTTTGAGAAACAAATCTTCTGAAGAACAATTCAATAATCCATCCAATTAAAGAATAAATTGCAAAAACAATAACATACTCTAATGCAATTATAATAACTAATTCCAAATGGTTAAAATTGTGTTTGAAAAGCTTTTATCAAAGTCATCCCAAATCAAATAGTTATCATCTATTTAAGCTAAAAAGGTTACGAAACAGACACACGTATGGTTTGTTTAATATCTTTAATGCTAATTGTAATATTTGTTGTGATTGTGCTTCCAAATTTCAAAAACAAGTTAAAATCTGGGCTTCCTTCAACTAGTTCCTCATATTTGTCAACACTATACGTAAAGTCTGCAATTCCTTCTACTTTGATTTCATTTGCATTTAATGCATACCTATCATTAATTCCAACATGGACAAGTAATATACTCACTTTATATTGGTTTCTATCGCCAGAACCTAAACCGCACAAAAAACCTTTAAGTTTGCTTTCAAAAGAAAACTCTTCGAATAATAATTCGTTCTTCTGATTCTTAATAAAACGTAAAGCTTTATTCAATAAGTGAGATCTATGATCGTTAAATTCTAATTCTTCTATCAACAAGCAACCATTATCATCTAAATCGAATAAATAATCGAATTCTCCTCTGTCTTCTTTTTCGAGCAAAACTGTATTATTTTGGATGTCATAAATGGCAATTCCATAATTCACAATTCCGGATCCTTTTACATATGAATAGCAAATATCTGAATAACCATCTTGATTGACGTCTGCAATATAGAAAGAATAGCAATAATTAAATGTAATACCAAGACCTTCCAAATAGTAGCTTGAATCAAGTTGATTATATGAAAACTCTAGATTAGGGAATTCGTCTATTTTAAGAGTTGCTTTAGGATTTGGATAATTGTTGTAATCATTATCAAATACTCTTCTTCCTATAATATACTTATCATTATTTGATGTGATATTTTCACTGGACGGAGTGGATTCACTAGCTGAAGTGGATGATTGTGATTGTTGTTGAGAAGATGATTTGCTTTCACTTCTTCCGCCACAAGCTGCTAAAGCCATAGAGCCAAGAATTAAAGCCATAAGCCATGCTTTTTTCTTAATCATCATAAATTACCTCCGCCCAATGTTCATTAGGTTTCGAATCCCTAAAAGGACCTACCGCAAAGAATCCAACAAATGTATCATATGTGTATCCGCCGTGTTCTCTTTCGCAAACACACGGATCGTATATTGTATAACCATCAGAATCCACGTTCATCACATCAGATCTGCCTGGTTTATGTGACCATGTTCCGTCTGAATTCTGTCTATACCAGTGATAATCCAATAGAATTGAATCATAAAACAATGCCACTTTATATGTTCCATCAGGGCATGCCTGATATTTTTCTACTTCTCCGCGATAAGGAAAGCCAAAAATTAAATCGTAATAACGCGATAAATGCTTAGAATCATAAGCAAACAAACATTTCAAAGTAGAATCAGAATAATAATTTGGTATATCTAAAGAAGTATGGCCTGTGCTTTCTCCTACATTAATGCACCTATTATCGATGTAATCTAATGCATAATTATAGCATCTGCATATGCTTTGAAAGTTTGTCCATTCTTCTGGCTCGTATGCTAGTTCATATCCGTTTAATGGCAAAACGTTATTGTTTGTTTCGTAAACTTTCATTTCGCCAATACATATTCTACCTCTATTGTTGTCATTATAATTCGTTCCAAATGTTCTACAAGAGAACCTTATTCTTGAAATAGGGTTATCAAAAGTGAGTGTGAATAATGTCATATTGTTCCGATTCTGTGATAAATTCGTTGTTGAAGATAAAAGATTGATCTGACGGATATATTGGCTTTGCTTGATAATGTCGGCTCGAGCAAAACCTGTAATGCTTGTCAACCCTTCCGTCGTCACTTCTCTCCAATGTGACAATTCTACATCAATTCTATCAACGCCATGCAAGAATTGATACTCAATAAAAGCGTCATTTACGTTAATTCTTTTGCAAGACATTACTATGCATTCATTATGAATATAGCCTGTTCTATATCTTCTTGTTTGGAAAGAATAGTTGCTATTTGTAGTTGATGTAACAAATGTATCTCTTGTATAAGAATCTGTTGGATATGCATCTTCAAAACTATAATCAGTAGGAACAATAGTATGGTAATTCGCTAAATGTGGAACTTCAAATTGCTCGACCACAGTATATTCAGGGATTGTATTTGAACCAAAAAACAATTCTAGCTTAACTTGATATGTGTCGTAGAGATAATTGTTTGTCAACAATGACCACTCGTTGTTGGTGAAGACTCTTGAAGTGTTGTTATACTGATTTGTGCAAAATATTAAAACACCGTTTTCATTTAACACAGAAAATTTGATGTATGGATAGTAGTCTTCAAACCATTTTTCTTCATAAAGAGAATCCCAAATAAAAGTAGGAATTAAGTCTAAATAATTGCCTCCAATTTTATGCAGATTGCGAGGATAAATAAATGAACAAGCGCACCGATATTCTCCAGTCATTGAATTCCAATAATGCTCCGATTCATATTCGTGATCATATGTGGTTTCAATAACAACAATGCTGTCAAGATCATTCTCTGTTATTCCTAGTTGTTTTAGGGAAACATGAGTAAGAGCTTTTCCTTCATTGTTTTTCCATCCGGTATGAACATATATTTCATTAGAAATCGCATCGTAGTCATACGCCACCATGCAATGGCCACCAAAGATAGAGGAAACAGCATTAATTATTACAGGGATTCCATCGGAAACCAAATCAATAATCTCTTCTTCTAAATCTGAATTATTATTGTTTAACGAATATACAATAGCTCTATTACTAGTAATGCTTCTTTTATAAATCAAATAATAAGAAAGCAGATGCGTCTGCTGGTACAAATTCATGCCATATGGATTTGAAGGATTATCAAAAAGATAGTCGTCATACATATCATAGGCGAGTTTAATTAAATAACTTTGTAAATAATTGTTTTGGTTAGCTACAACGTATGCTTGATATTCGTTTAAGTTTAGTTGTTCTACGTCTTCAAGTATCTCTGACCTAATTCCCGGCGATTCTATGTCGAAAGGAGGGTAATCAAGATTTAAATCTTGATTATAAGGCAGTGAGTAAATAGCATCTTCCTCGAAAGAATCGTCAATAAAACCATCGTTCCAATAAGAATCGAAAAAAGATAGGAGCATTCCCGCCGCCACAAACGAACAAGTTTCATGACTATTGATTCCAAACCTACTCTTCAAATTTGAAAAATATGTTGTTGCATAGTTATGTAGAAATACTTCTTCTTGATTGTCAATATAGTTATTAAAAATAGTTTCGACAGATTGATCTTTCATGGATGCGTTAAACACTCTATCTCTACTATTTCCTTTATCTTTAAAACCGCATATATTGGAAACAGAAACAATAGATGATAATAAGAATAATAAAATACGTTTCATAAAAGTTCCTTTAAGACAGACAACAAAAAGTGGTTAGATGGACAATCCCATCATTTCTTATAAATAGTATACATTAGGGATATGCTAAATAAAACTGCTAAAAATAATGCATTATTCAAATAAAAAGCCTGTTTCCAGACTCTTATTTTAATAATTAGTGTCTTGGCGGTGATAATTCTCACCAAGTTTTTTATAATATGCTTTCTCAATTGTGGTCCATCTGACTTTAAGAATTGGCACAATATTGATAAATGCTTGGAAGGCTTTAACATAGCTCTTTTCATCTTGTTTCTTTAAGAAGATAGAGGCTAATCTATAAACTTCTAAGATTTGTTCGGTGAGATCATCACTATGTTTAGTGTAGTGATAAACTCTCTTATTAGCTTTAATATCAATACCTAAAGAAAGGAAGAAATGTAGACCATCAACATATTCGTCTAAAACGATATCTTGTGCTTCACTTGGTTTATTAGACCAATATTTGAAACATCTAGTAGCGTTAGCAAATTCCCCAAATTCCACGAGAAGAGCAAGTATTCTTCTACTTCTAGTTGTTTCGTATGTGATATGGTGATTATCCGCGATTCTAGCGTCTAATTCGGCTTGTTTTTGATATAAATTTGATAAATCTATGGACATAATTATTTAACCTTCTCTAAGTGCCAAATCTCTTCAGCGTAACTCTTGATAGTTCTATCACTTGTGAAGAAAGATGAATTAGCGATATTCATTAAGCACATCTTGTTCCAATGCATTCTATCTTGATAGAGCTTTTGAATCTTTTCTTGTGCTTTGACATAGGATTCAAAGTCCGCGAGGATGAAGTATTCATCGTGTTTATTCATGATTTCATCAAAGATGATAGTGAATTTATCATGACGGAAACCAGACCATGGACCATTGAATAATGAATCTAAGACCGCTTTGACGCGGTGATCGTTATTATAGATATCCCATGGATTATAGTCACCCTTAACGTAATGGGCTTCTACTTCTTCACTTCTTAAACCGAAGATGACGTTATTTTCTTCTCCACCACGTTGGACAATTTCAATATTAGCACCATCCATTGTGCCTAGTGTAATTGCCCCATTCATCATGAGTTTCATATTAGATGTACCACTTGCTTCTTTACCAGCGGTACTAATTTGTTCACTGACATCAGCGGCAGGAATAATGAGTTCGGCGAGAGTGACACCATAGTTTTCTATAAAAACTACTTTGAGGTATTTATTTGTTTCTTCATCGTTATTAACGACTTCCGCAACAGCGAGGATTAATTCAATAATCTTCTTCGCATAGACATAGCTAGGCGCGGCTTTCGCCCCAAAGATATATGTATGTGGGTAGATTCTAAATGATGGGTCTTCCTTCATTCTTTGATATAAGTAGATGACATGGAAGATGTTTAAGAGTTGACGCTTGTAAGCGTGGAGTCTTTTAATTTGGACATCAAAGATGGAGTTAGGATCAACTTCGATGCCGTTATTCTCTTTAATATAGTTGGCTAAAGCCACCTTATTAGCGTATTTAATATTGCCAATGGACTGTAAGACTTTTTCATCATCTTTGAATTTCTCAAAGCCTTTGATTAAGTCCATATTAGTAATCCAATCTTCCCCAATGCAACTATTGATTAATTGAGTGAGTTTTGGATTAGCATTAACTAGCCATCTACGATGGGTGACACCGTTTGTCTTATTGTTGAACTTTTGTGGCATGTAGTTATAGAAGTCTTTAAAGGTAATAGTCTTTAAGATTTCAGTGTGTAAAGCCGCAACACCATTCACGGAGAAGCATGTATAAATTGCTAAATTACACATATGGATTTGACCGTCTTTAATGATGCTCATTTGATATCTAGCGTCATTTGGAACATTATTATTTGCCATTTCAATCGAGAAACGACGATTGATTTCTTCAATAATCATATAGACACGTGGGATTAAATCTTGCACATATCTAACTGGCCATTTTTCTAAGGCTTCAGGCATAACTGTATGGTTAGTGAACGCCATAGATTGGGTCACTTCTTCCCAAGCTTCATCCCAACCCATATTATATTCATCCATCATGATTCTCATCATTTCTGGGATGGCTAAAATTGGGTGAGTGTCATTGAGTTGGAAGACATATTGTTCATGAATACCCTTAAGGGTACCATGGTGACGATAATATGATGCAAGTGTGGATTGTAAACCCGCGGACACTAAGAAATATTGTTGTCTAAGTCTAAGGATACGACCTTCTTCTGTACTATCATCTGGATAAAGACCATGCGTTAATTCTTCTAAAGCTATGCAGTACTGCTTAAAAGACATATCTTTTGGTAAATGGTGAGAAGATGGTTCAGCGTTCCATAATCTAAGAGTATTAGTCACGTGATTACGATAACCAACGACTGGTACATCATATGGGACCGCTCTAACGTTAACGGTATGAGCTGTTCTAATAGCGTAGCTACCATCTGGTTTCATATATGTTTCGGGATTACCGTAGAATTTAACTTCAACAGCGTATTTAGGTTTTCTAATTTCCCAAGCATTGCCGTTAATTAACCATTGATCTGGTAATTCCACTTGTTTACCTTTAATAATTCTTTGACGGAAGAAGCCATATCCATAACGGATACAGTTACCATGTCCAACATAGCCTAAAGAGGCAATACTATCTAAAAAACATGCCGCAAGTCGACCTAGACCACCATTACCGAGTCCAGCATCGCTTTCTTCTTCTTCTAATTCATGAATATTAATACCAAAATCATTTAATCCATCTTTAACGATTTGATAGATACCCATATTTTGCATATTGTTAACGAGTAATCTACCGATTAAAAATTCCATGGAGAAATAAATTAAAGTTCTTTGTTTAGAAATGGTTTTATCGTGAGTTCTACCCCAGTCAACGTTAGCGTAGTCTCTGACCATTTCTCCTAAAACAGCATATCTTTCAGTGATGTGGCTATTTTCTACAGTCACACCATATGTTTCAAGAAGACGACGAGCGTATTCTTCTTTGAATTTTTGTTTATTTTCAAACATAGATGTTCTCCTTATTTAATTTTCTTAAAGATACAAGCGGCAAAGCTTGCAAGTTTAATATTGAAATGCGCAGGCAAACCTTCAAAACTACCTGGTTCACTATCGATTGGTAAACCATTATATTGATTAGCCCCGCCATAGACGTCTTTATCAGAATTAAATATTTCTTCATATGTGCCCATTTGCATTAATGGAATGGCAAATGATTCATAGAAGTTAGTGGTCATATTGAAGACGAACACTAAAGTGTCATCTCCAACAGTTCTTTGGAAAGCATAAATGCTATCATTGGCGTTATCCACCATCAGCCAATGGTAATGAGCAGGATTGTGCTCTTCAAAGTACATCGCCTTTTCATGACGGTAGATTAAGTTAAGATCTCTCATAAGACGAGAAATACTATCATGAGCAGGGAATGTCTTTAAATTCCATGGCAAAGATTTATTCTCATTCCACTCATCGAATGAAGCGAGTTCATTGCCCATAAAGTTAAGCTTTTTACCTGGATGGGCAAATTGATATGTGTATAAATTTCTAATTA
>JAEEGG010029228.1_pt1 | contig 10310 bp, 8 predicted proteins | sample 9134161 | NCBI WGS metagenome assembly JAEEGG01 (sample SAMN16246543, study PRJNA631951) | gut metagenome | biome: gut microbiome; feature: rumen; material: CR-attached | host: Bos | place: Iran: Karaj | collected 2018-10 | reverse complement strand
GTTTATTCGTTTGTTCGTTGCATCGTTAGGTCAGCCAACTCTTCCATTCCTCCACTCCACCACTCTTAACTTCCGAAGGATTACATCATGGCCAAGAAAAACATCAAGTTCATGTGCACGGCGTTCCGCGACGGCTTCCAGTCCGTCATCGGCGCGCGCGTTCTCTCCAAGGATTTCCTCCCCGCCGTCGAGGCGGCATACGACGCCGGCATCCGCTGGTTCGAGGCGGGCGGCGGCGCGCGCTTCCAGTCGTGCTACTTCTACTGCCAGGAAGACGCCTTCGACGTGATGGACAAGTTCCGCAAGGCCGCCCCCGAAGCCGACCTGCAGACCCTCTCCCGCGGCGTCAACGTCGTCGGCCTCGAGTCGCAGCCCTCCGACATGATCAAGCTCCATGCCAACATGTTCAAGAAGCACGGCATGACCTCCATCCGCAACTTCGACGCGCTCAACGACGTCAACAACCTCAAGTGGTCCGGCCAGTGCATCCACGACGCCGGCCTCAAGCACGAAGTCGTCGTCACGATGATGGGCCTGCCCCCCGGCATCGACAACCAGGGCACCCACACGCCCGAGTTCTACGCGGGCCGCCTGAAACTCATCAAGGAGGCCGGCATCCCCTTCGACCGCGTCTGCTTCAAGGACGCCTCCGGCACCTCGACGCCGACGACCGTCTACAAGACGATGAAGCTCGCCCGCGAAGTCCTCGGCAAGGACGTCCACATCCAGTTCCACAGCCACGAGACGGCCGGCAACGGCATCGCCTGCTACCTCGCGGCGATCCGCGGCGGCGCCGACGGCCTCGACCTCTCGATGGCCCCGATGTCCGGCGGCACCTGCCAGCCCGACATCATCACCATGTGGCACGCCCTCGACGGCGACCCCGACTTCGCGCTCGACGTCGACATCGAGAAGATCCGCAAGGCCGAGGCCGTCTTCAAGGACTGCATGAAGGACTACTTCCTCCCGCCCGAGGCGATGAACGTCTCGCCCGCGATCATCTGGTCGCCCATGCCCGGCGGCGCCCTCACGGCCAACACGCAGATGCTCCGCGACAACAACATGATGGACAAGTACGACGACATGATCGCCGAGATGTACGACTGCGTCCGCCTCGGCGGTTTCGGCACCTCCGTCACGCCCGTCTCGCAGTTCTACGCCCAGCAGGCGATCCAGAACGTCATGTTCGGCAAGTTCAAGAAGTTCTCCCCCGGCTACGCGAAGATGGTGCTCGGCTACTTTGGCAAGACGCCCGTCGCGCCCGATCCGGAAATCGTCAAGCTTGCCAGCGCCGCCACCGGCCTGGAGCCGACGACCAAGACCGTCCTCGAACTCAACGACGCCGACCCGACGAAGGGCCGCGCCGCTGCTGAGAAGGCCCTCAAGGACGCCGGGCTGCCCATCACCGACGAAAACGTCTTCATCGCCGCCGCCTGCAAGGAGAAGGGCATCTTCTTCCTCAAGGATCCGTCCAAGGCGCCGATGGGATGCCGCTTCGTCGAAAAGGACGCCCCCAAGGCGGCCGGCAAGAGCGGCCCGTGCACCGTCACAATCGGCGGCAAGGCATACGGCGTCGAACTGAAGGGCGACGGCAAGGCGGTCGTCAACGGCAAGGAATACGCGTTCAGCGTCGCGGACGGCATCAAGGCCGCACCCGCGGCCGCCCCATCCGGCGGCGCCGGCACCGAAGTGAAGGCCAGCGTCCCCGGCTCCGTCCTCCGCGTGAACGTGAAGCAGGGCGACACCGTTGCCGAGGGCGACGAACTCCTTGTCATGGACGTCATGAAGATGGAGCAGCCGGTTATGTCGCCCTGCGGCGGCACGGTCCAGTCCGTCATGGTCGCCCAGACCGACAAGGTCGCGACCGGCGACGTGCTGGTCGTCATCGGCTAAAGGTTTTTATTTCCCCGCCTTGCGCCAGTCGCGCATCGAACAGCCGAAGGTGCGGCGGAAAAGATTCTTCAGGTGCCCGGCGCTGGTGAAGCCGCACTGCTCCGTGATGCGCCCGACCGTCATGTTGGTGGTGGAGAGTAGCAGCTTCACCTCCTCAAGGCGGCGTTCGCGCAGGACCGCGTGGACAGTAGTCCGCAGCAGTTCGCGGAAGCGCAGGTCGAGCATTTGTCGTGAGACTCCCAGCGCCCGCGCCACGTCGGCGGCGCCGATGTAGCTGCAGGCGTTGGCGTCTATCCAGTCCAGTGCCCTTTGCACGAAGTCCGCATGCGGTGATGAGGAGAGCGTTGATTCGCGGATTGACACGCCGCGTGCGCCGTAACGGAGAAGGGACGGCCCCGTGGTATCGCCGTCCATCAGGCGCTGGAGTGCCTCTGCGGCCTGGTAGCCGCATGACTCGAAGTCCTGAACCACCGATGATATGGCGGGGGAGGCCGACAGGCAGAACTTGGGGTCGTCGTCGATGCCGAGGACGGCGATGTCGTCGGGGATGCGGAGCCCTTTGTCGAGGGCGGCATTGGCGACTTCCCGCGCCGTGGAGTCGTTAGCTGCGCAGATGGCCGCGGGGCGGGGAAGGGAGGCGAGCCATGAGCCAAGGCCAGCGCGCTTTGATTTGTTAAACATGGCGCACTCGTGCCCGCGCTCGGCGAGGGCCTCCTTGAAGAACGCGCCGCGTTCGCTTGACCAGGACTCTCCCTCGGGAGTTCCCACGAAGCCAAACGAGGCGAACGATTGCCGCACGACGAGGTTCTGCGCCGCCTCGCGCGCCAGTTCACGCGCGTCGCATATAATGCGGACGACGTTCGAGGAAGAAGAAGGAGTGGATGCGCGACTTGCTGCATGCGGCAAGCGGTTTTCGACTTTCGACTTTTGACTTTCGACCTTCGACTTTTGACTTTCGACTTTCGACTTTAGACTTTCCTGTCCAGATGTCTCCACAACGCAGGGGATGCCGCTGCGGGCGACTAGGCGCATCGTTTCTGGAGATGGGTAATTGAGCTGGATTATGCCGGAGACTCCTTCGCGGACGGCGCGGCGCATTGCGGTGTCCGTGACGGCGTCCTTGCCATGCAGGATGTCGATGTCCCACTTTTCCTCGTCGCTTGGCTGGCGTTCGTTGAGATAGCGCACGATGCCGGCGAGCTTGCGCTGTCCCGAGTGGACATTGAGCGCGACGACGGCGAATATTCTGCGCTTGCGCCTATTTTGGGGAACCTGCTTCATTCGCTGCAAATATAGCACGAATTACCTAAAAAAGCAAAAGAAAACTTGACTGTAATATAATTTCGCGCCAAACTCTCTAATCTTCGCCCGAAGGGCTCAAACTTCCAGGGTGCGTAAGCGCCAAATCTCTAACCATCCATTCTTTTCTTCATATTGCGATTTTCATAAAAGTGATATTTTATCAAATAAAAGGTCTATGCGAGCGGCATGTAATTTGGGATAATAAATGCGTGAAGATGGGAATCACGCATGAAAGAGATAATCTCCATAGCCGCTCTAGCGGCGCTCATCGCGACCGCGCCAATGGCGGGCGCCGCTGAAATCGAACTCCCCATCCGCAACGAGAAGGGGCAGATACAGTGGCAGCCCACGCTCTCAGCGATTTTCCCGAAGGACACCTCGACGGAGCCGTGCGAATACACGACGCTCGTGGCGGGGCGCCCGCGCCTCCGCGGCGTCCAGCTCCCCGCCCGCGACTGCACCGAGGACGACTTCCGCACGCTGCGCGAATGGGGCGCGACGCTGGCACGCTACCAGATGACGGAGTGGCGCGGCAACCCGCGCGAGGACGGAACCCCCGAAACCGGCTACGACATCTACGACCGCTGGCTCGCCGGCAAGCTGGACCACCTTGAGCGCGACGTCCTCCCGTGGGCGCGCAAATACGGCATCATGATAGTCGTCGATCTCCACAGGACGCCGGGCGACAACCGCAACAGGAACAAGGAGAGCGCCCAATACCGCGACCCGCGCGTCCGCAGGAAGTTCATCGACACGTGGCGCATGATCGCGGCGCGCTTCCGGGGCAACACCGATGTCATCTACGGCTACGACCTCTACAACGAGCCGCAGCAGATAACGAAGGTCGATTACGGCTACTGGGAGATGCAGTTCGAGGCGGCGAAGGCTATCCGCGAGATCGACCCCGTGACGCCGATCATCATGGAGGGCAACGTCTGCTGCGACCCGCAGGCCTACCCCTACATGAAAGTCCTGCCGCTCAAGGACGTCATCTACCAGGTCCACATGTACATGCCAGGCGACTTCACCTGCCAGGGCATTGGCGGAGTCGATAAGGAGGGGCGCCGCCCGCCGTGGCCGAACTCGGCGCACGGGTGGGACAAGGACTGCCTCCGCCAGCTCCTGCAGCCGGTGCGCGACTTCCAGCAGCGCCACGGCGCGAAGATATACGTGGGCGAGTTCTCGGCTACGACCTGGGCCGACGGCGCGGAAATTTACATGCGGGAACTTGTCGAACTCATGGAGGAATACGGCTGGGACTGGACCTACCACGCCTTCCGCGAGCATCCCTGCTGGGACGTGGAGAAAGAGGCGCCTACGAAGTTCAGCCCGTGGGCCGACTTCCGCGACAACCCCGACACGCCGCGCAAGCGCGTCCTCCTCGACGGCTTCGCCGGCCGCCTCGCCCCCGACAACGCCCCTTCCGACTGACACCCTTTCCGCGCCAACGGCCCGCGCACGTGCGCGGAAACCGGAACGCAAGACAACAACAACCACACGACGATCCCAAACGGAGAAGTCACAATGACAAAACTGACAAGACTGGCCGGAAACGGCCTCGCGGCGGCCGCGCTCGGCGTGGCCCTTCCCCTGGCGGCGGACGCCGCCAGCGTGACCATCGACAGCGTTGTCCAGCGCTGGCCGTGGAACAACAAGGTGGACATCACCTACACCGTCACCGACGCGCAGGTCCGCACATCCGGCGTGTATTATGGGATTAACTTCACCCTGTCCGCCAACGGACAGACCTACGCCATCGAGGGCAGCTCCCTTGGCGCGAGCACGGAAAGCGGCAACGGGAGCCGCCAGTACACCATCACATGGACCGCGCCGGAGGGCATCGCCTGCACCGACGCCTCCCTCACGGCGACGCTCTTCGCGACGAACGTCCCGAGCGGCAACGACTACATGGTCGTCGATCTCACGACCGGCGCCATCGCCTACGAGGGCCTGTGCGCCACGCAGGCCGACTCCAACGCGCGCTACAACACGGCCGAGTTCAAGACCGACAAGCTGGTGCTGCGCAAGGTGCCGCGCACGGCGGACAGCGCGACCCTCCCGAACGGCCCGTTCGCGAACGGCTACCCCACGGGCGACAGCGCCCTTTTCCCCTCCGGGAACGACAGGAACACCACCCACCGCTGGACCACGGACCGCGACTACTACATCGGCGTGTTCCTCGTGACCCAGCGACAGTATCAGAATATCTACGGTTCCAACCCGTCGTTGTGCACGACTGCCATCTCCGGGAACGAGGTGGCGCATCGCCCGGTGGAGAATGTGTCGTGGAAAGACCTCCGCGCAAACGCCTCCTCGGCCGACCAAATCCCGGCGGTTTCCGCCGCCAACACGGGCTCGTTCTTCCAGAGGCTGAACTACAAGACGGGGCTCTATTTCGACATGCCAACGGAGCAGATGTTTGAAATCGCGGCGCGTGCCGGCGCGACGACAGTTTACTCGTGGGGCAACACGATGGACACGGCATACGTGGTCTGCAACGAGAACTCCGGCGGAAGCACCGTGGCCGTGGGCTCGCGCCTGCCGAACGCCTGGGGACTCTACGACACCGCCGGCAACCTGTGGGACAGGACTCGCGACACCCGCGACACCGGCGATCTTGGCGGACGACGGGATGCGTTCTCTCCTGGCGTCGGGAGCGGCAGTCAGGCGAACAGGATCCGCCTGCGCGGCGGGCATTGGAACTTGTCGTCGTCGCACAACTACTTCCGCGCCTCGCATCGCGATTGCACCTGCTCCATCACCGATTCCGGAAATGAAGTTGGCTTCCGCGTGGCCGTGATTGTCGAGTAGGAGCCGGGAAGCGGCGAAAGCCGCTTCGGAAAGGAGCACAATGATGAATCCACGATGCAGACGCAAAAGCGCCGCCGCACTCGCGGGGGCAATCTTGGTCGCGACAGTTGCGGCCCCGCCGATGGCGTCGGGCGCGATGACCTCGACGCTGGGCGGCATCCGCCTTAACACGACGGGAGATTCGACGATCCTCGCGACGCGGGCCGCAGTCGACGATTTCGCCAACTGGCCGGTGACCTACCAGGCAGGCGAGACGGTGACGGCCACCGCGCCCGACGGCACGGTCAGCACCCTGGCGCAAAACGCGGCCTCGGCCGGGTCGGTGGCGTTCGCGCCGACGGCGGGCGGTCTGTGGAAACTCGTCAACTCCAGCGGCGAGACGGCGCTCGTGGGCGTGGCGTGGTCGGTGTTCGGCGACGGTTCGTCGCAGGATTTCGGCCCGTACGCTCCGTTCAGAATGGATACGGTCGGCGAAGGACCGAACCGGAAGTCGAAAGCCGGGGACACCCCGCCCGTCGCCTACACCGGCGACAACTGGGCTGGGGACGCCTCGAAGGCATCGACCCTGACATTCACGCCCCCGATGGGGTCCGGAATCTCCGCCTCGACACAGGCCTTCACCGGCACGGGCGCGACACCATTCCGTTTCAGGGGCTCGGGGGACTGGGCGGTGAGGCTCGAGATGGCGGACGGCACGACGCTCAACTCCGTCGTCACCATCGTCGGGGGCACAGTCTTCTTCGTCCGCTAGGGCGTCACGCATGGAAAGGGAACGGAAATGAAAAGGCTAAATCGCTTCCATTTCGAGACTGCGGCGGTTCTCGCCGCAGTCGCCACCGCGGCAGCGCCGCTGGCCTTCGGCGACGACGACTACCGGTTCATCGTCTCCGGCGACCCCGTCGCCGCCGCGACGACTGGTTCGTCATACGGCGAATCCACCGCGGCTTCCCTCGACGGCGTCTGCCGTACCTTCGCCGAGTCGGCGACGACCTATCTCTACACCGACAAGAAGGGGCCGACCATGCTTATCGTCCGGTAACTCGGAAACTCCGGGGAGAAAACGCCATGAAATTCAGGAAATCGTCCATCGCCGCCGCAGCTCTCTTCGCCGCGTCCGTTGCGGCAGCCGCGCCCCAAGTCTCCGACGTCGCGATGCTTCAGCCCATCGGCTCCCGCATGGTCACCATCACCTACAGACTTTCGGAACCCGCCATCGTCACGCTGGAGGTATTCACGAACGCGGTTCCCAACGCCGCCACCGGATGGACCTCCATCGGCGGCGAGGCCGTTTGCACAGCGCAGGGGGCGGTCTGGCGCAAGGTGACGGACGCCGACGCCGTCAACGGCACATACACCATCACCTGGCGTCCCGACCTCTCATGGAAGGACGACGAGGGCAACGGCCTCAACGCAAAGGCCGGCTGCGCGAAGGCCAGGGTTACGGCATGGGCGCTCGACAACCCGCCGGACTACATGGTCGTGGACATCTCGACCGATGCCCAGCCAAATACGCAGCGCTACTATCCCGCCGTCGACTTTCTCCCCGGCGCCGAACCCGGCCAGCACGGGGCCATCACCAACAACCACATCTACAAGACCTCGATGCTCGTCATGCGCAAGATTCCGGCCCGGGGCGTGACATGGACGGCGGGGTCCCTGGCGTCCGAAACGTCGCGCCACCAATACGGCCGCGAAAACATCCGCCACGTGACGTTTACGAACAACTACTACATGGCCGTTTTCGAAACGACGCAGGCGCAGTGGGACCTGATCCAGACGGAGCGCCAGTCGCCATCGTATTTCAACAACACAGCTTGGAGGGACTACCGTCCCGTGGAACAGGTCTGCTACAACGAAATCCGGATGGCGGCGAACAACAAGGATGCCGACCCAAACGCCGAGGAGTGGCCGGAACGCCCCTACGCCGGTTCGTTCCTCGGCCTCCTTTCCGACAAGACGGGAATCGACTTCGACCTGCCGACAGAGGCGCAGTGGGAGTTCGCCGCCCGGGCCGGACACGGCTCCCCCTACTGGGGCGACGGAACCGCCATCAAGAACTCGCACAACGATTCGAACCTCAACCTTCTGGGGCGGTATGCGCTCAACGGCGGCTGGGTCGACAGCGGCACCAGCGCCAGCGGGGCCTCGGCTCCGGCTGCGAATTGCGACACGTCGCGCGGCACCGCCTGGGTCGGCTCCTACAAGCCGAACTCCTGGGGGCTCTACGACATGCACGGCAACGTGTTCGAATGGTGCATCGACTGGTTCAGGAATGTCCTCACAACGGAAAACGGCTATGTCGCCGACCCGTACGGCACCCCTATCGCATACGAGTACAGAAACTACGACCAGCGCGCCATTCGTGGTGGTTCCTTCGGCGGCACCAGCAGGGACGACGCGAGGAACTACTTCGGACGCTCCGGCCACTGCCGGCCCGCCTGGCGCCAGTATCGAAGACCCGACTACCGTGAGAGCTTCATCGGCTTCCGGGTGGTCTGCCCCTTTTAGAGGTTGGGGTCTGCGTGGAAACCGACGAACAGCTTGACATCCGAAACTTCGGCGCGGCGGAATCCGCCGCGCCGACCGCGAACGCGGCGGCGATCCAGTCCGCACTGGACGCCGCCTCTGCCGTGGGCGGTGGCACGGTTTCCATCCCCGTCGGCACATTCGTTTCAGGTACGCTCTGGCTCCGACCCCGTGTTGAACTTCGGATGGAGGAGGGGGCGGTGCTGAAGGCAAGCCCGAATCCGGGCGACTACAACGCGCCTGACGCCTACCCCGAAAACTGGGGCTGCCCAAATGAATACTGGAACGCCAGCCATTTCATCATCGCCCGCTATGCCGACGGGGCCTCGATTACCGGGTCGGGGACGATAGACGGCAACGGCGATGCCTTTTTCGATGACGAGCCGACTGCCTACTACGACTGGATGAAGCCGGGCGCAAGTTGCTGGTGGAACGGAATACGGTGGGCGAAGGACAAGGAGAACCTGCGACCAGGACAGCTCGTCGCGTTCATCAAGTGCCGGAATGTCGCAGTGCGCGGCATCACCATACGCAACTCGCCGTGCTGGTCGCTGTGGTTCTGGGGCTGCGAAGGCGTCCGCGTCGGCGACTACACGGTGCGGAACGGCGAGAACGACGGCAACACGGACGGAATCGACATAGACTGCTCGCGGGATGTCGTCCTTGAAAACGCCGACATCGATACCGGCGACGACGCGATTGCAATCCGCGCGTCGGCGCGGGAATCCGCACCGACGGCGCAGGGGCGGCTCGGACTGCCCCCGGTGACGGACGGCGTCCGCATCCGCGACTGCCGGTTGCGCTCCACGTCGTCCGTCTTCCGCATCGGCGTCGGTGAGGGCGTGATACGGAACGTCCTGATCGAGGACGTGACATGCGACAGGGGCGGCACGGCGGTCAACATTTCCACGCTCTACGGGGTGCCGGAAGGACACGGCACCGACATCGAGGACGTCACGATTCGGAACTGCCGCTTTACGGAATGCCGCGTCGGGGCCGCCGTGAGGTCCAATGGCGGCGACAGACTGGAATTCGGAATCAGGCGCATCCGCTTCGAGAACTGCACATTTGGCGGACTCCCGCCCGTCCTCGAAAACGCCCCCGGCGTCCGCTTTCCGCTAGACCCATCTTCCGTTCGCATTGAAGGCGGAATATGACATGAGTGCAAAGTCGTATAAAACAGTCGCGGCGCTGTGCGCAGCAGGGATAGCGCTAGTTGCTGCGCCTCGTCCGGCCATGGGGCAGGCGCTGCCGCCGCAATTCGTGTGGAAGAGCCTTCCGCCGCTTGAGTGGAAGGTGACATGCGTCGTCTGACGGCGAAAAGACGATCCATTTGCCGACAACGTGCGACGTGCGTGAAATTTTCGGGGCCACACCGGCGCAAAGGAACGTCCGCGAAATTGTCGAGAACCTGAAATTGGGCGAGACGCGAGTCTATTTTCTGCGGCCATTGTGCGCGGGCTAGTTCCGGCAACGGCGGGGATGCAGCCACCGCACTCGTTCCTGCTCGTGGAGTTCGACTAGCGCGGACAAAGTCAGCGAGACAACTTCCACTCCTCCACGCAGGGGGTGCCGGGGCATCTGGCATAGGAGGACTTTCGCCTTCGGCACAAAAACGGAGTTTTGCAGTTTTTGTGCCGAGAGAAGTGGCGCAATTGGCGGAAAACCATGATGAATCGCACTGCCGCCTGGCTGATCAGGCTTATCCCCCATTTTCCACCAGGAAATTTGGGATAGCTTAATCTTGCTTTTCCCACGCAGGTCAGGCGCTCCGCGCT
>JAEEGG010029226.1_pt1 | contig 10311 bp, 8 predicted proteins | sample 9134161 | NCBI WGS metagenome assembly JAEEGG01 (sample SAMN16246543, study PRJNA631951) | gut metagenome | biome: gut microbiome; feature: rumen; material: CR-attached | host: Bos | place: Iran: Karaj | collected 2018-10 | reverse complement strand
TGCTTCATCAGTAATTTTTACTTTATGATGAGCCTCATACTTATCTTTTAATCCTTTAAGTATTTTTATTGTATCTTCAACACTTGGTTCTTCTACTATTACACTTTGGAATCTTCTCTCTAAAGCACTATCTTTTTCTATATATTTTCTATATTCATTTAATGTAGTAGCACCAATTACTTGAATTTCTCCACGAGAAAGCAATGGTTTTAAAATATTTGCAGCATCCATTGCACCTTCTGCACTACCTGCTCCAACTATTGTATGTATCTCATCTATAAATAGTATAACATTCTTAGAATTCTTAATTTCATTTAACGCTTTCTTTAATCTTTCTTCAAATTCACCTCTATATTTAGAACCTGCAATCATAGATGCCATATCTAAAGATACAACTCTTCTTCCTTTAAGTATTTCAGGTACATTTCCTTCTACTATCATTTGAGCAAGTCCTTCAACAACTGCTGTTTTACCAACACCTGGTTCACCAATAAGTACAGGATTGTTTTTAGTTCTTCTACTTAGTATTTCTATTACTCTTTCAGTTTCATTCTCTCTACCTATTACAGGGTCTAATTTATTTTGTTTTGCAAGTTCAGTTAAATCTTTACCAAATTGATTAAGTGTTGGAGTTGAGCTACTACCTTTTGAATCTAGATTTGATGGATCATAGTGATTTTTAGATATTGGTGAATCTTCACTAAGTATCCTTAATAGTTCTGTAAATATTTCTTGTGGATCTACATCTGCATCTATTAGTATTCTTACTGCAACACTATCTATCTCTCTCATTAAAGATAAAAGAATATGCTCTGATCCCACATAATTTTGACCCATTCGTATAGCCTCTTTTTGTGAGTTAGCAATTATTCTTTTAGCACGAGGAGTAAAATCTATTTCGTCTTCATCTACAATAGTATTCATTACTCCATCTATTTTTACTATTTCATCTTCTATATACTCTTTTGTTAAGTCTTGTTTTTTTAATATGCTAGCAGCAAGCCCTTCATCTTCTGCAATTAATCCATATAATATTTGCTCTGTTCCAATATATGAATAATTATGTTCAGCAGAAAAATCTTTAGCAAGTGCTATAACATTTTTTGCACTTTCTGTAAATTCATACATATTTATCTCCTCCTTCCCAGATTAAATATTTTTCTTTACATACTCTGCACGTTTAGAATTCTCTTCTTCTTTTGCAAAGTTTTCTTTAAGATTTTTTCTTAAAGTATTAATTCCAATGTTATTAATTAAATCATCTATCTTTTCTAGAGTAATATCCTCAATATATCCTATGTTAATACCAAGTCTAATATTAGACAATAATTGCATAGCCTCTTTCTTGAATAGCTGAGTAGCATATTTTATAATACCAACGCTACGCATTATTTCATCTTTAACATCTTCTCTAGATTTTAATAACTCTCTTGCTTTTCTTTCTTGTTTAACTATATAGTGAGTTACTTGTTTAACTTGTTCAATTATTTGTTCTTCTGTAACACCTAATGTTTTCTGGTTAGATATTTGATATATTGATCCTTCACCTTTAGTGTTTTCTCCATATATTCCACGAATAGAAATTCCAAGATTGCTTATCTCATTAAATATCTTATTTATTAATCCTATCTTTTCAAGACCTGGAAGATGAAGCATTACAGATACTCTCATACCTGTACCTATACATGTAGGACAAGCTGTAATATATCCATATTCTTCACTTGTAGCATATTCTATATTATTTCCAATTAATCTATCTACTTCAAGTATATTTTCATACGCCTCATCTACATTAAAACCACTTGTAAATGATTGAATTCTAAAGTGATCTTCTTCATTTACCATAGTTACAACATGTTTAGATTCATCTGTAATTATTGCAGTAGAACTATTTTGAAGCAACTCTTTAGATATTTCGTGTTTTTCTACCAAAGATTTTTTAGTAACATCATCTATATTATCTAATTCTAAGATAGTACATTTATCTTTAAGTTTTTCTTTAACTTCATTTAATAGTGTTTTTCTTTCTTTATCTGTCATATTATATGGGAATTTATATCCCTTAACATTTCTTGCAAGTCTTATTCTTGTAGTTAGGACAACATCATTATAATCTTCCATTATTTATTGCCCTCCTTTTCTAACTTTTTAATTTCATCACGAGTAATAGCTGCTTTTTCAAATTCTTCAGCTTTTATCTCTTTTTGAAGTTTAGCCTTTAATTCTTCAAGTTTGTTTTCTTTTTTATTTTCTTTAACTTGTTTTTTAGCTTTAACTTCATCTTTACTATCTTTAGACTTTGAAGCATTTAATCTTCCAATATGGCGATTGCTTCCTTGAATTGTTTTTAGTATTCTATCCACTTCATTTTTAAAAGTAGAGTAACAGTTATCACAGCCAAATAGTCCAGTAGATTTATACTTAGATAAAGTATATCCACAGTTTTTACATTTAATTTCTTCTGGTAACATGAAATCTAAATCCAAAATCATTGGTGAAAAAATATCATCAAAAGAATTAAATATACCTAATTTGTGTGCACATTCTTCACATAGGTGAAGGTTTGTTACTTCTCCATTAATATTTTGGTTAAAACTAACATTTGCGTTATTTTTTCCACAGTTTGAACATTTCATAATTATTCCCCCTTTAAATTAAATTAATTAAAATGTTTTTAAAGCTATCTGCTCTTACGCTATCACGCTTTAGTTGATCTACTTGTGCCAAACTCTTATCAGATAATGCAGCATTAATAATATCTGCTTGCTTCTCATCTATGAAATTATATCTAAGTAGTTCTCTTAAGTAAACAGCTACGACTCTTTGCGACATTTTATCCCCAATTTTTTTAATTAGGTCTTTAATATATGCAGCCTCACTTAAGTTTGTTCTCATTATTCTAATATATCCGTTTCCACCTCTTTTACTTTCTACATAGAATCCAAGTTCTGGAATAAATCTTGTAGAAATAACATAGTTTACTTGAGAAGGTACGCAATTAAATTCATGTGCAATATCATTTCTCTTTAGTTCAATCTCGTTTAAGTCACCTATTTCATTCATAATGTATTGTTCAATTAAATCAGATAAATTCATCTTTAACAATCATCTCCTTTTTATCTTTGACTTTCTTTGACTAAACATATTATATACCATGTTTTTATATTTGTCAAGAAAGGTCAAACTTTTTTTTGTAAAAAAATAAAAGCACTAGAAAACTAGTGCTTATAATTCTTTTTTAATATGCATCCACTTTAGAGTCATTATCTCTAATAGCAAATATAAATATAGGGCCAAGTAATCCTAATGATAAAACATCTAGTATTGTCATAAGGACTACACTCTTACTGTATTTTCTAAATATATTATAGTGAGCAATAAATGTATATATACATGTTAACAGAGAAAGTATAAGTGATACAACAGATAAGCCATATATAACTTGAACACTATCTTTTACAAATAGTACACAAGAAGAACTAATAAATTCAGCAAGAACTAGAATAGTCATAATAACAGCATGAGCTGTAGACTTAAAAGCTACTCTTCCTAAAATATATTTATTTAAATATGGTATCCATGCAAGAATACTCATTGGTTCGTCTTCTCTTTTGGAAATCTTATATAATCCAATTGAATTAAATGCATAAGAAATAAATCCAATTGCAAAAAATAATAAAAATGTAATTACAACAATTGCTACAAACACTATATTATATCCCCCTCATTTTATATATCACTACTCATAAAATCTTTAAGTTTTTTACTTCTTGATGGATGTCTTAATTTTCTTAAAGCTTTAGCTTCAATTTGTCTTATTCTCTCACGAGTTACATCAAATTCTTTACCAACTTCTTCAAGAGTTCTCATTCTTCCATCTTCAAGACCAAATCTTAATTTTAAAACTTTAGCTTCTCTTGGTGTTAAAGTTTGCATTACTTCTTCAATATGTTCTCTTAGTAATGTGTCTGCTGCTTGTTCAGATGGAGATGGAGCATCATCATCTGGAATAAAGTTTCCAAGATTTGATTCATCTTCTTCACCAACTGGAGTTTCAAGAGATATTGGTTCTTGAGAAACTTTTAATATATCTCTAACTTTTTCAACAGGCATTTCTAGTTCTACTGCAATTTCTTCTGGTGTAGGTTCTCTACCTAAAGTTTGTAATAAGTGTCTAGAAGTTTTTATTAATTTATTAATTGTTTCAACCATATGTACAGGTATTCTAATTGTTCTAGCTTGGTCTGCAATAGCTCTTGTTATTGCTTGTCTTATCCACCATGTAGCATATGTTGAAAATTTATATCCTTTAGTTTGGTCAAATTTATCTACTGCTTTAATTAGTCCAAGGTTTCCTTCTTGAATTAAATCTAAGAAGTTCATTCCTCTACCAATATATTTTTTAGCAATACTTACAACAAGACGTAAGTTAGATTCAATTAGTTGTTGTTTAGCAAGCTTATCTCCATTAACCATTCTTTCAGCAAGCATATTTTCTTCTTCAAATGTTAATAGTCTAATTTTACCAATTTCTTTTAAGAACATTTTAACAGGGTCATCTACATTTAAGTTATCTACAAAAGACATATCTTGCATATCTTGGAAAAGCAAATCTTTTTCTGCTTCATCCATGTCTTCAAGATCAGGTTCAATATCTAATTCTGCAACAGCAGAACTATCTTCATCTTTTTTGTCTAGGCTTCCTTCGATTTCTTCTTTAATCTTTCCATCTAGAATTAAATCTTTTTCTTCATCTTCATCATCTAAAACTAATTTAACTTTTTGTTTATCTAATTCATCATAAATCTTAGTAACATATTCTGAATCTATATCTTCTTTACTGATAAATTCAATAACATCTTTCATCATTACTTTTTTAGCTTTAACAGCGTCTTCGATGAATTTTTTAACTTTATCTTTTTGAGAATTTCCTTTAGTTTTTTCTTCTTTGATTACTTCTTCAACTTCAATTTGTTGAGCAACTTGCTCAGCATCTTTTTTCTTAGCAGTTTTTTTAGCTGGTTTCTTTTCTTCAGCTTTAGGTTCTTCTTTTTTAGCTGCTTTTTTAGTAGTTTTCTTTTCTTCTACTTTAGGTTCTTCTTTTTTAGTTGCTTTTTTAGTAGTCTTCTTTTCCTCTACCTTAGCTTCCACTTTTTTAGTTGCTTTAGTAGCTTTTTCTTCTTTCTTTGCAACTTTCTTTTCTTCAGTTTTCTTAGTTTTAGGTGATTTTACAGCTTTTTCTTCAGTTTTCTTGGCTGTAGTTTTTTTAGATTTTTTTTCTAATTCTTCAGTAGCCTTTTTTTCTTCTTTTTTCATCAACACAATCTCCTTTTTACTTTAATCTAGAAAGTTCAATTACAATTTGATTTAACTCTACCTTTAATATTTCTCCTTCATCTTTTGAAATATCTTGGTTTAGTCTTTCAATAATCTCATCCCTTCTAGCATATAGTTTTTCTCTTTTCTTATTCTTTAATACATCTTGAAGTAAACTCTCTTCATACCCTGAAATGTCGATATACATTATATCGGTGATTTCCTTTATCATATCTTCGTCTTGTATTTTAGATAAGATATCTATTTTGTTTATATCATACTCATCTTTTAAAGATGAGATGAAATCGTAAATTTTTCTAACGTTTTCATCATCAATATCTTGAGATTTAACGTTTTCAAATACAGCATCAACTATTTTCTTTTTCTTAGACATTAATAATGCGATAATATACTGTTCTTGTCTTTTTCTAACACTAGTAATTAGCTGCATTTTTTTATTTAATGAATTCATATCCACTTGAACTTCATTAGCTTTTTTATTTTTCATGCCTTTTTCTACTTCTTGTAGTATTGGTCCAGGACTCATACCATATTTTTTAGATATTTTATCTATGTATAAGTCTCTTTCTATATTGTTATCTATTCTAGATAAAATACTAGAAATTCCAGTTAAAAATCTTACTTTAGAATCAAAATTATCTGGATTATAATTCTTTTCTAGTTTTTCAACTTTAAATTCTACAAGAGAAATAGCATTATCTATACATTTTTTTAATCTTTCCGGTCCATATTTATTTAAGTATTCATCCGGATCTTTAGCATCCGGTCTATCTAACTTTAACACTTTAACATTCAATCCATGATTTGCTAAAATATCTAAGCCACGCATTATTGCCTCTTGCCCAGCTTCATCTTGGTCATATCCAATAATAACGTTATCTGTGTACTTTTTAATTAAACGTGCTTGGTTTTCAGTTAATGCTGTACCAAGAGAAGCAACTGCATTTAAAAAGCCAAATTTTTGTAATGCTATTGCATCCATATATCCTTCAACAATAATAATATTGTCTAGTTTTTCTCTTTTTGCAAAATTCATTAAGTATAATGTTCTACCTTTATGATATATATCGTTTTCTGGTGAGTTCACATACTTAGGAATTCTTTTATCTTGCAAATTTTTAGGAAGAGCTCTTCCACCAAATCCTATTATTCTATCTCTGATATCAAAAATAGGGAAAATTACTCTCTGATAATATCTATCATACATTCTTTGAGAACTATTTTCAAGTATTATACCAGAAGCAAGCATTTCTTCTTTAGTAAATCCTTTTTCTAAAAGATAATCATATAAAGGCACTTTACCTGTAGCATATCCAATTCCAAACTTATTGATTGTTTTAGAATCAAACTTTCTTTGTAAAATATAATCCTTTACATCATTTTTTTCTTCTTTTAATAGTTCAACTAAATTATTATGATAAAACAGACCAACTTCTTTATTTAATAATATTAGTCTATCTTTTAAATCACTTTTAGCTGTATCCATTTTATTATGATAATTGTTGTTAACAACATATCTAGATGTATCAATATTTGCACGCTCAGCAAGTACTTCTACAGCATCCCAGAAATCTAAATTTTCAATTTTCATTAAAAATGAAATTACATTTCCTCCTTCTGAGCATCCAAAACATTTAAAAATTTGCTTGTCCATAGAAACGCAAAAAGAAGGTGACTTTTCCTTATGGAAAGGACATAGTCCCATATAATTCCTACCGCTCTTTTTTAGAGTGACATATTCAGATACTGTATCTACTATGTCATTTTGAGATATTACCTCCTCTATCAAATCACTTGAATAATATGGCACCTTCTCACACCTTCTTTCTTATGCTTCTATCATTTTTATTCTTTCTTCTCTATTATAATAAATATTTGTTGTGTTAACTATACATGTAATAACAAGTAGTAATGTCATTACTGGTTGGAAATAAATCACTTCAATCTTAAATAATGTAACTAATGCAAACAATAATATAAATAGTAATTTAATGACAGTAGATTTTGTATCATACTTTCTATGTAAAATTACTGCTAAAACTTCCATAAATATTATATATATGTAGCAGAACATATAAAATCTTGTAGACATACTTGAAAACTCTGCTGCTTTATTTCCAAGATCCTTAATAGAACCACTAGCTTGAGAATGAATCCCAACTGTTAAATCATTTACAATATTTTGACATACACCATTACCATGATTTGCAAGTCCTCTAACAGCTCCTCTTCCAACATAATAAATACAAGTTGAAATAATAGCTATTATTGCAAGAGATATAAATAACTTAGAAATCTTAATTCTTTCAATTTTATATATAAAATAATTATTCTTTCTTTTCTTTATAGTCTTGTTTTGTCTATTAGATAAATTTAAACTTGTTGAGTCTAAATTTGAAGTTATAAATAGTGAAACTATTGCAACTCCAAGCCAAACCAAATAGTTAACTCCAACTATAGTACTAATTCCTATACATACACCTAGTATTATAGCTTGTACTAAATATTTTCTATTTTTTAAGTTTAATTGCTTTAATTCGTCAAGTAATATTTGTAATACGTATATTGAAGTCACCATTGTAAGAGTAATAAACTTAGAATTTAAATCTATTGTTTTATCTCCTACAGCACTAGGTAGTGTGAATACTACAAACATACTTAGTACAGAAAGTACTTCACTCTTTGAAACATTAAAAATAATCTTTTGGGTGAAAATTCCTGTAAGGTAAATTAATATAAAATACAATATCAAAGTGCCTGTTGGATATGTATCCATAACACCATACACTTTAAAAAAAGTTGAAGCCAACATTACAAGCGTAATGTATATATACTTATAAACTACAGCGATAGATTTTTGTAATTTTAGTCTAGATATTTTTTCTCTAACATATGTATATAACGAAACAAGCACAATTACTAAAACTACATATAAAAGTTTGAACCAATTGCTTATAGTTTGAGTATTAACTCCATCTTTATTAATGTATACAATGTCTGTTATACCTAAAAATACAATTAATGCTACAAATATTGCTACCACTATACTACGTGAAATTTTACTCATACTAATACCACTCTTTTTTATTATTTATTTGAATATAGTTCGTTTACTTGAGCTAAAGCTTCATGTGTTCCAACGTCAAACCATTCTCCTTCGAATGCATATCCATATACTGGTAGTTTTTTGTATAAGTATGCAACAAAGTTTCCTGGAGCGTCAGGCTTGTTTCCTTCATCTATATATTGTTTGAATACAGGAACAACACTTCTTGGATATAAATATACAGCTGTTGCAGCATATTTTCCTTTTGGTTGTTCTGGTTTTTCTTCAAAACCAACAATTTTCATATTTTCGTCTGTTTCTACGACACCTAATCTTTTTAGGTTTTCATATTCTTCTGTTTTTACACAGATAGCAGATGTTCCAAATTGTTTTTGGAAATCTACAAAATCTCTAAGTTTAAATGTAAATAAATTGTCTGTTGCAATAATTAAAACATCATCGTCAATTTTAGCTTGTTCAATAGTAAATTCAATGTCTCCTATTGCTCCTAATCTATTTTCATTAGTTGTTGTCATATCATTATACACTGTTATTGGTTTAACATTGTTTAATTTATCAGCCCACTCTTGGAAATGAGGAGTATATTTATTGTTTGTAACTAAATAAATTTCATCTACTTCATTTAAAGTATTTACCTCATCAATAACATAATTAATTATTGGCTTTCCACCAACCTCAAGTAATGCTTTTGGAAAATTCTCTGTTAAAGGGAATAATCTAGTTGCATAACCTGCACATAATAAAATACATTTCATATTCTTCTCTCCTTTGTTATTTTCTTTTTGTTTTTGTTTCGTTAGTTACTCCACCATTATATCATAAGAAGATATAATTTTCAACTGGTTTTGAGCACTTATTTTGAGTCAAAAAAATAAGGATTCAAGCGAATCCTTATTCCATATTAACCTCTTATGATAAGATACAAATTAAACTGATTCAATATCGTTTAATTTCTCTTCAAATTCTGAAATTCTTTGTTCAGTTTCATATTGTTCAATTCTATTTAAAGCATATAAATATTTTCTTTCTTGAGAAAGTAGAGATTGATATTCTTCATTCCAATCTTCATGATTTTTAAGATTGTTATGAACATCATCTAATTTTTCTTCAAGTACAGATTTTATTGGTTCAAGTACATCAGCATCTTTTTCTACTTTGATTCCATTGTCTACCATATAAGTAACAACTTCAGCAAATAGTCTTTCACCTTGTACATTAACGCCTTCATCTGTATTATCATGTAAAATACCAACTACTTTGTTAACTTGGTCTATTCCCATTCTATCAAATATTGTATCAACTCTTGAATCAATGAATTGTCCATTTTCTCCAAACACTTCTTGTCCTTTAATGAATAGGTCAACATTGTTTTGGATAATTCTAGCTTGTTGAACTGGAAGTTCTTCAGTAGCTATTTTTAAAGCATGTCTGTCATAATATTTTCTAAATGCACTATTACACATATCTTGTGCTTCAGAATATGGTTTGAAATATTGAGCATATTCTCTTAATACTTCATGTTGAGTTTTATCTCCACTCATATTAACTCTTAATTCATCAATATTTTCACCAAAATATGCAGTAACTTTATGATCAATTCCATCTAATTGATATGATGGTTGAGTAGCTACTGCAGTATCAACTGCTGGTGCCATTTCTGCAAATACAGCGTTATTGCTTTGAGCAAATACTCCGCCTGCATTAGCACCTTCCATTGAATCTAGAGTTACTTCAGAAGAAACGCTTTCTAATGTAACTGGTGAAGCTTGAGTAACAGCTTCTTCAGTTGGAAGAGCTTCTCCTTCTTCAGGTTTACCAGATTTTAGCATTAAATAATCTTGTTTTCTTCCAAAAATTCTACCAAATGCATTTTTTACTGCATCTAGATCTTCTAAAAACAATTTCCA
>JAEEGG010029221.1_pt1 | contig 10313 bp, 12 predicted proteins | sample 9134161 | NCBI WGS metagenome assembly JAEEGG01 (sample SAMN16246543, study PRJNA631951) | gut metagenome | biome: gut microbiome; feature: rumen; material: CR-attached | host: Bos | place: Iran: Karaj | collected 2018-10 | reverse complement strand
CAGTATCGAAACAGACGGCCATCGCATTCGCGCTGGCGTTGCGACTCACTGGGCGGGAACTGCTCGATTTTCTGGGTGCGGCCGGTTTTGCGCTATCGGAATTCATGCTGGAGGACATGATCGTGCGGAGATGCGTCATAGCGGGCATCTACGACGTCGATCGTGTGAACGAGATTCTAAAGGCGCACGGTGCCGATCCACTTGGGGGTGAACAATCGCAACCTTAACAATGCTTACCCCCTGGAAACATCTGGGTGGATATTCCTGGATGATGGTGCCTTCTGCCCCATGTCGGGGTGAGACAGATCCGACAATCAACTAAGGAACTGTGATGAAAGAACGTTTCACTATGCTACTGGTTTCTGCGCTGGTGCTGACATATGTTTCCCTTGCCGCTTTCATAGTGTTAGTGTTCCCATTAAGTGTTCTTGTCTTTGCATTGATGCTGCTATTGGTGTTTCGGCGATGTCTTGGCTTGTTTGCGAGTGGTGCGATAATGTTGTTTTTGGGTGTTATACCCATGTTGGAGATAGCGTGGATGGAACAATCGGGTTTTCAGCCATTTGAAGAAATAGATGAATATACCGACCATCTTCGCGATCCATGTGGGACCCGTGAGGCTATGCTGCTCATTTCGTTGGCAATACAGATCACAGGTGGATGCATGATTGTGGTATGGATCTTGCAAAAGAAGAAAGAAAGGGAAGATAAAATGGAAAAGAAAAAGAAGTTCGAGGATATCCTCAAGGCTACCGGGCGAGTCGGCGTCGGGAATGTGCTGGCCGAACTCGACAGACTGGGGTTCTACGCGGCTCCGGCGTCAACGCGGTTCCACGGCGCTCATCCAGGCGGACTGCTGCAGCACTCGCTGAACGTGTACGACGAGGCAATGCTCGTCCGCGAGATGCAGTTGAGGATAAAGCCGGAGATAGAGGCACGGCTCCCGCCAGACAGCATCGCCATCGCCGCCCTTCTCCACGACGTCTGCAAGGCTGAGGTCTATAAGCCAGAGCAGAAGTCCCGCAAGAACAGCAATGGAGAATGGGAGAGATACAACGGATATCGCGCGGACTACTCGGGCTTCCCGCTCGGACACGGCGAGAAGTCCGTGATCCGCCTCCTCAGATGGGGGCTCGAGATGTCCGACGACGAGATCATCGCGATCCGATGGCACATGTCCGGGTTCGATCTCGCCTTCCAAAGCCCTGAAATCCGCAGCTCCTACGGCGAAGCCTCCGACAAATGTCCCCTTCTCGCCGTCCTGCGCGCCGCCGACGGCCTTGCCTCGCATATCTTGGAGGCATGAATATTTGACTAGTTGCTATCCAATTTTAGATTAGATTATAATTTCGGATATGGTGCTGGCAGAGGTTTGACGAGATCACATAGGGAATTCAAGGTCGCGACGGGGGTTTCTGCCTGTTGATGTTGTTGGCACGTCTTCTGCAATGATGTTGGTATCGGGCCGATTTGCGGAACCGGTTAAAATCACCACAACAGCCAAAGGAGAAGGAATGTCCATGATGACATCGAGTGCAAAGTACCTGCGTCAGCTCAGCGCTGAGAGCCTGAGCAAGCTCATGAGTGAAGACACCAAGCTGAAGGACGCGGCAAGAAAAGAACTCGACAGGCGGGCCAAGAAGAGGTCGAAGCGGAAGGCGAAGGGAAAAGAGGACGGCAACTGAGGAAACTGAACGGACAGGTGCGATGAACAAGGAAGTCACAAAAGAGAACATTTCCCCGGAAGCGGTTCGCGCGCTGGACTTCGCGAAGGTGATGGCAATCGCCTTCGCGGAGGTCGGCGCGCAGGGGATGCCCAATTACATCGAGGTGTTCTCCGACCTGCCGGACAAGGTTTCCGTCCTTTCCGGGAACTTCGGATTCGAGGCGTACGGCACTCGCCGCGTCGAGGCGGTGGACATCGAGGAGCTTGAACGGATCGTGCCGTTCCTGAAATGGTTCCGCGGAACGTCCAGGGAGACCACCCAAAGGGGGAATTTCTACCTAGACAATGAATGGGTGCATCTTGATGCGATCTTCGGGAACCATTTCTTCATCCGCTGCCGCCTATTGGACGAGTTCATGTCGCGGCTGGAGGGACGGCAAATCTACGAGGTCGGGCTTGACGTCATAACGGACATGCTGAGCGCCGGAGCAGGAGCGCCTGCGAAGGCGCTTAATGGAATCATAGGCGCGATCGTCGGCGATATCGCGGGATCGCGGTTCGAATGGCACAACCGCAAGAGCAAGCAGTTCACCTTCCTAAAAGGGAGGGACGAGTCAAGGTATCCTTGCCATTTCACGGACGATTCCGTGATGACGCTCGCGGTGGCGGACGCCATCGTGAAATGGCGAGAGAACGGCGGCGGATCGTACGAGACGCTTTCCGCAGAGGCAGTGAAGAGCATGCAGGCGTTCGGCCGGCTTTATCCGCATGCGGGATACGGCGGCTCGTTCCGCCGTTGGCTCGCCGAGGAGAATCCACAGCCCTATAACAGCTGGGGTAACGGCGCGGCGATGCGCGTGAGCGCGTGCGGCTGGGCCGCCTGGACGCTCGACGTCGTCAAGGGCATGTCCCGCGCCGTCACGGAGGTGACGCACAACCATCCCGAAGGAATCAAGGGCGCGGAGGCGACGACCGTCGCGGTATTCCTCGCGCGCATGGGCAAGACGATGGAAGAGATCCGCGCCGTCATCGTGCGCGACTACTATCCGCTCGACTTCACGCTCGACGAGATTCGCCCGCGATACAGGTTTGACGTCTCCTGCCAAGGCTCCGTGCCGCCGGCGCTCGAGGCGTTCTTCGAGTCGACATCCTTCGAGGACGCGATCCGCAACGCCATCTCCATCGGCGGCGACTCGGACACCATCGCCGCGATCACGGGCGCGGTGGCGGGCGCTTTCTACGGCGTGCCCGACGACATCCGCGCGAAGGCCGAGACGTTCCTCGACGCGCCTCTTCTGAAGACACTGCGCGATTTCGAGGGCAGTTTCCTTGATGTCAAAACAAAACAGGAAAACTAATCATGTACGAATTCACAGGAAAGATAAAGGCCGTAGGCGAACTGCAGACGTTCGCAAGCGGGTTCTCGAAACGGGAGCTGGCAGTCGAGGAGGAGCGCGAGGGGAACTGGCCCAATGTGGTCGCGTTCATCTTCAAGAAGGAGAAGGCCGCCCAGCTCGAAGGCCTGACGCCGGGCCAGCGCGTGAAGATCGCCTTCGCGGTGGACGGACGCGAGTGGACCGACCCCAAAACGGGGAAGGTGCGCTACTTCTCCGACCTGACGGCGCTGCGTCTCGAACGGCTGGACGAGACGATGTCGGCGCCAGAGGCGGCCATGCCCGACGACATGACAGCCGAGCCGGGCATCGACATACCGTTCTGATGCCAATGAGGTTCGCTTCGCTTCACTTTCCGAGAGCAAGTAAGAAAGGAACAAACGTATGACTAAGAAAAACGGAAAAATGACGTTGGCGCGGGCGCTCAAGGAAAAAGAGCGAATTTCGCGGCGACTGGCAAGGGCAACTGAGCTTTTCATGTCGGTAAACTGCGTAAGGGCAGGCGAGCCGCGTGAAATAGACGCAAAGGAGGCCTATGAGGCAATGCAGAGACTCCGGCGCCGTCATGTCGCGATGAAAAAGGCGATTGCGGTCGCGAATGCCGGCGTATCGCCAATACTGGCCGAGATGCTCGCCGTCAAGGCGGAACTCGCCTTCTACACCAATCTCGGACGCTGCAAAGAGGTCGAATTCGTCGATAAATGGGTGGATGACGAGGAAGGAGAGAAGGTGCGCAAGCGCGAGAAAGTCGTCTACGACTTATTCATCAACGAAAAGAAGCGTCGGGAGATCATGGAAAAGCTCACGGAAAGGATCGAAGACCTCCAGGACGAGGTAGACGAGTTCAACGCTACGCATTTCGTCGAGCTGTCCGACGAGTAAAACCGATTTCTGTACGGCCAAGAGACGGCACAAGACATGGCAGAACCAAACGACCTGGGAACCGTTTACGCCTTGTTACGGCACAACAAACCTTAGTGAAAGTAAAACTCAAGCCTGAACTGTCATGGGTAAAAAGTCAAATGTCACACATCAAGACTTTGTCTCCCTGCCTTGTCCCATTCCGTCTGGAGGCCGTACAGCCTTGTTTCACAAATCAGATAACGAACGATGAACATGAATAAGATGATGATGACTGTTGCCGTCGCGATTACGGTGGGCAATGTCTTGGCAAAGACGAATCTGGCTGAAGTCATCGAAATCGTCGATGGCGAGATGAAGTGGCGGTTTGTGCCAGTCGCGGGGACGAGCCAGTTGCCTCTGAAGTTCATGCGCACGGGCAAGGATCGAGACAAGACAGATCCGGTCACGATGCCTAAGTTCTGGATCGCGGAGAAGATGATTACGGAAGGCGAGTTTGCCGCACTGATGGGATGTAAGATCCGAGAGGGGCGCATTGCCGACCAGACGCTCGTCGACGTCGAATGGGAGGAGGCGCTAGACTATTGCGAAAGATTCACGCAAAGATATGCGGATTCCGTCGCCCGCGTCCACGCCCTGCTTGTACTCGATGCCGATCGCCACGTTCTCCGCGGGAAGCACGTCCAAGTTGCCGAAGGCCACCACGTCGTACTCGTTGTGGCCCACGACCCCGTTCACCACCTCGTCCAAGAGGAGGAGGCCCGCTGAGACCAGTATCGGCCACGGCGTCTGGGTGATGAGCTTGGAGGCGACCACATAGGCGTCGAAGCCGTCGTCGTCAAGGCCGAGCGCATCGACCGTGCGCGAATCGGTGTACTTGTACACGCCGCCGACCGCGAGCGCGGGCACCCACGAGGTGTCGAAGGCGTTCTCGTCGAGGAACTTCACTTTGGCGCCGAGGTTGTAGGTGTTGATCGACTTGTCGCCGTACTTATGCGCGTTTACGAATCCATATCCGCCGGACAGCTCCACATGGTCGAAGAACGTGAGCGCTTCGCGGCGCCGCGGCCTCTTTGCCGCGCGGAGGGGATTTACGATCTGGGCAGAACGATCGTGAAGCGCGTCCAGGAGCCTGGCGTGGATTCGCATGAGATGCTCCCGCCGTATGACGTGACTATCGCCTTCACAAGGGCCAGCCCCAGGCCGTTGCCCGGAAGCGAACGGCTGGCGTCCGCCCGCCAGAACCGCTTGAAGATGTGCGGCATGTCGGCCGCGGCTATGCCGGGGCCCGTGTTCGACACGGTGATCGTAAGCGGCGTCTCCTGAAGCGCCACGGATATCTTGCCGCCGCGCGGCGTGAACTTCAGGGCGTTGTCGAGGAGATTGCCGAGCATCTGCTGCAGCTTGTTCTTGTGCGCAGAGAGCATGACCGGGCTGCATGGGGATGTGACCGCGACCGTTATGCCGCGCTCTTCGGCAAGGGCGGAGTAGAGGTCCACGACGCCTCGCACGAAGGCGTCCATGTCTATGTCCTGGCGCGGGGTGCGGTTGATCCGGCTGTCGGTCTGGGAGATGTCGAGCATCGTGTTTATCAGGTCGAGCATTGCGGTTGTCTCCTCCGCAACGGTCTCGGCAAGCGGGCGCCTGACCTGTCCGCCGGTGGCCTGCATCTCCGCTGCGGCGCGAAGGCGCGTGAGGGGCGTGCGAAGGTCATGGGCGATGTCGTCCGTGAGAGTTCGAAGATCGGAGAGAGTCTTCTCGTTCTCCTGGGCCATCTTGTTGAACGCTATCTCGAGCTCTGTTATCTCGCTGCCTTCGTCGGTTTCGGCCACGCGGGCGGAGTAGTCGCCGCCAGCGATTCGCCCGGCGGTCCGGGCGATGCCCCCGAGGGGGGCGGTGATGCGCCTTGCGAGGTAGGCGCCGAGCAGCGCCCCGACGAACAGCGCGAACAGGATGGAGGCGCCCAGCGTGGAGCCCACGAAGATCGTATGCCGTTCGTCCGTGGTGACGTTGAAGCCGACCGAAAGGACGCAACCGTCGTACAGGCGCGTCCTGCGCACGCGGACCGCCACCGGACCCTTCAGCCCCTTCGGCCGCGAGCATGTGATGCGGTAGGTGTGCGCGTCGGGCCGCAGGGCGTTCTCCTGCATCTGGCGGCAGACGCTTTCGCTGGCAGACTGCTGCAGCATCGTCCTGCCGTCGGCGGAGGTGAGCAGCAGGAAGACGTTCTCGCCGCCATGCTCCTCCACGTCGGTCGCGAAATGGCGCCGCATCTCCGCAAGATCGCCGCGGCACTCGGCGTATTCGCCCTTAAGGTCGTCGGAGAGGCGGGACAGCGTTGCATGGTACTCGTTGGTGTGGTGCCTGACCGTGAAGACGAACACAAGCACCCCCACGAGCAGGTAGAGCAGCCCGAAGGAGAGGAACGAGCTCCACGCAATGCGGCGCCAGATCGGCCTACGCGCCGAGGACATATCCGAATCCCCTTACTGTCGAGATGAGCTTGCGCTCCGAGGCGCGGTCGATCTTCTCCCGGAGCCGGCACACGCGCGCCTCCACCACGTTGGTGTGGGGGTCGAAGTCATAGTCCCACACATGCTCCAGGATGGTGTTCTTGGACACCACCCTCCCCCTGTTGCGCATCAGGTACTCCAGGAGCTGGTATTCCAGCGGCTGCAGGTCGATGCGCTCGCCGCCCCTCGTCACGCGGTGCGACACGAGGTCCATCTCAAGATCCTCCACCTTCAGTACGGACGAATCCTGATGCCGCGACGCCCTGCGCAGAAGCGCCTGCGTTCGCGCCAGCAGCTCCGCCACCGAGAACGGCTTGGCGAGATAGTCGTCCGCCCCCACCTCCAGGCCCTTTATGCGCGCGTCCACCGTGCCCCGGGCGGAGAGGACGATCACGGGCAGGTTCCGGCCCGCGGCGCGAAGGTCGCGGATTATGGATAGTCCGTCCCTCTTGGGGAGCATGATGTCGATCACCGCCGCGTCGTATTCTCCGTGAAGGGCCGCGGCCGCGCCCTCCTCGCCGTCCGAGCAGAGGGTGGTGGCGTAGCCGGACTGCCTGAACGCGCCCGCCACGAACTCGGCCGTCTTGCCGTCGTCCTCTATGATGAGTATGTGCATGGTCTTGAAAGTGTTTGGCGATATTATAGCAGATGCGCTCAGCCGTGGCAAACGCCGAGACGCAGGAACGGAAGCGCGAGCAGCTCCCCAAGAGCGCTCAGCCCCACGTTCGAGCCAGGCACGTCGAACCAGCTCTCCAGGGGGCACTCGCGCACCTCCGACTTGAGCCGCTTGCCGAGGCGCAGCAGAAGCTCCACGTCGAAGAGCCATCGCAGGCGGAAGCGGTCGCGGAAGATGGCGTCGGCCAGCTCCCGCGCGAAGATCTTGGCGCCGCATTGGGTGTCCCACACCTGCGCGCCAAGGACACGGCGGATGATGAGCTTCGCGAGGCCTCCCGCGAGGCCGCGCCCCGCTGTCCGCCGGATGTCGGCGCCAAGATGCGGCCAGCGGGAGCCGATCACGGCCTTGGTCTCCGGCGACTTGTCGAAAATCCGCATGAAACGCGGCACCTCGCAGAGCGGCGTCGCGAGATCGGCGTCCCAGAATCCGGCGAAGTCGGCGTGCGTGTTCGCGCAGACATGCCTCATTCCCGCGCGCACGGCTTCGGCCTTGCCCACATTGGACGGCAGATATATCGCATGGAACGCCGGATGGAGGTTGACCAGATGGGCGAGTATCTCCGCTGTGGAGTCCGTGGACCCGTCGTCCACGAAGCAGAACGACATCCACGGCCATCTCTCCACAGCCTCCACGAACGCGGTCTGATCCAGGCGCCTCGCCTCGTTTCGGCACGGCACCACCATGGAAAGCGTCTTCATCGCCCCGGCGCCCCCTCCCCCCATGGTCCATGATAGAACTCATACGAGAAATAATGGTCGCTGATCTTCGGCCCGACGGATCGGCCGGGCATCTTCTTGGGCGTGGCGAGCTCTACCGCCCAAAGCGTCGCCGCAAGCAGCAGCGCCGTCACGGCCGCCGCCCAGGGCATGAGCCGCAGCAATCTGAGGCGGCGTATCCCGGCCGCCCTGCCGTCTGTCGGCAGATAGGCTGCGAAAAGCGGCACCGCCGGGAGAAGATAGGATATCGGCACGCGGCTCGTGAGGCACCAGAAGAGCGTGATCACGATCACGGACAAAAGAGGGAAGGACCTTGTAGGCCTTGTGCGCCGCCAGTCCGAAGCCCGGCGGAAGACGAACACGAGTGACCATGGCAGGGTGACGACAAGCGCCCAGACCGCCGCCATCCCGCGGAACGTCTCGCGCCCCGCGCCATACTTGTCCCCATAGTCGCTGACAAGGAAGCGCATCAGGTTCTCGTTGACGAGGAAATACCTCAGGAATCCCGGCTGATGCCTCTCCACCGCCCAGAAGTACGGCACGACGATCAGCAGAAAGAGCGCCGCCCCCCATGCCCAGTCAACCGAGAGCAACGTCCTCCACCGCCGGTTCAGCGCTGCGTCGGCCAGCACGGGCAGCCCGAAGAGCGCAAGCGCGACGGGTCCCTTCACCAGCATCCCCACGCCCAGCAGCGCGCCTATCGCGAGAATGGCAGAGATCCTCCTCCCCCGCCCATCAATGCCGTCAAGCCGCCAATAGAGCAGAAGCGCCCCCGCCACGCAGCACACGAGCGGCGCGTCCGTCATGCAGAACCCCGCAGTGGCGTAGAGGGCGGTGGACGTGGCGCAGACGCCTGCCGCCAGCAATGCCGACGCCCTCGACGCCCCGAGCGACACCGCATGATAGACTATGAACAGCAGAAGCACGAAGGACAGGAACGGCACGAGGCGCACGGCGAACTCGTTCACCCCAAGCGCCCTGCAGCTCGCCGCCGCCGCCTGGAAGACAAGCGGCGGCTTCCCGGCGAACGGCTGATACACGCCCTCGTATGTGAAGCTTGGCACAAACCAGTCGCCGGTGCGCGCCATGTTCGCGGATATGGTCGCATAGCGGGCCTCGCTGGGCTCGAAAACCGGCGTCGTCGCCATGATGAGAAGACGTGCTCCCAGCAAGGCGCACAAAAGCAGTATGAAGAGATGGCTTTTCATGACGGACAACATTATGGCATATCAACATGACCGCCTCCTCACCGCAAGATGACCATTTGGCAATGTCGCCCGCGTCTATGAGTTGAAAAGTTGAAAAGTTGAAAGGTTGAAAGGTTGAAAAGTTGAAAGGTTCGCCACTTGTCTATGAGACAGGATTACAGGATCTACAGGATAATCTTGTTGATCCTGTAATCCTGCAATCCTGCCTGAATAACGTGGAGGTTATCCTCATTCCCGCGCGCACCGAGGCGGCGGGCTATCCAATCCCTACTCGAAGAGCCAGGTGGAGAGGTAGCGTTCGCCCGTGTCCGGGAGGAGCGCGACGATCGTCTTGCCCGCGAACTCGGCGCGCTTCGAGAGCTCGAGCGCCGCCCACAGCGCTGCGCCGGAGGAGATGCCGACGAGGAGGCCCTCCTGCGCGGCCGCCGCGCGCGCCGTCGCCCCGGCGTTCTCCGCGGACGCCTTTACGACCTCGGTCAGGATCGACGTGTCCAGCACCTTCGGCACGAACCCCGCGCCGATGCCCTGGATCTTGTGCGGGCCGGGCTGTCCGCCGGAGAGGACCGGCGACGTGTCCGGCTCCACGGCGAAGAGCTTCACGTCCGGGTTCTTCTCCTTGAGGAACTTGCCCGTGCCCGTTATCGTGCCGCCCGTGCCGACGCCCGCCACGAACGCCGCCACTTCGCCGTTCGTACCATCCCACACCTCTGGGCCGGTCGTGCGGTAGTGGAAGTCCGGGTTCGCCGGATTCTCGAACTGCCGGAGGATCACCGCGCCGGGCGTCGAGTCGCGGAGCTCGTTCGCCTTGGCGATCGCGCCCTTCATGCCGGCGGATGCGGGCGTGAGGACGATCTCCGCGCCGTAGGCCGCCGCGAGCTTGCGGCGCTCGATGCTCATCGTCTCAGGCATGGTGAGTATGAGATGGTATCCCTTCACCGCCGAGACGAGCGCGAGCCCGACTCCCGTGTTGCCGCTCGTCGGCTCGATGATCGTCGCGCCGGGCTTGAGGACGCCGTCCTTCTCCGCCGCCTCCACCATCGCGAGGGCGATGCGGTCCTTCACGCTGCCGCCGGGGTTGAAGAACTCGACCTTCGCGAGCACCTTCGCCCCGCCCTTGTTCAACTTGCCGGAGATCTCGACGAGCGGAGTGCCGCCAACCTTCTCCAGAATGTTCTTTGCCGTTTTGCTCATTGCTTTGATTCCTTTCGGGTTGTTGTTTATTATACTCTTTTGGAGTTAGAATTGGTACTGGATCGAGAAAACCGCGCCAGAGCCGACG
>JAEEGG010029220.1_pt1 | contig 10313 bp, 5 predicted proteins | sample 9134161 | NCBI WGS metagenome assembly JAEEGG01 (sample SAMN16246543, study PRJNA631951) | gut metagenome | biome: gut microbiome; feature: rumen; material: CR-attached | host: Bos | place: Iran: Karaj | collected 2018-10 | reverse complement strand
TGAAGCGGCCTCGTTGAGACCCCGAGCCATCACGATGAAGTCGTCGATCGACAGGTTATCCTGATGATGGTAGGCGTCAGGGAAAGCGACTTCACCAGACATGGTGACAACCTGCGTTTCACGCATATCCTCGATGCTGGGGATGACAAGAACATCATTTTTGCGAAGAGCGACATCAGGCACTTCATCTTTCATCACCCGTTCCAGGTCAATGGAGAGATTTTCCATCGTTCCATCCGCATTACGACGATTAAGCACAGCACGGCCGCGGTAAGCATCATCCTTAAGTCCGCCAGCCGTAGTAACCAATTGCTTTACTGTAGTAACGCGACCGTCCATCTGGAACTGTCCCGGACGATAGACGGCACCCCGCACTTCCACCCGATTAGCAAAGGTCGGCATAATAGAATCAACGGTTACCGAGTCACCGTCAGCAACAAGGAAGCGCTGCTGTTCGACAGAATTGAGGGTGTAGATTTCATACTCACGCATGCCCACACGAATAAGGCGGACGTCTTGACGATAGGCATTGCCCGTGAAACCACCTGCATAGTCAAGCAGGTTCTTTACCGTCTCGGTAGGCAGCATCTCGTAGTACATCGGACGTTTCACCTGTCCGGCAATACTCACCAACGTACTATAGGCACCTACCACTACGGCGTCGTTGTCTTCCAGACGAAGGTCTTTCCCTGTTTTTCCGTTTAGAATAAAGTCGTAGATATCGTACGAAGCAACTTCTTTTCCATGTCGAAACACCTTAACGGCACGCAACGTACCATAGTCGTTGACACCACCAGCCATGTAGAGAGCATTGAAAATGGTAGCAAACGACGATAGTTCGTAGGTACCAGGATTCTCCACCTCGCCCATCACGTGAACACTAATACTACGATTCTGTGCAAGCGAAAGGCGAATGAACGTGTTGGGATCACCTCCTCCTATACCGGAGTAGATTTTGCCTAACTGTTCCTTCAGACGGGCGTTGGCTTGTTTTACTGTAAGTCCGCTCAAATAGACGGGACCAACGTTCTCCACCTGTATTATGCCGTCGGGAGAGATTGTCTGCTGCACAGTACTCTGTGAGGCGCCCCAGATGTCGATGATGACTTCGTCGCCACTACCCAAACGGTAGTTGTCAGGCGTGGGAAGATTGTAACTTGATTCAAACGCAACGTCCTTATTTTGGAAGATGTTGTGTCCGAAAATCTGCTTCCGTTGTTTCTCCATCTCCTGTTGAACAAGCAATGCGATTGAGTCGGGGAAGAGGAAATCCATACCGCCTAATAGTTCGTCTTGACGCTCGGTCTGCGTCATTTTATTGCGGTTCTTCACCTCGTCCTCCAGAGCAATGCGTCGGTCATTAACGGGTGCCGTACGACTACGACTATTCTCTGTCAGCGTCACGCCTTGACCTGTCCGCTGTTGCTGAGTGTATTTCCGTTTGATGCGGTTCACCTGATCCATAGTGACACCCTTACGGAGCAGCTGCGTAGCAATATCCTTATCGGATGTGCCCTTCTCACGGGCTTCAGCGACGAACTCTACAACTTGTTCGTCGGTCATTTTTTGTTGCGCGCGCACGTACGTAGCGCACGCGAGCATACAAAGCATAAAAACAATGTATCTTCTCATGAGACTAAAACTTTTTTCCTTTGATGATAGAAAGCACGGTAATCCAGATAATCCGAATGTCGCCCCCTAACGAACGCGTAGTAAGGTATTCCAGGTCCATGTCCAAACGGGTGAGCATTTTCTCCATTGTGTCGGTATAACCGTTGTAGAGTGTTGCCATCGAAGTCAAACCTGGACGTATCTGGTAGAGTTGTATATAGTCTGGATTATGCTCCATAATTTTATCAATAAAAACTTGCCGTTCGGGACGATAGCCCACAAGCGACATATCCCCTCGGAACACATTCCATAATTGAGGGAACTCGTCCAAATGGTAGTCGCGCAGGAAGTGCCCGATACGTGTCATCTGTGCCATCCGCTCCTCTTCCGTACGGGGAATACCATCTTTCTCTGCATCCTTGCGCATAGTACGGAACTTCAGGATGTTGAATGCACGCCCATGGTAGCCTATGCGCTCTTGTTTATAGACAGGTTGGCCTCCGTTAAAGAAAATCAGCAACCATATTATCAGAAAAAACGGGGAAAGAACCAACATCCCTACGCCAGACACAAGAATGTCTGCCAAACGTTTAACAAAGCGCTCTCCACGATTCATGGAGTCGGCATAGGTGACAGGAGTGGATATATGCGGTGACGTTTCGTAGATATTCATCATCTTATTGCATTTCGTCTTTTATATGAACGATACAACTGCATTTTTATTGCACGATGAAATAACATTTTTTAAAAAAATCGTATCTTTGCGGCGGATTTCTACAACGTAAAACACGTTGAAAAATCATAGTATTCTAATCTTAAATTATTTTACATGAAGCCAATCATCTACCAAGTCCTCCCTCGACTCTACTATAGTCCTTCCAACCCTACTATCGCAGGTGGTACCCTTGCCCAAAACGGTTGCGGAAAACTTCGCGATTTCACCAAACAACGTCTACAAGCTATTCGCGAGTTGGGAACCACTCACATCTGGTACACGGGCATTCTCGACCATGCCACGCGTACAGACTTCTCGTCATACGGCCTTCCCGCCGACACGGATGTAAAAGGGGAGGCAGGTTCCCCTTATGCCGTGCGCGACTATTACAACGTAGCGCCTGAACTAGCAACTGACATTCCGCATCGCCTGCATGAGTTTGAATTGCTTGTCAATCGCACCCATCGTGCCAGTATGGGCGTAATTATCGACTTCGTACCCAACCATGTTGCCCGCCACTACACGGGCACCTTTCACCCCTTCACCGACCGCAACTATTACCCAGGACACATCTGTGACGGCGATTGGACAGATACTGCCAAACTCAACTACGGCGATCACGACACATGGCAAAAGATGCTTGACATCCTCCTTTTTTGGGTAGCACGTGGTATTGATGGTTTTCGCTGCGATATGGCAGAACTTGTTCCCGTCGATTTCTGGCGTTGGGCCATTCCGCAAGTCAAAGCCATACACCCCAACATCCTATTTATTGCCGAAGTCTACCAGCCATGGCGCTATGCCGAGTATGTCCATCAAGGCGGTTTTGACTACCTCTACGACAAAGTCGGCCTCTATGACACCCTCGTTGCCATTTTGAAAGGACGAGAATCGACATCTGCCATTACCCGCTGCTGGCAATCACTCGGAGACTTGGGCCCGCACATGCTTCATTTCATGGAGAATCACGACGAACAACGTCTCGCTTCCGACTTTATTTGCAGCGATGGGCTCCGCGCCCTACCTGCCATGATTATCTCCGCCCTCATCGACAACTGTCCCGTTATGGTTTATTTCGGACAAGAACTGGGAGAACATGGCATGGAAACTGAAGGCTTTAGTGGCTGCGATGGTAAGACCTCTATCTTCGACTACGCCCCTGTGCCTTCCATCAGCCGATGGTTGAAGGTGAATCAAAAAGACAAGAAGCCATCAAGTCCAAAAGAAATCTCACAACAATTTGACCAAAAGCCTTCTGAACTTATAAGTCTATATTCTTACCTACTTCATTTCGCCACTGAAGAGCCTGCAATCTCTGATGGGAAATTCTTTGACCTTATGTACGTCAATCCTGCATCTGACAAATTCAACCCGCATCGACAGTACGCTTTTCTACGTGCAACGGCTGACTCCCGAATCCTTGTTTGCGTCAACTTCGACGATGTCCCACGCGACATCCGTCTTCGCATCCCGAGTCACGCTTTCGATTATCTCGGCATACCCAGCACAATCGTCCCACTCCCCTTCTCTAATCAACCATCTCCTAACTCTGACATTCCATTTTCCATTTCATATCTTCAAACGCCCATTTTCCCTGATAGTGAATTACCCCTTCATATCCCCGCATTGGGAGGTATAGCGCTGAAATTCTGAAAATAGTAATAGGATTAAAAAAGTTTTCTCCCGAAGGCATATGCCTTCGGGAGAAAACCTACAAGTAGTGTTCCTCTATTTAATCAAGACTTTCTTGCCATCCCGAATGTAAATACCAGAAGTGGGATGAGCAATGCGGCGTCCGGTGAGGTCATAGATCGCACCAGAGGGTGCAACAACATCGATATACGACGGAGTGATACCATCGCCTTTGTATTCCACCTCCTCAAGGGTGAACATATTGGAGAAATTGTCTGTCCAACCGTAGGCAAAGCTATAGGCGTCGAAATTACCGTTAGCCATAAAGATGAAGGTACCGTCGTTACCATTTCCACGCTTACCATAGACTAGGAATGCACCCTCGTAATACTGTCCCGCAGGATAAAGGTAAATCTGGGTAAAGACATATCCCGCTGCATCCTGAGCAGCATCTTCAGGCGTCGTGAAACCCTTGTTGTCGTTGTAACCGTCACGATGTCCGCGCCATACAAGATAGCGGTCGAAAGCGGGATTGTAGAACTGGTAGGTATGCTCAGCCGTATCGGGCGTGCAGTAGAAGGCTGCGGCATCGCCCACCTCGGCAGGCGTTTGATTATTCGCAGCCACAAGCCCCTCCTCTGCCATATACATGGTGTTAATGTCACCATTCTTCTGGTGATTGACAAAGGCGTAGTACTTACCTGCGGCAGGATAAGAGACGTCCTTGCGCGTAGCGTTTATCTGACGGTCAAGATCATAAGCTAGCGTGTAGTAGTCGTTTTCGGTGCTGGAGTTATCGGCAAGGACCTCCTTGGCTTCGGCAATCAAATCAACCAACGCCTGAACCGCCTCAGTCGAGGGATAGCCCGGACGATCAAGCGTAGCACGGAAGGTTTCAACAGCAGCTTCGGCAGTCTGAATAGCCTCAGCAAGGGTCTCAGCACCAGCAAAGACTTCCTCTACATAGAAGGTGGATCCACTGTCGCGCCCGCTAGTCCAGTAGGCCAACGTGGTGCCACGTTTGTTCATATAAACATTCGCTCCCTCGTCGGTAGTGAAGCCGAGGTAGAAGGAACCTTCTGTGACATAGGTACTAGCTTCGGCACGGAACTGCCAGACATCAGTCGTGCCAAGCGTGCTGACATCGGCCATCGTCAGGAACGTGTTGCCACCCGTATTGCCATCATCGACATAGCGGTAGCTTGACATCACATAGTTGATACCAGCAGCCTGATTGACAAGACTGAAGCCCTCGACGGGGTTGCCAACAAATGCCCAACGGTAGTTTGTCTTCTTATCGACGTCAATTTCGGTGATGTTCAATTCAAAATGGTCAACTTCGGGGTCATAGACCACATAGCTGGCATTGCCAATAACGAGATGATACCAATGCTCAATATCCTCAAAGGAAGCTGCCTCATCAACAAACTTGAAAGGCAATGCCTCAACATCGACAGTAAGCACTACGTCAACGTCATAGACACCTTCCTCCACAAGTCCCTCAGGAACAGCGGCTGACACGCCCCAAGGCATAGCGAAGGTATTGGAACCAGGAACGGGATAGGGTTCGCCTTCGGGAGCATGGAACGACTCTTCGCCCACTTCCTTTCCATTATAATAATAATGGTACGTGAGGTCAACAAACCACACAGCCTCCTCGTAATAAATCTGGATTTTGTCGTCCTCAATCGTGATGACGGGATCAAGATGATCAAACTGAGGACATACGAAGTCCTCCTCACCGATTTCCACGTCCTTTGGGAAAACGAAGAAACCACCATCATAAACCTTCGAAAGGCTGACAATGTTTTCATTCGTGCATTCAACACGCGAATACTCAATCGTTGTTTCGTGGCTCTCAGCCTCAGGCAGGACAATAGATACCTGATAGACATCATAGTCGTCCATCGGAGCGGGATAGATCTCAAGCGGCTGTTGATTGTTGCCACTCTTGCCGACAATGCACTTGAACTCACCGTTCTGCTTTGTTGTAGCCCAGCAATCCTCCTCGAAAGCCAAATAGCCGAGAATGTAGAGATTGCCACTCTCAAGGTCGCCAAACGTTAGGTCAATGGGTGTCAGACTAGACTTAGCCAGCAGGTCCAGATAATGTCCGTTTTGCGACTGTAAGGTGAACTTACCCTCCGTCGCAGTCGAAGGAGCAATGCGGACAAACGTGCGCCCAATCTGGCCCTCAATCGGAGCGCTTAAACCCAAAGAATAATACAGGTTCGTTGATGTGGCACTAAATTCCTCCGTGTAGCTGGTGAAATACGTGCCATGGATTTCCTCATCATCAACCAAGCCATTTGCAGCGGTGTACGACTGGCCTTGATAGACAATTTGGTAATAACCCTCCGTCAATTCGCTGACAGAGTTGAGAGGCGTCTGGGCGCTGAGTGAAGTGCTCAGGCAAAACATAGCAGCCAAAAGGCTCAGGGAAAGGAGTAGATTTTTCTTCATACAGTAAGCAATTAAAAATGATTTCGCCGACAAAGATAAAACAAACCAAGTGAAAAAACAAATATTTTTGTAATTATCCGAAGCATAGTCCATCAAAACAACATCAAAACAATTGTTCTTTTAGGTGGCTCAACGCGTTGAGCCACGTGTACCAATGCGTTTGTACAATAGAATTGCCCTACACTCTCCAAATAAGGACTCCAATTAACCCAAATGTTAAAAAACGTACTTTTTGCAATTCCATTCCAAGAATTCGAAAGAAATCGAAAAAAAGTAGCATTTTTGTTTGGGCGTTTGCAAAAAAGCGTTTACATTTGCAAAAAATTTGCATCAATTTTTTAGTTACTAATTTTTTTATTAACCATTAAAACAAAACGTATGTTAAAAGCAAAATTGCTACAGATTTCGTTGGCTGTGCTTATGCTTTGCGGCATGCCTCTGAGCGTTTTCGCCCAGGGGACTGTGCGAGGTACAGTAAACGATGCGACGGGTGACCCCATCATCGGTGCATCCGTAAAGGTGGTTGGTACGACCCGTGGTGCTATTACGGACTTGAACGGCGCATTTACCGTAACGGCAGCAAGTAACGACCGCCTGGAGATCTCCTACGTAGGTTACGCTACACAAGTTGTGCCCATCAATGGGCGCCAGCAGATTTCCGTCGTGCTGGAAGAAGACAGCGAAGTGTTGAGTGACGTGGTGGTCATCGGTTACGGCGTCCAGAAGAAAAAGCTGGTAACAGGTGCTACCGTTCAGGTAAAGGGCGCCGATCTTGCCAAGCTGAACACGACCAACCCCCTCGAGGCCATGCAGAGCCAGACGCCGGGTGTGCAGATCACCCAGTCATCCACACAGCCTGGTAAGGGATTTAATGTGGTCATCCGTGGTAAGGGAACTAATCGCGACACTTCTCCCTTGTACGTTATCGACGGTGTGATTGGAAGCCTTGACGGTATCAACTCCGCTGATATTGAGAGCATCGACGTGCTGAAAGACGCTGCTTCTGCAGCCATCTATGGTGCCCGTGCTGCCAATGGTGTGGTCCTGGTGACCACCAAGCAGGGTAAGTCCGGAAAGATTGAGCTCAGCTACAATGGTGCTACGGGTTGGTCGAACGTTTACAAACGTCCCCAACTTCTCAATGCCCAGCAGTACATGACAATTATGGACGAGTACAGCTTCAACACATCAGGAGCCACGATGGACTGGCCCAATACCGTTCCGCAGGACATTCTCACCAAGGTTGCCAACGGCTGGGAAGGTACTGACTGGTGGGGCGTATTTGCGAACAAGAATGCCCTGCAGAACAACCATTCTGTGTCCCTGACGGGAGGTGCCGACCGTTCGAAGTTCGCCATGTCCTACACCTATACCGATAACGAAGGTATCATGGGTGCCGATCAGGCCTCTTTCTATAATCGCCACACCATCCGCCTCAACAGCGACCATGTGCTCTTGAGAGTTAAGGATTTCGATGCCATCACCATCGGTGAGAACATCTCTATCGGCTATAACAAGAGCCACGACCTGGCTGAAGACGGTATGTACTGGAGTTATATCCACAGTTTGATGCAGACCTCTCCGCTCCTGCCACAGTATGCAGACAATGGCGAGATTTATAACTGGCAGAACGTTGACGGCGAGCTTACTTACGGTAAGGGCTGGCTTCCTGCTATGTTCAACAACCCATGGGAGAATCTCACCAAGGGTGGATTCAACTCGATGGCAGAGAGCCGCAACATCAATGCCAATGCTACTGCATTCGTTGTTATCCAGCCGATAAAAGATCTGAAGTGGCGCACACAGTTCAACTACTCCTGGGGTTCTGGCGCATACCGTAACTTTGGTACTCCACGTGCACCAGCAGAAGGTGCTGCTATCGTAAACAACTATAGCGTTAGCCAGAGCACTTGGCTTAACAGCAACTGGTCTATTTCCAACACTCTTACCTATGACCTTCCTGTTTTCAGTGGTAACAAGATTTCTGCCATGGTGGGTCAAAGTTTTGAGAGTTCTGCTTGGAGTACCAACCTCAATGGAAGCAATAAGATTACTTATGGCCAGCAACTCGCATCGTTGAGAGACTGGGATTCTGCATGGCTTTCGAACATCATTCTTGAAAATGCTTCTGATGCCTCTCTGGGTGGTAATCCAAACGATGAAGACTATCTCGCTTCTTGGTTCGGTCGTGTAAGTTGGGACTGGAACGAGACCTATATGGCAACCGTAACCCTACGTGCTGATGGTTCAAGCCATTTCGCCGACGGTAAGCGATGGGGATGGTTCCCATCTGTATCTGCTGGTTGGGTTGTTACCAACGAGAACTTCATGTCGGGTGCCAAGGACTTCATGGACTTCTTCAAAATCCGCGCATCTTGGGGACAGAATGGTAACTGTAATGTGGAAAAATACCAGTACATTTCTCCTATCATTATGTCAAGCGTGGGCGGTTACAAATTCGGTTCAGACCTGGCCACCACTGTTGCAGGTACTCCAAATCCTGGTGCTTACCCAAAGAATGTTCCCAACCCCGAACTTACCTGGGAGACTTCCGAGCAGCTTGACTTAGGTTTCGATGCACGCTTCTTCGATAGCCGTCTGGGTGTGAACTTTGACTGGTATAATAAGACCACAAAAGACCTGATTATTCTTCAGGATCCTCAGTATGACCAAGGTAAAGAGCCTCCTTACTTCAATGGTGGTGACATCCGAAATACTGGTATCGAACTTGCTGTTTCATGGAATGACAAGATTGGCAAGGACTTCGGTTACAATTTCGGTGTGAACTTTGCAACCAACAAGAACGAGGTCATTCGCGTAAACAACTTGAACCACTATGTCAACGGTAATGGCGGAATCCTCTCACAGGGTACGGAATACATCTCACGTTTTGAGGAAGGTCATCCTATCGGTTACTTCTACGGCATGTCTTACAGCGGCATCTGGCAGAATCAGGCGCAGATTGATGCAGCACGTGCTGCAGGCAAAGCTGTTCTCGACAATGCAATGCCCGGTGACTGCATCTGGGACGACTGGAATAATGACGGTCTCATCACTTACGCTGAGGCTATTGACGCTAATGGCAATGACATCTGCGACCGTCACGAAATTGGCGACCCCAACCCCGACATCACCCTTGGCATCAACCTTGGCCTGACATGGAAGGGACTTGACTTCGCAGTCAACGGTGCAGGCGCATTCGGTATGCAGGTTATGCGTTCTTACCGTTCTTATGGTGACACGCCCTATCAGAACTATGACACCACAATTCTGAACCGTTGGTTTGGTGAGGGTACCTCAAACGACCAGCCTCGTATTTCTGCAACTGGTCATCAGAACACGATCTGGAACTCCATACGTTATATGGAGGATGCAGATTACTTCAAGATCAAGAACGTAACTCTCGGTTACGACTTCAAGCATCTCTGGAAGTCATGTCCGTTCCAGCAGCTCCGCTTCTATGTTCAGGCTCAGAACCTCTGCACATTCACCGGTTACACTGGGCTCGACCCAGAAGTTGGTTCGGCAGGTGGCGATGTACCTTGGGCATCTGGTGTTGACCTGGGTCTTTACCCACCCTCTCGTACTTATCTGGTTGGTACTAGTATTAAATTCTAATTCGATAAATAGTTATGAAGAAATTTATTTTAACATCGTTGGCTGTTTTGACAGCAGCAACTTTGTATACATCTTGTAACGATATGCTGGACACCGATCCTCGTAAGACAGAGGTCACAGATGCTGTCTTCCCTGGTAAGGTTGCGGATGTTGAATCTGAACTATCGGCTATCTACAGTATCATGAATACGATGGGTGGCGGTGACTCTGACAACCAGAATATCTTCTTCTGGTGGGAAGTCATGTCCGACGACTGCTTCGGTAGTGGCGGTCT
>JAEEGG010029217.1_pt1 | contig 10313 bp, 9 predicted proteins | sample 9134161 | NCBI WGS metagenome assembly JAEEGG01 (sample SAMN16246543, study PRJNA631951) | gut metagenome | biome: gut microbiome; feature: rumen; material: CR-attached | host: Bos | place: Iran: Karaj | collected 2018-10 | reverse complement strand
ATTTCTTCGGAAGCATGTTCACACCTGTAGAAGATGAGATGGAAGAAAACTATTACGGTGAGGAAGAGGGCTACATTGAAGAAGATGCATACGAGCAAGAGCCTATTGCAGAGGAGTCTTACGTTGAGGAGCCTCGCACCTTCGTTCAGGAGCCCGCAGTTACAACACCTGTAATGCAGCAGAACGCAACAGTCATTATGCTTACACCTTATGACATCAGAACAAGCCAGATCGTTTGTGATCACATCCGTGAAGGCCACATCGTTATCTGCAACCTCACAAATACAGATAAGAATCAGAGAGTAGTTGACTATATCTCCGGCGGTGTTTATGCATTGGGCGGAAGAGTTGAGCCAACACCCGTTAAGACAACATTTGTCTGCACACCTAAGTCTGTTAACCTCGTAGTTGAGAATCAGGATGCAGAGCAGATGGGTACTAAGGTTTCCGCTCTCTAATCCAAACAGAGAAAATTAAAAATCAAGATGCTGTTCCAAGTTGATACGGGGGACAGCATTTTTTTGTCTTCTCACGGGGCTTTAGGGAAATGTATTCAGTTGGATAAAAAATCTTTGCTAATATATAATACTTGTAAATTGGATTACAATTTTACTCCCGGAGGATAGATTAATGACAGGTGAGGATCGCGAATATTTATTCGATCAGGCTCAGCAATTATCTGAGATACTTAACGAAGAATGCGTCGAGCTCCTGGGTATGCTCGAGAAGATTGAAGACAGGGTCACGATCTCAAGACGCATCAATAAACTTGAAGATGATGCTGATCATGTTTTCCATGCATTTGCAGACAGATTGCATGAAGTTGAATCTGATATAGAGAAAAGAGATTATATCTTCAAGATGGCAAGACACATTGAAGAATGCGTTGACATGATCGATGAGCTTTCCATGACGATAGTCCGTTATAACACAAGGGCTGTAAACCAGGGAATGAAGGCCAGTATCAATGCCATTGCAGGCTGTGCCAAGAAAGAGATCCATCTTCTTAATCTCATGCGCACATATGAGCCTGAAAAACAGGAATTGTTCGTAAGGTCCATCAATGAATTTGATGCTTTTAAAGTCGATTTCTATAAGATGTATGACATGCTTATTTTCGGCCTCTTCTCACAGCCTCATGACACAGTCGACATTATCAGGTGCAAAGCTATTTACGATGCCTGCAAGGATATATTCAAGGCATTTGAAGTCAGTGCTGACGATTGCTACAAGTATATGAGAGCACGCAACAGCGGTTCTGAATTCTTTACAGAAACAAAATGATCCGGTTTTCTTATCTTTGATCTGAAGAAGTGAAAAGATGACCGTATATGTGAAGGAGAATCATTAAATGAATCGAAGGATCAACATTGGTCTGGTTATTGATGATATCGATAATTACTTTACAAACCAGGCTGTCATAGGTGCTGAACAGGCTGCCAAGGTATTGGATGCAAATCTGTTTATATTCCCGGGTCATTATGTCGGTAAGACCGACAGCAGATATGCTGATAAGAAATTCGAATATCAGTATAACTCTATCTTTGATCTTCCCACTGAAAGAAACGTTGATATCATCTATATCCTTCAGGGTTTGATCTGCTCAAGAGCTGACACGGAAACTCAGACAAGCTTCTTGAAGAAGATGCCAAATGTTCCTGTCGTCTGCCTGTTCTCTGATTTTGAAGGATATCCTTCAGTTACATTTAACAACCGTTCCGGTCTTACAGAGCTTTTAAAGCACCTTATCGAAAAGCATGATGCAAGAGAGATCGGTTTTGTATCAGGTCCTGTTACGAACCCTGATGCGAGAGAGCGACTTAATATATACAGGGACGTTCTTAAGGAATATGATATTGCCTTTGATGCGCATAAAGTCGTATATGGTGATTTCTCAATGAACAGCGAGGCTGAGGTAGAGGAACTCCTTAAGTATAACGATCATCTTGACGCGATCGTTTTTGCCAATGATTCCATGGCGGCAGGCGGCTATGATGCGCTTAGAAAGAAGGGCATCGTACCAGGCAAGGATATCCTGATCGGAGGCTTTGATGACGACGCTTTTGCTATATCACTCGAACCGCCTCTTACGACTGTTGAAGCAAGTTCAGCATCCCTGGCTTACAAGGCTGTTCTTAATGCCAAGCATTACCTTGAGGGTACTGCATTAGATGATATGACAGTTGATACGCATCTTGTGCAGCGCAGTTCCTGCGGATGTGATGAATTCGATATAAGTGCTATCTGCAGAAGGCTGAAACTTGATAATGTTTTAGAAGACAGTGACGCTTTCTTTAACGGGATCGAAGAGTATCTGTTCAGTGATTTCGTTGATAATGAACCGATATCACAGTGTCTTCGAAAACTTGTCGATGCCTATGTCGATTTCTTAAAAGCTGAAGACAAGATGGCGAAGATACCTGCCATGAACGATTGCTTCTATGATCTTTTAAGAACAGATCTGTTCCTTTTGTCATCACGTGAGAAATGCTTTAATTCCGTTCAGGCAATGCAGAGCAAAGCACTGGATTTATTTAATAACGATCACGACCGTGTAATCGTACATGATGTTTTCTCAAAATACTTTAGAAGGATGACATTCTCGAGCACTCTTCCCGCAGATGTTGCCAGAAGAAGGAACGAGAGGATGCAGGGTGTTATCAACCGTCAGGTTGGTGAAGTCTTCCTGATCGAGAACGAAAGAGAGATTCCTTATGAACAGCTTTTGGGAAGCCTTAAAGGAATCGGATTTAAGAAATCATTGCTGTATCTGTTCCAGGGTAATATCAAGAATAACGGTACAGCAGACTGGATGCCGCCCGCATCGATCCTGCTTAAAGCTGTTCTTGATGATGAAGGCCTCAGAGCTTTGCCTGAAGCTAAGCAGCTCCTGCGCACGGAGAGCATCTTCCAAAATGAATTCATTAAAGGTGACGGGCGCCGCACTATGATCGTTGCACCTATGTTCGTAGGCGCGGATATATACGGTCTTCTTGTGAACGAACTTGATTTGACGAGCTCATACAGCGTGTCATCTGCTGCATCGCAGCTCTCAGTCACTCTCAGATCTTTGTTCATGATAGAAGAACAGAACAAGGTCAAGCAGTCTTTGCAGATGTCTCTTGAGAGATTTATAAGAGACAATACAAAACTTGAAGAGATCGCCCAGAAAGATGAGCTCACGGGCCTTTATAACAGAAGAGGATTCATCATAAACGCTGAGCGTGAATTGGAAGAACCTTCCAATCAGGGAAAGGTTGCGATCATCTGTTATGCCGATATGGATAATCTTAAAATGATCAATGACAAGTATGGCCACGATGACGGAGACTTTGCGCTTAAGACTATCGCCCATGTCCTTCAGGAATCATTCAGAGACATGGATATCATAGGACGTATCGGCGGCGATGAATTCATCTCTCTGGCAGTTACAGGTTCTGACTGTGATGTCGATTCAATGAAAGAGAGAATCGAGAAGGTAACAAAGAGATACAATCAGTTCGTCGGAAAGCCTTATCCCATTGAGATGAGTACAGGTATATATAAGTTCAAGATCGCCGGCAAAGTTGATATCTACGAAGCGATGAACAACGCTGACAGACTGCTTTATGATGAGAAGATAAGGAAGAAGAAAGGCAGACAGTTTAACCAGTAATCAGAACAGGGCTTGCTCATAATGAGAAAGCCCTGTTTAATTTGCATTTGCTTTTTTCTGAGCATAGACCTTGAGTATTGCGCGGTAGATAAAATATGATGCAAAACTTGTTGCGATTCCCAGGAGTATTCCTCCGAGAACATCGGTCGGATAGTGAACGCCTACATAAAGTCTTGAGAATGCCAGTGCTATTGCATATATGATCGCTATGACTGCAACGATCTTATATGCAGTGCTCATTTTTGTTCTTGTGATCTTACCTGATTTTTCTGCTACGGGAAGTCCTAATATTGCTATTACAAGTATAGCTCCCATTACTGCAAATGCAGCGCCGCTGTGTCCGGAAGGGAAGGAGTAATCCTTCTGCTTTTCTATGATGTTTACAAGTCCGTCAATGGCTTCGTAAGGTCTTGTCCTTGCAACGGCATTCTTTATGAAAACATTGGTCAGAAGAGCTTCTATCGCAATGCTGATCCCTGCAATAAGTCCGATCCTTCTGGTCTTCGGGATGATGAGCAGAAGAACTGCCAGCGCGATCAGAAATATACCGTAATCACCTGTATGAGTAAGAGCAGTCATGAACGGATTCAAAAAATCCGTTCTTATGTGTTCCTGAATATAAAGAAGAAACGATGCTTCCCAATCCATATTTATCCCCTATTTGAATTTCTCTATTACGGATTTTATAACTAAACCTGAAAATAATTCAGTTATAAATTAGTGAATTCTCAGTCTTCAGGCGGCATCGGAAGTGTGGCACCGCCAAAAGGCATGCAGATGACAGAGCAGTCTTCTCCATATCTTGCGTATGCTTCATCGAATGCTTCCTGTGCAGAATGCATGGGCTCAAGGAAGATGCTTCTTACGAAGTCGTCATCCATCTCGGAGATGAGAACGATCTTCGCATGCTTTAATACCATAGCGATGGCTGCAGCTTTATGTCCGCCCAGCTGGAAATCCCTGCCGACTCTCTCGATGAGTTCGTCCGGTGTATTTGCAGTAGTGAGCCATTCCTCGAACTTGGCACTTCCCAAACCTTCGTTGCAAGCGCCGATAACGATTATCGTACCGCCGTCAGCTACTGCATACTTGGAGTTGTCCAAAGCTTTCTGTGTCTGATAAAGGTTGGCATCCTTGGGCGCGCCTCCCTGAGAGACCAATACTATATCTGCTCTTCTCTTGAGCGGCTTTCTGTACATCTTATCGAGATACGTGCAGCCTGCTCTGTGAGCCTTTGTAACGTCGCCTGCAACGCAGTAAACAATGTGTTTATGTTCGTCAAGGATAGGATTAACGATGAACGAGAGATGGCAGAATGTCTCTGACTCTTCGATGTCTGCTCTGATCGGGTTGCCGTTGAGGTTGCCTGCGCATGCTTTTTCATCGATCATCATGCGGTGGTTTGCCTGGATGGCGGAAGGTGTTGATACGCCGGGCATGAGGGCCTTGGCGCCGCCGGAGTAACCTGCAAAATAGTGGAACTCGATGTTGCCTACGCCGATCCTGAAATCAGCTTCTGCAACGCTTCTTGTGATATCAACGGGAGTTCCTCTTGAAGTATCTCCCATATGGATGCAGTCGGAAGGATCAGAATCGATGCATCTTACTTCGTTGTATACACGCTCGCCTACAAGCTTTTTCTTTTCTTCTTCGGTGTGGGGTCTGTGTGAACCCAATGCGAAAACGACATAGATATCTTCTTTTTTGCATCCGGCCAGATAGAGCTCATCAAGTATGGAGGGGATTACGTCAAAACTCGGTATCGGTCTTGAGATGTCACTTGTGATGATGCAGATCTTCTGACCCGGTTTTACAAGGTCTTTGAGACGGGGTGAACCGATAGGGTTTTCGAGCGCATAAACAACGGCATCAGGGCCGCGTCTTTCATGCTCGATCTCATTTGCTACAAGGATCTGATCGAGATTCTTATCGGGGATATCTACTGTCTGTACGCCTTTGCCGTAGCCGAATTCTACCTTCATATGCCGCTCCATAATAAATATAAGATTTTTCTATTTTACCTTGATAACCGCTATTCACAAGGAGATATATGCCTAAAAGCCGAAAATCGTTAATTTTACTGATTTTCGGTGAACTTTTGAGCTCTTCCATATGCTAAGTATCTTTATGTAGTATAATTGCACGGAAAATTTTTTGAGGGGAAAACAAATGAAGACAAGAAGTATCAAGTTCATTGCAGTGTTTGCGCTGGTGTTTGCCGGACTGTTTGTTTTATCAGGCTGCGGCAATAAGGGAATCGAAGGAACATGGGTCCTCGTTGAAGAATATGAGAGTGACGGAACGAAGGTTTCCTCTTCTGAACTTAAGGATCTGGGAGTATCCGAGCAGTATGTGGTGAACGGAACTACAGCTGAATATACATGCGAAGCACCGTTAATGAAAAAGCCGGTAACGATGACTTTTACCGTGGAGCAGACAGGTGACAATACATATGATTTCAAGATGTTGGGAGATTTTGTTTTTGTATCGCCGGAGGTCCACGGCAATAAAATGACTTATACAGTCGGTGAAGGCGAAGACAGTATGAAGATGGTCTTCAAGAGAAAATAAATATCCCAGTTGTGCAGATTGCACCTTTTGATATGGGAAATAGGGCATTTTGCCCTGTCTTTGACAATTTTATTTGATATTCCCTGTGCTATGATTTTATTAGTTAAGCGTTGACCTGGACGTGCAATATTACTTCAGGTCAGCGCTTATCTTACTTTAGCGGAGGTGGAATATATGCTGAGTAACTTTGAGGAAGCGAGGATCTACATCGACGAGAATGACATCAAGATGATCGATTTCAGGATGATAGATCTCAACGGAAGATGGCATCATCTGACGATCCCGGCAGAAAGATTCACTGAATCTATCATGACAGAAGGCATAGGTTTTGACGGCAGCAATTATGGTTTTGCACCCGTCGAGAAGAGTGACATGGTATTTATTCCTGATCTCTCAAGTGCCGCTATCGACGATTTCTGCGAGATCAAGACTCTCTCCATGATCGGCGACGTACGCATCATCGGAAAAGACGGGAACATTCCTTTTAACCAGGAACCAAGAAACGTCAGTAAGCGTGCAGAAGAATACATGAAGGAAACGGGCGTTGCTGACCAGTTCCTTTTGGGACCGGAATTCGAGTTCTATGTTTTCGATGAGGTCACATTCGCCAACAAACCAAACAGTTCCGGCTTTACCATTGACGGTGATGAAGCGTTCTGGAATTCAGGCGAGATCGGCAGCTTAGGTTTCCAGACTCCTCATCAGGGCGGATACCATATCGCTCCTCCTCAGGATGTCGCTTATGACTTCAGAAGCCGTGTTGCTATGCTCATGGAGAACCAGGGCATCAAGGTCAAGTATCACCATCACGAAGTAGGTTCCGCACAGATGGAAATCGAAGTTGAATTCGGTACCATGACCGAGATGGCAGATAAGACGATGCTTACCAAGTACATCGTCAAGAATGAGGCTGTAGCAGAAGGAAAGACAGCTACGTTCATGCCGAAGCCCATTTATGGTGAAGCAGGTTCAGGCATGCATGTCCACATGCTTATGTTCAAGGACGGAAAGCCTGTTTTCTACGATGAGAACGGATACTCGGGCCTGTCACAGACTGCTCTTTATTTCATTGGCGGAGTCTTAAAGCACGTTTCTGCGATCTGTGCATTCTCGAATCCTTCGACCAACTCTTACAAGAGACTTCTTCCGGGTTTTGAAGCGCCTGTCACGATCGGTTATGCTACCGCTAACAGAAGCGCTGTAATCCGTATTCCCGCATACGCCAAGACACCTGACAAGAAGAGATTTGAATTAAGGAATCCGGATGCCACATGCAATCCTTACTATTGCTATGCCGCAATCCTCATGGCAGGTCTGGACGGTATTAAGAATAAGATCGATCCTGAAGCTGAAGGCTATGGCCCTTATGACTTTAACCTTTTCAATCTTTCCGAAGAAGACAAGAAAAAGATCAAGGGTCTTCCCAAGTCATTGGGTTCTGCTCTTAAAGCACTCGAGAAAGATCACGACTTCCTTACAGCGGGCGGCGTTTTCCCGGTCGAGCTTATCAACCTCTGGATCGCAAACAGAAGAAAGGATCTCGGCCGTCACATCTCAATGCCTACACCTATGGAATATGAGATGTATTACGATCTCTAAACTGATCATAACAAAAACACACTCGGGACCCGGATCAAACCGGGTCCTTTTTATGTTCAGCAACAGTAAACCCTGTATTTGTTGCTTAACCGACAAAAAGGACGGACATTACTGATTGTCCGGCTTTCCGCGGACCGTGATAATGAAGCCATAACATAAAAACATCAAACAAGGAGGCTTCAACATGAAAAACAAAGATAAGAAAGAACTCGATATGAAAGATCTCGAAATCGTAAGCGGCGGAGTTATCGGTGAGGTCGTAAATGACAGTGAATTTCTTCATAAGTATGGACTTATGGACGGAGATTTTAACAGCTTTGAGGCTACGTTCAACTGGAATGACTGTTCTGATAAAGTGAGCAAAGCATGGGAAACGATCGGCATTACATGTGTCACTCATCCTGTCAGCGACAATGAATATTTTTATAATGGCCATCCCATTACATATTATGAGGCAAGAGAGATTGCCAAACAGAAATTGATCAAAGGACCAAAGATCGCTATCCCTCTTCCGTGACAGCAGTAACTTCAATTCAACGGCAGATCACAGACACATGAGTGATCTGCCGTTGTTTGTTTTAGGGCACTTCGGAAACAAATGATATAATCACTTTTATAAACAGACTATGATCTGAACCTGAAAGAGTGACTATGTTTGATCCGAAGACAAACCGTTTTCCGTATACAGAGATAACAGACAAACATTACCTGGAAATCCATAAGGACCGCGGGTATGTTTTCGATTCCTCGTATCCTTATATCGATAAGTCAGGCTGGTTCAGATTCAAGCAGAAGATGGTCCGCATCCTTCTAAATGTGGTTGTTTTTCCGGTTGCGACGATACGTCTTGGCCTTAAGATCGAGGGCCGCGAAAACATCAAGAAATACAAAGACGTTCTTGATGACGGCGTTATCTCGGTCTGCAACCATGTTCACATGTGGGATTATCTTGCCGTAATGAAATCCATACGACCTTATAGATCCAATCTTCTTGCATGGGACAAAAACATCAACGGTGAGAACGGTACGCTGATACGTCTTGTCGGAGGTATTCCTATCCCTGAAAAAAGCGTTGCCGGCCAGAAGGCATTTTTAAAGACACTTGGCAGTCTTCTTAATGAAGATCACGGCTGGCTTCACATCTATGCTGAAGGTTCCATGTGGGAATACTACCAGCCCATCCGTCCTTTTAAGCGCGGCGCGTCAATGATCGCCGTAAGCAATGACAAGCCCATAATCCCTTTAGGATTTTCATACCGTGAGCCTGGCTGGATACGCAAGAAAATCTTCCGTCAGATTGCAGTATTTACCCTTCATGTCGGCGAACCTATTTTTCCGAATAAGGAACTTAAGCCTAAGGAACGCGAAAAGGATCTCACAATAAGAGCAAACAAAGCTGTATGTGAACTTGTGGGTATCGATCCTGACAAGAACATATATGAGCCTGTTTTCAATGATTCTAAGAGAATTGATTATTACACGGACACATATGGTGTCGGATACCGCGGATCAAGGTGATGTAATTTGGCTGTATGCCTGGTGAAACAAGGGGAAAACCGGTCCTAAAATACTTTATCAAATATATTTAATGGTATATAATGTTTATGAGTTTAAGGGGATTGCTGTCGGGTGGTCCTCTTTTTTGAGTTCAAATGAGCATTTGAATAAGGGAGGAAAAACAATGAAGGGAATGAAGAAGCTTTTATGCGTATTGCTCGCAGGCGCAATGATCATGGGGCTTTGTGCGTGCGGTAAGACAGGTTCCGGAAAGTCCGGAAAAGACGACGATGATGATAACGACCGCGGTAGAAGAAGTGAGCGTACGGAAGACGAAGATGAAGACGATGACGACGATCGCCATGGACGTAACAGAAGGTCTGATGATGAAGATGAGACTAAAGGAAGAAAGTACTATGAACAAGGCGGCGATGACGGTGAGTATTCTTATTATCTGATCGATGATAAGTCGCCTGAAGAAATCGTTGAACTCTATGCATATTATCGCGACGCTGCTGATGAAATCGGTCTTGATTATCAGATGAAGTTCAGAGACTATCTGTTGGTTGAACCGGATGAATTTGACGTTGGTGACGCCGATTGTATAGACATAGATTATAAGATGATATTTGATGATCCGTATGATTATGTTAAGAGTATACGCGTAAAAGAGGACCCGTTTAAGCATGTAGAGTGTTCAATGGAGGTCGTTGTGTTTGATCAGGATAGGGCTGAGGCAATCCTGAAAGCATTCGTGGACCGTTATGCCGTTGATGGTGCAGAGGTCAAGGACTTTGACGGCGACGGATACTATACCAACGGATACATGATAAAAATCGGTTACGAGCAAACATACTTTGTCTCATATAAAACAAAGGGATCAGATCTGACTTATTATGAAGTCCGTTTCTCGGAATCAAAATCTTTGTAAAGGCAATAAGGGAGGAGAAAAATGAAAGGGGTAGAGAAGCTTTTAAGCATTGTTCTTGCA
>JAEEGG010029216.1_pt1 | contig 10314 bp, 9 predicted proteins | sample 9134161 | NCBI WGS metagenome assembly JAEEGG01 (sample SAMN16246543, study PRJNA631951) | gut metagenome | biome: gut microbiome; feature: rumen; material: CR-attached | host: Bos | place: Iran: Karaj | collected 2018-10 | reverse complement strand
GACCGGTCACCCCGGTAATCAAGGCTGTTTTATTCATAACACAAAGTTCTTATTTACATATTAAAAAATCAACAAACCCACACAGGATTTGTGAGGCATGGGGTTAAAAAGGGATTCATCCCATGTTTTTTTCATTCGTCCAACGATGCCAGATACGCTGCGTGCAGATGATAGAACCGCTTCATGAACAGGACATACGCCACGACCAGAACCATCCCTGTTCCAATCAGATATATCCAATGTGCAAGCACAGTTTCAGGGATAAGATATACCATCACCAACGATATGACCAATTGTAAGGCCATATAAATCAGCGAAACCGTCACATGCCCCATTTTCAATTCATTTGCCATCAACTGGTAGGCGTGCTTTCTGTGTGCCTCTCCCAGATTTTCGTGCAACATTATACGGTGGACAATGGTGCAGCAGCCATCCACGCCATACACCAGCATGAAGGCCAGCCAAGTGACATCTCCCGTCTTCAACACCAGACATCCTATCAGGAAGAGCAGGATAAATGCTATTCCGACAGAACCCACATCGCCTGCAAAGCACTTCGACATATTCTTTGGACGGAAATTAAACACACTGAAAACAAGGACAGAAATAATTGTCACAACAATCAGGCTCTGATCCACAAAACCAGCTTGGACTTCCTGAACCCCGGAACCATTCAACAATGCCAGCGGTATCAGCACCGAGAGACTGTACCCAGCTGTAATTCCATTGATTCCGTCCATGAAATTGTAAATGTTCGTAGCCCCGACGCACACCATCAAGGCCACAATCCCAATCAGTACCTGCCAGCCCCAAGCCAACGGTTGCCCCTCCAGAAACCCTTGTACGTTCAAACCATAGAACAAAAGCACCATCGCAACAAACTGCACCACCAGACGGACGGAATCCGGCAACGAACGGACATCATCCACAAAACTCACCCCTGCCGCCAAAGTGACAGCCGCCAAAAGCCATAAGTATTGGAATCCGGAAAACGCGCACCATATCCACAGGCCGATGGTGAAGATAATGCCACCGCCCCGCAACACCACTTTGGTGTGCGACGAACGGTCATCGGGTTTGTCAATTATGTTGAAATGGTCTGCGACACGAAAATAAACAAGTTCCGCAATGACCAACAGAAAAGCTATTATCAGATATGTCCACCAAGTCATGATCTTTCTTTTTTAAACAAGCAGTCCACCAATGCCCCCATCGACCCCATGCCGTAGCTGAAATGTATGCAGCAGAAGGCTTTCAACAAATGCCATACGGATGTTTTTTCGTCTTTGATCTGTATGGACCGCATCGTGATGCAACCCAAATAGAGCAAAGCCACAAAAGGCGTGATCAAAAACAACGGCCACCAGACAAAACCTAAAATCAAAGGCAACATAAGCGCCAGGACAAAGCAGGCCGGAACGAAATGCCGTAATCCGAGATTCTTAAGTGAATGTGTGATAAAACAGGCCTTGATCACCCAATATCCCGTCTTATAACGGTTCCGATAAAAATCCCTGTAATTGTCTTTTGGAATATAGGTGCAACGGATGGATGGCACCATCATGATGGTGCCTCCAGCATGTTTCAGCCGCTTGTTCAGCTCGATGTCCTGTACCCTGGCCAATTTCTCATTAAACAATCCTATCTTTTCAAAGACAAATGACTTATAGCATCCGAACGGAACCGTATCCACTTCAAGGTATTCCTTGTCGGAACCGATTCTGAAAGTGCTGTTTCCAACGCCAAACCTGTCACCCATCACCTTGGCGATGGCTTCGGAGGTCCTGTTGCTATTGGTCACCTTGGTGTCGCAGACACCACCAATATTCCATGCGGCCGGCAATTTGGCATGCCACTTCACCAATTCTGAAAAGTAGTTGTTGGGGTACAGGGAATGGCCGTCCAGACGCATGATAATATCCCCCCTGGCCTCGCTGATGCCTTTGTTCAAAGCGTATGGCACAATCCGGTCCGGATTGTCAAGCATTCTAAAATAAGGACATTGCGGCAGATAGGAGGCGATGATCTCCCTTGTGCGGTCGGTACTCATGCCGTCCACAAAGAGGACTTCCAAATCATCTTTTGGATAATCCTGCCGCATGATGCTTTCTATACAACGGGCGATGTGCTTCTCCTCGTTGTAAATAGGACAAATGACAGTAAGCATGTTATATTTTTAGAAATCTTTTTAATCGTAATTCTGTATCAGCTCCCAAGCCTTTTCCGACGAAAACTCGCGCCACTTCTCCTGTGCATTGGTTTTCATCCTGTTCAATAACGAATTGTCTTCGAAAAGCCGCATCACCGCATCGGACAACGCCGATCCGTCATCCTCAAACGGAATGATGATGCCCGATTCCCCATCGTCCACAAATTCGGTGGCGTGTTTCCATTTGGTAACAACGACGGGAATACCTGAAATATAGGCATCCAAAATGGAACCCGGCAAACCCTCCGTATAGAAATGGGTCGGCAGCAGCATCGCATCGTATTTCTCCAAGGTGGTGTATATGTCGGAAGGCTCCAACGGGCCGTAATATTTCATAAAAGGATACTTTGCCAGATTGGTGTTGAAATATTCCACATCTCCATCCTCATTTTGTTGCGGGCCATAGAAATCGATGGTGATCCGGTCTTGCAGCCACCTGTCAACAATCTTGTCCCCCAATGCAAAAATCAAGTCCAAACCCTTCATCTTGATGACTCTTGCCATGAAGACAAGCTTCAACCTGTTCTCCTCATGATATGCCCTGGGATGAAAATCGTTGATGCGGAAATTCGGGAACACATCAACATTGTTGAAACCATATTCTTTTTCCAAGGCATTTTTCATGAATTGTGTTTCGCAATGAATTCCTGCGATTTTAGACAATTTGCGTCTATGGTGCGGTTTGTCCGCCAGCAATTCCACCAGCCATCCGCCTACGACAAAATAATGTATCCCAGTATGGAACAGCCTCGACAGCCAATAGATGATCGGGAACAGATAGATCAGGTTGTTTCGGGCTGGCAGATAATACAGTGTTTTGCAGGTCATGACCTTCCAGCACATCCGCAACACCGAACACTTGTCGGACTTGAAGTCCTGGGTGTCGAAATAATCCACGTCAACACCCTTCTCCTGCAACAAAGCCAACAGGTTCCGGGTCTTTATGGTCTGTCCGTCATAAAGCGTGGAACGGAAACCGAAAGCTCCCAACACACAGAAATGGCGACTCATTTTATTCGGCTTATATAATACTGATATACTTTTGGATAAAAATCTGTTCCGAGAACATTTCAAGAGCCAGCTCCCTGCTTCTGACACCCATTTTTTCTCTCTTCCCCCTATCCAGATCCAAATAGTACTCTATGGTTGACGCCATCTCCTCGACATCCAACGGATCGAACATATAACCGTTCTCACCCTCGCTGACTATATGCGGATTGTCGCACACGCGGCTGCAAAGCACAGGCTTGCCGCAACTCATCGCCTCGCACAACACATTTGGGAAACCCTCATAAAGCGACGGCAGACAAAACAGATCCGCACGGCGGTACTCATCCTGGATGCTGGAAGAAGGCGCATGAAAGACAAACACATCCTCCAACCGGCCCTGGGCGAGGGCCTTGCCGCACTCCTCCATATACCCTTGATCAAAGCTTTGCCCATACCAATCCACACGGATCCTGTATCCGTCACCAACCACTTTGCCTATGGCTCCGATGAAACGGGGTAGGTTTTTCTGGGGTGTCAGGCGGCCAACGCACACCATTTCGGTCACTTCGTGTTCAGGCAATGCCTCTTTTGCCGGTGAGAACTTCTCCGTATCCACAAAATTGGTGATTACATTGACTTTACGTGACAGATTATGGAAGTGTTCACCAATGAAGGTCGCCTGCGATTGCGAATTGGGAACGATATGACCGGCCCAACGGTACAGCAGAAATTTCAGCTTTTCGCGTGAGTCCACCTGCTGTGTGGTGTTTCTTTCGGACACAATCAGGTTGAACTTGGCTCCCAACAACTTGAGCAGGCAGGTGATCATGCTCGGCGAGGTGGAATAGGAAATCACCGTGTCAGGCTTGAAGGCCCTGATCTGTTTCCGGAGCGCGAAATAGCGTTTTTTAGGGTCTGAAGCCTCTTTCAAAAAGCAGCTCTCCACCCCGTTTTCCTGCAAATAGGGCAAATAGAACTCCCGCCTGTCATAATAGCACAGCTCAATCTGACAACCCTGCTGCTTAAGCATGACGGCCAGCCCGGTAAGCTGCCTTTCAGCACCACCGGAGCCTATGGATTCTATAAGACAAAGAACACGTTTCATCACTTTTCTGACAGATTGGGTCAATACGGTTGCGCCGATTGCCAGACAAGCTTATACTCTTCAATATACAAGCTTGGCGAACCCAAATAGACAGGATAGAAGGCAAATGCCAGCACCACAACCGTCAATCCGAATTTGAGGAACCTGCTGTGAATATAACTTAACGATATAGGAAATGACAGGACACTGAAAATGGAGAAATAGATGCCCAAGCGGCCGATGGAGAAGCCTATTCCGAACAGACTAACCATGGTCGAAATGCTCAATGCGATTAGGACAAGCTTGTTGATGCCGAGCTCGAGCACATGTTTCCTTAATGACAGGACATATAGCAGGAGAAAAGATATGGCCATCAGGAAGCTCACATAATTAAGGCCCTCATATCGTTCCATTTCCACATAGGTGTCATACCCCAATCCATAAGCGACACCGCGTAAGATGGCGCCAAAATAACCGATCATTAACAAAAACACAATGCTGAGAATCCATACCATCTTCCTGGCATCCATCCTATACAAAAAATAGATTGGGACAAACACGATGGCAGTTCTATGCATTGCGACGGCTATCATACTGCTGATCAAAAATCCTATCAATTTTCCGTTGATAATAAAGGGGATGGAGGCCAGACAAATGGCTATCGCCAAATGTTGCCGGATGACAAACAGCGATTGATTATATGAGGTCAGCAGGAACATCAGAACGGACAATATCACCAATGGCGAGTACTTTTTCACGATATGATAATAGACAAGGAGCAAAATGATGCTATATACAAAAAGGAATACGGTGAAACTTGATGAAAAAAGGGAGACTGTCTTCATAAACAAACGGTATCCTAATTCCATGTAATGATTATGCAAATGGATACACTCCATCCAACTCATTTGCGACAGTTCGTTGAACGTGTCGTAATAGGTGGGCAGATCCGGCATTGAGGAGGGGTCAACGAACGCATGGAATAAAAGCAGCAGCACAAAGGAGATGAATATAAATATCCTTTCCTTTATCCTCTGGGACAACGGACTGACCTGTAACAAAGCCGCTGTCACCGTACAAATGATGAAATTAACCAGTAATGGATTCACTTCGTATATTCCAAATCACTTTTGGCCAACACTTTCCCTATCATCACATATATCAAAGCGACGACAAACGAATTGGCCGGACAGAAACACCATGAAACGCTCTTAAACCCACATTTCCGTTCAAACAGGCAAACTGATCCAACTCCCCCATTCCAGGTCGATGGTATCTGAAGAATTGTTGTCAAACCCGGATCCGTCAAAAAAGGTCAGTTCCCCAAAAAACACCTTTCCGTTCGTATAATACATATCCACCCTGAGATGAGGGATCCCCCTGCTTAACCGGGCGGCGATTTCCTTCATTTTTTCAAAATGCAAAGGCTTCCCGAATGCGGTTTCAGACCTCTCCCCGAAACTGCTGGTGATTTGCATTTTATGGAAATCCATATCATAATAGTTGAAATTATGGGATGTGAAACGGTTCGTCGCCATCAGCACGACCTTAGGCTTTCCGTCAAAACAATAGAATTTGAAATCAGGAATATCATTATAATTACAATCCTTTTCCAACAGCTGTTCGGCCAGTACACGATGCGGGACATGCTTGTAGGGCCATTCCCTATATTTTTTGTACACATTGTCCTTCATGTGTGCATTGAGCTTTCTGATGGCATCACGCTTGTCAAAATGACTCTTATCATCACATATCAGCACACTGGTCCCGCCACCGCCATGAGCGGTTTTCAGCACAAACTTGTCAGGCAGGCCCTCCCAATCGATCTCCTCTGGCTTTTCCCACACCCCAAGCGTAGGGATCACATATTCCTTTCCGATGATATCCGCCACATATTCCTTCACGGCAACCTTGTCAACCATTGTCGCATATTCCGGCTTCCTGTCATACAACTTCAGCCATTGCAGCTTTTCGGTATACCGTTTTGGATGGTCCAAATCCAGTTTTCGCCCCATCTTCAGCCGATAGAGCCATTTCAGGAATGTCCTGTCCGGAAGCCATGCCCCACAATGCTGCAGCACGGAAACAGCAAATTCGTCAGGATGTTTGATGTAATAAGAAACAGGCGACATGGTAATAAGCTGGTTATTATTATTTTCTATAAAAAGAAATTTTCAATTCGGATTCCTTCATTTTTCGGGTCACATATTCCATCACCTCATCCGTATGGTCACCGAACACAGTTCCGCTTGTCAGTTGGAACAGCTTCCCGCTGAAGCCACCCACATTAATCTCTATCAGTTGGGGGCGGTTTTCAGCATCAATGGCTATGTCCATGGCAACCAGATCGTGATGTGCCACCTTCTCGCCAACCTTAATGGCAAATTGTTTTATACTTTCATAATCAGGAACCTTAAACGTGTTATTCCTGAAGTCAAAGCCATTAAAAACCTCAACCCTTTCCCCCCATTGGTTACAAAGATATTTTCCCAGAACACCATTCTCATCAATTCCCACAAAGGAACCTCCGGCATGAGAATTGTCAACCTCCATCCCGTTTTTACCGATTCGCATCACGGCCCTGAGATAACGGACTTCACCTGTTTTCACATCCCTATAGGTTGCCATCCGTATCGTATTGATTGATGTGGGGTTAAAACAGGCATTAAAAGAGCCCTGGGAAACCCATTCCTGAATCATATAGTCCTGTTTGTAAACATCATTCAACAAATCCAGGGAAAACACCGTGTTATCCATAGCGGTATAATGCCCATTATCATATCTGAACAATTTCACGCCTCTTCCGGATTCTCCGAGCGACGGTTTTAACACAAAACCTTCCACTTTTCTCTGCAACAATTCGGACAAGGGATCTTTTTCCAAACGATTATAGTCATTGTCAAAAAAGAAACCTCTTATATTTCTTGCATAAACATAAGGCATTTTTATTCCTTGAAAGATTTTTCCGAAACTGTTCTTATCCGAATAATAGGGAAGATATTCCGCTGGGGTCAATATGGGTTCGACGAGACTCATGCACAATTCCATCGGCATAATGTTCAAATCGTTACCGATGAACCTGGAAAAAATCCTGTAAGCCAATGGGGACAAATTCCTGTCATACCTTCTCCACCGCTCCAACCAGGCCTCCTCCCCTTCCGCCTTTTTCCCCAATTCCGGTGATTTGGAAACCATTGTGTGATACAAATCATGATAAATCTTAGTATATCTGTAAGACAACCATTTTTGCATACCGGACCGCAGCACTGCCTTCACACTCATTTTACTCTGTTTTTTATTTTTCCATGTTTGATCCCAAGAGCCGCCATCATTGGAAGCACACCCATCAGAACCGTTGAGATGGTGAAAGTCCACGCAGCCCCCATATATCCGAAAAACCTTATCAATGGAAATGCAATAACAAAACCTATCAGGGAGACAACCATGGTGATGTTTCTCAACAGTCTGTCATGGTTATTCACCAGCAGATAGTTGGTGCCGTAAGCCGAACTCATCGCCAGAAAGAACAGCGACAAGGAGGTCAGCCTCATCACAGGAACGGCATCCAAGAAAGACTCGCTGTAAAACAACAGCAGCAGTGGTTTGGCGAAAACAAACAACACTGCTGAAACAAACAAAGCTATCCCAAGGAAAAACCTGACAAACAGGGAATGTTTGCTGTTGTTCCTGGAAAGGTATGGAAAAAAAGTTCTGGAAATGACGGAGATGAATTGAAAGGAGACCGTGGAAAGCTTTTTCCCCGCATCGTACAACCCATTCTGTGTCGCATTGCCGTACAAGCCTAACAACACAATGGAAAAACTGTTGTAAAGATTGGGCATCAGATTGTTGATGAAGATATCCGTGCTGCCCTTTATGGTGGTGATGATGCTTTTGAACGAAGGTTTCCTTAATCGGACCCCCCATCGGAAAAGGATGAGATAAAAGGCGATGATGCCGGAAACCACAAAACCCAAAGAGACGAAAAGCGGTTGCAGGATATAATGCTCCGGCTTGCGGATAAAGACAAAGACCGCTGCGGTAAACACCAGTTTCGCCACAACACCGAGAATGGTGATGTACTTCATCCGTTCCATGGCCTGGAAAAACCATTCGGGATAAAGGATATGGCCTATCAGCATCAGGGAGGTGACCATGATGGCCGCCCGCGCCTCATAAAACTTGGGGATGGTCAGTATCAGGAGGGCCATTACCGCATACGATATGGCCAACAAAAAACAGCGGGACCATAATACCGTGGAAAAGATATCCGAAACCTTATCCAGATCCTCCCTGTTTTTGGCCACATCCCTTGTCGCCGTGAAATTGAACCCCCAATCCGCAATGGTTTGCAGCCAGACAATAACCGCCGCGGCAAATGCGATCTTGCCAAAACCGTCCACGCCTATCACCCTTGCCAGATACGGCAGGGTGATCAGCGGAAAGACATATCCGGCCACCTGCAGCACCGTCAGCCAGGCAAAGTTGCTCGCCAAAGTTTTGCCATCCCTGCTGTTGAGTGTCCGTTTGCCAAAATGGAAAAGAGACGATATCCTGTTCTTCAATCGTATCACTCTTTGTTGTCGGTCACAGCAAAAACACAAGGCATCACCTCAATGCCTTCCTGATGCAATCCACGATGTATGCCACATCCTCATCGGAAACGTAAGGTCCAGATGGCAGGCACATGCCCACCTTGAACAGCGATTCCGACACCCCATTGACGTAAGCCGGCGCGTTCTTGTACACCGGCTGCTTGTGCATGGGCTTCCACAACGGACGTGCCTCAATGCCGGCCTGGTCAAGAATAACCCGCAACGCCTCCACATTGGCGTTGGGCTCGCAGTCGGTGTGCGCACTTTCCGTGGAATGCACCACACCTGCGGCACCGCCGACGGCACCCTGCACCACAGTCTTGTATGCGTTCTCCTCTCCTTTTATACGCACACTTGGGTCGATGGTGATGGTATTCAGCCAGAAGTTGCTGTCATACCTTTCGTCAGGGTTGCCATGCACTCCGATGCCATCAACCCCTTTCAGCAATTCCTTGTACAATTCATAAACATGCTTGTGATGGTTGATATGGTCATTCACCACCGTCATCTGCCCGCGCCCGATGCCCGCGCAGATGTTCGACATGCGATAGTTGTAGCCGATGGCCTCATGCTGGTAATAGGGATACGCCTCCCGTGCCTGCGTGGCATACCACATGATTTTGTTCTTTGATGTTTCATCCTCACAGACCAAGGCTCCGCCACCCGAGGTGGTGATCACCTTGTTGCCATTGAAACTCAACACGCCGAATTTGCCGAATGTACCCATTACCCGGCCTTTCCAACGGCTCCCGAAACCTTCGGCGGCATCCTCAACAACGGGAATGCCGTAACGGTTGGCGATTTCCATGATGCAGTCGGTGTCGTACGGCATGCCGTACAAAGCCACCGGAATGATGGCCTTGGGCTTTTTGCCCGTTTTGACCATGCGGTCTTTGATAGCCTCTTCCAGCAGATCCGGATCCATGTTCCACGAATCCCTTTCAGAATCGACAAAAACTGGGGTGGCACCCAAATAGGTAATCGGATGCGAAGAGGCACAGAAGGTGAACGACTGCACGAGGACCTCATCACCGGGGCCTACACCGCAGGCAATCAAGGCCAGATGCACTGCGGCAGTTCCGGCAGAAAGGGCCACCACACGTTTGTCCAACAAGGTCGTTGAGCCTGTCGAAACGACCTTAATTTCATTCACGAATTGCTCCAAATCGGCTTCAAACCCGTTCACATTCGGCCCCAGCGGCACCACCCAGTTGGTGTCGAAAGCCTCCTGGATGTACTTCTGTTCAAGTCCAGCCTCGCTCATGTGGGCAAGGCAGAGATAAATACGTTTTCTTTCTGACATAACACTTTCTATAACATTATTTCACTAAGTCAAACTATAAACTTTCAACTATAAACTTTTCAATTTTGATTTACCGCACAATCCCGCTTTATTGGGGTGTATTAACTTTTTAAAGTAGATTCATTTTTATATA
>JAEEGG010029211.1_pt1 | contig 10315 bp, 7 predicted proteins | sample 9134161 | NCBI WGS metagenome assembly JAEEGG01 (sample SAMN16246543, study PRJNA631951) | gut metagenome | biome: gut microbiome; feature: rumen; material: CR-attached | host: Bos | place: Iran: Karaj | collected 2018-10 | reverse complement strand
GCCGTCCAGCCGCTGCCGGTCCGCCGGTAGTAAAACTCGCTCAGGGCATCCTCCAGAAAGACCCGGAGAAGCAGCTCCATGTCCTCCGCAAGCTTCAGCTTTGGCAGGTCCGCCAGGGGCACCCACCGGACCTCGCCCTCCTCGGAGGAACGGAGCGTACCGGTGAATCGGTCCGCCCGGTAGAGCAGGACGGCATAGCGCCGCCCGTCCGCGTACCAGTCCTTGATCCCGAGAAGCCGGGGCGCCGTGACGGTCAGGCCGGTCTCCTCCCATACCTCCCGGATCACCGCGTCGGTGAAGGATTCGCCCTCCTCCACATGGCCGCCGGGAAACGCGGCCCCGGGCCAGTCCGGGTCGCGGCGGTCCTGGACGAGGACCTTCTCCCCGTCCCGGAGCATGCACATGTTGGTAAAAATGACAGATTCCGGTCTGGCCATGTCAGCGCCTCCCTGGATGTGGGCTTTGTGTGTGTTCTTACGGTGTGCTGTCTGCCTTACGGTTGCCGGTTTCCTCCGGAGCACCCTGTTGTGGTCAGAAAAGAAGAATACAGGGACAGAAAGCCTGAATCCAAAGGGCAGGAATCATACGTCCAGCCGAAAGACAACAGGGACAAAAACCGGCGCAAGCGCTATGGGCGGCACTGCTGTATTTGCTCTGGCCGCGTATTCCCGTGTCCTTGCACCTGATAGATTGGCATTTTGGAGAAGAACAGCACCGCAATTGGAAGTTGATTGCGGTGCTGTTTGGATTGTTATATAGGGTTATAGACCGCTGCTATTCTTCATTCCCTTTTGCGGTATTGATTGAAGCAATCAGAATACGCTTGATTTCCAAGCAATCATTCAAAAGCGATGCAGCTTGCTGTTCTTCCAAATACTCCGATTTCACCAACAGGCGCAGCCAATACTCCGTTTCTGCAGTTTCCTTCAGCGCAATATGCAGCTTGGCGATGAAATCTGCTTTGCTGTTTCCATACTGCGCTTCATTGATATTTGCGCCGATGGATGTGCCGCTTCTCAGGATCTGCTTGGACAAAACTGTCTCATGCCGGGTCTGGACCAGGTAGCGATGCAGTTTCACAATCCTTGAGCCGAAGTCGATGGATTTCTCAATCAGAATGTTTTCTTTTATACTATCACCTATTTGTATTATATTGGAAACGTCCGATTTTACAATCATTATTCTCTTTTCAGTTTTAAGTTTTCATTATTCATTTAGAAAATCCTGTCGGAAAAAGAATAATGAATACTTAAGACTTAAGAATGAATAATACAAAGCGAAAATCCTGCCGGACTGCGCCGACAGGATTTTCGCTTTGGTGCTCCAGCGGGGATTCGAACCCCGGACACCCTGCTTAAAAGGCAGGTGCTCTGCCGACTGAGCTACTGGGGCGGATGGGGTGGGTGATCGGAGTCGAACCGACGGCCTCCAGAGCCACAATCTGGCGCTCTAACCAACTGAGCTACACCCACCATAGGAAACTGGCACGCCAAGAGGGACTCGAACCCCCGGCCTACTGCTTAGAAGGCAGTTGCTCTATCCTGCTGAGCTATTGGCGCGTATAGAAGGGCCCCGCCTCTGGAGCGGGCGATGGGAATCGAACCCACGTATCCAGCTTGGAAGGCTGGTGTTCTGCCATTGAACTACGCCCGCATGGGTTGGGGCCCCTGAAATGCCGACAGCAATAATACCATAGGGCCGGAAGCTTTGTCAATAAGAGAATTGCGTTTTTCGGCGCCTTCCGCAGCGGATCGGTATTCCGGGCAAAAACCGCATATACTGTAATCCGCGAAAGGTTCGGAAAGGAGGTGAAGGGATTGCCGCGGGAGAAAGACGGGCAAGCGGATGAAGGCCGGTCCCGGATGAAACGGCTTTTCCGGGACCTGGCGGAGACGGAGCTGGGACTGTACGCCGCCTCCGGCGCCTATTTCCTTTTTCTCTCCCTGATCCCCCTGACGGCGCTGGTCTGTTCCGTTCTGCCCATGACTCCCCTCACCCGGGAGATGGTGCTGGAATATCTCTCCACCGTCCTGCCGGACGCCCTGGAGGAGCTGCTTCGGGAGATCCTGGATCAGGTGTACGGAAACGGAGCCGCAGTCTTCTCCCTCTCCGCCCTGCTCACCCTGTGGTCCGCCAGCAAGGCTTTCCTGGGCCTGATCCAGGGGCTGGACCGGATCTGCGGCGCAGGAAAACCCGGAGGCTTTCTGCGTCTCCGGGCGGTTTCCGGACTCTATACCCTCGCGCTTCTGCTGACGGTGATCCTGAGTCTGCTCTTCGCCCTGTTCCGGCGGCGGCTCATCCGCCTGCTGGCAGCGGTCTGGCCGCCGGGGGGCGGACTGCTCCTGTCCCTCCTTCGCATGCGGTATTTTCTGGCGATGATGCTGCTGGCGCTTTTCTTTGCCCTGCTGTACACCTTTCTCCCCTCCCGCCGGATGCGCTTTCTCCGCCAGCTTCCCGGAGCCATGCTGGCCGCTCTGCTCTGGATGCTCATCACCTGGCTCTTCGGAAGCTATGTCACCGGACTGGGGGGCGTGACCCTCTACGGCAGCCTGGCCAGCGCCGTTCTGGCCCTGTTCTGGGTCTATCTCTGCATGGTGCTGATCCTGCTGGGGGCTTTTGTCAACACCCATCTCTTCCATTTTTCCTCCGAACCGCAAAATACGGGATAATCCCTTGCCAAGAACCACAATCCGGTGTATAATCGGATCAGCAAAAAAGATTTGCCAGGAGCTCTGCTTCTGGCAATCTGCATATTGATCCGGTCTGTTCAATCATCCGACTTGTTTCGTACAAGTTCCTGCCGATCCGGCGATTCCTTCTTTTCCGGCTTCTCCTGCCCGAGGGACAGTTCCCCCAGGTTGGAGATGGTCACGGTGGTGAAGGGGATCGTAACGCCGTTGGCGTCAAAGGTTTCTTTCAGCTGCTGGCGTACCTCGCTGCAGGCGATGAAATTCTCATCCACCGTTCTGGTGGCCATAATGGCCCGCAGAGCGATGCCGCTGGCGTCGAACTGCCGCACGAAAACCGTCTGCGGTTTCGGCCCCACGTACAGAGGATGGGAGGTCACCACCTCCTCCATCAGCCGTTTGGCCAGGGCCAGATCGCTGCTGTAGCTTACCTGGACATCCACAAAATTCCGTGTCGGCTCCCCGGATGTGAAATTCGTGTTCTCCACCACCGCGGAACCCATGACGGAATTGGGAACGATGAGCCTGGTGCCCAGGATGGTGCGGATCACCGTATGCCGCAGGGTGATATCTTCGATATACCCGGTGATATCCTGGGTGCGGATCTGGATCCGGTCCCCCACGTCGAAGGGCCGGAAGATGGAGATGAACACCCCGCTCACCAGGTTCCCCACGCTCTCCTGTGCGGCAAAGCCCAGGGCTACCGCCAGGAGGCCGGAGCCCGCCAGGATGGCGGTGACTGCGGTGGAAAGGGCGGGCACCTGCTTCACGGCGACCACCACCCCCACGATGTACAGGGCGATGATCAGCACGCTGTTCAGCAGCTTATACCCGATGTAGTTCGGCCGCTTGGTGAGTTTGGCCCTGGCGTTCTCCGCCTTTTTCAGGATGAATTTCAGCAGGATGACCAGGAGCCGGGTGATGATCAGCACCAGAACGATCTTGATGACCGCATAAAGGATCGGCATATTTTCCGCAAATTCCTGCAATGCTTTCACGCCGGACATACCTCCTTTTCCCGGCAGTATTATACCATAGATTCGGAAAAAAGAAATGCGAAAGGAGCGGCTTCCTTGAAATACTCCGCCATTTTTCAGCCCTTGACCGTCGGTCCCCTCACCTGGAGGAACCGGATCGAGATCGCCCCCGCCGCCCCCTTCCTCACCTGGCGTGAGGAGGACGGCCGCATGCCTCTGAAATCCTATTACACCGCTCTGGCGGGCTCCGGAGCCGCCCTGATCAACCTGGGCATCGGGTCTCTGGAGGACGATCCCCGTTTCCCGGGCATGGTGCGGCCCGCCTGCTGCGTCATGAAGCTGGAGGACCTGCCGGAGCTGGTGGATACCCTCCATCGGGACGGCTGTCTCGCCGGGGTGGAGCTCACCGTTTCCCGGTACATGATGGGTCCCCGGGATCGGATCACCTCGATCCCGGAGAGCGAAGTCAAGAACATCATCGCCGCCTATGCCTTCCAGGCCCGCCGGGCCCGGGAGGCGGGCTTCGACATGATCCTGATCCACGGCGGCCACGGAAACGTACCGGCCCAGTTCTTCGCCTCCTACATCAATCATCGGACGGACGCCTACGGCGGCAGCCCGGAGAAGCGCAGCCGCTTCGCCCTGGAGATGCTGGACGCCGTACGGAACGAGATGGGCAGCGGCATGGCCCTGGAATACCGCATCAGCGCGGAAGAGGTCCTGCCCGGCACCACCACCTTTGAGGAGACCCTGGCCTTTGCGGAGCGCATCCAGGACAGGATCGATCTGCTCCACGTGAGCCGGGGCCTGCTGGAGGAGGACGCCACCCTGCCTGTGCTCAATTCCCCCGTCTACGTGCCCCGGGGCACCAATATCCCCTATGCCCGGATCTTCCGGGAGCGGCTGAATATCCCCGTGTCCGTGGTCTGCGGCATGGATCTGGATACGGCGGAGAAGGCCATCCTGGCGGGAGACGTAGACGCCGCCGCCATGATCCGCACCGCTCTGGCTGATCCCTCCTTCGTAGCCAAGGCCAAAGCCGGGCGGGAGGCGGAGATCCGCCCCTGCCTCCGCTGCAACACCTGCATCGGCAGGACCCACAGCGAGCACGTCACCGTGCGCTGCGCCGTGAATCCTCTGGTCGGCCGGGAGTCCCTTTTCGATCTGACGAAGCCCGCGGCGGTGAGCAAGCGGGTGGTGATCGTGGGCGGCGGCCCCGCGGGGCTGGAAGCAGCCCGTACCGCGGTGAAGCGGGGACATCAGGTCACCCTGCTGGAAAAGAGCGACAGGCTGGGCGGCACCCTACATCTTGCCGCGGCGGCGGATTTCAAGGCGGATATGAAGCGTTATCTGGACTGGAGCATCCGCACCGTGGAGGAAGACCGGCGCATCGACCTGCGGCTGAATACCGAGGCGACTCCCGAGCTTCTGCGGGAGCTGAAGCCGGACGCCGTCCTGCTGGCGGTGGGCGCCCGGCCCATCATCCCCAAGATCTCCGCCTGTCCGGAGAAGGCCGTATGGGTGGGTGAACTGGAAGGCGCGCCGGAAAAGGCCGGTCAGCGGGTGGTCGTGGCCGGAGCCGGCTTCACCGGTCTGGAAATGGCCCTGGATCTGGCACAGCACGGGCGGGAGGTCACGGTGATCGATCTGCTCCCGGCGGAGCGCATCGGAGCGGACGGCGTCGCCATCAGCATGATCTGGCTGAAAGCCGCCCTGAAGGAGGCGGGAGTCCGTTTTCTGTGTCAGGTACGGCTGGAGGACGCCACCGCCGAAGGAGCTGTCGTCTCCCATGAGGACGGGACGAAGGAGCTTCTGCCCTGCGACACGGTGGTCCTCTCCCTGGGGGTCCGGCCGGACCGCAGCCTGGAGGAAAAGGTGCAGGGGCTGGCGCCTCAGGTGGTCTCCATCGGGGACTGCAGCGGGAGCGGCGGCACCATTTTCAAGGCGGTCTCCGGCGGCTTCGACGCCGCCATGGCTCTCTGAACATCAGCGTATCCCCCGATTTCGGGAAACATATATTACATTGTTTTTGGAGGCAGAGAATGAACGTCAACGTCGGCATCAACGGCTTCGGCAGGATCGGGAGACTTGCGATCCGCGCAGGCATGCAGCTGGGCGGCTTCAATTTTACGGCCATCAACGACCACAAGTCGCCGGATCTGCTTGCCTATCTCTTTAAGTATGACTCCGTCTTCGGCAGGTATCCCGGCGAAGTGAGCCACGATGATCACGGCATCATCATTGACGGCAAACATATCCCCGTTTTCAACTGCAACGATCCCGGTGAGATCCCCTGGGGGGACGCAGGCGCGGAGTACATCGTGGAATCCACCGGTAAGTTCAAGAAGACCGCGGACGCCGCCCGCCATCTGGAGGGCGGGGCGAAAAAGGTGCTGATCACCGCTCCCGGCAAGGACTGCCCCAACTACGTCTACGGCGTGAACAGCGACGATTACCGGCCGGATATGCATGTCGTATCCAACGCCTCCTGCACCACAAACTGCCTGGCTCCTCTGGCCAAGATCATCCATAACGCCTACGGCTTGCGCCGGGGCATCATGACTACCATCCACGCCGTCACCACCAACCAGACCACCGTGGACGGCAAGCCGCCCAAGGACGACTGGCGCATGGGCCGGGCCTCTTCCGTGAACTTTATCCCCACCAGCACCGGCGCCGCCCAGGCCGTGGGCAAGGTCATTCCCGCGCTGGCCGGAAAGCTTACCGGCGTGGCCATCCGGGTCCCCACCCTGGATGTGTCCCTGGTGGATCTGACCGCCGAGCTGGAAAAACCCGCGACCTATGAGGAGATCTGCGCGGAGATCCGCCGGGCCACCAACGAAGAGATGAAGGACAGCCTGGGCTATACGGACGAACCCCTTGTCTCCACCGACTTCCTGGGCATCACCGTAGGAGGCGTGTTCGACGCCTATGCCGGTCTGAGCGTCGACGAACACTTCGCCAAGCTGTTCGCCTGGTACGACAACGAATACGGCTACACCTGCATGGCTATGAAGATGCTGAAACATATGTTTGAGGTAGATCAGGGAAAATAACATGTTTGCGCTGAAGCTCATTGCCGCCCTCGCGGCTGGATACCTGCTGGGCTCCATCAGCTCCGCCGTTCTTCTGACCCATACCCGCTTCGGGGATATTCGGGACAAGGGCAGCGGAAATGCGGGCGCCACCAACGTGGCCCGCTCCTATGGGATCTGGATGGGGCTCCTCACCCTGCTGCTGGACGGGATCAAGACCGCCCTTGCCATGTGGCTGGGCACCCTCCTGGCCGGTGAACCCGGCGCTTCTCTGGGCGCCGCCGCCTGCCTGATCGGCCATTGCTGGCCCGTTTACTTCCGCTTCAAGGGGGGGAAGGGCGTGAGCGTGGCCGGCGCCATCGCCGTATGGCTGGATTGGCGGCTCATCCTCATCCTCATCGCCGTCTTCCTGATCCTGGCCTTCGTCTCCAAGCGGGTCAGCGTCGGTTCCCTCTCTGCGGCCCTGGCCTATCCCTTTGCCATGCTTCTGCTGGGCGGCTTTGACTGGCATCAGCTGGCCCTGGGCTTCCTCATCCTGGTTCTGGTCTTCTTTACCCACCGGGAAAACATCAAGCGGATCATCGCCGGAACGGAACCCGTCTTCCGTGCCGGAAGGAGCAGAAAACCATAACGATCTTCACCATAACCATAATGCTGAGGACCCGGGAGCATATCGCTCCCGGGTCCTCAGACTGTAGACAAACCCGTAAACGGCACGATACCGGAAAGGAAGAAAGTGTGAAAGAAACCCATCAGGGGTGTCTTTCGCGTTCAATCATAAGTTTTTCGAACAATCTATTCCCTATTCCCTGTTCGAAAAACTTGCTTCAGCGGGGCGACAAGACTTTGTCGACACGCTGGGGACCCGGGAGCATATCGCTCCCGGGTCCCCCTGTTTTATCCATGTCAGACGAAGATCAGGATCAGATCCAGCCCTGAGCCATCATGGCGTCGGCGACCTTCTCGAAGCCCGCGATGTTGGCGCCGGCCACCAGGTTGTAGCCCAGTCCGTTGCGCTCCGCGGCGGCGACGCTGTTTTCATAGATGCTCTTCATGATGCCCTGGAGCTTGGCGTCAACTTCCTCGGCGCTCCAGTTGTAACGCATGGAGTTCTGGCTCATCTCCAGACCGGAGACCGCCACGCCGCCGGCGTTCACCGCCTTGGAGGGGGCGACCACAAGGCCCTTCTGCTGCATGAAGGCGATGGCTTCGTTGCTGGTGGGCATATTGGAAACTTCCACGTAGTACTTGGTGCCGTTGGCCACGATCTTCTCCGCATCGGCCAAGCCAACTTCATTCTGGGTGGCGCAGGGCATCACGATGTCCGCCTTCACGCCCCAGGGTTTCTTTTTGGCGTAGAACTTCGCGCCGAATTTATCCGCATAGGCCTTCAGCACGTCGTCCTTGCCGGAAGCCCGCATCTCCAGGAGGTAATCGATCTTCTCATCGGTGGTGATGCCGGCTTTGTCGTACACATAGCCCGCACGGCCGGAGATGGTGACCGGCTTTGCGCCGAACTCGGTGAGCTTCTTGATGGCGCCCCAGCTCACGTTGCCGTAGCCGGAAACGGCGACGGTCTTGCCCTTCAGGGTATCGCCGAAATGCTTGAGCATCTCCACGGTGTAATACACGGCGCCGTAGCCCGTAGCCTCAGGCCGCACCAGGCTGCCGCCGTAGCTCATGCCCTTGCCGGTGAGTACGCCGTTGGCAAAGCTGCCGGTGCAGCGGCGCCACTGGCCGAAGAGGTAGCCGATCTCCCGGCCGCCCACGCCGATATCTCCGGCGGGAACGTCCACATCGGGCCCGATGTATTTATACAGTTCCGTCATGAAGCTCTGGCAGAATCGCATGACCTCGGCATCGCTCTTGCCCTTGGGGTCGAAGTCGCTGCCGCCCTTGGCGCCGCCCATGGGGAGAGTGGTGAGGGAGTTCTTCAGCACCTGCTCGAAGCCCAGGAACTTCACCACGCCTTCGTTCACCGCGGGATGGAAGCGTAGGCCGCCCTTATAGGGGCCCAGGACGCCGTTGAACTGCACGCGCCAGCCCCGGTTCACATGGGGCACGCCCTGATCGTCGGTCCAGGTGACGCGGAATTCCACCATCCGGTCCGGGTTCACCATCCGTTCCAGAATGGCGTTCTTCTCATACTCGGGATGCTTTTCGATCACAGGCTCCAGGGAGGTGAGCACCTCTTCCACGGTCTGGATGAATTCCGGCATCGACCCGCAGCGTTCCTTGACCTCTTTGATGACTCGTTCAATATAAGCGTTCATGTTGTCACTCCATTCTGAATATGATTTAAAACTATAAATCGTGGAAGGAGGATTGTCAAGATTTTTAGCCGGAAATTCAGACGTTTTTTTGACTCATTTCATCCCCGGCGCCGGTACCGCAGCGCGATGAGCAGACCGGCCAGAAGAACGGCCAGACAGAGGCCGAACAGGAGCCACGCGCCGGTGGAAACGGTCCCGCTGGTCAGACCAGGGCCGCCTCTTCCTTCAGTGGGAGGGCTGCCGGAGCCGTCCCCCCGACCGGAAAACCCGCTTTGGCCGGGAAAGCCGCCGGAGCCCTGTCCTTCGCCGGGGCTCTCTCCGCTGCCGGAGCCCCCGAAGCCGCCCCCCTGACCCGGGAAACCGCCGGAGCCCTGCCCTTCGCCGGGGCTCTCTCCGCTGCCGGAGCCCCCGAAGCCGCCTCCGGGGAAGCCCCCGCCGAAGCCGCCTCCCATGCTGCCCATGGCGGAAACGGCAATGCCGGAGGCGTCCACGAGAGAGGAGCTTTCCTCCCGCTGTCCGGCATCCGTGGAGGGGATCGTCCCTTCCAGCTGTCCTCTGACGCTTTCCGTGCGAAGGGCGCAGAAGGTGCGGAGCGTCTCCACCCCCGTGTCAAACTCCTCCAGGGTGCAGAAGGCTGTGGGGTCCTTTTCCACATAAGGCCGAATCAGGGCATAGGCCTCGTCGATGATCCCCTGGATATCCACGGTGTCCAGGAATTCGGCGAAGTATTCGTGATACATCTCCGTGTACTCCTCGCTGCTCTGGATCCAGCCCCACATGGGTCGGTCGTCCGGATCGGAGACGGACATGGGGGTATCGATGGGATCGTTCACCGTATCTGTGGCGTCGGAGTTCTGGAAGGAGCCAAAGGCGAGATTATAATCCCAGGGGATCATGGAAAGCTGCCCGTCGCTCTCATGGAGATAATAGTTGTGGATGATCGAGCCGGTGTAGCTGTCCCCGTTGCACACGTAGTTGTGCACCACGAAATATCGGATGACCTCGTCCACGTCCACCACGTCCTCCAGGTCCTCATAGGCAGTCAGCTTTTTCAGCGCCTGGATCAGGCGGGTCTGGTCCGCTTTGGTGGTATCCGGCTTGGCATTTCCGAAGATGTTGGAATAGCTGTTCGGATCGTCGTCGATATACCGGAGCTTCACATCCGTCGAACCCATGCCCCCGAACATGCCGCCGAAGTCGAAGCCGCCCCGGCTTCTGCTTCCGCCGGTTTCGCCCTCCGGCTGCCCGCCGTCCTCACCGGACCCGGCAGGGTCTGTCCCTTCGGAAGGCCGGCCTCCGAACTGGGAGGGATCGACCCCCTCCGGCGGCTGTCCGCCGGACTG